>Ga0315556_1000056_pt1 | contig 53330 bp, 47 predicted proteins | sample SalMarSW160310MG_FD_202112 | JGI IMG/M metagenome (GOLD analysis project Ga0315556, IMG submission 202112) | Salt marsh sediment microbial communities from the Plum Island Ecosystem LTER, Massachusetts, United States - Salt Marsh Sediment SW1603-10 ...
AGATCTCGAGCAGCCGCCGGTGTGCCGGTTGAGACCGACGGATCGGGACATCGAAGAAGTGCCCTGCCTCACGTGGCAGCCCCGCCAGGGTCACGAAGTCGGGGGCGGTGTTGCCGAAAAGAAAAGCGGAGCGAGACCCTAGCAGTCGCTCGCGCAACGATGGCTCGAGCGCGCCGTGGCTCAACAGCTTCTCGGCGAGATCCAGATGGTAGAAAGGTGTAGGCACAGCGGAATTATAAGTCACGCTGTCCGTGGATAGAAGTCAGGCAGAATAGGGCATGTCAACGATATAATCGGGGTGATGAGTACTTCGCTTGATCGCCGACACTGGGTCCTTCGGCTTGCCCTGGCAGCGTGGTTCTGCGTGACAGCTGCCAGCTGGGGGGCTCAGGGGCGCCAATCTGGCCCGCTTGTCGTGCAGCTCACCGTGGACAAGGCGATCACACCTGTTATGGCGGAGTATCTCGATCGTGGGCTGCGATTGGCCGAGCAGCGAGGGGCATCGGCAGTCGTCCTCGAGCTGGATACCCCGGGCGGCTCGATCACATCAATGAACAGCATGGTCCAGAGCATCCGAGCGAGTTCGATCCCGGTGATCGTGTATGTGTCTCCGAGGGGGGCCATGGCGGCCAGCGCGGGCACGGTGATCACTCTGGCCGGGCATGCTTCCGCCATGGCGCCCGAGACGTCGATCGGGGCGGCAAGTCCGGTCGGCGGTGGGGGAGAGAATCTGCCCACGACCGAGGAAACCAAGCAAAAGGAGATTCTGAAGGCCACTGTCCGTTCTCTGGCTTCGGCCCGGGGCCAGGCCGCAGTTGATTTGGCTCAGTCAACCATCGAGAACGCTTCGGCCGCCTCGGCCGATGAAGCGCTGAAGGTCGGATTGGTCGATGCACAGGCCAGCAATGTGTCGGAGCTGCTGGCCAAACTTGACGGTCACAAGGTGACCACGGTGAATGGCCCTCAAGTCCTTCATCTGGCGGGCGCCCAGGTTGAAAATGTGGCGCCGAGCTTCATCGAGAACCTGTTGGCAGCGCTGACAGATCCCAACATTGTCTTTCTGCTGTTGACGGTGGGTGTGCAAGCAATCCTTATCGAGATCGCCAGCCCGGGCGGATGGGTGGCCGGATTCGTCGGCGTGGTCAGTCTCGCTTTGGCGGGCTACGGCCTTGGGATCCTGCCGGTCAACTGGTTTGGCCTGATCTTCATTGGCACGGCGTTCGTGCTGTTTCTGCTCGACATCAAGGCGCCGACTCACGGTGCCCTCACAGCCGCCGGGTTGGGTTCGCTCATTATCGGCGGTCTGGTGATGTTCAATTCTCCTGGAACGCCGGCTTTTGAGCGCGTCTCCATTCCCCTGGTCATTGTGACCTCGCTGGTGACCGGAGCGGCATTCCTGACGGTGGTGACTTTCGCCGTTCGTGCTCAGCGCCGACCCGTGGAAGTGGGCACGGAGGCGTTGGTGGGGCAGTTTGGACGGGCCCAAACACGATTGTCGCCGCGCGGAATGGTCCATGTGGCGGGCGAGCTGTGGTCGGCCGAGCTTGAGAATGCCGATGAATCGTTGGAACCAGAGGCGCCGATCGAAGTGGTTGCAGTCGAAGGCCTGCATCTTCGAGTTCGTCCCAAGCAGAGACCGTCGAGTTGACGTCGCTGGGCACCGGTTGTAAACTAGCCGCGCCTGAGAAAACCAACAGGAGGGCATGATGGCTTCATCCTTTCGATTGATTGAGAGAACCGGACCCAATCCTGGGGCGACGTTTGAGGGGGCACAGGACGTCACCACGATGGGCCGAGACGTGACCAACGAGGTCGTCCTGGGTGATTCGGAGGTCTCTCGTCAGCATGCCCGGATCACGCAGACTCCGGGCGGGTTTGTGCTGGAGGACCTCGGCTCGACCAACGGCACGTTCATCAACGGTGAACGATTGGTCGCGCCGAGGATTCTGTCGGCCGGAGATCTGGTTGGACTCGGGGAGAATGTAACGCTGACGTTTGAGATGGCGTCCACGGAAGGCGCCGCCACGGTGATGGCCCCGGCGGCTGGACGCCCGGCAACGCCGGCGCCGCCCTCCCCACCGAGACAGGCCCAAAAACCGCCTACACCTCCGCCTGCGGCCCCGGCTGAGCCTGCCCGCCCGGCAGCTCCACAGCCGGCTGCGGCGGAGGCCGGATGGGCCGCTCCGGAAGAAGAGGGCGGCGGACCCCGGCGGTGGATCCTGGCAGGCTGCGGATGTTTGGTGCTGATCCTCGCCTGTGGTGGCGTGTTCTACTTCATGGACGCGTACTATCCGGATATGCTGTACGCACCGTTGCGCATGCTCGGCTTCTAGGGCCGCTGGCACTCGACGACAATCGCTGGGACGGCCACGGCCGTCCCAGTTTCAGTTAAGCTGGTTGGCGTATGTGAATTCCTTCACAATCAAAGACGGGCGGTAACAACGGTAGTACTGCCGTCCGCAACCAAGGGCAGGTCCGGGAGGCGAATTTGGCCGACATCATTCCAATGGGCAAGCGCAAGAAGATCGCATTGGTTGCGCACGACCATCGCAAGGAGGATTTGCTTGATTGGGCCAAGTTCAATCGGGAAGAGCTGACTCAGCACGAGCTGTATGCCACCGGGGGGACAGGCAAGGTGCTCGAGGAAACCCTAGGCCTGAAGATCACCCGCCTGCTCAGCGGCCCCTTGGGGGGAGACCAACAGCTGGGATCGCGCATATCCGAGGGGAACATCGATATGCTGATCTTCTTCTGGGATCCGCTTGAGCCGCAACCCCACGACCCAGACGTGAAGGCCCTTCTGCGCTTGGCGGTCCTATACAACCTGCCAACAGCCAGCAACCGTTCGACAGCCGACTTCTTGATTTCGTCGCCATTATTTGAACAGGCCTATGATCGCATCCAGGCGAATTACGCAGCCAGGATAGGTCGTGCGTGAGCGATCGGCAGGCAATGGCCCGCAAATTCGGGATGAAGCCCGGCATGCGGATCGGCCTGGTGGGGGCCGACTCGTTGTCTGAAGCCATGCTTCGTACCGCAGGAATCGGCCAGACGCACTGGGAACTCGAACCTCAAGAAGGCAGCTTTGAGCTCGTGTTCTACTGGCCGAAGTCACACGCGGAATTCGCTAAACGCATATGGGACCTGGCTGAAATGATCGCTCCGAATGGCGCCGTGTGGGTGATGTTCCCCAAGAAGGCCTACCTTGAGAAGCATGGCCTGGACATGAGCTGGGAGGAGATGCAAGCAACCGCTTTGGAGACGGTACTGGTCGACAACAAGGTAGCTGCCTTCTCGGATGAGTTCTACGCCACACGCTTTGCTATCCGGCGTGATCTTCGCAAGGGGCCGCGTCAGTGAGCGAGGCCTCCTTGGCCGGAGAGATCAGGGCCGGCCTTGGCAGGTCCCGGGCGGTTGAATTGGGGAAGGAACGTGGCCTCAGCCATCCTTGGGCTCTGGTGTCTACCACGGTGGCCACGCTCATCGACGCCTTCGTGTCTCCGCTGGCCTATCTGGTGGTATGGATTGAATCCAGCCTCGGCTGGCTCTTCGACCTGGCTCTTGCTCCGGTGGCGATGGTATTGGCGGTTCCCTACTTCGGCCGGGCTCTGGCTTGGGTCTTGGCGCTTGTACAAACGCTGGTTTGGGCAGCTGCGGCTTTGCCAGACGCTGTCCTGGCTGGGCTGGGAATCATGCCCGAGAAGCGTCTGCGAGTACGCGTGCAACTGGCCCTGGGGGCGAGCGAGGCGACGCGGGCGGAGATGCTTCAGGCGCTGAAGGTCGCAGCGCAGATCTACCGCAGGGAAGCCAATGTCCGCATTTTGCCGGCAGTCCCCTGGGTTATCGATGGCGCATTTGCGGGACCGGCGAGCCCTTTGGGTAGCTGGCTAGGGGTGGGCGATCCCGACACCCACCGGCTGGATGTGGGGTGCGCGCTGCAGGCAGTGGGGGAAGATATCGGACGCGTGGGCGGGTTGTTCGCGTGGCGAGCGCTGCGCCATCATCCATTTGGGATCGCTCGCCGGTTGTTGGGATCGGGGGCGCCCGTGGTGGTGTTCGCTGTCGGTTCCGTGGATGGTGGCCGGCTCATCGGCTGCTCGCTCGGTCCCCTGACAGACTACGTCACGGTTCATGTCGATCGGCCGGTCTGTCTGGCGCACGAGCTGGGGCATGCCTGCAATCTGCTGCACATCTCCGCCTCTGGAAACGTGATGAACCCCACCTGTGGTGGGGCTCATCTCACTCGCTGGCAAGCTGTGCTGGTTCGACTATCGAGGCACGTCAGCTATTTGTAGGGGTTTCCTGTTCCAGGTTGTAACTCTCGCCGCCTTGGGCCCTTCGCCGGTTGCGCGTGACCATCCACACCGCTCCCGTGAAAAACCAGGCCGATCGCCACTCTAGGGACCAATTCTGAGTTCAAAGCATTACCCCCTCGTGCAAAATCTAGATATGCCAAAATCATGCTTGCGGTTCTGCTTGTTCTGCAGGTGATTCAGGCTGATGCTCTCCGGCAGTTTCAAACCGCAATCTGTCGCCCTCGAGCTCGGTCCGGATCACATCACCTGGCTGGAAGTCGCCGGCAATCAGCCTTAGTGCCAGCGGATCCTGAAGCTGTCGCTGGATGGTGCGCTTCAACGGCCGGGCGCCATACACCGGGTCGTATCCCACGTCGGCCAGGAAGGATCTAACGTCATCGGGGACGATAAGACCCATCCCTTGCTCCCCGAGGCGAGCTTCGACGCGCTGAAGCTGGATATCGACAATCTGGGCCAGATCTTCACGCGTCAACCGATGGAAGATGACGATTTCGTCGATGCGATTCAGGAACTCGGGGCGAAAGTGGCGCGTCAGGAGCTGGCGAACGGCCCCCTCGGTGACGTCCTCAGCCTCATGCTCGGCGCCCCATAGTTCGGTGCCGAGGTTGCTGGTCATGATGATCACCGTGTTGCGGAAGTCCACTGTACGTCCCTGGCCGTCGGTCAACCGGCCGTCGTCCAGCACCTGCAGCAGGACATTGAAGACTTCGGGATGGGCCTTCTCAATTTCGTCGAAAAGGATAACGCTGTAGGGTCGCCTGCGAACCGGCTCAGTCAGCTGGCCTCCCTCCTCGTATCCCACATAGCCAGGCGGGGCCCCGATCAAACGCGACACGGTGTGCTTTTCTTGATACTCCCCCATGTCGATCCGGATCATCGCCTGCTCGTCGTCGAAGAGAAACTCGGCCAGGGCCCGCGCGAGCTCGGTCTTGCCGACCCCTGTCGGCCCGAGGAAAATGAACGAACCCATTGGTCGCGCAGGATCCTGCAGTCCGGAACGGGCTCGGCGCACAGCGTTGGAGACCGCTTCCACAGCCTGATCCTGTCCGATGACGCGCCTGTGCAGTCGAGCTTCCATGTTCATCAGCTTCTCCCCCTCGCCTTCGAGAAGCTTTGAAACGGGTATTCCGGTCCAGCGTGAGACCACTGCGGCGATATCCTCGGCGTCGACCTCTTCCTTGAGCAGGGCGCCCTGGCTCTGGAGCTCTTGCAGGCGCTTCTCCTGATCGGAAAGTTGGTTCTCAAGGTCGCGCAACGTGCCGTACCGCAGTCTGGCCGCGCCTTCCAGGTCGGCCTTCCGTTCAGCGCGCTCGATCTCGTGGCGTGTCTGCTCGATCTTCTCTTTGGTGGCACGCAGCTCAGCGATGGCTTCCTTCTGGGTCGTCCATCGCGCGTGGAGCTCGGATGATTGCTCTTGCAGGTTGGCCAGTTCGCTCTCGATGCGATCCAGACGCCCGCGAGATGCCTTGTCCTTTTCCTGTCGCAGGGCTTCTCGCTCGATTTCCAGCTGCATGATCTCTCGGTCCACTTGGTCGAGCGCCTGAGGTTTCGAGTCGATCTCCGTGCGCAAGCGGGCGCCGGCCTCATCAATCAGGTCGATCGCCTTGTCTGGCAGAAAGCGGTCAGCAATATAGCGGTGAGACAGTGTGGCGGCGGCGATGACGGCACTGTCCTGGATGCGGACCCCGTGGTGAACTTCGTAGCGGTCCTTCAGACCGCGCAAGATGCTGACCGTGTCCTCCACGCTCGGTTCGTCAACAAAGATCGGCTGAAATCTGCGCTCAAGGGCAGGATCCTTCTCGATGTGTTTGTGGTACTCGTCAAGTGTCGTGGCGCCCACCAAATGGAGTTCACCCCGCGCCAGCATCGGCTTGAGTATATTGCCGGCGTCCATGGCGCCTTCGGCGGCGCCGGCGCCGATAACGGTGTGAAGCTCATCCACGAACAGCAGGATCTCACCCGCCGCATCGGTGACTTCCTTGAGGACGGCCTTGAGTCGTTCCTCGAACTCGCCGCGGTATTTCGCCCCGGCAACCAGCGAGCCCAGGTCGAGCTGGATCAGCCGCTTGTTCTTCAGGCCCTCGGGAACGTCCCCATTGATGATCCGTTGCGCCAGGCCCTCGACGATGGCCGTCTTGCCCACACCGGGATCGCCGATCAAGGCCGGGTTGTTTTTGGTCCGCCGTGAGAGCACTTGGATCACGCGGCGAATCTCCTGATCCCGCCCGATGACCGGATCAAGCTTGCCCTGACGGGCCAACTGGGTGAGATCGCGCCCGTATTTCTCCAGGGGCTGATAGGTATCTTCCGGGTTGGCCGACACGACCCGTTGTGAGCCGCGAATTGTAGCCAGGGCCTGAAGGATGGCGTCTGGGGTCAGTCCGAATTTTGAGAGGCGTTTGGATTCGGGGCCTGCCGCAAGGGCGAGAAGGAGATGCTCAGTGGAAACATAGTCGTCCTTCATGGACGCGGCCCGTCGTTCTGCATCTTCCAGGGTGGCAGACGTCTTGCGGGACAGGCCCGGCTGCTCAGCGGCGCCGGTCATCGTGGGCAACCCGCCGATCTCGGTTTGTAGATCGCGAGTCAACAGCTCGGGAGAGCCGGCGATACGGGTAAGGATGGCGGGGACCACGCCCTCCGGTTGATTCGCCAAAGCCAGCAGAAGATGTGCCGGCTCGATGGAAGTGTGATGCTGGTCACGGGCCAGTCCTTGGGCTGCCAGGATCGCTTCCTGTGCTTTTTGAGTGTACTTTTCAAGGTTCATATTCTGCTCCTGAGAGGCATTCTTGCCGGCCGGATCACTCCTCACGGTGTGACCGGGGACCGACAGTACAAGTCTATACAGACAGTATATGAAGGACATCGGAGACAATGTGATGTCGCTATGCCTGTCAGGACACCGATCTGCCTGGGGTAGAATGTGCCGATCGCCGATCCCACCCCGCGCTGGCCGTTGGACAGGCGTACGGAGTACCTTTCATGATCCCACTCCGGGACACCGTTGCGTCTCGCACGACCCCCTGGATCAACTACGCATTGATCGCCCTCAACCTGGCCGTCTTCTTCTACGAGGCGTCCTTGAGCCGCGGGCAATTCCAGGTCTTTCTGACAAGCTACGGCCTGGTGCCTGTCCGCCTCGGCACAGGCAATCCCATCCCTTATGCGTCGCTCTTCACGTCGATGTTTTTGCATGGAAGTTGGTTCCACGTGCTGAGCAACATGTGGGTTTTGTTCATATTCGGTGATAATGTAGAGGATCGCTTGGGGTCCAGTCGATACTTGATCTTCTACTTGCTGGCCGGAATTGTGGCTGGTCTATCGCAGGTTGCATTCGCTCCTTTGTCCCGTATCCCAACCGTGGGAGCCAGCGGAGCGATCGCGGGTGTGCTCGGGGCCTACCTGGTTCTGTACCCGTCGGGACGGGTTCTGACCCTGATCCCGATCATCTTCCTGCCCTGGTTGGTGGAGATGCCGGCTTACCTGTTCCTTGGCCTGTGGTTCCTGTCCCAGTTGTCATCTGGCTTGCTGTCCCTCGGACAGTTGGGTTCGGGCCAGTTCAGTGGTATCGCCTGGTGGGCACATGTGGGCGGATTCGTGTTCGGATTGATCCTGGCGCGCGCATTTGCCAGGCGGTCATCAGCTTGGCGCTTGTAGGAGTGCTGGCCGATCCGGACGATCCGAAGCTGGGCGACCTTTGCGGGAGGGAGAGACTGAGGCATGATGAATGACAAGTCGGGAGATGCCGACCTGCTCGACGTGAACTTGGCAACGGCGGAGGAGCTTTCGCAGCTGCCCGGGGTAGGCCAGGCATTGGCGGAGAGGATAGTCGCGGGCCGACCCTACGGGCACGTAGATGATTTGCGCAGCGTGAGTGGCCTGGGGGCTTCGACGCTAGAGGGATTTCGAGACCAAGTGAAGGCGACACAGATCACGACTCCGCGGGAGCCGGCTGGGCGTGGTGCATCATCCTCAGCGACTCTGAGTCCAACCCCTAGCTACTCCAAGCGCCAGGTGGCTGGCCTTCTCGCCGTAAGCGTCATTCTGAGCATCTTCCTCTCCATGGGCCTGACTCTGGCGACGCTTTTAGGAATCAACGGCACTCTTGACATCGGACGCAGCAGCGCGATCCAGGATCTGGAGTCCCAGTCAGGGCAGTTGGCCAATCAGGCCCAGGTCCTCCAGGGTCGACTGGATGCAATTGACAAGCGCGTGCAGTCACTTCAAGGGCTGACCGGGCGGATGTCGCAGGTTGAGACCCAAACCAGCAGCTTGGCAGAAGAGGTTCAGGTGGCCAAGGAGGATGCGCAGCGTCTTAGTCAACAGGTCGACAACCTGGCCGTGACTGCGCGCAGTCTGGAGCAGCGACAGAGCCGCCAGGAATCGGTGTTCCAGGCCCTGGCGGACCTATTGGCTCCTTGGGCGAGCACCTCCATTCCGACGATGGCACCCCCATCCACGCCGACCCCCGGCGGGTAAGATTGAAGAGGCTAATGATGACGGACGCGAATCAGCAAACGGGAATGCCCTCATCGCAGGACGACGGCCCATCATTTTGGAGACGTGCACTGGGCGTCACCTTGAGGGTGTTGTTGGTCGTTTTGATCGGGGTTGGCTTGGGGGTCGGGGCCTACTGGGGCGTGCCAGCTGTATATCGCGACTTTATCGCGCCGGTGCAGCAGAACACGCAACAGCTCGAACAATCCCGTGCAGAGTTGGCGGATCTTCGTGCCGCGCAGCGCGTTGCCAGCGCCACACAGCTGGCACAGTTGGCGGATATTCAGGGAGAGATCGCACAGCAGGGTGAGGATCTGAGCGCGCTTCAGGCCGACGTTGGGAGCTTGCAAGCCAGTCAGCCGACCCTTGCGGCTGGTGTGCGCTCGCTCGACCGGTTAGACTCCGACTTGGCTGATCTTCAGGCGGCAGCCACGCGGACGGCGGGCCAAATCGAAGCCCTGGGTGTGGCCGCAAGCACGCCCAACTCGACCATCCAGGCTGTCGACCAACGGTTGGAGATCTTGAGGCTGATGCAGTTGGTCTCGCAAGCCAGACTGTCGTTGGCTGAGGGCAATCTAGGGCAGGCAGGTACGGACGTAGAATCGGCCAAGGCTGCCCTGTCGGATCTAATCACCAGAACTGGTGAGGACCATCAGGCAGCTCTACAGGATGTAGGCACGCGACTCGATCTGGCGCAGCAGGAGGCCAAGGCCAATCCATCGGTCGCGGCCGGTGATCTCGACATTGCCTGGCAACTTCTGGTAGAACTAAGCCGTGCCCCTTAGGGTGGCGCACGACCAAATCGAAAACGGAGGCATGCGATTCATGAGTGAAGAAGAAAAGCCGGGCCAAGAAGACGCGCAACCTGGTCTTGAGATGCCCTCGGAGCCTGCCGAGTCTATGCCCGAGGCCGCTCCAGAAGAGGCTCCGCCAGGCCGGTTGGTCCGTTGGGGCAGCACCTTTCTCCGCTGGGCGGCTGGCCTGGGTGTCGTCCTGGCATTGGGGGTGGCATTGGTCTGGTTCTTGCGGGTGCGCCCCCAAACTCAGGAACTGCGCCTTCTAGGCCAAAACTTCCAAGAATCCCAGCAGCAATTGAGCACGGCCCAAGCAGAGACTGACAACCTCCGACCGCTCATGGATGAGAACGCCAATCTCAAGGACCAGCTGGCACAATCACAGCGGCATCTGGCATTGCTTTCCGTTCTGGTCGATGTGACGTCTTCCCAGCTGGCTTTGGCAGAAGATGACCCTCTGGCTGCTCAGGACGCCCTCAAGAACACGGATAGTAAGTTGGCAATCATCCAATCCGGCATCGACTCGGCCCCGGCCGAAACGGTCAAGTCCATGCGGGATCGACTGGCCACCGCCCTGGATGAACTCAATGCCAATGACATCTTTGCTGCCAAGCGGGATCTGGAGGTCATCACCAACACACTCGTAGACTTGGAAGGCACGCTCTTTCTGGCAGCCTCCCCATAGACGATGTCGCTTGAGCATTGCAAAGCGGGGCGCCACTTGGCGCCCCGCTTTGCTTGTTTGAGATTGTTCGACGGGACGGATCTCACCCGGCTCCCCGCCCCGCATGTACCTCGGCTAGTTCGGCCGTGGTTGGAGCGTCACCTGGATGTCCTTCGTCTGGCCATTGCGCAAGACCGTGAGGGTGACTTTGTCCCCGGGACTGGTTTGATTGATCAGGTATGAAAGCAGGTCGCTGAATTGGCGGACCTGGTGGCCATCGATGGCCGTGATCAAGTCGCCGCCGCGCGTAAGGCCGGTCTGCTGACAATCGCCGGCGCCCTGGACGCCTGCTTGATCAGCGGGCCCACCGGGTGTCACACATGTGACGTAGGCGCCGGTGGCATCCGATGGGAGCCCCAATGCATTCAGCGTTTTCAGGGTCCACAGTTGGTCGTCGAGGCTCTGAATCCCGACGTACGGATAGTCGTAGTGGCCGGTCTGGATCAGCACCGGGACGACGCGGCGGACGATATTAATCGGCACGGCGAAGCCGATTCCGGAGTTAAGTGGGCTCCCTGCGGCGTTGGTTGAATCGGTGCGGATAGCGCGGTTGACCCCGATAACGTCACCTTGCTGATCGATTAGCGGTCCACCCGAATTGCCGGGATTGATGGCAGCATCGGTCTGGATAATGTCTCCGGCGGTGAAGGGTGTCCCGCCAGGGGCGGCGTGTTCCGATTCAAGCGTCCGACCCACCGCCGAGACCACGCCCACCGTCATCGTGCCAGACAGCCCGAAGGGGTTGCCGATGGCGACAACCGTGTCGCCAACGAGCACCTTGTCTGAGTCTCCAAGGGGAAGTGGGGTGAGGGTTGCGGCGGGCACATCAACCTTGAGCACGGCCAGATCAGAGTCGAGATCCGTGCCGACCAGGGTGGCGTACGCCTTCTCGCCGGAGGGAAAGTCGACTTCGATATCGCCGCCGTCGCTGACCACATGCTGGTTGGTCACGATGTGGCCGTCGGCGTCGATCACAAAGCCGGAACCTTGTGCGACGGGCAGGCTATCGCTGGCGCCGCCAGGAGGGAAGATCAAAATGCTCACCACGCCGTCGTTGACCTGCTGATAAAGGGCGCTGAGGCTTCCAGATGCTGCCGAAACTGCCGGTTGGGCCTGGGGTGCCGATGTCGCCAACGGCGCTGCCGTCAAGGGTGGTGGGGTCGAGGCGTTGGTGCCGGGAGAAAACTGGGGCAGCCCAAAGCTGAATGTGCATGCCAAGCTGCTCATCAGCAACGCCGCCAAAGCTACCATCCAAACGTTTCTTCTCATCATGTCTTTTCCTTCTGGCATGGCACACCAACCATAGGTTGTACCTGCACAAACTACCGGGTGCTCGAATCGGCCAACTTCTCGAAGAGCTCGCGCTCTTCAGGATTGAGATCGGTTGGGATGGCGATCTTCAAGCTGACGAACAAATCCCCATGTTGGTCCTTGTGGCGGAGCCTGGGCATTCCGCGGCCCTTGAGGCGGAATGTCTGACCTGGCTGACTGCCGGGTGGGACGGTCAGCACAACATCGCCTTCTAATGTTGGCACCTGGATTTCTCCGCCGAGGACAGCCGTATACAGGTCGACCTCGGATTCTGCATACAGGTTGTCGCCTTTACGCTCGAACCGTTCGTCCGCGAGGACCTCGATGTCAAGATAGAGATCGCCCGAGCCTCGGGCGCCGCGGGCTCCTTGGCCAGAGAGGCGGATCCTGGTCCCGGTCTGAGCGCCGGCCGGAATCTTGACTTCCAGCTTGCGTCCATCGATGGCCAGACGACGCGAGCCTCCCGTGTATGCCTCGGCCAAACTGATGGCCAGCTTCTGTCGGACATCCCTTCCTTGGGCCGAGGCCGCCGACCGGGGGGAAGCGCCTGGCATCTCGCCACCGAATATGGCGTTGAAGAAGTCAGAGAATCCGCCACCGAACAGGTCACCAAGATCCCCGAATTCAACACGAGTAGCGCCGCCGGGCGCGCCGCCTGCCCATTGGGACCAATCGAAGTCGCTGGAACCACGGCCCATGCGTTCCCACTGGCGGTAAGATGCGCCCAATTGATCGTACTTGGCGCGTTTCTCAGCGTCCTCCAAGACCTCGTAGGCCTCGTTGAGTTCCTTGAATTTCTCCTCGGCTTGTTTATCGCCCGGATTCTTATCGGGATGATACTTGAGGGCAAGCTTGCGATAGGCCCGCTTGATCTCTTTCTCATCAGCCGTCCGGTCGACACCGAGAATCTGGTAGTAGTCTTTATATTCCATAGTATCAGCACCCACTCGACGATTGGAATTGTAAGGGTCTCAGCGAACCCCCGTCAAGATAAGCGCCCCATCCCGCAAGGGCGGGGGGCTCGAAGTAACGGGTCTTATGGGCCACTCCCTTAGGCGTGCTAAGCATGCTATCATAGCCGCATCATGGTTGATCACCTGAAAGAGCGTGTGCTGGTCGTCGATGAGGACCCGGAAGTGCTCGACCTGCTCGCCCGGCAGGTCCTCGAGCCGATGGGTTATGAAACCTCGTCCGCCAGCAATGCGGGGAGCGCCATTCAGGCGTCGTTGAACTTCGCGCCAGACCTGATCCTTGCCAGTCTGACGCTTCCCGGTTTGAGCGGCAAGGATCTATTGGTCGCCCTGCGCTCCCAAGGTATCGAAGTCCCCATGCTCGTCATGGCGCCAGAGGGCATGGAGGCGGATGCCATTCAGGCGTTCCGGCTCGGGGCCCAGGACTATCTTGTCAAGCCGCTTAGAGAGGCGGAGGCACTGGCCGCCGTTGAAAGGGCGCTGAACGAAATCCGATTGCGCCGTGAACGAAAGCAGCTTGCCGACCAGCTTGCCGAGAGCAATCGACAGCTAGAGCGAAGGGTGCGAGAACTCACAACGATTTACGGGATCGGCAAGGCCGTTACCTCCACAACCAACCACAACCAGTTGTTCGCAAAACTCATGGAGGGAAGCCTGTACGTCACGGAAGCCGATATGGGTTGGATATTGCTGCGTGACGAGACCACTGATGAACTCGTCATGCGAGCCCAATTGGGCCTGCCGCCGGCCGAGGCGGGACGGTTGCATCAGCCATGGGATGACGGGGTAAGTGCCCTGGTGATGCTTTCGGGAGAGGCGCTGCGCATCCACGGGGAAGGCTTGAGCCAGTTCAAAGTGGCCCGAATAGGTCGGGCGGCGTTGATCGTGCCCATCCAGGTACGGGATCAATCCGTCGGGGTAATCAACGTGGCTCGAAAGGACACGCGCCCGTTTTCCGAGCGCAATCAGGCGATGTTGGAAGCGGTGGCGGACTATGCATCCATATCGCTGGTGAACGCACGCCTCTTCCAGGCCCTGGAGATGCGCGCCAAGAAACTGGAAAAGCAGGTGGCCCATGCCCAACAAGTGCCGACCCTGGACGTTGAAGAACGAGAGCGTCTGTCAGGCATTCATCAACGTCTGATCCAGTTGGCCAGAGGGTCGGGGGAGGGCGACGTTACGCAGGCATTGGTAGACCTGCGCGATCAGATTGGCCTTATCTTGGATACGGCATCTACTGAAGACCCCATCGGCCCTGAATGGGAATACCCTGCTTCGAATCCCCGTCAGCAACAGCCTTGAGGACCCACCCGTCCTGCCAAGCCTTGAGATGACCCGCCCAGCCATGAAATCCTCCTCCCCAATATCCCATGAGCGGTGAACGCGTTCTGATTGTCACCAAGAATAGCGATGTCCTCCGTCACTTGAAGGACATCGTGCTTGGACCTGCTGGCTACCAAGTGCAAGCTGTTGGGGATGGGATGTCGGCCCTTGCTCTCGCCAAGGAAGCCCCCCCGGATTTGCTGATCGCTCACGCCAATCTTCCAGGGCTCTCGGGCTTTGACTTGTCTCGCCGGGTGCATCACGACAGCCCGCAGCTGCCGGTCATCCTGTTGGCAGATGAAGGATCTCAAGCCGAAGTGCTCGAAGCGCTGCGAGCCGGGGCGAGCGACTACGTCCTCAAGCCCTATGAAGCCGAACATCTGCTGGCCGCTGCCGGCCGGGCGCTTGGGGAACGGCGGCGCTGGGAAGAGTTTGTGAAGATACGCGTCGAGGCTCGGGCGGACGCCGCTGGACTTCAGCGGCGCCTGAAAGAGCTTGAGACCCTGGCAGGCGTGGGGCGCACGGTCACAGCCCTTCTGGATTTGGATGAAGTACTCACGTCGGTTGTCGACGCCGCCGTGCGCCTGACGGGCGCCGAAGAGGGGAGCCTGCTGCTCAAGGACGAGGAGTCGGGCCAGCTGTACATGCGAGCCTCGAAGAACTTCGACGAAGATTTCGCCCATACGTTCCGCCTCCAGATCAATGACTCCTTGGCTGGGCAGGTTATCGCCTCCGGCGAGCCGGTGGTTCTGGACGAGCGCTCACCGCAGAAGATCAAAACATCTTATTTGGTGCACTCTCTGATCTACGTCCCGCTCCGAGTTCGCGGCCAAACCCTGGGTGTGCTGGGCGTGGACAACCGGAAGGTTGGGCACACTCTGACCCGAGATGACCTCACCGTGCTGGTGGCGATGGCCGACTACGCTGCCATCGCCATCGAGAACGCCAGGCTCTATCAGCGCACGGAAACCGAACGACGCAAGCTCGAAACCGTGCTCACGCAGACTGAAAACGGGGTGATTGTTGTCGACGCGGAAAACCGCCTGCTGCTCATCAACCGGGCGGCACAAGATGCGCTGGGCGTCAACGGGAAAGCGATTATCGGGCAGTCGATCGTGGAGAGCCTGGATGACCCTCGGCTCTTGAGCCTGTTGCGCGCTCCCGGCGACCATCCTCGCCGCGAGGAAATCGAAGTGCCGGATGGGCGAATCTTCAATGCGCAACGAACACCAATTGAAGGTGTGGGCCAATCCATCGTATTGCAGGACATCACGCATCTGAAGGAGCTCGACCGGATCAAGTCGGAGTTTGTGACCACGGTTTCTCACGACTTGCGGTCGCCATTGACGGCCATTCTCGGCTATGTCGAGCTGATTGAGCGGGCAGGGGAGATCAACGAGCAGCAGCGGGACTTCATCCGACGTGTCCAACTCAGCGTGCAGCAGATCACGAACCTGGTGACCGACCTGCTCGACTTGGGGCGCATTGAAGCCGGCCTTGAGACCTCACGCGAAAGCTCACCGATTAGCGTGCTGGCGCGCTACGCTGTCGAGGGTCTGCGAGCCTCGGCGGAGACGCGCGGGCTGCGGCTCCATTTAGAACTGCCGGATGACCTGCCTATGGTCAGCGGCGATCCGATCCGCCTGCGTCAGATGATAGGCAACCTACTTGAGAACGCCATCAAATACACGCCCACCGGCGGCGAAGTGGGCCTGAGCGCCAGCGCGGAGGGCGACCAGATCATTCTCAAGGTGCGCGACACGGGCCCTGGCATTCCTCCAGCCGACCAACCCTATCTTTTCGACAAGTTCTTCCGGGCCAGCAATGTGGTCGATCGGACCCCCGGCACAGGACTCGGTCTGTCGATCGTGAAATCGATTGTCGATCACCACGACGGACGCATCTGGGTCGAATCGGCTCTCAACAAGGGCACGACTTTCACCGTAGTCCTCCCCTCCGTCGAAGCCTGACCATTCTCCGGCCCCTCTAGCTGAAGTGTATAATCCGCCAGCGATGGCCGATACCCCTGCTGGGGAAGCATCATGAACGAGACCGATGATCGAGACCTGAGGCGAAGGTTAGCGCGCCTTGGGCGTCGTGCCACCAACGCTGCGCCTGAGAAGCCCCCGAAACGCTCCGCCCCGATCGCCTCCGATGAGGGGCTTGCGGGCGAAATCTTGGAAACCCCTCGGGGCCCCACATACTATATTGAATCCCGCTTTCCGATCCATCACGTGCATGGGTCGGAACCCCTGGCCTCGCTGTTGGATTTCCGTCCCGAACTTGCCGCCCAGGTGGCGCGCGATGAACAATTGGCCACCATTGACCTTCAAGGGTTGGCGTTCATCGATACCGAAACAACCGGCCTATCCGGAGGAGCAGGTACGCTGATCTTCCTGGTCGGGCTGGGCCATTTCGTCGGCGACGAATTCATCTTGCGCCAGTATTTCCTGCGCGATCCAGCCGAAGAGGCGGGGATGCTCACGGCATTGCAGACCTACTTGGACGAGGCTTCCGGCTTCGTTACATTCAACGGGCGCGCCTTCGACCTTCCGATGCTAGAAACGCGCTATATGTTGGGGTTGAAGCGCAGCCTGTCGATTACCCGCAGTCCTCACCTCGATCTCTTGCACCCCTCTCGACGCCTGTGGCGACGCCAGCTGGCGGATTGCCGGCTTGGCACCCTCGAGACCGGGGTCCTGGGCATTTCGCGAACCGAGGACGACGTGCCTGGCTCGGAGATTCCCGGCCTGTACATCGACTATCTGAAGACCGGCGAAACCAGCCAGATGCGGCGCGTCGTCTATCACAACGCCATCGATATCCTGTCCCTGGTCGGGCTGGCGACCGAAGTGCTCCGAAGGTTCGAGGCGACGGCACCGAACGAGCTGTCGCCATCCGAGGCCCTGGCAATCGCCCGCTGGCATGAACGGGCCGGGCGGACCCGGCGGGCGGAAGCGGCCTATCAAGAGGCCGCCGAATCCGACGCCGATTCCGAGCTGAGGCGCGAAGCGTTGCGCCGTTGGGGAACTCACCTCAAACGCCAATCTCGCTATCCAGAGGCGGTCAATGTCTGGAAGGCATGGCATGCCCTTTCTCCCGAGGACCCGATCCCGTGTATCGAGTTGGCCAAGCAGGCTGAATGGCGCGATCACGACTTGGCGGCGGCGCGGGATTGGGCCGAGGCGGCGCTGATATGCCTCAGCCATTGGCCAGCAGGCTGGCGCCGAGAACAGGTCTGGCACGCTCTTGAACACCGTCTGGCCAGGCTGGCGCGCAAGCAGGCGGTTGTCCCCTAGATATTGTGAAAATTGTCACAAGTGGGAATTGCCGACAGACCTAGTGGGGCGCTGACGGATCCTATGACGCCGCCGAGTCGATCTCTCGGCGCACCGCATGGTACAGGCTCTCGGCCTTCAGTTCATGCAGCGTGTAACACGGGGCGGCCAAGCGTTCGCTGAGTGCCCGGGCCAAACCCTGGTCGAAAGCAGCGTGTTCCATGTTGATGACCACCGAGCGAATATCCGCCTCGCGGATCAAATCAGAAATTCGGTGGGCTTCTTCCTGGGGTGGAAGATCTCCGAGGGCCACATTGCCCGCCCCATCAGTGAGCAGGATCATAAGCGGCAGCACATCTGGGTGAAGCGTCTTCTCCTGCTTCAGCAGCTCGTAGGCCATAAGCAGCCCAGCGGAAAGAGGGGTCTTTCCGCCAACGGGAATATCCTTCAGAGCTTGACGGGCCAACTGGATGGAATTCGTGGGAGGGAGGATGGTCAAGGCCCGATCCTTCTGGAAAACGACCAGGCCTACTCGGTCGCGCCGTTGGTAGGCGTCGGTGAGCAGCGATAGGATGGCGCCTTTGGTGGCCGACATGCGTTCGGCGACGGCCATCGACCAGGACGCGTCCACCACGAACAGGATCAGGTTGGCGGCCTTGCGGACGCGCACCTTCTGCTGCAGGTCCGAGCGTTTGATCGAGAACGCCAGCGAAGGGTTTTCGACCTTCCGGTCCTTCTGATAGGGGGCTGCGGCGCGCAGCGTGGCGTCGAAAGCGATGTCGCTGGTCTTGCCGCGGGCAGGCCGAGACATGATGTAGCGCCCGCGCTTGCGATCCGTCCGGGTCCGCGTGCGTCGTCCGCCCTGATGGCGTACCAGGCGGTCAAGGGGGGAATCAATCTTCCTGGGTTGGAAGGTCTCGCCTGAGGCGACTTTATCTCCGCCCTCCCACCAATGCGCGTCCAGCGATTGACCGCTGGTTTGGCGGGTGGGTTCGGTTCGGCGGGGGTCTTCGCTTTGTGGTGGCGCGTCGCTAGCTACGCCTTCACGCTGCTCCCCGCTTTTTTTTTAGACGATGCGGCTTGGTCTTCCGCCCCGGCGGCTTCCGCCGACTCGTCGTCATCGACGTCGGCTTGGACTTGCTGGATGCGCTGTTGAAGCTCATCCGTCGTGATTTCGATTTGCTGGAATGGCCCCCTACGGAGCCGATGCGGCAGCGCCAGTTCGGCGGCAAGGGCGATATCGCGATCGGTGATGGCCTGTCGCCCTTCAAAAGCGGCTTGCGCACGCGCTGCCTTCAATATCACCAGGTCGGCGCGATGGCCATCCACATGCAGTGAAGAGGTCAGCGCAGCGATGGCCAGCAAATCCCGCTTGGCGTAAGTTACCGATGGAAGCAGCTTGCGGGCGGCGTGAATCTCACGCGAGAGCGCCTGCTCACGTTCTATCCATTGCGACCGAAAGGCCTCGGGATCACTTTCGTAAGCCAGGTTGCGCTCCATGATGGCCACGCGATCGCGTGGATCCTGAAGGCCACGAATCTCAACCGAGAGTGCGAAGCGATCCAAGAGCTGCGGCCTGAGATCCCCCTCCTCGGGGTTCATCGTCCCGACCAGAATATAGCGGGCAGGGTGGCTGAATGAGATCCCTTCCCGCTCGACAATGTTCATCCCCAGGGCGGCCGAGTCCAGCAAGACATCCACCACATGGTCATCGAGCAAGTTGACTTCGTCGATGTAGAGCAGGCCCCGGTTGGCATTGGCCAGTACGCCGGGTTCGAATCTGCGCTCGCCCTCTTTGATGGCTTTCTCGATGTCCAGTGTGCCCACGACCCGGTCTTCGGTGGCCGAGACGGGCAGATCGACAAACGATGTGCGCCGCATTTCTGTGGGCAGCTCTTCGCCGTGCGCCACCCGCTCGCGGCATTCGGTGCACCACGTGGTTGGTTCATTGGGGTCGCAGCCGAAGCGGCAATCGGCGACCACCGGGACTTCCGGCAGAAGCGCAGCCAAGGCGCGAGCGGCCGTGGATTTGGCCGTGCCGCGCTCGCCGCGAATGAGGACACCGCCGATGCGAGGGTTGATAGCGTTCAAGATCAACGCCCGGCGCATGCGATCTTGTCCAACTATGGCTGTGAAGGGGTATACAACCGTCATCATGAATAATCCGGGCCGCATTATACCCCAAGCCCCCACCAACCGCCTTTCTGTGGTTGTCAAGCACCCCAAAGCCCTTTATAATGCGCAAACCTTGAACTTGGAGATGACCGTCTTTATGGAGAGTAATCAGGAAATCGAAAGCACTGCAAGCCCATCGGAAGAACAGAGTGAGAAAGTTCATCCGATGGATCTTTTGTTGGCTGAAGAAGCCTATGAGCTGGAAACACCGCGACGGGGTGAAATCCGCACCGGGGTTATCGCTCGCGTATCAGAAAACGACATTTTGGTCGACATTGGCGCCAAGTCCGAAGGCGTGATTTCGAGCCAGGAAATGTCCCAGCTCCCCGATGAGAAGCTCGAAAGCCTGGCCGAGGGTCAAGAAGTCACCGTCTACGTCGTCAAGGCCGGCGACCGCGACGGGATGATCCTGCTTTCGTTCTTGCGAGCTGAAGAAGAGAACGACTGGCAGCGCGCAGAAGACTTGTTGGGAACCGAAGAGAATTATGAAGGTGAGATCGCCGGCTTTAACAAGGGCGGCTTGATCGTCAAGCTGGGCCGCCTGCGCGGGTTTGTCCCCGCCTCCCAGGTCAGCCTGTCGCGACGTCGGCGGGCGCAGGGCGAGACGCCGGACCAGCGCTGGGGCGAGATGATCGGCGAGCCGATCGTGGTCAAGGTTATCGAGGTCGACCGCCGGCGCAATCGTCTCATCCTCTCCGAACGGGAGGCAGCGCGCGAGGCACGTGATCTTCTGAAGGAACGACTGATTGAAGAGCTCAAGCCGGGTGAGGTCCGCACCGGACATGTGATCAGCCTGGCAGACTTCGGCGCCTTCGTCGACATCGGCGGGGCCGACGGCCTCGTCCACACGTCCGAACTCTCTTGGAAGCGGGTCTCCCATCCGCGCGAAGTCCTTGAGGTCGGACAGGAGATCGAAGTCAAGGTGCTGGATCTCGACCTCGAGCGGAAACGAATCAGCCTTTCGATCCGCGAGCTCGAGGATGACCCTTGGGACGAGATATCCGCCAAGTTCCAGGAGGGCCAGTTGGTTGAGGGCACGGTGACCAAGCTGACCAAGTTCGGTGCCTTTGCCCGTCTGGCGGAAACCGATGATTATGAGGTTGAAGGTTTGATCCACATCTCGGAACTTTCCGAGCGCCGGGTTGAACATCCACGCGAGGTGGTCAACGAAGGCGATGTGCTCACGTTGCGGATTATCAACGTGGATCCGGAGCGGAGGCGCATTGGTCTGAGCTTGCGCAAGGTTGACTCGGCTGACTTTGCTGACCAGGACTGGAAGACCGCCATGGAGGAGATCGACGGCGACGAAGAGGCGGAGGAGGTGGTTGACGAAGTTGAAGGCGTCGAAGACTTCGACGCCGCTCTCGAAGCCGAGGACCGTTCGCCGGAGAACATGGTAGTGGCGGACGGTGAAGAGCTCGAGCCAGAGGACCGTTCACCGGAGAACATGGTAGTGGCGGACGGTGAAGAGCTCGAGCCAGAGGACCGTTCACCGGAGAACATGGCAGTGGCGGACGGTGAAGAGCTCGAGCCAGAAGACCGTTCACCGGAGAACATGGTAGTGGCGGACGGTGAAGAGCCCGAACCAGAGGATCCCGGCGGCGGCCTAGAGAACTAGACGCAGACGTTTTCCTCGACCGGGCGACACTCAGTGTTCGCCCGGTCTCGTTTATCCAGGGATCGGTTGGGCCGGGGGTGCGCCCGGTGAACTCTAAGAGCCCTGTAAGCAGGCCGAAAGCAAGTCTTTGGTAGAATAGGGCAAGCGAGCGCTGGCAACATCAGCCTATCGCGGAGGTACGAGTGGCCGACGACAAAATGCAACGCTTCACGCAGCGTGCACGCCGAGTTCTCAGCCTGGCACATGAAGAGGCTGAGCGGATGCACCATAATTACATCGGTACCGAACACCTTCTGCTCGGTTTGATCCGAGAAGAGGGTGGTGTAGCCGGCCGTGTTCTTCGCGAGCTCGGATTGGATCCGGCGCGAATCAAGGAGATGGTAGAGCGTCTTTCCGGCATCGGGCGGCACGCAGGTGGCCGGATTGAGCTGGCTCCTGGGACCGAGCAGGTTCTCCAGCTGGCGATCGAAGAGGCCCGCCGCATGGGCCACCACTACATCGGCACCGAGCACCTCCTGCTGGGTCTCGTGCGGCAGGATGAAGGGGTAGGGCTGGATGTCTTGAAGCGGCTTGGGGTGACGCCCGAACAGGTGCGCCGCCAGACGCGCCGCATCCTTCAGGAGAGCCCAACGCGCCGCGCAGCTGCGCCCGCTGGCCGCAGTCGTGGAGAATCCCAAGCCAAGACCCCGCTACTTGATCAGCTGGCTACTGACTTGACCGCCTTGGCCGACGAGGGCAAGCTCGATCCGGTCATCGGGCGGCAGACCGAGATTGAACGTGTTATTCAGATCCTGGCCCGGCGCACGAAGAACAACCCGGCCCTAATCGGCGAGCCGGGCGTAGGCAAGACGGCCATCGTCGAGGGGCTTGCCCAACGTATCATGGCCGGAGAAACCCCCGAGCCACTGCTTGACAAGCGTGTCCTCCAACTTGACGTTGGATCACTGGTTGCAGGTACGATGTACCGTGGCCAGTTCGAAGAGCGCCTAAAGCGTGTCATTGATGAACTCAAGTCTGCCAGCGCCATTCTTTTTATCGATGAGGTTCATATGCTGGTGGGCGCCGGCTCGGCAGGATCCTCCGTAGACGCCGCCAACATCCTCAAGCCAGCTCTTTCGCGGGGCGAGCTGCAAGTAATCGGCGCCACCACCATGGATGAGTACCGCAAGTACATTGAGAGCGACGCCGCTCTGGAGCGCCGCTTCCAGCCGGTCATGGTCGAAGAGCCAACCGTCGAGGAGACGATCAATATCCTCCGCGGTGTGAAAGAGCCCTATGAGGAACACCATAAGCTTCTGATCACGGATGAAGCGATCGAAGCCGCTGCACATCTCTCCGCTCGCTATGTCACCGAGCGCTTCCTGCCCGATAAGGCCATCGACCTGATCGATGAATCGGCCTCCAGGGTGCGCATGTACAAGAGCCCGGAAGCCAAATCACTTCGGGACATGATCGGGGAGCTTCGTAACACCCGTGAAGCGCACGCTCTGGCGGTCGAGGAAGCCCGATATGACGATGCGCAGGAACTGATGGACCGCGAAGCTGAGCTGGAAGACAAATTGGCGCAGCTTCGCGGGGGCTGGGATCGCAGTGAACACGGGCCTAAGGTCACGGCCGAGGACATCGCCGAAGTGGTCTCAATGTGGACCGGTGTGCCGGTGATGCAGATCGCAAAAGAGGAATCGCAGCGGCTGATGGAGATGGAAAAGGTTCTCCACGAACGGATCGTCGGCCAGGACGAAGCCATTCAGGCCATTGCCAAAGCGGTTCGCCGGTCGCGCGCCGGACTAAAGGACCCCAAGCGCCCCATTGGTTCGTTCATCTTCCTCGGACCGACGGGTGTTGGCAAGACAGAGCTAACCAAAGCGCTGGCCGAGTTCATCTTTGGCAGCGAAGAAGCCCTGATCCAGATCGACATGTCCGAGTTCATGGAACGGCACTCAGTCAGCCGCCTGGTTGGGGCGCCTCCCGGCTATGTTGGTTATGAGGAATCCGGCCAGCTGACGGAGGCCATCCGCCGCAGACCGTATTCGATCGTGGTCTTCGACGAAATCGAGAAGGCCCATCCAGAAGCCCACAATATGCTTCTTCAGATCATGGAAGAAGGGCACCTGACGGATGCGCGCGGCCGGAAGGTTGACTTCCGCAACGCCATTATTGTGATGACTTCTAACATCGGTGCCGAGATGATCCAGAACCAATCCAATCTTGGCTTCAACGTGAAGCGCGATGAGGAAACCGAAGAGCGGCTGGCGTATCAGGACATGCGCAAGAAGCTGATGGACGCGCTGCGCAGGGTCTTCCGCCCCGAGTTCATCAACCGCGTGGACGCGATCATTGTCTTCCACGCGTTGAACCGGGAGCAGATCGCGGCCATCGTCGACCTCGAGTTGGCCAAAGTTTCCGATCGGCTGACCGAGCACGAGATTGCTCTGCGCCTGACAGACTCAGCCCGTGAGTGGCTTGCCGATAAGGGATACGACCCCGAAATGGGGGCTCGGCCCTTGAAGCGAGTGATCCAGAATCAGATTGAGGACAAGCTTTCCGACGCCCTGCTTTCGTCCAAGTTCAAGCAGGGTCAGCCGATCCTGATTGATGCCAAGAATGACGAGATTGTCCTGACCAAGGACAAGGCCAAGAAAGAGAAAGACGAGGACGAACAAGAGCCGGTACCGACCAGCTGACACCCTGAATGTCCCTTGACATGTGCGGGGCCTGGCAATCTGCCAGGCCCCGTTTGTTGTTGTCGCAACTTGCGGACCGTATAATGCGACCGGAGGTAGCCTTGGCCAAATCGCGCACCGTATTCGTCTGCCAGCAGTGTGGACGTACAGCGCCGAAGCCCCTTGGGCGTTGCCCTCAGTGCGGAGCCTGGAACAGCATGGCAGCGGAAACGAAAGCGCCGGAAAGCAGCCGCGTGGCCCGCGGCCTGCGCGGCACCCCTGCTACGCCCAAAAGGCTGTCTGATATCTCGGGGGACCCCGATGAACGCTGGCCCCTGCCTATTGATGAATTTGCCCGTGTGTTGGGCGGCGGCGTGGTCCCGGGATCGGTGATTCTCATCGGAGGCGACCCCGGGATCGGGAAGTCAACCCTCCTGCTGCAGACGGCGATCGAGATGGCGTCCACCCGGCGCGTTCTGTACGTATCGGGAGAGGAATCGGAGCGCCAAATCAAGGGCCGCGCCCTGCGTCTGGCAGGCGATCAGACTGTGTCCGAGGAGCTCTTTCTCCTTACAGAGACGGACCTTGAATCCATTACCCGACAGATCGACGAGCTCAAGCCAGACTTAGCGATTATCGATTCAATCCAAACCGTCCAGTCAGCGGAATTCGAATCGGCTGCTGGTTCGCTTTCACAAGTGCGGGAAGGCGCCATGCGGTTCCAGGCATTGGCCAAGGTGAGTGGGATGGCGGTCTTTCTGGTCGGCCACGTGACCAAAGACGGTTCAATCGCCGGACCTCGCGTGTTGGAGCATGTCGTAGACACCGTCCTGTACTTGGAAGGCGACCCATTCCATGCCTATCGATTGCTGAGATCCGTCAAGAACCGCTTCGGCGCCACAACCGAGGTGGGTGTGTTTGAGATGAAGCCTTCGGGACTGGCGGAAGTCCTCAATCCTTCGGAGGCATTTCTGGCCGAACGCGTGCTCAATGCTCCCGGCTCGGCGGTGGCGGTGACGATGGAAGGCACGCGACCATTGCTTGTCGAGGTGCAGGGCCTGACGAGCAGCACGACCTTCGGCCACCCCAGGCGGACAGCCAATGGACTCGATGCCAACCGCCTGCTCCTGATCATCGCCGTGCTGTCTCGGCGTGTGGGTGTCCGTCTATCGGATCAAGATGTGTTTGCCAGCGTCGTGGGGGGTATGCGGGTAAGTGAGCCAGCGGCGGATCTGGCCATCGCGGCGGCCATTGCTTCCTCGGCTGATGATCGAGGTCTCCCGGCGGATCTTGCGCTGATCGGTGAGATTGGCCTCTCAGGGGAGCTGCGCCGCGTCGGCCAACTGGAAGCGCGCTTGCTGGAGGCTGCCAAGCTGGGCTTTCGAAAGATTGTGGTCCCCAAGAGCTTTCGCCCTCCTGAGAGTCTGCCGAGTTCGGTCGAATTGCTGCCGGCTCGCTCTGTGCGCGAGGCTTTTGACGCGGCTTTTTGAGTGCCGTCAATGTATCAGGGTGGCGAACGTCGACAGATTCCGCGTTGCCCGCGGCCCTCTTCCAAATGTTAAAGGAATATGAGCAATCCAAGCCCCAATCCTGCCCTTAGTGCCCTCCGGCCTTAAGTGCCCGATCAGTGAGTCAACAACTTTACATTTAAGGATGGCAATCTGAGGCTCTCGGTCCATGCCTCCAAGTACCGAACATGTGGTGCCGTCCAAGGGAAACACCCAATATGTGGCGATCGCCAAGGAAAGGCTGACTGCGCCTGGAAGTCCACCCGGAGTTTTAGGGGCCGTCCAACCTTTTACAATCCACTTCCTTAAAACATTGATTGTTTTTAGGTTCGCGAAGGCTAGACGACTTGTTCGGCGGTCGGCGTTTTGCTATGATCACCTCGTTGCCAAGCGCTTCGCCGAGCCGCAGAAGATCGATCGGACAACGGGCAACACAACAGGGGAGCTGTCTCCTCGACAGCCAGGCACCTCCCTCCAGCAGCATCGAGACGAACGTCTCAGACGTCGTTAGACAGAAATCGTTGGTGAGGTCAAACCGGTCGTCCGCATGGACCGGCATCGATACGTCGGAGGTCAGTATGAACGCAAAGCGCCACTGGCAGGCAGCGCTGGGGCAGTTGCAGATGGAGATGCCCCGAGCGTCTTTTGATACCTGGGTGCGCGATGCGGAACTTTTGACCTATGAAGATGGTACTTACGTCATCGGTGTGCAGAATGCCTACGCGCGGGACTGGTTGGAAAACCGCCTCCTGTCCACAGTGAAACGAGTGTTGACGGGAATCTGCGGCTCGACGGTGGAAGTGCGTTTCGTCGTCTGGCAGCCCGAGTTCTCGGAGTCTGTGGTTCCAGCGCCAGAGAATCACAGTCCGTCCTCCGCTTCGAGCGAGGCGAGGGCCGCACAGCCCTCCGGAAGGAATCTCAATGCACGCTATTCCTTCGAGAATTTCGTGGTCGGGCCCAGCAACAGGCTGGCACATGCGGCGGCAATGGCGGTGGCAGAAAGCCCGGCCCGTGCCTACAACCCTTTGTTCTTGTATGGAGGCGTGGGCCTGGGCAAGACCCACTTGCTGCATGCCATTGGCCGAGCATGTCATCTGCGGTCGCTGAGTGTACTCTACGTCTCTTCTGAAGAATTCACCAACGACATGATCAACGCCATCCGGACCCACACTACGGATGCGTTCCGAGGGCGCTACCGTCAGATTGACGTGCTGCTAATCGATGACATTCAGTTCATCGCCGGCAAGGAATCCACTCAGGAAGAGTTCTTCCATACATTCAACACATTGCATGGCCAAGAGCGACAGTTGGTGATCTCGTCCGACCGCTCGCCCAAGGCCTTGGTGACACTTGAAGAGCGCCTCCGCTCTCGGTTTGAGTGGGGATTGACAGCTGACATTCAGGCACCCGATTTCGAAACCCGGATGGCGATCCTGCGTTCCAAGGCAGATCGGGCGGGCCGGGCGATCGAACCCGAGCTTCTGGAGGTCATCGCACGGCGGCTCCAAAGCAATATCCGGGAGCTCGAGGGTGCTCTGACCCGCGTGCTGGCTTTCGCAGACTTGAGCGGTGTCAATCTGACCCCTGAAGTCGTTGAGTCGGCTCTGATCGACTTCTCGCCGCGGTCCGGAGTTCTCTCGGTGGATCAGATCATCTCCGCCGTAGCTGAACACTTCGGGGTGGATGAAGATCACATGCTGAGCCGCGATCGAAGCCGGGATGTGGCACTGCCGCGGCAGATCGCCATGTACCTCATTCGTGAAGAGACCGACAGCTCGCTGCCCAGCATAGGCGATGCACTCGGCGGTCGTGATCACACCACCGTGATGTATGGCTGTGACAAGATTTCAGAGCTTATCGAGACAGACGAAGCGCTTCGCCGGCAAGTGAGCGCCGTGCGCGAGCGCCTGTACCAACCCGCGCTTTCATCCTCCTAGCCTGCCCAACACGACGGACCAAGGGCAAAGCCGCGGTGACGACCCTAATCGGACTTTCGTCATGGGCCGATGTGACAGAACTCAATTGTCCATTTTCTCGGCTTGGTCTAGCATGGAATCGAAGGCCGACACTGGACGCACGACATCGGCGGCGAACACAAAGGTTGAGTTCGAGCGTCTCGAATCCGGTGCCTGCTTGGCCTCCCGGCGGGCGCTCATAAGATGAACGTGACGTGCCCCAGATGTCCCATGTGACGGCCTTCTCGAGCTTGGCGGCGCCTAGGCGCCGCCACCCGTTTTCCCCTACCAGGCGTACTTCCAAGTAACAAGCGGGCAAATCGGATCAGCTCGCTGGGTTTGGCTGGCCTGCGGCGTGATTCTTGCATCCATGGCTGCATGACTAATCGTGGGAGGTCTGCCATGGAGAACAAATCTGCGCTTGATCAGCTCCGCATGCCGCATCCCCACCAGGAGCGGATAGATTCTGAGAGCGCCAGGTTGCTCTACTCGACAGCCCAAAAGTCGGGCGGAAGCAGCGCATGGATTCCGTCGGTCGGGACGCCAAGCAAGCGAACTTGGCGACAGGTGGAGCCATTCTCTACTGTTAGCGGCAGGTGACGAAGGGCCTTAGCCCGACGAGATCACAGGAGATTGAAAAGGCGCCGACCAGCTCGGCGATTTGTGCACGTGGACCACTCTCCAACCATCCTCAAATTTGACCATCACCCGGCTTTCGTTGTAGCTCACCACATGAACGCCTGAACGAGTCCCCCGAGAAATCAACATCGTGTAGCTGCAGATGGCAGTGTCCCCGTACACTTGCTCCTTGTAGTTAGCCAGGTCATGCCGTACACGTACCTGCTCCTCGGCGGCACCCTCACCAGGCGAGGGATCGAGGGCAATGCCGGCGCTGTCCTCGCGGCTGGCTTCGCCCATCATGAAGTCATGGAAAGGAAGACCTTCGATGCGGTGCGGCGTCATGTGCCACTCATACAACGTCAGGTCGTCGACAGTGGTGGCATGGTAGCCATCCACGTCGGCGTCGAAGATGCTTTTCAGATGGGCCTCGAGAAAATCGCGTATCTGTGTCATGTTCAGACCTCCAAGGCAGTTGGTGTGCGGTCTCGAGAAAGGCCAGTCTAGAGCAGCGAAACGGGATCGATGTCAACGCTCCATCCCTTTGGGAGCGGGTCTGGCACGATGGCCTGTGGATCATCTAGCCTTACCACAATTTGCCATCGGTACTCACCGCCGATCCGATCAAAGAAGCAGGGCACCGGCCCGATCAATTCAGCTGCGAGGTGTCCATGCCCGATTGAGTTGGCAAGTTGATCGGCCAGGCTCCCGGCTCGGGATTCAGCCTTGCTCGCGGACAGATCCTGGGTTGTGAACCGGACCAGCCGGGTGAAGGGCGGGTACTTGAGGTCTGCCCGCCGACGGACTTCCTCATCATAGAATGCCCTGTAGTTGTGCTGGGCGGCAGCCCGGATCACATAATGGTCCGGCTGGTATGTCTGAATGATTGCTCGCCCGCCCAAGATCCCTCGACCGGCACGGCCTGCGACTTGGGTGAGAATCTGGAAGGTCCGCTCTGACGCCCGATAATCCGGCAAGTTGAAACCGGTGTCGGCGGAAATCACCCCCACCAAGGTGACCATGGGGACGTCCAAGCCTTTGGCGATCATCTGAGTCCCTATGAGTACATCCGCCCGATGAGCGGCAAAGTGAGCCAAGAGGACATCGTGGGCGCCCTTGTTTCGGGTCGTGTCTCGGTCCCAGCGCAAGCTGGTGACACCGGGGAAATGTTCGTGGAGTTCGCTCTCAACGCGCTGTGTGCCGGCACCGAAGTACTTCACCCGCGAGCGCCCGCATTGGGGACAGGTGGCCGGTGCGCTGCGGGCATACCCACAGTGATGGCAGAGCAAGTTTTCACGATCGGGATGGTGCGTCATGGGGGTGCCACAGCGCGGGCAGTTGGCCACCCAGCCGCAGTCTCGGCAGAAAACGTAGGTCGATTGCCCCCTCCGGTTCAAGAACAAGATCGCCTGCTGGCCAGCGTCAAGGGTTTCGGTCAGTGCCTTGGTCAGCGGCCGGCTGAACAAGGAGGCGTTGCCAGCGCGCAGTTCCTGCCGCATATCGACAACCCTCACCGGGGGAAGCTGGATCGACGATGCGTCGCTCTCAAACTTGCTGTACCGGCTTTTCAAACCCAGGCGTCGGGCCTGCCTCTCGAGCCGTTGCGTGTGCCCGAAAATGCGGTTGGGAAGGCTGAGTGGAATCATGGCCCCGTGACCGGCTTGATAGGACGATACGACGTCCGGCGTGGCTGAGCCTAGGATGCATTGGGCCCCCGCCAGTTCGGCGTAGGCGATAGATGCCGTGCGAGCGTGATAGCGGGGGGAGTTGATAGTCTCCTTGTACGAATCATCGTGGGATTCATCGACCACGATGAGGCCCAAATCGGGCATTGGCGTGAATAGGGCACTGCGTGGGCCGATGACGATGTCCAGGTCGCCCTGACGCGCCCGTCGCCAGGTATCGTAGCGTTCGCCCTCTGAAAGTTGTGAATGGACCAGGCCAACGCGGCCCGGAAAGCGAGCCAGGAACCGGCGGACCGTCTGCGGGGTGAGGGCAATCTCCGGGGTCAGCACGATGGCCTGGCGATGGCTCTCAAGTGTGGCCTCGACGGCACGCATGTAGATTTCGGTCTTCCCCGAGCCGGTCACTCCGTGAAGCAGAAACGGCTTGCTGGGCGCCCGACTGCGCATGGCGCGTTCGATTGGCTCCCATGCTTCTTGCTGCTCGGAGGTGAGCATGGGAGCCTTGTCTGGCACGTACTCCACGGCCTCAAGTGGGTCGCGCCAGATCTCCGCCCGGCTGAGGGTGAGCAGCCCCATGTCTTCCAGGTAGCGCAGATCTTGAAGATTGCCTCCGCTCTCAGCGTAGAGCCAGGTGACTTCGATTGCCTGGCGTTCGGCGATCAACATGCGAAGCATGGTCTCGCGGCGGGAGCGCGTCGCCGGCGTTCTGCCAATGGCATCGAGTGCCTCAAGGACTTTGTTGGGAGGTGCTGCCAGGTGAGCCGTGCGAACGGTTCGGGCGCGCACACGTGGCGGGTCCAGGATCGATTCCCGCGCCAGGATGCCGCGAGCCACGAGTCTGTCCGCCGCCTTCCGCCAGGGGAGTTTTCCCAACGCGCGGGTAAGCTGCCGGCCTCGAAGCGGACCCCGATGGGAAACCTGCGAGATCAGGCGTTCCTCGGCGGCTGTTGCGCTGCTAGGCGGCTCGCCCACCAGGCGATAGACGGAGTCCGCCTGCTGGCTCAGGCCAGGGGGGAGCATTATCGTCATGCAATCGATCAGCGCGGCAGCCGTTTCTCGGGAAAGCCAATGGGCCAGCTTGAGTTGGACATCCGTCAGTACTGGCTGAGGGTCGATGAGCTCGGTGATGGGACGCGTTTCATCCACCGGTGCCGAAGGTCCTAGGCCTAGAACGATGCCCTGCAGCATTCGGTCGCCAAATGGCACAAGGACCAGGTGCCCGGCCCGGAGGCGGGCTTCAAGCTGGTCAGGCACATGGTATGAAAACGTCCCCCGGATGGGGGGCAGGTTGACGGCCACCTCGGCAAACATCAGATCACTCAGGGTTTTTGGCTGGGTCTGGCTGTGGGGCGCGCCCCGCCCGGCGCGAGCGGCGTGAGGGAGATGCGATCGATTCGCCATCCATCCAGAGCCTCCACGCGCAGTTGAACGCCGTCAGTAACAATCGTGTCTCCCTCCTCGGCCATTCGGCCGAGGCGCCCGAGAACGAATCCGGCGATCGTATCGTAGTCGGGATCGACAAGCTTCAGACCGAGCCTGTCATTGATGTCTTCGATCAGCGTCAGCCCGTCCACCAGGGTGGTCCCGTCTTCCAGCAGCTGAATGTCCGGCTCAGCATCGAACGGATCGCTGACTTCGCCCACGATTTCTTCAATCAGATCTTCCAATGTGACGACACCGGCCGTGCCTCCGTACTCGTCCAGAACAATGGCGATGTGCTGATGACGCAGTCGGAAGTGCTCCAACAAGGATATGATGCGGGCCGTTTCAGGGACGAATAAGGCGTCGCGCATCAAGGCGCGGGCTGTGATGTCCTGGCGATTCTCGGCGTGCAGACAAGCGAGGACATCTTTGATGTGAACCACCCCCACCACGTGATCCTGGCTGCCCTCGTAGACGGGCAGCTTGGTGAAGGGATATTCGACGGCGACCTGGATGAGATCGTCAAGTTTGGATTCAACCGGGACAGCGATCATCTCGGTTCTGGGGATCATGACCTGTCGCACCAACGTATCGCCGAAGTCGAATACGGCGTGCAGAATCTCTTCTTCTTCGTTCTCGACGACCCCCACCACGGCGCTGGCCGAAACGAGCATCTTGAGTTCTTCTACGGAATGCACCAGTTCGTGTCCGGTGGCCGGCGCCACGCCAAGCAGCCTCAGAAGCGCGTTCCCGGCCCCGTTCAACGCCCAGACAATGGGCTTGAAAAGGCGCTCGGTATATATGGTGGGGCGGGCGACTATGAGAGAAGTGCGCTCGGGGTTTTGGAGCGCGATTGACTTGGGAGCAAGTTCCCCCACAACCACATGTAGGCAAGTAATGGTGGCAAAGGCGATGCCGGCCGATAGCGTGTGGGAGAAGCCCGACTGCAAGGCGGCCGGGACGAGGTTGACGACCGGCTCCAGCAGGTGGGCGAGGGCGGGCTCGCCGATCCAGCCCAGACCCAAGCTGGCCAAAGTTATCCCCAACTGGGTGGCTGCGATGACTTTGTCTGGATCTTCTATTGCGTGGGCAACCCAACGCGCAGTGGTGTTGCCCTGCTCGAGCAGTTCGCTAATGCGGGTACGGCGCACACTGACCAGGGAGAACTCGGCAGCGACGAAGAACGCGTTCGCCAGCACAAGGACGATGACACCCAGGAGCTTGAGCAAGTCGAGCGCAAATGGAGAGTCAGCCACGCGATGCTTTCAGGTAGGCGTCTGGAGAGTTCATCTCTCGAAGCCTATCATGATTGGTGCTTGCCGCCAATACGGTCTATGAAATGTCACCAGCCGGAGAACTTGGGTCTTGACGAGAGAACAGATGTTCTGTTAGACTGTGAATAGAACAGCCGTTCTATTTTGAGAGATATCCCTTGCAGATGTCCCGGGTGGGTCGGACGAATTGGTTGGACCGAGAAGCAGATCGGTTGGAGGCGGCTATGGCGTCCATGGCAGTTCCGGTACGCGTCAGCGACGGCCGGATTGAGGAAGGGCGAGTACGCTATCATGCCACGCCCATAGGAGGTGTGCGCACCGAGAATATTCAGGAGCTGGGCGCCAGCGTCGCCACGGCTCTGGGAGCCGACAGGGTGGCCATTCAGGCAGACCGGGCCGGAGTGACGATAGAGGTCTCCCCTGCCCCTGCTGAGCCACTTCGACTGTTGCCCCTCATGTCCGCGCTGGGCTCTCGTCCTGCCATGACAGCCGTGGCCGGTGTCGATGAGCATGGTGCGCCCGTGCTGCTGAACCTCCTTCACAGAGACACATGGCATCTCGTGGTGGAATCGGGCCAGGCCCCCGAGAGATCATCCTGGCTAAGAAGCATGACCGCCAGCCTGGCGGCGGTCAGCCGGCCGTCCGAGCTCCAGCTTCTGGGGGTCGACCTGACGGGGGCTGAACAAACCTGCATTGAAGCCCTTCCCCATGCCCTAACGGAAGTCGCTTTCCGAGCCGACCACGCGATCGATCTCATGGCGTGGTTGCGGGACGAGTCGGACCGCCGCGTGACATTGGGACGCCAGGTGCCGCACCTGGCGCTCGTGATCGATGATTTGGGAGTATTGGTGGAACAGACCGGGAGGGTGGCGAAGAGTCTCATCAAACGTCTCTTGGAGCAAGGCAGCCAATCCGGCGTCCATATCCTGGCAGGCTGGAATCCAGTGCAGGCATCGGAACTGGCCGGAGTGGGATGTCTTTCTGGCTGCGCTCGGGCCATCGGGCTGGCGATCGGAAACACTGTGCCATCGTCGGGCGACTTCGAGATTACAGTCAATAGCCTGCGTTGTGTTGTTCGATCTGCCCACCTGTCGGCAGCAGATATGGACCACTTAGTGCGTGATTTGCAGAGGACTCTTGGCTCCGGGCTAAGCAGGGGGACCGGCTGATGATCACCGCCACAAACCTGCCCGGTATCCGCAGCGTGGGGCGGGGTCGCCCGTCTCGCGGGCTGATATGCCATGAGTTGGTCTATGCCAGTGGAACACAATCAAGCGGGCTGCCAAGCGCCTTTCGGTGGCGCGGACGGCGCTACCGGATTGCTGCGGTGGACGGTTCGAAGGGGCGCAGCGCGACGCGAAATGCCGTTCGCATCTATTTGGTTCGCACGACCAGTGGCATGCGTTGTGAGTTGGAGCACCGGACCGAGTCCAACGTCTGGATGATGAACCGGGTGCTTCCAAGTTTGTGAGGAGGGCGGCATGAAAGTGGGCATGATGTGGTACGACGGTGGTGTCGATGGACTGGCCCAGCGCGTCAATCGGGCAGCAACCTACTACCGGGAGAAATATGGGGGAAGGCCGAATGTCTGCTATGTCCATCCATCGGGTGCCGAAGAAGGTGACCCGGCGGGAGTAGAGGCGATCCGGGTGCGACCGAGCGAGCTCGTGCTACCCGGGCACTTGTGGGTAGGTGTCGAGCGCGCTCCAGTGGGAGAAGCTGATAAGCGCGTCTCGGGCGACTAGACCGCAATTGCTCCGAGGAAGGAATCCATGGCGACGGCCAAATCCCGTCCGCCGCTTTTGGCTTCGTAGTCGATCTGGCTGAGTTTGCGGTAGATGGTCTCAAGCTGTGGCATGGTGAAGTTCCGGGCCTGGGCCGAGACCTTGTCGACCACAAAGGCGTGCGTGTCCAAGACCTCACGCGGATTAAGTCCGGCATCGAGGGCTTCGCGCGCCTGAAGGATAAGTCGGAACTGACGCACGATCATGGCGAAGGCGAACATAGGGTCTTCGTCGGCCAATAACTTGTGGAGATGGGCCAGCGCTTGCTGGCCCTGTCTGTTGCCGAGGGAGTCGACCGTGGCAAAGACGTCGCTTTGGGACGTCAGGGGGGTCAGTGCCTCGACGTCGGCAGCCGTAATCGGGCGAGACATATCGACATAGTCGGCCAACTTGCGCAGTTCCTGGTCGGCCATATGCGGATCATCAAGAACATACGTAGCGAGGAGCTGAGCCGCATCAGCTTCAATGTCGACGCCGTGGTCTTCAGCGCGCTGGAGAAGCCAGCGGACAAAGCTCTGGCCGCGTTTCCGTGTGCAGAGTTGAACGAACGCACGGTCGGGGTTGGCCTGAGTCCATTGATAGAGAAAGGATCGCTTCTGGTGCTTGGCAAGCGAAGTTCGACGCGACAGATCAACGGGATCGAGCAGCAGCAGAGCCGTCGATGCGGGTAAATCGAGCATGATGCGGTCCAATTGCTGGCGCGCCTCACCTGAGCGGGCTAGGTGGCCGGCATCCTCGACTATGACGACCCGCCGCTGGGCAAGGAAGGGCGCGGCGCCGGACGCCTCTGCAAGCGCGCCCATGTCCTGAGCCTTGAGGTCAAACCGCGTTGTGTTGAGGTCTGCGGTGGCGGGATCGCCAAACTTATCCTTGATTTGGGTGATGGCTTCTTCCATGGCGAGATCATCGTCACCGTAGAAGAGATAGACGGTCGGTAGCTGGTCGGCCATGTGTGCGACTAGCCCTCGGTGAGGACCCGGTGCAGTGCGGTGGTTCCGCTGCGCATCCGCCGGATGCTGGTGATTTCCATGCTTCCAGGATCGCGCTGCGTGGTGATGTGTTTTTGTGCCGCCGCGCCTACGGGCTGGGCGACGATCAGGGCCATGGTTGTCCCGAGGATGGCCATAGGCAGCCGACTGAGGCGGTCGCGCCAGCGGCTTTGCCCAACTCCCATCAGAGAGAAAAAGGCCACGGCACCGGCGAAGAGGCCGGACGTCAGCAGGTTGGTGCCGCAGTTGGGATGGATCGCAAGCTGGTGCTCCCCTTGACGGAGTCGGTCGAGTGCATGGTGGGCGGCAGAGTCCAGGGCCTCGGTCGGGACGTTTCCGTAGAGATAGAAGCCTTTGGAGTCCGAGCGGCCGACCATAGGCGTGTTGGGGAGCCTGGCGCTCAGCAGATGGATGGTGGCGTGTTCTAGGGCGTGATTTCGGCGTGTGTGCAGTAGAACGGGCGTGGACAGGAATTGTTGGGCGAGATTGATCGCGCACCTCCCGAGTGGGGTTGTCGGTCATTATACTTGACCACCCGTTGCGCAGAGTGCACCAGCCGGCGCTTGTTTCCCGAGTGGAGGCTGACATAGAATGGGCAAATGGACAGCGAAATCATAGGCCACATCTGGGCGATAGACGTTCTTCTTCGGCACCTTAGGTCGGGCGCCACCCGGCATGCGTATCTCATGACGGGCGCGGAGGGTGTGGGCCGGAGCACCGTCGCCGATTGGTTTGTGCGGGCCCTGCTTTGCACATCGGGGGGTGGCAAAGGGCCTCCTTGCGGCGTGTGCGAGGCGTGCTCCCTCATCTCCAAGGGGGCACATCCAGATGTCCATTGGCTCGCGGGTGAAGGTGGCCTCAAGATTGACGACGTGCGAAGGCTGCAGCACGAGTTGTCTCTTTCCCCCTATCAGGCGAACCGGCGGGTGGCGGTGATGCCCGACTTTGAGACTGCGACGACGGAGGCGGCCAATGCTCTGCTCAAAACGCTCGAGGAACCGCCGCCCAATGTCGTTCTTCTGCTGACGGCGGCATCGGAAGAGTCGCTCCTGCCTACGATTGTCTCTCGTTGTGAGGTGATTGCGCTTAGGCCGATGGCTATCGGCGATCTGGCGAAGGCACTTGAGAGCCGAGGCGAACCGGAGGAGAGAGCCCGCATTCTTGCTGGACAAGCCATGGGCCGTCCGGGGCTGGCCATCAGATTGTCAGAAGACGCGGAGCAAGTGCGACAGCGTTCTCTATTGATAGAGGATGGATTGCGCCTGCTTGGCGTGAACAGGGCCGGCCGGTTCGAGTATGCTGCCGAGGTCAACCATCACAAGGAGCCGGTCGATAATCGGACGGCGAGCATCCATGTTCTGGAAGCATGGTTGAGGTTGTGGCGGGATGTGCTCCACCAGGTCCATGGCGTGGAAGGCCAGATGACCTTCCCCGAATTCAATCTTGATGTAGAGAAGGTGGCCGCCCGGGTAGATCCAGATCAGATTGTGGTCTTGCTACGGGAGATCGAAGATGCGATGCGGCGCATCGCGGCCAATGCCAATCCCCTCTTGGCGATGGAAACGGTCATGCTGGCCCTGCCGATGATCCAGTTGGCATGAATGAAATCAGCCGACCGTGGAGGGCGGCTGGCGGCAGGTTGGGCAGCGACGGGGGTAGCGTCTAGCGCGGCTCTACCACAAGGCGGATGGCCGTCCGTTCCTTGCCGTCGATGTCCACCGTTGTGAATTCTGGCACGCAGATGATGTTGAGACCGTCCTCATGCAGGTAGCCACGGGCGATCGCCACGGCTTTGACGGCTTGGTTCACCGCGCCAGCGCCGATCGCCTGAACTTCGGCGCGATTTGATTCGCGCACAACGCCAGCAATCGCGCCCGCCACGGCGGAGGTACGGGATTCAGCGGAGACTTTGATGATGTTCACCCGGCCCTCTCCCTCAGTGGGCGCCTCTTGTGTGCTGGCCAAGCGAGTCCTCCGTTAAGCAGAACCATTGTACAAGATAGGCATATGCGAGGCAAGCTAATGGGGATTCACTCTAGGCGCCATTGACGCGGGCGACCTCCTCGGCACCGAACACAACTTCGTCCTTGCCGGCCAGCTTATCGTTGATCTTGTCGACAATCAGTGCCAGGTGGGTTTGATTTGTGGCGTAGTTGAGGTCATCCGCCGGAACGGTAAGCACCGGGCATAGTGTGAAGCGGTCAATCCATGCGTCGTAGAGATCGTTGAGCCGGCGCAGGTAGGCCTCCGGAATGGCACGCTCGTAATCACGGCCTCGCGTGGCAATCCGATCCTGGAGAGTCTGCACCCCAGCTTTTAGGTAGACGACAAGGTCCGGGGCAGGTAAAAAGCTGGTCAATACCTGATAGAGCTCGCGGTAGGTTTCGAAATCGCGATCGGAGATGTGCCCCTGTATTGAAAGGTTGTAGGCGAAGACCTCGGCGTCCTCATAAACGGTACGGTCCTGAATCGCCGACGTGGCGTGCTCGGTGAGCATGCGGTGCATGCGCAGCCGTCGGGTGAGGAAGAAGATCTGGGAGTGGAATCCCCAGGTTTGCATGTCATCGTAGAAGTCTGCCAAATAGGGGTTGTCGCCGACCGGTTCGTAGAACGGTTCCCAGCCGAGCTTCTCGGCCAGGCGCTCGACAAGCGTGGATTTTCCTACCCCGATGTTGCCTGCGACCGCCACGAAACGCTTCATAAGGGCATCTCCTAGCCCACTTCGCGTGGCGCATCCGCAGGACCTGAGAGCGGGGCGTCGGAGGCGAAGGGGAATTCTGTCTGAAATGGCGGGATTCCAAGAGCAGCTCGTATGCGGTCGGTGATGAGTTCGAGATGATCGTGGTTGGCCACAAAATCGAGGTTGTCGGAATCGACCACCAAGATGCCGCCGCGGGAGGGATCACCCCATCGGGCTTCATAGGCTCGGTTCAAGTCTTGAATGTAGTCCCGGCTCATGTTGCGCTCGTAGGTTCGGTCACGCATGGCGATCCGCTGCATGGCAGTATCGGTGTTGGCTCTGAGGTAGACAGTGAGATCCGGATCCGGGATACGCTCGGCGAGAGCTGAATGGACGAGCGAGTAGGTCGAGAGCTCGTCTCCGTTAAGATTGAGATCCGCAAACAGAGCATCCTTCTCAAAGGTGTAATCGGCAATCAAATTGCCCTCTGCTTGGGCTTCCGGCACGGTTTCACGTTGCTGCCGGTAGCGGCTGAGCAGGAAGAAGATTTGTGTTTGGAACGCATAACGTTTGCGGTCTCCGTAGAAGTCGGACAGGAATGGATTCTCCTCGAAGGCCTCGAGGATCAGTGCGGCTCCAAACGCAGGCTGCAGCAGGCGGGCCAATGACGTCTTGCCGACGCCGATGACGCCTTCAATGGCTAGGTACATAGAGCTCCTATTCTTTGGATCTGGTCGATCCGGTCATCATGATGCCGGCTCATATCTGAATTGAAGGCAGTAGTGGTGAAAGGTATTGCTCACCCAGGCGTTGCCCAAACCGTACGGTGCCAACCGGAGATTGTCCTGGCACCAAATGCGTTCGTCCTTCAGGGTATAGAAAGTCGAGAGTCGGCTGGCAAGATCCCACGCCAGAGGGTAAATCTTGCCTTGCTTCTTGACGTTCTTCACAATGATGGTGATGTAGGATTTCGGTTTCAGGACGGCTTGGAGTTGGGCGTAAATCTCCACCAGGCGGTCCAGGAACACAGCATAGCGGTCAATGTTGCCCACATCGGCGGGGTCGTCGGAATAGTAGACATCCAACTCGTCAGCGGCGCGACGCTTTTTCTGTGTCTGAGCGCCGCGCGCGCGAAGCATATTCCAATAGGGAGGCGAAGTGAGGACGTAGTCAATGGGGGGCAGGTCCATTTCGGCCAGATGAGCCGAATCGCCGGTGAAAACCTCAGCCTGCAGGTCATCTGCCGTTCCCTTAAGGGCCGCTCTCTCGTCCTGGATGATCTGACGGGCGAGTTCGGCATAGGCAGAGTTGAGTTCCACGCCGAACGAGTTGCGGCCGGAGCGGAGACAAGCCACCAGCGTGGACCCCGTGCCGGCCATGGGGTCCAGAACAGTCCCCCCAGGTTTTGTGAAAAATGTCACAAAGTCCTGGGCGAGGGTCTCGGGAAACTTCGCTGGGTGGCGCAGGACGTCCTTCTTGCGAGGGGGCGGGTTGTGGACGAACCAGGACTTCTGGAATTTGAGCCACTCCTTCGAAGACAACGCGTTGAGCCTGTTCTTGAAGGGACGTTTCCTACCCATCGGCTGGCTCCACAGTCAATGTCGGGGTGGATGACGGCTGTCGCAGGCTCCAGACTGAGAAGCGATCGAATGTGATTGTGGTCTGTCCTCCTGTTCCCGAGGAGACGATCAGGCCGATCCTTCCAACAGGCAGGGCCACGTCATGAGCCTTGAGGACAGAGACGCCGTTCACGAAGAGTTCGAAATCTGTGCCGCGGGCGAGAACGCCCAGCGTGTTGTCCGCCGGAGCGTGTGGCATGACGGCTTCGTTGAAGGACTCGAAAGGCAGCACGGCGCGCGACGATCCCACGAGCACCCGCCGAAGGCGGAGCCCACCCACGCAGGTGATGGTGAAGCGATAGTGCTCATCTAGGGGGTTGACCCGAAAGACCATTCCGAACTCATCTTCGTTCTGACATAGGGCAGTATGCATGTTGACTTCGGCATAGAAATCGCCCACGGGATCGACCGGGCTGAGCAAGGTTCGCAGCGAGTCCGGTTGGTTGACGACCACTGAGAGCTGGCCGTCGTCGAGGCTGGTCACCCCGAAAGAATCTCGCCCCACCTTCCATCCTTCGGCTGAAGAAAAATCAGTCTGGTAGAGCTGTGACCCAAACGATTCACGGATGTCCGGTGTTGGGGTGAGTGTGGGTACCGGTGTCTCAGTAATGGTGGGTGGCGCGGTTGGAAACGGAACCGTGGGTGTGAAAGTCGGTGTATCGGCCGGCGGCGTTTGTGTGGCTCGAGGCGAGGCTGGGAGACATCCGGTGGTCAGAAGGGCAAGGCCAACACATGAGGCGGCTATCCAGAGATGGCTCATTGGCAGGATTCGTTGGGCAGCCTCGGCCAACCTAGTCGGAATTGGAATAGACAACGTTACCGTGCCGTGGATATATGCGCCCGGTTTCGGGGGGCGGACCTTGGTGTGAGGATAGCACTCAAGGAGCAAAATGCCAAAGAGAGAAGTTCGTGAAGTCGATGGTCAAACCTGCGGTTTGATCGGCTACGGCGAACAAGCCAAAATTGCCGAAGACAAAGTCGCCGTCCTTTGCCTCTCCGAGCTGTTTCCCGTTGGCGAAACCCACCAATCTGGAACCCTTGAGGAGGAAGCCAAGGCGGTTCTGGACATTGGCACCTTGGTGGATGGCGGAACTCGGCGTCCAGTTGATCAAGATCGCCGGTGCTCTGCCGGAGATCAACTTCCTCATTCGATAATGGCCGTCGCACGAAAGCTCGAGAGTGTATCCCCGATCGTAGTTCTCCCCGCCGATATGAGCAGCCAACCCGTAGCTGTCCAACCCAGAACAGGATTCAGCTTGGGCGGTGACCTCAGCGTAGACATCACCCGCCGTCACGCTCGAGGTGCTCCACCAGGTGTAGGCATCGACGATGGGGTCGGTTACGGTGAGTTTGCCGGGGGACCAGGTGATCACTGTGGCATGAGGGTCATCGAATTCAAACCATCCGATGTGCTTGCTGAAATCATCGGTGACGTCAGGTGCAGCCAGATTCAGGCCTTGCCGCGGGTCGTCAGGTGCCAGAGGCGGCGCCGTGGGAGTCGGGCTTGGGCCGGCAGTTGGCGGCGGGGGTTCCGTGGGTGAAGGCGCTACAGTTGGCGCTTCCGTCGGAGGAAGGGTGGCCGAAGGCGGTGGGGTAGCGCTGGGTATGATCGTAGGCGCCGCTGTGAGTGTCTGCGCCGCATAGTCAACAAAGCTCCCTTGCGGAGCATTTGACCCTCCAGAAGGAGTACACGCCGCCAGCAGGCTGGCGGCCAGGACGAGAGCGAGCAATCGAGGTCGGGCTATGGAACTCACTGCGAAATGAACAGGATGTTCCAGAAGGCGAAGTCATCGAACTGCGCCGTCAGGTCGTAGGTGTGGCTGGCGCGAACATGCCCGGCAAAGGTCCCGAAGGTGCAGGCCATGGACGCCGAGATGGAAGGGAATCGCCGGAAAGTCATCTTTTCCTCTTACGGTGTGAGCATGACTTTCCCGGACTCGCCTGATGCCATCTGCTGGAAGGCCTGCTCGAAGTCTTCAAATCGGTAGTGATGGGTCACCATGGGACTCAGATCAACTGCCCCGGAGCGGATCAGCCCGCGGGCTTGATACCAGGTCTGCCAAAGCCGTCGCCCCGAAATGCCATGCACCTTGGCAGCCTTGAACACTAGGTGCTGGCTCCAATCGAATTCAAAGGGTCCCGGGGCGACCCCGAGAAGCATCGCTTCTCCGCCGGGCTTGAGCACCCGGAATCCCTGGTCGATAGCGGACGGCGCACCGGACATTTCGAGCAGCACGTCCACCCCTTCGTCGTCGGTGGCCTGCATGATCCGCTCAACCACCGGATCATCTTTGGCATGCAGCGCCAGATCGGCGCCCATTTTCTCGGCAAACTCCAGTCGGTATCGGCTGATATCCGTGGCATACACGGCGCGCGCACCGATGGCGCGGGCCACAGCTAAGGTCATCAACCCGACAGGCCCGCAACCAGTGATAAGGACTTTCTTGGCCCGCAAGTCGGCCGCGAAAGCGGTATGAACAGCGTTGCCGAAATTCTCTTGGAGCACGGCGATTTCGAGGGGCAGATCGTGTGGATTGGGCCAGGCATTCTGGGCGGCAATGGCGATGTACTCAGCAAATCCGCCATCGCGGTCTACCCCGATCAGGCGGCTGTTTTCGCACAGATGGCCTTGACCGGTTCTGCAGTACGAGCATGTATTGCAGATGACGTGGGACTCCAAGGAGACGAACTCGCCGATCCCCGGAGAAGTCACGTTGGCGCCGCGTTCCACGACTTCGCCGCACACCTCATGACCGACGATCAACGGAGGTTTGAGGCGGCCAGCGGCCCATGGGTCCCAATTAAAGATGTGCAGGTCGGTTCCACAGATCGATGCGGCACGGACCTTAACGAGGACCTCATCCGGCGCAGGAGAAGGAATCGCCACCTGCGCCATTTCAAGACCGGGTCCAGGGGAGGGCTTGACAATGGCTTTCATGGTTTCGGGCATTTGAGAGGGGGAACCTCCGCCGGAGGTGGGTTAATCGAAAGCAGTATAGCATGAAGAGAGAGCCGTCTTCGGCCCTCGATATAATCCTTAGGTACTGGATGCATCGACGCGAACGGAGTGACTGATGAACTATCGTCGCATGGGCCGCACCGGCCTGAAGATCAGCGAAATCGCCCTGGGGGCATGGGTCACCTTCGGTGATCAAATAGACGAAGAGATGGCTTCCGATCTGATCCACCTTGCCTACGAGCAAGGTGTCAACTACTTCGACAACGCGGATATCTATGCCAAGGGCCGGGCCGAACAGGTGATGGGCAAGGCCATCAAGGACCTTCCGCGTGAGAGCCTGGTGATTTCAAGCAAGGTCTTTTGGAAGACAATGGAGGGCCCCAACGGGCGAGGCCTCTCGCGCAAGCACGTCACCGAGTCCATCAATGCGTCGCTGAAGCGGCTGGGGACTGATTACTTGGACCTGTATTTCTGTCACCGCTATGACCCAGATACGCCAATGGAAGAAATCGTCCGAGTGATGGATGATCTCGTGCATCAAGGGAAGATCTTGTATTGGGGGACATCGGAGTGGCGCGCGGCTCAAATCGCCAACGCCCACAAGGTCGCCAAGCAGTGGAATCTGTATCCGCCAATGGTCGAACAGCCTCATTACAACATGCTCGTTCGAAGGCGCCTCGAAGATGAGCTTGCGCCCGCGGCCGATGATCTTGGTTTCGGCATGGTCTCCTGGAGTCCGCTTGAGTTTGGCTTGCTATCTGGGAAGTACAATCAAGGCATCCCGGAGGGTTCCCGCCTGGGACGAGACCAGGCTTGGGCGGATGAAGTGCTCACCGAGAGCAGCTTGGGAAAGGTCCGAATGCTCTCAGAGATAGCCGACAGGTTGGCCGTTAGCATGGCTCAGCTGGCCATCGGCTGGTTGCTCCGTGTGCCTCAGTTGACCAGTGTCATCACCGGAGCCACCAAGCCTTCTCAGTTGAAGCAGAATCTGGAAGCTCCCAGCGTGTTGGACAAACTCAATGGCGAAATTCTTGAGGAGATCGAATCGGTTTTGGGGAAAGAGTCTGAAGAGGGGGACTAGGCTAAGGAGCCTACCAGCCCGATTTGGTTGTCAGGTGAAGACCACCTGGGGCGTCAAAGTCAATCTTGTCGGCGAAGGCGCGCCCGATCTGTTCAAGCAGGTCCACCGCCCATACGGCGTCGAGCCCGAGCTGATCAATGCCTTTTCCGTCCGGAATGTCAACACCAAGTTCGCGCATTACATCTTGAGCCAGATCGACCTGGTAGCGGCGGAACGCCAGACGGTCGGTACGGTCGTACTCTTGGCGCGTGACATAGGTCTGCCACTCTGCTGCGTCGTCCAGGACTTCATCCAGCGTCCAAACTGCCCAGGCGAGAAAAGTGGCCCGCTCAGCTTCAATCGAGTGGGGTGACCGCCCGGTACCGAAGGAGTACAGTCGCGTATCCCCGGGCAGGAAGGTGCCGCCCGAATAGTGGAGAGCTTCCACGGCAACCTGGTAGCAAGGATTGCCGGCGACGCCCACTCCGCCGTCAACCCATGTGTGCTCGACTCCCAGGATGGTGGCACTGTGGGATGGGAAGTAAGTAGGAGCAGCGATGCTGGCCAAGACGGCGTCCTTGAGTGAAAGCGTGCCCCAGAGCTCGGCATTCGCCCCAGCATGGTCTCGGACAAAGAAATCCGTCCGGCCAGACCGGGTGTTCTTGGCGGTGATCAAGATGTCATTGGGAAGGCTATTGATAGGTCTGTCGGCGCCGATTTCGTCGAGCATCGAGGCGACGAAATCATTGCTGTAGCGGTGGTTGCCCAAGTTGAGCAGGACCTGCCACCAGGGCAGACGATGAAAGGACTCTTCGGCAAAACGCTTGTACAAGGCCAATAGACCGCGTGCGCTGACCCCGAGTGACAAACCAGCTGCGATCACGGCACCGGTGGAGGTGCCCCCGATCATGTCGAAGATCTCGTGGCAAGGTCCCCCGAGATGCGATTCCAACCGCACCAGACACGCAAGGGGGATGATGCCTCGCACCCCTCCCCCGTCGATTGAAAGCAGGGTCTTCATGACTGTCTCCAGCATCCTTGGGCTCGTACATGAAAGTGCAACAATCGTGCCTTGCGGATTCAGCCGAGTGATCGCACGCGCGGAACAGCCCTAGGCGGTGCCATCCTCCGTCAGGCGCATGGAGATAGCGCGCATCTGATAGCCAAACACCTCGCCGAAGGCAGGGATCAGCGCATCGGTAACGGCTTCAGTCGCGGGAGGAGTCCACATCAAATCGGCCAGAGAGACAACAGGGTGTTCTGCTAGGCCACAGGGGACAATGCCGCGCCAATAGGCCATATCGGGATCGATGTTGATCGCGAAGCCATGCCGACTGATGCCGTGCACGTCGACCTTGACCCCGATGGCCGCCAGCTTGCTGGGCATGAGTCGGGCTTCCGCTGGACAACGCGAGCAACGGGAAGCGACATCGGGCTGAACCCATACCCCGGTGAGGCCTTTGACCTGGCCGGTCACAAGTCCGATGCTGGCGAATGTGCGGATTAGCATAGCCTCAAGCCTTCGGACATAGCCGACGTAGTCTGCTTTGGGAAGCCGACCTTCGCCGTAGACGCGTCCGAGAGGCAGAAGTGGATAACCAACCAGTTGGCCTGGCCCATGATATGTGGCGTCTCCACCTCGATCCACCCAGTGAACCGCGACACCCTTTCCTTTCAGCTTGTCCTCATCCCAAACCAAGTTCTCTTTGTGGCCCGAACGCCCAAATGTGTAGGTGTGAGGGTGCTCGAGCAGGAGTAGCGTGGGGGCGCGCTGGCCATCGGCGATTTCGGCGGCCATCTCATCCTGTATCTGCCACGCCGTTGCGTAATCAACGCTTCCCAAATAGGCGTATTCGCATGCCTTCGGATCTTGCCCGTGGGGAGACATTGAGTCGGTCATCGCCCGGCCTCAATCATGTGCCCAAAACCAATCTGCGCCTCATGCCTGCTGTGACGCGCCAACGGTGTGCGTCGAGGCGAAGCCGTCTCATGATGCGGGAGATCGCCCATCCCTGGAAGACGCAAGTTGAGTTGAGCACGCGTTGCCGTGCGTTGACGGTACAGAAGCAAACCCATGGAATCGCATTGTAGCATTTCAACCCTGCCAGAACACCACTCGACAGGGCATATGACTTGCACATGTCAAAGGTGGTTTGCCGACCCGAGATAAAGGTAGAATAGCGATTCATGCCCTCCGCAACCGCTGTTGCAAGAGCACGCCGACGCAGCCGGCAGATCGCTGCCCGTTGGAATGCCTGGGCAGGCATTCTATTGGCGGTTGCCGTCGTCATCACGCTTGCCCTCGGCAGCCTATCTGCCGGCATGGCCTACCTTTATTTGGACTTCGCGCAATCCGTCCCGGCGGTCGAAGACGTACAAGCCTACTTTGGCTCGCCATCAAGCCCTGGCTTCACGCCAATCAGGATCTACGATCGCAGTGGGGAGCACATTCTCGCCGAGTGGTCCAACCCTGCCGCTGATGAGCGGCAATGGGTGAGCTTGGACCCTGCAGCCGCCAATTCAGCCCCACAGGTCCTGATCCAGGCGATCCTTGCGGCTCAGGATCCGCACTTCTGGGACACCCCAGCCGTCACCCCCGTAGGCCTGGGAGTTCGCTTGATTCAGGATGTCCTTCCATTTGCACCTGGACGCCCTTCGCTGACTCTTTCTGAGCAGGTGGCCGAATCGACGTTGCTGCCACTCCAAACGTACGCGGTACGCAGCGTCAGGGGCGATTTCCGGCTGGCCCTGCTGGGGGAGCGGATGGAGGCCCGCTTTGACAAAGAGCAGATCCTCACCTGGTACCTCAACAGCGCCAACTTCGGATCCATGGCATCTGGTGCAGATGCGGCAGCGCTGGTCTATTTTGGCAAACATGCTCACGACCTGGACCTGGCCGAGGTTGCCCTTTTGGCGGCCGTTCCCAGCAACCCCAGCATTAACCCCTTCGATGACCCCGTTGATGCAAGGCGGAAGCAGGGTGAAGTCATCTCCGAGATGCTCAGGCAGGGCTACATCAACCACCTTCAAGCGTCCGTCGCACGCGCTGAGGTGCTGAAATTTGCACTCCATCAGAGTTCCATCTCGGACGACGCCCGGACTGACTTGACCAGCTTGGTGCTTGGGAGATACACGCAGATCTTCGGTCCTGACGCCGTAGGCAGAGGCGGTATTCGTATCATCACCTCGGTTGACTACGATCTGCAGCTGCAGACGGAATGCACGCTCGAAACACACCTGACAAGATTGGCCGGCCAACCGCCCGGATCTACCGTCCTGGCTGGCGGGAGTCACCCCTGCCTGGCGGCAGGGTTCCTTCCGCCAGTTCGGCCAAGTGATTCAAATGTCAATCATGATGTGGGTGAAGGCGCTGCGCTGATTATCGATCCGGCGAGTGGGGAGTTGCTGGCGCTAGCCAATCTCCCGGGTGCCAACGGCGCGTCGATGAAGCGTCACCCCGCCGGCCAGGTGCTGAGCCCGCTTATCTATTTGACAGCCTTTGCACGAGGCTACGCGCCCGGGAGCATGATTTTGGATCTTCCATCCGATGGCGCGCCGTTGTCGGCCACAGACGATGAATATCATGGCCCCGTCCGCATGCGTACGGCTTTGGCGAATGTCTATCCATCGGCTGCGGCGCGGACGCTCATGCTGGTTGGGCCGGACAACGTCCAAAGGACGGCCCGCCAGATGGGCCTGGATGCCCCGACGGTGGACAGTACGCGCCAGCAGGGCGCGAGGCTTTCAGGCGCTGCGAGCTTGATGGACCTGGGATTTGCCTATGGCGTGCTGGCCCACAATGGGACGATGACCGGTGTGTTGGCAGAGCCGGCAAATGGTGACGGCGGGCTCTGCGAAGGCATCATTCAAAAAGTTGAGGATGTTTACGGCCAGGCCAGCTTCGAGGAGAGCTCCCACAACCGTTCGGTGGTCAGCCCACAACTTGCCTACCTCGTTGACAATGTCCTCAGTGATGACTCGGCGCGCTGGCCTACTCTGGGTCAGGGAAACGTCCTTGACATTGGTCGGCCCGCGGCCGCCATTACCTCGGTAGATCCCGAAGGAAGCGGTGGCTGGACCCTTGGGTACACGCCCGAACTCACAGTCGGAGTCTGGATTGGTAATGGAGACGGCTCATCGATGAAGCATGTGGACCGGATTAATGGTGCGGCGCCCATTTGGCGCGCCCTGGTTCAATACGCCAGCCGAGAGCAGCCTGCGTCTGATTGGGCTATGCCTCCGGGGATGAGTCAAGTCGATGTGTGTGACCCATCGGGACTGCTTCCGACGCAGTACTGCCCGCAGGTGGTCAAGGAAGTCTTCATCCAGGGGACGGAACCGACTGCGCCGGACAACCTCTATCAGCCGTTCAAGATTGACGTGGAAACTGGCAAACTGGCTACGCTTTTCACGCCGCTCAACCAGGTGGAGGAAAGAGTCTTTCTTGTGCCCCCTCCTGAAGCACTCGCGTGGGCGCAGTCCGCCGGAATTGATCAACCACCTCAGGAGTACGACCCTATCGATCTGAATCGACCCGAAGACCAACGGGTCCACCTGAGCTCTCCGGCTTTGTTCGCCGTGGTGGGGGGAGAAGTCCGGCTGCGGGGTTCGGCGAGGGCGGATGGGTTTGAGTACTATCGACTTCAGTATGGGAAGGGTCTTAACCCGGATGAGTGGGTGCAGATAGGAGATGACCAGTCTCAACCGAGGTCGAATGGGCTACTGGCCACGTGGGATTCGCGCGGTCTGAACGGGCTCTACACCGTCCAACTCCAGGTGGTAGGCAGCGATGGACAGATCAAGACGGATGCCCTGCCGCTTACATTGGACAACCTGCCTCCCCAGGTTTCGGTGATATACCCTTCGCCAGGAGGATCGCTGGCCGAGGATGTGAACGGTCGTGTCCTCATAGAAGTCGAGGCATCAGACGCGCATGATGTCGCCCGGGTCACGTTTGAAATCGACGGGGAGGTAACTGCATCCGTGACTGCTCCGCCTTTCAGCACTACCTGGTGGCCTAGCACTCCGGGGGCACATACGCTGATAGTGCACGCAATTGATGAAGTCGGAAATCAGACCACGACCGAAGCCATCCCCTTCGACGTATCCCCCTAGCGCGCAACATGACCATGTGCGGTCAGCACACCTGAGAATGGACCTGCCTGCCAACATGGCAGGTTGTCTTGCGCTTGAGGATGGCTAGGGTTGGACTGGCGGCTGCCAGTCGGGCTCCAAATCCCGGCTGCTGGGTGACTTCGAGATGTTGGTCTGATTCGAGCCGTTGGCGGTCATGGTATAGACCTCGGGGTTTTGATCCCGTGTCGACGTGAAGGCGATCCACTGACCATCGTAAGAGTAGGCCGGTTCCTTGTTGCCCAGGCTGTTGGTGAGTTTCAGAGGATTGGCACCGTGATCGGAAAAACGGGCTAGCCAAATCTCATTCATGGTGGGCTGAATCCAGGCGAACACAATGCCGGAATTGTCCGGGGCCCAGTCGAGGTTCTCTGCGCCGATGATGTGGTCGGTCCGATCAAAGCGCTCCGGCTCGCCTGGTCGAGGTAGGTGGATGTAAATGCGCCCCGGCGCGCCGTTGATCGAAGTCGAGACGGCGATCTGGTTGCCATCTGGAGACCAGGCCGGCGAAGACTCGACGGCAAAGCCAGCCGATATGTTGGTGGGTTTCACGGACCAGCACGCGTTGGGCTCACCATTGAGGCAATCAGTGTTCATAAGGAAGACCTGATCCAGCTTGTTGATGCGATTGCTTGTGAAGGCGATGAGGTGCCCGTCAGGCGACCACGCGGGATCAACGTCGTCGCCTGCTTGATGAGTGACATCCTCATTTTGAGTACCGTCGACATTGATGATCCAAAGGTCCTGTCCGAGGTCGTTGCCAAAATCGTCCCGTCCCCCTGGGGCAACATAGAGGATGCGCTTGCCGTCCGGTGACCAGCGAGGTTGATGTTTGTCGCCTGGCCCGAAAGTGATTTGCTTGGGCTGGCTGCCGTCGGGGTTCATGGTCCAGATTTGCAGGGCGTTGCCATCGCCGCGATCGCTGACGAATGCTATTCGGCCGCCGCCGCCAATCACAATTGGGGACTGGGTTGGGGTTTCTGTGGGAGCCGGAGTGGGTGTGCCGGCTTCTGTCGACGGCACGGTCGGCTGCGGAGTGGGCGTGTCTGGGACAGGTGTGGCCGACGGATTGGCCACAACGACCTCGACCTGGGTTGGCGTTGCAGAGCTGCCGAACGCCCCTGGCAATCCACCTGCCAGTGCCAGCGCCACGCCGCCGCCGACCACGATGATCCCGACGGCAGCTGCCCCCGCCAATCCTAACCACAGCCAGGCCGACCTTCCAGATGACTTCTTGTGCATGGTTGGGAGATCAGCCCGCAGGGTTGGCGAGGGTCCTTGTCCCTTGAGCGCCGCCTGAAAGGCTGCCACATCCGGGAACCGCTGATCCTGTGAGATGGAGAGGGCCGTCTCCAAACACGCCTCAACGTGTGGGGGAACCGCCGGATTGTATGCCGTGGCCGGCTTGAGTTCCTCGTTGCCCATCATGCGCTCAATGCTGTCTGTAGGAGCGGTACCTGTGAGCAGATTGTAGATTGTGGCTGCGAGGGCGTACTGATCACTTCGCGCATCCGTTCGCCCGCTTCCGTACTGCTCGGGGGGCGAAAATCCTGGTGTCAGGCCTCGGGCCCCGGTCGATGTCTGCTGATGGTCAAACACCTTGGCCAAGCCGAAGTCAACCAGAACCACATTCCCGTCCGGCTGGACCTTGATATTCGAAGGTTTGATATCGCGGTGGATGACGGGCGGCTTGCGCGAGTGCAGATAAACCAGCGCCTCGCACACGGCGTCAGCCCAACGGAGCACCTCCGGCGGCGTGGGAGGCTGGCGCCGGGCTCTGGCGTGAAGGTCCTCCCCTTCGATGTAATCCATCACCAGGTATTGCCGACCTTCAAGGATGAAGTGGTCGGTCACCCGGGGGAGATTGGGATGTCGGAGACTGGCCAAGAGGGAGGCTTCGCGATGAAATTGGCGCTCAGACTCAGGATTGAGGTTGAGATTCTCTTTGAGAGCGACCCTGATCTGAAGGGTTTGGTCGAAGGCCAGGAAGACGGCCCCCATTCCGCCTTTGCCCAACGTACCATCAATTCGATACCGATCGTGGAGAATGGAACCTGTTTCTAGGGCCATGGGCTAGATTTTAGCCGCATTGGACAGGCGGGTCAAACAGAACGCGCTCTCAATCATGGCCGGGAATGGCCAAACGCCAGGCATCGAAGGTGGCCATTTCACCGCCGGCCGTGAGATCGAGTTGAAGAGGTGTTATCGAAACCAATCCTTCCTGAAGTGCCCAGAAGTCGGTGCCCGGTTCAGCGACGCCAGATGGGGCTTCACCCCCGATCCAATAATATGGCCTGCCGCGCGGATCGTGGCGCTCAACCAGAGCATCTCGGTAGACGCGCAGCCCTTGTCGAGTCACGCTCATGCCCGCGATTTCGCTCAGGCCCAGGTAGGGCACATTGACGTTTAGAAAAACACCTTCCGGAAGTCCGTCGGCCTTGACCAGGGCGGCAAGTTGACGGGCAATCTCCGCCGCCGCATTGTAGTCGACCTGACCATTATGGTCAGCGTGAGAGTCCAAGGAAACGGCGATGCCAGGGATGCCGGCGATGGCGGCTTCCATGGCTGCCGTGACTGTGCCGCTGTAGGTCACATCGTGGCCCAGGTTGGCGGAGGGATTGATCCCGGAGACGACCAGATCTACGTGTGGCGAGACCAGGCCGAGCAATCCCATCGCTACGCAATCCGAGGGGGCACCGTCGCAGGCCAGGGCCTCGGAGCCGTCTGCCAATCGAGTCGACCAGGCCCTCAAAGGGCGGTGCATGGTCTTGACATGACCGGAAGCTGACCAATTGCGGTCCGGTGCAAGGACAGTCACTTGGCCAACATCCGCCATGCTCTGCGCAAGTGCCAGAAGCCCGGGGGCCTGAACGCCGTCGTCGTTGGTTAGAAGAACATGAAGACTCATACTACTCCCCCGCCCGGTGTTGCCGCGGTGCCGCCTCCTCTGGTGGTGGATGGGTCGACACGATCGCCGTGACTCGCTTCGGAACCGGAGATGTGCCGGCTTGAGGTGATAGCTAGAAAGTCATTCTATCCCAACTTGAAATGACCGATGCGATATCTGACTTTCAGGGGATTTGCGCTTGGCTTATACAAATCTATACTGATCAAAAGCCAGTCAACCAGCACAACAACCCAAAGTGGGAGGAGAGTCGTGATGTCCCAATCAAGGGGCAGAATGTTCTTGGCAATCAGCGTACTGGTCGCCGGAAGCCTATCCTGTAATCTGATTTCAAGTTCCACCTCGAACGACAATGGGGGGGCTCCCACGTCAACCGCATCCGGTGGATCGGCTGGCGGGAATGCTGTCAACACTTTGGACGGGGTCAAATCCGCCACGATCCAGATCGAAGCCCAGGGGAGTTTCGTGCCCCCGGATATCGGTGCCCCGGTCGAATTCGCCGGGCGCGGTTCGGGATTCATTATTGATCCATCAGGTCTTGCGGTCACCAACAACCACGTCGTCACCGGCGCGGCGTTGCTGAAGGTCTGGGTCGGAGGTGAGAGCCAATCCCGTAATGCCAAGGTATTGGGAGTCTCCGAGTGCTCCGACCTGGCCCTCATCGATATCGACGGCGATGGCTACCCATACCTCCAGTGGTACCCAGATCAGGCCCCCGTCGGCCTGGAGGTGTATGCGGCTGGCTTCCCTCTCGGGGACCCTGAGTACACCCTGACTAAAGGGATCGTCTCCAAAGCCAGGGCAGGCGGTGACTCGGGCTGGGCCTCGGTGGATGGGGTCCTACAGCACGACGCGACCATTAATCCGGGCAACTCGGGAGGCCCGCTGGTAACAGGGGATGGAGAGGTGGTCGGTGTGAACTATGCCTCGGTGGCCTCCGCCAACCAATACTTTGCGATAACGGCCGACACTGCTCAGGGAGTACTTGATACCCTACGCAAAGGTCGCAATTTGGACTCTGTTGGTGTCAACGGCACGGCAGTCAGCAATGACGATGGGTCGCTGACCGGCGTCTGGGTGCTCTCTGTGGCATCCGGGTCGGCTGCGGACAAAGCAGGTGTCCAGGGCGGTGACCTGATCACAAACATGGAAGGCTTGTCCTTGGCCTCCGATGGCACGATGTCTGAGTATTGCGACATCCTGCGAACCCACCAGCCAAGCGACGCCCTTTCCCTGGATGTGCTCCGCTTTGCCACTGGTGAAGTTCTGGCAGGGGAGCTGAATGGGCGGGCCCTGGAGACTTCGTCGACATTCGGCTCGCAGCTGGGCGGTGAAGTGCAGGCAGGTGCCAGTTCGGGTTCGACTTACAGCGGCTACACGGTCGTGACGGATGACTATGGGGCGATCCAGATGGAGGTCCCTAACGAGTGGTCGGACGTGGATGGGAGCGCCTGGGTTGATGGCGGTGAGGTGATTGGCGCATCCATCTGGGCGTCATCTGATTTGAGCACTTTTGCCAGCAGTTGGGATGAGCCAGGAGTCATGTTTGATGTGTCCAATGACCTGGCTAAGCTTGGGGGATACGTCCAGCTCCTCGACTTCGAACGTCAGAACTTCATTGGCACATGTGAGTTGGACAATCGATACGACTACGACGACGGTTACTACCGCGGCAGATATGATCTGTTCAAGAACTGCAACGGCCCGGGCGGACCGTGGTACTTGGTGTTGTCGGCTGTGCCTTCCGACAACTCGCAAGCGTTCCTGATCCTGGTCCAGGTGCAGATCCAATCGGATCGAGACTTGGACGCATTGGACCACATCCTCAACACCTTTGACGTCGTCGGTACCCTGCCCTAGCCATTTTCTGGGTAGGGCTGACGAGCGGCCTCTCTCGTGAGAGGCCGCTCGCGCGTATGGGGCTTGCGGTCAGTGTGGATGTAAAGGGAGTGGCGAGGGGCCATAGATGGAAGAGTAGTGTCCCAAGAGTGCCGCGGGGAGAAGTGAAGTAGGCCGACCTGAGATCAGTCTAGCCTGATCTTAGCTTCCTTTCCCAGAGTTTCTTGATCTTT
>Ga0315556_1000057_pt1 | contig 53102 bp, 54 predicted proteins | sample SalMarSW160310MG_FD_202112 | JGI IMG/M metagenome (GOLD analysis project Ga0315556, IMG submission 202112) | Salt marsh sediment microbial communities from the Plum Island Ecosystem LTER, Massachusetts, United States - Salt Marsh Sediment SW1603-10 ...
GGCTACTCTCAGGCATACCTGAACAGGATCGCGCTGCGCTTGAACCAACGTCCCAGGAAGACCTTGGGCTTCGAAACACCTGCCGATAAACTACGAGCAGTGTTGCACTGACCGGTTGAACCCGCCATCCTGAGCAGTCATTCGTGCCCGTGCCCCGAAACGCGCGCGGTGCTGGCGCGTTTCGCTTCGCCGAGCGGCGCTGCTGGGCACAATCGTTCAAGTTCGCGCTTGGAAGCCCGGAATGCAACCGGCGTTATGGCAAATAGGAGTATTTGCTTTTCTTCACCATTCAATTAACAGATTTGCTATGTACATCGGGTGTGAACTGTCGGATTTCTTTACAATCGCCCGAACCCACTGTTCCGCGCAGCGAAGCGCAAAACATCAAGCGGATAAATTTCTTAACGAATTTCCATTTGTGACTGTTTGGGTACGCTTCTTGCTGACGTGCATCTGACATGCATTGGTAGTTCTCGAATTCTCATGGTGGATAAGGAGATGACAGACAGAATAACCGTGACTGGCGTTACTTCGACATGGCGCTCAATTAACAACCCTATCAATATGGGGTTAATGGGCTCGGCATGCACTAGCCTATCGATTTTGAATACCTGCGCCCGGTTATTGATGCCGGCACTGCTCTTCACGCTGACATTGATGACTAGTACACCGTCCCAGGCAGCACCGATTCATGTCCTTTACGAGCGCGACACGGACGGGTCGGCCGGCAACGAACTGGCAGTCGTTAGCTATCCCACCCTCGCGGACCTTATCGGAAATACCATCACGTTTACCCAGTTCACCCAGGTTGACGTCAGCGCGGCCTTCAGCGTCGGCGGCATTACCTACGACGGCACTGCCTATCGCGTTCTTTACGAGCGCGACACGGACGGGTCGGCCGGCAACGAGCTGGCGCTCGTGACCTACCCCACCTTGCCGGATCTGATCGGCAACACCAACGCGTTCACCCAGTTCACTCAGGTCGACGTCAGCGCTGCCTTCAGCGTCGGCGGCTTCGCCTACGACAGTGGTGTCTATCGCGTTCTTTACGAGCGCGACGCGGCTGGGTCGGCCGGCAATGAGTTGGCGCTCGTGTCTTATCCCACGTTGGCAGATCTCATAAACAATACCAGCACGTTTACCCAGTTCACCCAGGTCGACGTCAGTGACGCCTTCAGTGTCGGCGGATTTTTCATTGAAACCCCGGGGACTAATTCCGTCAGCGAACCTGGCTCGCTTGTCCTGTTCGTTTTCGGGTTGGTAAGCCTAGGTTTTGTTGTGCGGCGACGGGCTTTCTTTAAAGGATAGGAAATTCCTTCGCGCCGAGGCGCCGAAACGCACGCGGTGCTGGCGCGTTTCGCTTCGCCGAGCGGCGCTGCAGGGCACCATCGTTCAAGTTCGCGCTTGGAAGCCCGGAATGCAACCGGCGTTATGGCAAATACTGCGCCCCTTTGGCGCGCTCGGGCAAGTTCGGGAACAGCGAGGACTGCGAGCGCCGCTTGGGGTGCGCTCAGGCGATGTCGGGCACCGGATGGTAGGTGAGAGGCGGGCTCGGCCGCTCGGCAGGAGGAGACGGACCGCTAGCGCGGGGCGGCTCCTAAAGGTCTAGCCAGGAGAAAATGCGCTCGATCACGGCCAGGTCTTCGATCAGCGCGGTCACGCGCATCTGCGCGCCGCATATCGGGCGGAGGATCGGACGGACTTGGCGGCGGGAACGTTGAAAGAGGATTGCGCTGCCGCTGCCTTTCGCGCCCCGCTACGCGACGACAGGCGGCAGGTGGAGCATCAAGCGAACGTCCGCTCCTGGCCGAAAGCGGACCTAAGGCAAGCTGTGCCAAGTTTGTGCCAAACGGACCGTGAAACCCAAGGTGCAGGACTGGTTCTCACGGGCGAAAGAACTGCTGGCAAGCGCTGCGAGCGGCTTTTGCTTCGACTTTTTGATCCGTTGGTCGGCGGTTCGAATCCGCCACGGCCTACCAAACATTCAAGGCTCTGGCGTTCGCCAGGGCCCTTTTATTTGCTGGCGCGGAACAATCTTCGTCGATGTCGCGTCGCGCGTCGCGCTGGTCGATGATGCAGTAAAGTATCCAGCGCCACGGCAAAGGGTTCGGGTGTCAACGCCATAAATGACCAGCGCGGTCGCATTCATCGGCTTCGGCGAAGTGGGCTCTGTGTTTGCTGCCGCGCTTACCGCGCGCGGGGCGCAGGTCAGAGCCTACGACGTTGTGCTGGAAAAGGACGGCGGGCTCGAGCGGCTGCAGGCGCGATCGGCGGGGACCAAGGTGGAGTTCTGCCGCTTGAGCGAGGCCCTGCGCGGCGCGCGCTACGTCCTGTCCACCGTGACGACGGACGTGGCACGCGAGGCGGCGCAGCGCTGCGGACCGGACCTTCGCGACGGCCAGATCTACCTCGATCTCAACGCCACCGATCCCGGCGTCAAGCAGGAGATCGAGCGGATCGTCTCGCCCTCCTGCGCGGTCTTTGTCGAAGGCGCCGTGCTGGGTGCGGTCGGCGTCAGTGGGGCCAGAACCGAGATCCTGCTCGGTGGTCCGCATGCGCGGCAGGCGCAGGCTGGCCTTGCGGGCGAGCTGGACCTGAACGTCAGGTTCTACAGCGAGGAAACGGGCAAGGCCTCGATGTTCAAGATGCTGCGCAGCGTCTTCTCCAAGGGACTGGAGGCGCTGCTGATCGAATTCCTGGTGGCCGGCGAGCGCGCCGGCATCCGCGACGATCTCTGGCGCGAAGTCGCCGCGCTGATGGCGGATCACCCGTTCGAAAAGACCGCCGCCAACTGGGTGCGCAGCCACGCCAGCGCGCATTCGCGCCGCTACCACGAAGTCAGGCAGGTGGCGAACGTGCTGCGGCAGCTGGGAGTGGAGCCGACGATCACCTCGGCCACCGAGGCTTTTTTCCGGCGCTCGGGGTCCCTGGGCCTGGGCGAGCGTTTCGCGGCGCCGGCCGCGACGATGGACGAAGTGGTGCAGTATTTCAATCGCAAACTGGGAAGGAAGGAATGAAGCGCAACCAGATGAAGGAAAAACTGCGCGCAGGCGAACCGGTGTTCGGGGTCTCGGTGATGATTCCCTCGCCGCAAATCGTGGAAATGATCGGCGCCGCCGGCTTCCACTGGGTGCTGCTCGACTGCGAGCACGGCACCCTCACCCTGGAAAGCGTGGAGCTGATGGCGATGGCGGCGGAGGCCTGCGGCATCACCGCGATCGCGCGGCCGGTGAGCCGCAGCCCCGAGCACATTCTGCAGGTGCTCGATCGCGGCGTGATGGGCGTGCAGGTGCCGCACGTCAATACCGCAGCCGAGGCGCGCGAGGTGGTCGCGGCGGTCAAATACCATCCGCTCGGGCGGCGCGGCCTCGCCGCTGGAACCCGGGCGGCGGTGTACGACTCGCACGGCTCGCTGGCCGATCATGTGAAGGCGGCAAACGATGCGACGCTGATCGCAATCCAGCTCGAAGACCGCCCGGCGATCGAGAACATCGACGAATTGCTGAAAGTCGAGCACGTCGACGTGTTCTTCATCGGTCCCTCGGACCTGTCGCAGGCGATGGGCCATCCCGGCAATCCCGCGGCGCCCGCGGTGGCCGAGGCCATCGCCAGCAGCATTCGCAAGATGGTCGCATCGGGCCGTACCCCCGGCACGCCTGCGACCGCGGAGAAAGTGCACGAGGTCCTCGGCAGCGGCGTTCGCTACATCTATACGCACTTGCCGCGCCTGCTGGCGGGCAGCGCCAAGGCCTATCTGAAGGCGGCCCGCACGTGAGCGACCGGCCCGGCAAACATTCCGCGGTATCGGTCCGCGTTCCCGGCGAGCGCTTTCTTCACTCGCCCGGTCCCACGCACATCCCGGCCGAGGTGCTAAACGCAATGCACCGCCAGCCGATGGATCACGCCGACCCGCGGCTGGACGAGATCATCGCGGTCTGCGAAGCCGGCTTGCGGCGGCTGCTGGGGACCGCGAACGCGGACCTGTTCATGTATGCCGCGAACGGTCACGGCGTGTGGGAAGCGACTACGCAAAACCTGCTTGCGCCCGGCGAGGTCCTGCTGATCCCGGGCACGGGACACTTTTCGGAGCAGTGGGCGCTGCAGGCCGAAGCGATCGGCCGGCGCGCGATCCGCACGCCGTACCGCGAGGGCTACCCGATCGACCCGAACGAGGTCGAGCAGAGGCTGCGCGCGGACCGCGAGCGCGAGATCGTGGCGGTCTTCGTCGTGCACACGGATACTGCGAGCGGCATCAGCAACGACCTGCAGGCGATCCGCGCGGCGATAGACGCGGCCGGACACCCGGCGCTGTTCGTCGTCGATGTGGTGGCGTCGCTTGCGGCCGCGCCGTTCGCGATGGATGCGCTGGGTGTCAACGTCGCGGTGGGTGCCTCGCAGAAGGGACTGATGTCACCGCCCGGCCTCGGGTTCGTCGCGGTGGACGAGCGTGCCGGCGCGGTCGCTGCCAGGAATCCGGCCCCACGCCACTACTGGAACTGGGAGCGGCGCAGGGCGAGCTACAGCTATGAGAAATTCGGCGGCACCCCGCCGCAGAATCTGCTGTACGGGATCGAGGCGGCGCTCGCGCTGCTCGAGCGTGAAGGGCTCGACGCGGTATTCGCCCGCCACGCGCTGCTCGCGCGCGCGGTCCAGACGGCGGTCGAGTGCTGGGCGCGCGAAGGCGCGCTGTTCCTGCACTGCCGTGTCCCCGCGTCGCGCTCCGTGTCGGTCACCACCATCGAGGTACGCGAAGGCGTCGACGTGGATGCCCTGCGCACGGTCGCGCGCGAACGCTTCCAGGTGGCGTTTGCGGGCGCTCTCGGGCCGCTCCAGGGCCGCGGCTTTCGCATCGGCCATCTGGGCGACGTGAACCCTGCAATGATCCTCGGTTGCCTGGCAGGCGTGGAAGCCGCTATGCGTGCCCAGGGGATTCCGTTTGGCCGCGACGGTGTAGCGCAGGCGGTGGAGTGCCTCGCGGCGGGCTAGAGCATGAGGTCCGCGAGCGACCTCATGTCATCCACCCGGATATCGGGCTGGTACGAGGTGTGGCCGAAGGGCCGCTCGCGGCGATCGATGAACGCGCTGTGCATTCCGGCCGCCTTGGCCCCGATGCAGTCGAAAGCGTGATTGGCGACGAATAGCACCTCGTCCATTCGCACCTTCATGATCTCGGCCGCCTTGGTGTAGGTCGCCACGTGAGGCTTGAAGGAATTCGCGACCGCCACCGAAATGACCTCGTCGAACGGAATGCCGTGATGCCTCTTGGCGGCCTCCAGCATGTCCGGGTCGCCATTTGAAAGTACCGCGATCTTGTAGCTTGTCCTGAGCCGCGCGAGTGCCTCAGGTACGTCCGCAAAGCACTTGAGGCGCTCGATGCAGCCCACCAGGTATTTCACCTCTTCGGGCGTGTAGTCGATGCCCGCCCGGTCCATGGTGTGCGCGACCGCAGCGTGACCGATCTCGCGGTAGGAGATGTGGGTTTTGTGCAGCAGCGCGTCGATCATGGAATTCTCGAAGTGCGTGCGACGCCACCAGGTGACGAACGAACCGGGATTCCCGTTCCACCCCTTTTGCTTCAGGAACGGGGCCGCGATTTCTGTCAGTCCGGCCTGCATGTCGACCACGGTTCCGTACTGGTCGAACATGATCACTTTGATCTTCGTCTTGAGTTGCTCCGCGCTCGCCATGCCGACCTCCTAGCCCGCGGTGACCACGGCCGAATATTCGGGCCGGATGTCGAACTGCAGCAGTTCGTGCGCGGCGCGCAGCGCCCGCTCGGCTTCGGCGGGGCCTGCCGCGCGGGAGAAGATGAAGCCGAGGTAACTCGCACCATCGGGCGGAGGTGCGACGATCTGCCCTGGTTCCGCGCTGATGCTCACGGCGCTGACGCCGGCCAGCGACTGCGCCGCGGCAATGCCTTCGCTGCCGTGGAAGATGCCGCGCCGCGGCGTCGGAACCATCATGACGCCCGCGGCGCGGCCGTCTCCGGCGATGGCGATGGGCAGGCCGAGCGACTGACGCAGGATCAACTCCTCTAGGCTCATCCCGAGGACGTGGTTCAGCGCCCGGGCACACAGGCCGCCGATCGAGCGAGCGGCGATCTCCAGGATCCAGACCCCGTGCGGGTTGAGGCGCACCTCGGCATGAACCGGGCCGTGGCGCAACCCCGCCTCGCGGCAGACGCGCGCCACCTCGTCGCGAATGCGGCGCTGTTCTTCTTGCGGCAGGTGCGAGGGCGTGACGTAGAGCGTCTCCTCGAAGTAGGGGCCGTCCAGCGGATCGGGCTTGTCGAACAGCGCGAGCGTGGTGAGCGCACCGCGCTCGAGAATGCCCTCCAGCGCGTACTCGCGCCCCGGGATGAACCTTTCGATCACCACGCCCAGCGCCTGCGCGTCGCGGTCGGCGCGCGACTGGATGGTTCGCACCCAGCCGACGGCGCGAACCAGCGCCTCGGCATCGTCGGCCCGGATGACGCCGCGGCTCGCCGATAGCCGCCGCGCCTTTACCACGACGGGAAACTCGAGCTTGGGCAGCAGGCTGCGCGGGTCAGCTTCGCTCGGGAGGTGATGAAAGTCCGGACACAGAGATCCGAGCCGCAGCAGCAGCCGGCGGAAAGCCAGCTTGTCGCGCATTTGGCTCACGGCTTGCGAAGGATTGCCTGGCAGGCCCAGCTGCTCCGAAAGCAGCGCCGCGAGCTCGACGCCCGAGTCGTCCACCGCGAGCACGGCGTCTGGGCGGCGGCCGATTTCGCGCAGTACGGTTACCGCGGCCTGCTGCGGCCGATCGAAGTGCAGGGCCATGATGGGGGCGAACCCCCAGGACGGGGCAAGTTGATGGCAATAGTTGGCCGCGGCCACCACCTCTGCTCCGAGTTCTTGCACGGCGGCCAGGAAATCCGCGTTGCGGTAGCCCGTAGTCGGCAGCAATAGCAGCACGCGCTTCATCTAGGCGCCCACTTCAGAACGAGTTGAGCTGCTGCTCGGTAGGCTCGGCGCAGCAGTACCAGGGCTCGGACAGGCGCGGGATCGGGTCTCCGAGACTGGGCGGGAGCGCGGGCGTGCCTCGCCCGGCGGCGCCATGCGCCGCGTGCCACACGGCGGCGAAGACTTCGCGCCGCGCAAGCTTGTTCTGCTCTCCGCGGGCCACCAGGGCCTGAACGTCACGCTGCAGGCGGTCTACGCGCGGATCCGCATGGTGCCAGGGATAGCCCAGCAACCCGGAATCGAACGACGACAGTCTTTCGCGAAAGCCGGGCAACTCGAGCAGCCGCGAACCCTGCGGCACCAGCAGGCGGATCGCGAGTTGCACCGGCGGCACGCTCTCCACCAGCCGCAATGCAACCAGCCGCTCGAGCAGCGCGAGGTAGCCCTCGGGCGTGGTCCAGGGCGTGAACGCGACGAAGGTTGGCGCGAGCGCAATTCCCGCTTCCCGGGTAAGGCTTACGGCCAGGTCGAAATCCCCGCTGGTGTGGTTCTTGTCCAGAAGGCGCAGCACCTCGTCGTCGACCGCTTCCACCGCGGAGGTGACGAACAGGCATCCGTTCGCGCGCAATTCGGCCAACAACCCGGCGTGCTCGATCAGGTGCTGGATCTTGATGGTGGCGTCGAAGCTGACCTGCGGGAACGCTCGGTGCAGGGCGCGGGCCAACTTGAGGCCGTGGGTCGGCCCGTTCAGGAAGTCCGGGTCGCCGAAAGAAATGTGGGTCGCGCCTTGCTCCACCTGCTGCCGGATATCCTGCAGCACCACGTCCGGCGCGACGACGCGGAACTTCCCCGCGTACACCGGCACCACCGGACAGTGGCGGCACAGGTGCTTGCAGCCACGGCTGCCCTCGGCGAAACCGGCGACGCGGGTCGATCCGTCGGGCAAGACCAGATGAGCGTAGCGCGACAGCTGCGGCAGGCCGCTGCGGTCCGGAACCTCGAAGCGGACCTTGGCCAGGCTCGTGACCGGCTCGGTCTGCGCGCTCGCCGCGCCGTCGCTTCTGAGGCGGCGGCAAAGCGAAACCAGCGCCGGCTCCACCTCCCCGCCCAGCACCGTACCCACCCCGAGGGAACGCAGCAACGCCTCGTTCATCGGCGCATAGAGGCCGTAGACGCAGAGGTGCGCCTTTGGCGCGAACTGCTTCACGCGCGGCAGCGCTTCGATCGCGATCCGGGTCGCGGTGTGCATTCCCACGTAGAGCGCTACCACGCCCGCGTTCTTCACTGTCTCGGAGGCCAGCTTCTCGAGCGAAAGATCGAGGCAGCGCACCGAGAAGCCCTCGCGCTTGAGCCAGGCGGCCGGCTGCGCCAAGGCGAACGGCTGCCGCCCCAGCTCGTAGGGGTTGATAAGTACGACCTCGAAGCCGCGAGCTACTTTGCTTTCGGCCGCTGGGCGAAAGGCGCCGGGCCTGGCTCGCGGCTCGCTCCGGCTTCCTTCAGGCGCGTGAGGTAGTGTTGCCACATCTCGTCTTGGTGCAGGCCGTATTCGTACAGCAGTTCCCATGAGTAGATCCCGGTGTCGTGGCCGTCCGAGAAAGAGAGCTGGATCGCGTAGCTTCCCGCAGGCTCGATGTGAGTTATCTCGACGTCCTGCTTGCCCGTTTGCAGCACTTCCTGGCCGGGGCCGTGCCCGCGCACCTCGGCCGAAGGGGAGTAGACCCGCAGGAACTCGCACGCCAGCCGGAAGCTCTTGCCGTCGGCAAACGAGAGCTCCAGCACCCTGGACTTTTGGTGCAGCTTGATCTCGGTCGGTCGTGGCGTATGGCTTTCCATTTTGGCGAGTATAGCAACGCAAGACATCGGCCCTGGTGCGGTTTCTCGACGGCGCGTCGCCGTCAGGAAGCCGGTTATTTGTTGTTCCGCGGTCGAAAAGTGCCTGGCTACCCCTTGCAATCCGCGCCGGCCGCCTCATACTTCCGGGTGTCGAATTCGCTATGGGTCAGTCAGCAGCATCCTTGACCGGGTGCCGCCTATCTACTCCAATATGTGATTTGATGCCCGCGCCACGCTCGGTGCGGGCGACGCCAGACTTGGAGGTACGAAATGGCAACTGGCACCGTGAAGTTCTTCAATACGACTAAAGGGTTCGGCTTCATCCAGCCCGACGACGGCTCGAAGGATGTCTTCGTCCACATCTCGGCGGTGGAACGAAGCGGCCTCGGCACCCTGAGCGAGAATCAGAAAGTCTCGTTCGAGGTGGAGAAGGGGCGCGATGGCAGGTCGTCGGCCGTTAACCTGAAGGCGATCTGACCCAGGATGGCGAAGGAAGAACTGATCGAGATGAACGGCGTGGTCGACGAAGTTCTGCCGAACACGCAGTTCCGCGTGACGCTGGAAAACGGGGTGAAGGTCCTGGCCTACGCCTCCGGCAAGGTGAGGAAACATCGAATCCGTATTCTCGCCGGCGACAAGGTGACGCTCGAGATTTCGCCTTACGATCTGACCAAAGCGCGGATTAATTTCCGGCACAAGGATGAGAGGGCGGCGCCGCCCGCCAGGCGTCCCAACACACAGTATCGACGGCGCTAAGTCGAGGCGCCCGCATAGCGCGGATCCGGGGCCGGCATTGCCGGCCCTTTATTTTTCGGCGCTGAAAAGATTGACGGCGGTTAACGCCGGCCGACTTCGCATTTGCACGTCCCTGTCGCCGAGCGCAAGTTTACGCATCGCATCCGCGAAGTCGCGCCGGATGAACGTCTTGCTGATCTATCCGCGCAACCCCGACACGTTCTGGAGCTTCCAGCACGTGCTTCGGTTTGTGTCGAAAAAATCCGCCTTCCCGCCGCTTGGCCTGCTTACGGTCGCCGCCATGCTGCCGCGAGACTGGAGCCTGCGCCTGGCGGACCTGAACGTGCGGCCCCTTGCCGACGCCGATCTGCGCTGGGCCGATTACGCGCTCCTCAGCGGCATGATCGTTCACAAACAGTCGGCGCACGAGATCGCGGCTCGCTGCGCCGCGCTCGGAACACCGGTGATCGCTGGCGGGCCGCTGTTCACCACGGGTCATCGGGAGTTTCCCGAGATACGTCATTTCGTCCTCGGCGAAGCCGAAAACGTGATCGAGGATTTGGCCCGGGACATGGAACGCGGCGCGGTGCAGTCCAGCTATCACTCGCCGGCGTGGCCCGACATACGCAAGGTTCCGACACCGCGCTGGGACCTGGTGCGCCTGCGCGACTACGTCGCCATGCCGGTGCAATTCTCGCGCGGTTGCCCGTTCAACTGTGAATTCTGCGACATCGTGGTGATGAACGGGCGTGTGCCACGCACCAAGCGGCCGAGCCAGGTTGTGCGCGAGCTTGAAGATCTGCGGCGGCAGGGCTGGAGCGACATGGTGTTTATCGTCGACGACAACTTCATTGGCAATCGTAAGCGCGCGAAGGAGCTGCTCAGAGAGTTGATCGAGTGGCACACGCGCACGAGGCCGAAGATGGGCTTTCTCGCCGAGGCTTCGATGAATCTGGCCGACGATCCTGAGCTGTGCGAGTTAATGGCGCAAGCAGGATTCAAGAAGGTGTTCATGGGTATCGAAACGCCGTCGCCGGATGGGCTGCAGGAGTGCAACAAGCGGCAAAATCGAGGGCGCGACCTTGCTCAAGCTGTAAAGACGGTGCAACGGGCGGGCATGGAAGTGATGGGCGGGTTCATCGTCGGCTTCGACAGCGACACGCGGGACATCTTCCGCCGCCAGTTCGAGTTCATCCAGCAATCTGGCGTCGTGACGGCGATGGTTGGGCTGCTAAGCGCGCTGCCGGAAACAGCGCTCTATCGGCGCTTGGCGCGCGAGGGCCGCATCCTCGCGGAAAGTTGCGGCAACAACACCGATGCAGCGATCAACTTCGTGACCCGGCTCGATCGCGAATTTCTGCTGGCGGGCTACCGGGAGCTGATGCGCGGACTTTACGAGCCAGGGAACTACTATCGTCGCATCCGTACCTTTCTCTCGACCTATGAGCCGCGCGGCCCGACCGCGCGCCTGTCGGGCGCCGATGTGCTGGCATTTCTGAAGTCACTTTGGGTGCTGGGATTGCGCAGCGGCGGGCGGCGGGAGTACTGGTCGCTGTTCTGGCTGACGCTGCTGGCGCAGCCGCGCAAGTTCCGCGCGGCAATGGAACTCTCGATCCTTGGCCATCACTTCCGCAGGGTTGCGAGCCAGCTGTAGTCGCTGCGCTACTCGCGCACGCGCGCGATCTTCTTGACGTCCGGCAGGCGCCGCAGCGAGCGCATCACGCGGGCCAGGTGCTGCCGGTTGGCGACCTCGAGCACGAACGCCATGGTTGTGTACAGCGAGCGGTCGTCGTCCATGCTGATCGAGTCTATGTTGGCGGCCGCCTCGGCGATCTCGGAGGCAACCTTGGCCAGAACGCCGCGCTGGTTGGCGACCGTCACCTTGATCGCCGCCAGGAACAGGCGCGTGGTGCCGGGGTCCCATTCCACGTCGATCCACTGCTCGGGCTCGATGCGCCGCGAGCGCTCGATCTGGGCGCAATCGGCGGCGTGCACCACCAGCCCCTGCCCCTTCTTGATCGAGCCGACGATCTGGTCGCCGGGTATGGGGCGGCAGCAGCTCGCGAGCTGCACCGCCATGCCCTCGGTGCCGCGGATCGTGACGCTGCCAGTGGTCTTGGCCTCGTCGCGCGCGGAATCCGCGTGGCGCAGTAGTCGCCGCGCGATTACCGCCGGCAACTGCTTGCCAAGCCCGATGTCCGCAAGCAGCTCCTGGCGCGAGCGCGACACGCTGTCGCGTACGACCCGCTCCCAGCTCGCGTCGTCGATTCCGGCCAGACCGGTACCGAGCGCCTTAAGCGCCTGCTCGAGCAGGCGCTCGCCCAGGCTCGCGGACTCCTCGTACTGCATTGTCTTGAGGAAATGGCGGATGTTCGCGCGCGCCTTGCCGGTGCGAACGTACTGCAGCCAGGCAGGGTTCGGTTTGGCGTGGCTGGCGGTGATGATCTCTACCCGGTCGCCGTTCCTCAGCTCGCCTCGCAGCGGAACCAGCTCGCCGTTGACCTTGGCCGCGACGCACCGGTTGCCGATGTCGGTGTGGACTGCGTAGGCTAAGTCGACCGCCGTCGCCCCCCGCGGCAGCGACATGATTCGCCCCTTCGGGGTGAACACGTAGACCTCGTCCGGAAAGAGGTCGACCTTGACGTGCTCGAGAAACTCGGCCGAGTCGCCCGACTGGTTCTGGATTTCGAGCAGCGACTGCAGCCACAGGTGCGCCTGCTTCTGCAGGTCCGACAGCGAATCCTCCTCGTCCTTGTACATCCAGTGCGAAGCGACTCCGGATTCCGCGACATGGTGCATGTGCTCGGTGCGGATCTGCACCTCGACCGGCAGGCCGTAAGGGTCGATCAGCGCGGTGTGCAGCGACTGATAGCCGTTCGCCTTCGGTATCGCGATGTAGTCCTTGAATTTCCCCGGGATCGGCTTGTAAAGCGCGTGCAGCGCGCCGAGCGCCAGGTAGCAGGCCGGCACGGTCTTGACCACCACTCGAAAGCCGTAGATGTCGTGAACCTCCGAAAAGCTGAGCTGCTTCTCGACCATCTTTTTGTAGGTCGAGTACAGGTGCTTTTCGCGTCCGGTCACGGCCGCCTCGATCCCGCTGTCGGCCAGTTTCGCCTTGAGCGCGGATTCGGTTTTGCTGATCACCTCGCGCCTGTTGCCGCGCGCGGCCTTGGTGGCCTTGGCGAGCACGCTGCAGCGCAGCGGGTGAAGGTGGGAGAACGCGAGCTCCTCTAGCTCGTGATACAGCGCATTCAGGCCGAGGCGGTTGGCGATCGGGGCGTAGATCTCCATCGTCTCGCGCGCGATGCGGCGGCGCTTGGCCGGAGGGACCGCGCCGAGCGTACGCATGTTGTGCAGCCGGTCGGCGAGCTTGATCAGGATGACGCGCACGTCGCGCGCCATCGCGAGCAGCATCTTGCGGAAATTACCTGCCTGCGCGTCCTCGGCGGACTGAAACTCGATCTTGTCCAGCTTGGACACGCCGTCGACCAGCTCGGCGACCGGCCTGCCGAAGGTGTCCGAGATCTCCGCCTTGGTGACCGAGGCGTCCTCCATCACATCGTGCAGGAACGCCGCCATCAGCGTCTGGCCGTCCAGGCGCCACCCGGCCAGGATTTCGGCCACGGCGAGTGGATGCGAAACGTATGGTTCTCCGGACTGGCGTTTCTGTCCGGCGTGCGCAGCCTCCGAGAAGCGGTAGGCATCCGCCAGGCGCGTAAAGTCCGACGCCTTCAGGTAAGCGAATCGCTTCTCATCGAGGACGGGTACGGCCGCCATGCGGGGGAGCGTACCCGATCGGCCCCCCCTTGCGAACACCCCGGGGGTCCGACCCGAGAATGAACTCAGAGCGGCGAGCTGGGCGCCGCCGGCGGCGTCGGGTTGCGCTTGAGGACTTCGACGCCGACCTTGCCGCTCGCGATCTCGCGCAGCGCGATCACCGTCGCCTTGTCCTTGTTTGTCTCGAGCAGCGGCGAGGCGCCGGCGGTGATCTGGCGCGCGCGATAGGTCGCCGCCAGCGTCAGCTGGAAGCGGTTGGGAATTCTCTTCAGGCAATCGTCTACGGTGATGCGGGCCATGTTTCGCGTTCCCTTCAGAAAAGTTCGCCGATTCGTGAAAGCTGCCGCTCGGTGACGAGGCGTTCGGCGCGGATGATTGCCAGCAAGTCTCGCTTGGCAATGTCGAAGTCTTTGTTAATTATAACATAATCCGATTCCGGGACGTGCGAGATCTCGTCCCGCGCTGCCGCCATGCGGCGCGCGATGACCTGGTCGCTGTCCTGGCCCCGAGTGCGCAGGCGATGCTCGAGCTCGCCCAACGAGGGCGGCAGGAGAAAGATCCCGACGCACTCCGGCAGCAGCCGCCGCACCTGCTGCGCGCCCTGCCAGTCGATCTCTAGCACCAGGTCGTAGCCGCCTTCGAGCGCGCCGGTGATCGCCGCCTGCGAGGTGCCGTAGCGGTGGCCATGTACCTGCGCGCTTTCGAGGAATTCGCCGCGCTCGAGCATGGCGACGAAGGTGCGATCGTCCACAAAGTAGTATTCGCGCCCGTTCTGCTCGGCGGGCCGGGGCGGCCGCGTGGTGTAGGACACCGAAAGCCTGAGCCGGGATTCTTCCGCCAGCACCGCGTTGATCAACGAAGTCTTGCCGGCTCCGGAGGGCGCGGTGACGACGAAGAGAAGCCCCTTCACGCTGGTTCCTATTCTATGTTCTGCACCTGCTCGCGAATCTGCTCGATGAGCAGCTTCAGCTCGAGCGCGCAATCAGAGATCCTCTGGGTCGCTGCCTTCGAGGCGAGCGTATTCGCTTCTCGGTTGAGCTCCTGCGCCAGGAAATCGAGCCGCTTGCCCACCGGTCCGCCTTTGGCGAGCGCACGCTCAACCTCGTCGAAGTGGGTCGCCAGCCGGGTGAGCTCCTCGTCGACGTCGGTCTTCATGCTGAACACCGCCAGCTCAGCCCGGATTCGTTCGTCGTCGGCCGTTCCGATCGCGTCGCGCAGCCGCTGGGCGAGCTTTTCCTGATAGGCGGCCAGCGCCGCGGGCACCAGCGGCGCGACCTCGGACAGGCGGCGGCGCATCTGCGCCACCCGCTCGCCGACAATCTCGGCCAGCCGCGCACCCTCGCGCGCGCGAGCGGCGAGCAACTCGTCCAGGGCCTTGCGGCCGAGCTGTTCGACCGTGGCGCGAGTTTGCTCTTCGTCCAGCGCGCTCTCGGACAGCACTCCTGGCCAGCGCAGCACGTCGGCCACGCGCAGGGCGCCGGCACCGGGCAGTGCCTGCGCCGCCTGCGCCGCCAGGCGCGCGAGCTCCTCCAGCGCGGCGGGGTTGAGCGACTGCCGTCCGGCGCGGGCAGTTCCCGCCGCGAAATACAGCCGGCAGTCGACTTTGCCGCGCGCAAGCCGCGCGGTAACCATCTCGCGCAGCACCGGCTCGAGCGTCCGCAGCTCGTCCGCGACGCGAAACTGCAGGTCGAGAAAGCGCGAATTCACGCTGCGTAGCTCGAGGCCGAGGGTGCCGCGCGGCGTCTCGGTCGAGGCGACCGCATATCCAGTCATGCTGTGAATCATTGTGCGTGCCGATGCGGCGCTTAACGTCGAATAGTGCGCAACTGCGACCACGGTTTTCTCAAGGAAGCAGGTATCATAAGGTGGATGCCAGCCCAAGCCAACCAGCCTTTACCGGAAGGCTATCAGCTGCTGAATTACCGATTGTTGAGAGTTCTTTCCTCGGGCGGCTTTTCCATCGTATACCTCGCGCACGACGAGAACGAGGTGCCACTGGCGATCAAGGAGTACCTTCCGGCGCAGCTCGCGCTGCGCACCGGCAATCAGACATCGCCCAGCATCCCGGAGGAGAACCTCGCTACCTTCCGCTACGGGATGCGCTGCTTCTTCGACGAAGGGCGGGCGCTGGCGAGGCTGTCGCACCCGAACGTCGTGCGCGTACTCAATTTTTTTCGCGCCAACGAGACCGTTTACCTGGTGATGCGCTATGAGCGCGGGCGCACGCTGCAGGAGCACGTTCACGCACGCAGCGGCTCTCTGCCGGAGTCCTGGGTGCGACGCACGTTCGCCCAGCTGCTGAACGGCTTGCGGGAAGTGCACACGAACAAGATGCTCCACCTGGACATCAAGCCGGGGAACATCTACATCCGCAACGACGGCACACCCGTGCTGATCGATTTCGGCGCCGCGCGCCAGACGCTGACCGAGGAGGGGACCAAGCTTCCCCCGATGTACACCCCGGGCTACGCGTCGCCCGAGCACCATACGCGGCGCGAGCACCTGGGTCCATGGAGCGACATTTACTCGGTCGGGGCGAGCATGTACGCCTGTCTGGCGTTGGCGCCGCCCCAACCCGCCGACAGCAGGCTCGAGCGCGACCGCGTGGTCCCGGCGCGCAAGGCCTGGACTGGGAAGTACTCGGAGGACCTGCTAACCATCATCGACTGGTGTCTGCGGCTGGATCATCTAGAGCGGCCGCAGAGCGTGTTCGAGCTGCAACAGGCGCTGCGCGGGCTCAAGGAGCCTGTGCTGAAGCAACGCAGATGGCCGATCCTGGATCAATTGATGGGCGCCGTGGCGAAACTACGCAAGCGCCGGGCATGACGCACGGGGAAGATGAAATACTCGATCGCCCAGGATAGTCGCGTCGGCGCGCGCCGCTACAACCAGGACCGCCTTGGGCACTGGGCGACGAGCGATACGCTGCTATTGGTCGTCGCCGACGGCATGGGCGGGCATCTGCACGGCGAGATTGCGGCCCAGGTCGCCCTCGAGTCCCTGGCGCACGACTTCCGGGGCGAGGCGAAGCCGAAGCTGGCCGACCCCGACATGTTTCTGTTCCGCGGCCTTGCGCGCGCGCATGGCGCGATCGTTCAGGAGGCGCAGGAACGCGACCTGCGCGAGACACCTCGCACCGTCGTAGTGGCTTGCGTGGTGCAGGACGGCTACGCCTACTGGTCGCACGTGGGCGATTCGCGTCTGTATCTCATCCGTCGAGGCCGCGTGGCCATGCGCACGAAGGACCACTCTCGCGTGCAGCAGCTGATCGACAAGGGCCAGTTGCGCGAGGAAGCGGTGCCCACGCATCCCGAGCGCAACATCCTGACGCGCTGCCTTGGCAGCGAGCACGCGCCCAGGCTCGAGCCGGCCGCGAGCGCGCGGCTGGCGAAGGACGACCTGATTCTGATGTGTTCGGACGGGCTGTGGGGGCCGCTGAACGAGCGGCAGCTGCTGGACGGGCTAGGCGGACCGGACTTGCACAAGGCAGTATCCGATTTGGCTACCCTGGCGGAGGCACGGGCCGGGAAGCAGTGCGATAATGTCTCGCTCCTGGCGATGGCGTGGAGCGAGGGCGACGTCGCTCCCGCCAACGAGCCGCTCACGCTCCCCTTTCACGAGCTCCCGACGGACGTCCAGGATTTCGCTGCAACCGAGCCAGATTTCATGCGCATGAGCGACGAAGACATCGAGCGCGAGATCGCCGAGATCAAGGCGGCGCTGCGCAAGCATTCCGGCACGCCATGACCCGCCCGGGCGGGAGGCAGCCACAGCAGCTTCGTCCGGTGCGCCTGCAGCGCGCCTGGACGCGCCACGCCGAGGGCTCCGTGCTGGTCGAGTTCGGCGATACGCGCGTGCTGTGCACGGCCAGTGTGGAAGAGCGCGTGCCGCCGTTCCTGCGCGACAAGGGGCGCGGCTGGCTCACGGCCGAATACGGCATGCTGCCGCGCGCAACCAATACGCGCTCGGAGCGTGAGGCGGCGCGCGGCAAGCAATCGGGCCGCACCCTGGAGATCCAGCGCCTTATCGGCCGCGCCCTGCGCGCGGTGGTCGACCTCGGTGCGCTGGGCGAGCGCACCATCCAAGTGGATTGCGACGTGCTGCAGGCCGACGGGGGCACGCGCACGGCTGCCATCACTGGCGCCTTCGTCGCGGTCCACGACGCGCTCGGCTGGATGCTCGGGCGCGGCATGTTGCAGGCGCTGCCGGTGAGGGACTTCGTGGCCGCGGTTTCGGTCGGAATCTACCGCGGGGTGCCGGTGCTCGACCTGGACTACGCCGAGGACTCGGCCTGCGACACCGACATGAACGTCGTCATGACCGGCGCCGGGGGATTCGTCGAGGTGCAGGGAACGGCCGAGGGCGCGCCGTATTCGCGCGCCGAGCTGGACGCCCTGCTTGCGCTCGCTTCGCACGGCATCGCGGAGCTGGTGGTGCACCAGCGCCGCGCGCTCGGGCTGTGAAGAAGCTCGTCCTCGCGTCCAACAATCCGGGCAAGCTACGTGAGATCGGGGCGCTGCTGGCGCCGCTCGCAATCGAGGTGACTTCTCAGGCCGCACTGGCGATCGGCGAGGCTGACGAACCGCACGCGACCTTCCTCGAGAACGCGCTTGCCAAGGCCCGTCACGCGAGCCTAGCGTCGGGCCTGCCCGCGCTGGCGGATGACTCGGGGCTCTGCGTCGACGCGCTGGGCGGCGAGCCGGGAGTGCGATCCGCGTACTACGCCGGCAGGGACGGCTCGCGCGAGCAACGCGATGCGCGCAACAACGCAAAGCTGCTCGGCGCGCTGGCCGGGGTCGAAGACCGGCGTGCGCACTACTACTGCGTGCTGTTGCTGCTGCGGCGCGCCGACGATCCGGAGCCGCTCGTTGCGGAGGGCGTCTGGCGCGGCGAGATTGCCGCGGCGCCGCGCGGCGCGGGCGGCTTCGGCTACGACCCGCTGTTCTATCTGCCGGCGCGGCGCTGCACGTCGGCGGAGCTCGACGCGGAGGAAAAGAACCGCGTCAGCCATCGCGGTCAGGCGCTTGCCAAGCTGCTCGCGCACCTCGGCGATGAAGATCGAGCTTGAGAATCCGCGCACGGTGCGGCTAGAAGTGCTGCCGCCCCTGGCGCTCTACGTCCACATTCCGTGGTGCGTGCGCAAGTGTCCCTATTGCGATTTCAATTCGCACGAGCTGGGCTCCGAACTGCCGCAAGGCGAATACGTCGACGCGCTGGTGGCCGACCTCGACGAGCTGCTGCCGTCGGTATGGGGCCGGCGACTGACTACGGTTTTCATCGGCGGGGGCACCCCGAGCCTGTTCTCGCCCGCAGCGATCGATCGCCTGCTGTCCGAGGTGCGCGCGCGCCTGCCGCTCGAGGCGGACGCGGAGGTGACGCTCGAGGCGAACCCGGGCACGGTCGAGGCGGCGCGCTTTCGCGGCTTGCGCGAAGCCGGCGTCAATCGCCTCTCGCTCGGGGTGCAGAGCCTGGACGACCGGATGCTGGCGGCGCTCGGTCGCATCCACTCGGCGGACGAGGCGCGCCGCGCCGTCGAACTCGCGCTGCGCGAGTTCGACAATGTCAATCTGGACCTCATGTACGGCCTGCCCGGCCAGACGCTGGCCCAGGCGCGTGCCGACATCGGCGAGGCCGTGCGCTTCGGCACGCCGCACCTGTCGGCCTACCAGTTGACGATCGAGCCCAATACCGTGTTCTGGAGCAGGCGTCCGCGGCTGCCGGAGCACGATCTGTGTGCGGACATGGGGCTGGCGGTGGAAGACACGCTCGGCGCAGCCGGCTTGGAGCACTACGAGACGTCGGCTTTTGCGCGCCCGGGGCGGCGCTCGCGCCACAACCTCAACTACTGGGAGTTCGGCGACTACATCGGAATCGGCGCAGGCGCTCACGGCAAGCTGAGCTATCCGGACCGGGTCACGCGCCACGCCCGCATCAAGCAGCCGCGCGAGTACCTCCAGGCTCGCGGAAGCACGATCTCCGAGCAAAGACAGATAGGGTCAGCCGAGCTGCCGTTCGAGTTCATGCTGAACGCGCTGCGCCTGACCGGGGGCTTTGCAGTCGACCTGTTCCGCGCCCGCACCGGGCTGCCGCTCGGATCGATCGAGGCGGCGCTTGCGCGAGCTGAGCAGAAGGGCCTGCTCGATCGTGACTGGCAGCGCATCCGGCCCAGCGAGGGCGGGCGGCGCTTCCTAAACGAGCTGGTCGAGCTGTTTCTCGCCTAACTCCGGCGCCTGCGGAACAGTAGGTCGCGCACCGGGTGCCCGAGTGCGAGCCCGCGCCGCTCGAACTTCGTCAGCGGGCGGTGCGCCGGGCGCTCGGCGAAGCCCTGGGCCGCGTTTTCCAGCAGGGGTTCGCCGGATAGCACCGACAGGATTTGCTCCGCATAGTCCTGCCAGTCGGTGGCGACGTGCAGGTAGCCGCCCGGCGCCAGCTTGCGCGCAGCGAGGGCGACCAGCGCCGGCTGCACCAGGCGGCGCTTGTGGTGGCGTTTCTTGGGCCAGGGGTCGGGAAAGAACAGATGCAGTCCGGCGAGCGACGCTTCGGGGATCATGTGCTCGAGCACCTCGACCGCGTCGTGCCGGATGACGCGCAGGTTGCCGAGCTGTTCGGTCTCGATACGATTAAGCAGGCTGCCGACGCCGGGGCCGTGCACCTCGATCGCGATGAAATCGGTGTCGGGCTGGGCCGCGGCGATTGCCGCGGTGGTCTCGCCCATTCCCGAGCCGATTTCGAGCACGAGGGGCGCGCGGCGGCCGAAAATTTCCCGCGGGTCGATCGGATCCGGTGAATAGCGCAGTCCGTGGCGCGCGTACAGGGTATCGAGTGCTCGCTGCTGGGCAGCTGAGGTCCTGCCCTGGCGCAGGACGAAGCTGCGGATCGGGCGCGTCACGCAGCTTTGGGTTGCGAGGACGTGATCGTTCCTGCGGTGGGAGAGGACGGCGTCGCGGCGTAGAGCTTCTTCGGCATGCGGCCGGCTAGGAATGCCTCTCTGCCGGCCTGCACGGCCTTGTTCATCGCCTGCGCCATCATGACCGGATTCTTGGCCGCCGCGATGGCAGTGTTCATCAGCACGCCGTCGCAGCCGAGCTCCATCGCGATCGCGGCATCCGACGCCGTGCCCACGCCCGCGTCCACCAATACCGGTACGCCGACGCGCTCGATCACCAGCTGCAGGTTCCACGGATTGAGGATTCCCATGCCTGAGCCGATCAGCGACGCGAGCGGCATCACCGCGACACAGCCGATGTCTTCGAGCATCTTTGCCTGGATCGGGTCGTCGGAGCAGTAGACCATGACCTCGAAACCCTCGCTTACCAGCTGCTTCGCCGCAGCCAGGGTCTCGGGCATGTTGGGGTAGAGCGACTGCGGATCGCCGAGCACCTCGAGCTTGACCAGCTTGTGTCCGTCGAGCAGCTCGCGCGCCAGGCGCAGGGTGCGGATCGCGTCCTGCGCGTTGTAGCAGCCGGCGGTGTTCGGCAGGTAGGTGAATCTCGAGGGCGGCAGAAAATCGAGCAGCGAGGGCTCGCCGGCAGTCTGGCCGATGTTGGTGCGGCGGATCGCCACGGTGACGATTTGCGCGCCCGAGGCCTCGATTGCGCTGCGCGTTTCGGCGAAATCCTTGTACTTGCCGGTCCCGACCAGGAGGCGGGAGGAATAGGACCGTCCCGCGACGACCAGCTCGTCTTGACTAGACATGTTCAGCCTCCGCCCACCGCCACCACGATTTCCAGCGCGTCGCCGTCGGCCACCTGTGTTGCCGCATGCGCGCTCTTCGGCACGATTTCGCCGTTGCGCTCGACCGCGACCTTCTTGCCCGCCAGCGCCAGGTGCGCGATCAGCTCTTGCACCACGAGCGGGCGCTCGAAGCGGTGCGGCGCGCCGTTTACGGTCACCCGGATCATGGGTGAAATTCTACAACGGCCCCGGGGGATCGGCGGCGCTTAGAGGGCGGCCATCACCCGCTCGAGCCTGTTGCGCACCTCGCCCGCAAGGGTGCTGACTTCGGGTCGGTCGACGAGGCTGAGCACCGCATACGGGTCCATGAACTCGACGCGTGTTCTGCCCTCGGCGTCCTGCCGCACCACCACGTTGCACGGCAGGAGCGCGCCGATTTCGGGCTCAGCGGCGATCGCCTGGCTGGCGAGATGAGGATTGCAGGCGCCGAGAATCTTGTGGGGCGGCAGGTCGAGGTCGAGCTTCTTCTTCATGGTTGCCGAGACATCGATCTCGGTCAGCACGCCGAACCCTTCCTTGGCGAGCGCCTCGGTCACTTTCTGCACCGCGGTCGCGGGGTCCATTGAAACGGTCTTGCCAAATGCGTACTTGCTCATGGAATTTCTCCGGGATGCGCCAATTGATTAGAATTGGGGCACGCGGGTGTAGTTCAATGGCAGAACGGCAGCTTCCCAAGCTGCATACGAGGGTTCGATTCCCTTCACCCGCTCCAGGCCCTTGCCGGGCCGGCGTCAACCGACCAGCAGGTCGACTCTGGCGAAGCGCTCGGCGGACGTATAGGCGGGCTCGTAGAGATAGCCAAGTCGCGGCGTGTCGACCGCCGCGCGCACCACGATGTAGGTTTCCTTGCAGGCAACGCCTTGCTCGCGCAGCCTGGCGCACTCGGCCGGGGTGACGCGGCGGCCGTAGCCGCCGAAGGGAATCTCGGACTCCAGTATGCCCAGAAGCTTTTCCATGACGCCGCGTTGCTGTTCCGTGCATTGCTTTATAGCTCTCACGACACGCCGCAACCAGGAACTTTGCGGAGTTCCGCGGTCAATTTGTGTCAGGCCGTAGCCTGGGTTCACCATTCGTATCCTAAGCCGACCAGCCAGGTGGTATCGACCGCCTTGACCCCGGGCGGGGGCGACCGCTCCCAATCGAGGTTGAGTTGCGCGTTCGCGGTCATTCCGCTGGAGAGCGGAATGCGCAGGCCGGTGCCGGTATGAAGCGTAACTTGCTCGGTGTGGCGCAGGTTCCAGAAACCCTCCTGGTTGTGGAAGAGCTCGACTTTCCGCTGCCAAAGGCGGTGCGAATAGTGCAGTCCCCAGCCCATGGCCGGGTAGCTTTCGCTGCTGTCGTCGTTGTGCTTGACCGACACCGCGTCCACGCCGGCTCGAACCGAGAGCTGCGTGCGGTCCGTGTCGTAGAGCTGCCAGCCGTAGCCTCCGCCCGCGCTGGTTCTCAGCTTGATATCCCTGAAGCGGTCCCGTTCGGCCGTTCCGCGGCCGTAGATGAAGCGCTTCGGGGCGAGGAAGTGGTCATAGTGCCCGCTCGCGCGCCAGTTCGACGTGACTGTCTGTCCCGTGTCCTTTGCCTGGTCCACCCTTGCGGTTAGAACGTAACGGTAGCCCTTGGCGCGCGCCTTGAACGCCCCCTCCCCATGCAGGCTGCTGGCGGAGTTGTTGCCGCGTACCGCTGACGCCGCCAGCGCCACGCGGCCCTTGTAGGTGACGCCGCGTCCCGACTCCTCGGGACGCGGGTTGAGGTAGGCAATCCGGCCCGGATCGACACTGCCGGGAGCTAGAACCATGCGCTGGGGCTCCGGCTCGCCCTCCAGCATCACGCCCACCGGCGAGTCGGTCGTGAGTGAGCGCACCTCGTTCCAGCGGATCTTGATCTTTCCGGCGTAGGTGGTCTCGAAGATCAGCACGTCGCCGGACTTGTGCAGCACCTTTCCGCTCAGGCGGTCGCCGTTGAGTAGGGTCACCGTATCGGCCTGCGCAGCGGCGGCCGTTAGCATCATGGCAGCGGCTAGTGCGGGGAAGCGGGATTGTCCATTCTTCATCGTCCTATCTACGACCAAAAGCGCTGCGACCGCAAGGGCCGGTTGAGTTCGAGCGGGGTTGGGCAATTCGTAACAGTGAAACGGCTCGGGCGGGTAAAATGAGCCGAGATGACGGTGTCCTTCGATGGCAAGCTCGTGGTCGCGATTTCCTCGCGCGCGCTGTTCGACTTCGAGGAGGAGAACCTCGTGTTCGAGCGCCGCGGCGAGCGCGAGTACGTGGCGCTGCAGCTCTCGCGCCTGGACGTGCCGGCAAAATACGGCGTCGCCTTCCCGCTAGTCAAGAAGCTGCTCGCGTTCAACACCTCCGGCGCGCAGCGGGTCGAGGTCGTGATCCTATCGAAGAATGACCCGGTGAGCGGGCTGCGCGTGTTCCGCTCCGCGAGCCACGCCGGGCTGCAGCTCGAACGCGGCGTTTTCACGCGCGGGCGCACACCCTACCGCTACCTCGACGCGCTCAAGGCGAACCTGTTCCTGTCCGCAAACGAGGCCGACGTGATGAGCGCGCTCGAGTCCAGGGTTCCAGCGGCCCGCGTCTACCCCGACTCGGCGCAGGCCGCGGAGCGCCATGCGGGCGAAGTGCGCATCGCCTTCGACGGCGATGCGGTGCTGTTCTCGGACGAAGCCGAGCGCGTGTTCCAGGCCGACGGGCTGGCGGCGTTCACGCGCCACGAAACCGAGCACGTGGAAAGACCTCTGCCTCCGGGGCCGTTCAAGCCGCTGCTCGAGGCCCTGCACCGCCTGCAGCGCGCCGCGGGCACCGACGTGCCGATGCGACTGCGCACCGCGCTGGTCACCGCCCGCAGCGCGCCGGCGCACGAGCGCGCCGTGCGCACGCTCATGCAGTGGAACATCGGCATCGACGAGGCGATGTTCCTCGGCGGACTGGACAAGAGCGAGTTCCTGCGTGCCTACGAGCCGGACTTCTTCTTCGACGACCAGCGGCTGCACGTAGATTCCGCCCGAAGGCACGTGGCGACCGGGCACGTGCCGTTCGGAGTTTCCAACCTGGGGCGCAAGGCATCGTGAAGGCCGTCAAATATCTCCTCTACGCTCTCGGTGCGGTGCTCGGGCTGGCGGTCGTCGTCGTGATCGCAGTCGCCGTGCTGTTCGACCCCAACCAGCTCAAGGGCGAGATCGAGCGCGTGGTCAAGCAGCAGACCGGGCGCACGCTCCAGCTCGAGGGCGAGCTGCATCTCGCCTTCTGGCCCAGCATCGGCGCATCGATGGGGCGCGCCAGCCTGTCGGAGCGCGCGAGCTCGGCCCAGTTCGCGTCGATCGAGTCGGCGCAGCTCGCGGTGCGGCTGCTGCCGCTGCTGAGCGGGGATACGGTCGTCGACCAGGTGCGGCTCTCCGGCCTGAAGGTGAACCTGGTGAAGGGTCGCGACGGCAAATTCAATTTCGACGATCTGCTCGCGGCCGGCGCAGGGTCTGCCGCCGGGCGCGCGCCGGCGCGCGAGAGCGCGCGCAGCGCGCGGGTGCGGTTTGATATTTCGGGGGTGCGAATCGAAAACGCCGGCGTGAGCTACCGGGACCTGAAGAGCGGGCAGACGGTCGAAGTCAGCGACCTGCAGCTGCGCACCGGTCGCATCGCCAGCGGCGTACCGGGCAAGCTGGAGTTTTCAGCGACGGTGAAAAGCGACAAGCCCGTCCTGGACGCCGGAATCGAGCTGTCCACCGGCTACCGCTACGACGCGGCGCACAGTCTCGTCGCGCTCGAGGGGCTGAAGAGCAAGCTCACGCTTAGCGGGGCGGAGCTGCCGCAGAAGAGGCTGACGATTCCGCTCAGCGGGTCGGTGCAGGTCGACCTCGGCAAGCAGAGCGCACACGCGGATCTCACTGCGAAGCTCGACGAATCCAACATCCGCGCCAAGCTCGGTTTCGAAGGTGTAGAGCCGCCTTCCTACAACTTCGACCTCGAGATCGACCGCCTGAACGTCGACCGCTACTTCCCGCCCGTGGACGAAGGCAAGGGCGCCGCCGCACCGGCGAGCGCGGCGAAAAAGGGCGCAGCGGCCGCTGACGCCCCGGTCGACCTGTCGGCGCTCAAGGGCCTGCGTGCGCGCGGGCGCCTGCGCATCAGCGAGTTCCAGGTGCGGCACGTGAAGCTTTCCAAGGTGGCGACCGATGTACGCGTCGCCGACGGGCGCGCCGAGCTTGGTCCGAATTCGGCCAGCCTCTACCAGGGCGCGCTCGCGGGCGCGCTGACGCTCGACGCCAACGCACGCCGGGTCGCGCTGAAGGAGAAGCTGAGCGACGTTTCGATCGGACCTTTGATGGCGGATCTGATGCAGCGCGATTTCATCGCGGGCCGCGGCGAGGTCGTGCTCGACGTCGACGCCACCGGTACGAGCGTCAATGCAATGAAGAAGTCGCTCGCCGGCAACGCGAGGCTCGCACTGCGCGACGGGGCGATCAAGGGCATCAATCTCGGCGAGTCGCTGCGCAAGGCGCAGGCGCTGATCAGCTCGAAGTCCGCACAGACGCTGAGCGCCGACCGGGCGCAGCAGACGGACTTCAGCGAGCTGTCCGCCAGCTTCACGATCCGCAACGGCGTTGCGCACAACGACGATCTGAGCGCCAAGGCACCGCTGTTTCGCCTCACGGGCGCGGGCGACATCGACATCGGAGGCGGACGTATCGACTATCGCGCCAAGGCCGCGGTGGTCGGCAGCACCGAGGGGCAGGGGGGCAGGGGGCTCGATCAGCTGCGCGGGCTCTCGGTTCCGGTCAGGATCGTCGGGCCGTTCGACGCGCTCAAGTACGAGATCGACTACAAGGCGATCGCGACGGAGACGGCGAAGTCGCGCGTGAAGGAGAAGCTGCAGGAGCGGCTCGGGATCAAGCCGGGCCAGGACGGCACCCTGCAGGACAAGCTGCGCGGCCTGCTGCGGCGCTAGCTACGCCTAGTTCGCCAGCGGCAGTGACTCCTCGACAAGTGCCGCGAGGTAGCCCGCGCCGAGCGGAATGATTTCGTCGTTGAAGTCGTAGCCCGGATTGTGCAGGAAGCAGCCGCTCGGCCCGCCGCCCTGCCCGAGCCAGACGTAGGCCCCGGGCCTCTGCTGCAGCATGTAGGAAAAGTCTTCGCCGCCCATGGTCGGGTCGGCGTCGCGCACTACGTTCTCTGGACCGAAAACCTTTTCGCCGACCTGCGCCGCGAACTCCGCCTCGCGCGCGGCGTTTACGGTCGCCGGATAGCCACGCTGATAGTTCACCTCTGCGCTGCCGCCGAGCGATCCGGCAATGCCGGTGACGATCTGCTTGATGCGCGCTTCGACCATGTCGCGCGTCTCGGGCCTGAAGCTGCGCACCGTGCCGATCAGCGTGACGGAATCGGGCAGGATGTTGAACGCGCCGACCTGGCTGGTCTGCATCGAGCAGACGCTTATCACGAGCGCGTCCACCGGATTGATATTGCGGCTGGGGACCGACTGCAGCGCAGTGATGATGTGCGCGCTGAGCAGCACCGGATCGACCGTCAAGTGCGGCATCGCCGCGTGCCCGCCCTTACCGCGCACCGTGATCTGGATCTCGTCGGTCGCGGCCATCATCGCCCCCGCGCGCACCGCCATCTTGCCCGGCGGCAGACCCGGCCAGTTGTGCAAAGCGTAGATCTGGTCGGCGGGAAAGCGCTCGAACAGTCCTTCCTGGACCATCTTCTGGCCCCCGCCCCCGCCTTCCTCCGCTGGTTGGAAGATGAGGTACGCGGTGCCGTCGAACGCTCGCGTGGCGGCCAGATAGCGGGCGGCGCCCAGCAGCATGGTGGTATGGCCGTCGTGGCCGCATGCGTGCATGCGCCCTTCGTGGCGCGAGCGGTACGGCAGGCCGGTCGTTTCGCGTATCGGCAGGCAGTCCATGTCCGCGCGCAACCCCACCGCGCGGCCGCTCGCGCTGCGCCGGCCGCTCACCACCCCAACCACTCCGGTCCTAGCCAGCCCCCGATGCACTTCGATGCCCCATGCCGCGAGCCGGCCGGCGACGATTTCGGAGGTGCGGTCTTCCTCGAAGCCCAGCTCGGGGTGGGCGTGGATGTCGTGTCGAATCTCGCGCAGCTCGGCGTGGAATTTCCGGATCTCTTCGACGGGTGTGGGCATCCGTGGTCGCGCCTGGAGGGCAGATGGGGCGAGTGATGTTGCCGCCATCGGCCGGCCGCGTCAAACTGCGCCCCGTGCCGGAACTCGCGCAAACACTCATCGCCTGGCAGCGCAAGCACGGCCGCCGCGGACTGCCGTGGCAGGGCACGCGCGACCCGTATCGCGTATGGCTGTCCGAGGTCATGTTGCAGCAAACCCAGGTCGAAACGGTGATCCCTTACTACGGGCGCTTCCTCGAGCGGTTCCCCGACGTACGCGCGCTCGCCGCCGCGGCGGAGGAGGACGTACTGCGGCTGTGGAGCGGACTGGGCTACTATGCCCGCGCGCGCAACCTGCACCGCGCGGCGGGGATCGTGGCTGCTCAGCGAGGCGGGCGATTTCCGGACACCGCCGAGGAGCTGGCGCGGCTTCCCGGCCTGGGGCGCTCGAGCGCCGCGGCGATCGCAGCGTTCGCGTTCCGACGGCGCGAAGCGATCCTGGACGGCAACGTAAAGCGGGTATTCGCGCGCTGCTTCGGGATCGACGGCTATACGGGCGCGCGCGCGGTCGAAGAGCGCTTGTGGCGAATCGCCGTGCGCGAGCTGCCGCAACGCGAGATCGGGCGCTACACGCAGGCTCTGATGGACCTCGGCGCGACGGTGTGCGTGCGCGGCAAGCCGCGCTGCGATGCCTGCCCCCTCGCGCCGCGTTGCGTCGCGCGGCGCGAGCGCCGCACCGCGGAACTGCCGTCGCCGCGCCCGCGCAAGCCCTACCCCGAGCGGGTCGTCAACTGGCTGGTGCTGATGCATGCCGGCAGGGTGCTGCTCGAGCGGCGTCCGGCGCCTGGCCTCTGGGGCGGACTTTGGTCCCTGCCGGGCAGCGAGCCGCGCGCGTTCGCCGCGTTCTGCCGGCGCGAGTTCGGCTGCGAGGTGCGGCCGGCACGCAGGCTCGATCCGCTCGAGCACCAGTTCACTCACTTTCGGCTGCGCGCGACGCCGGTCGTGATCGCGCTGCGCGCCGCGCCTGCCGCCGCAGTCGAGGCGCCGGGACGCCTGTGGCTCGACCTCGCCGACGTGTCCGGCGCCGCCGTGCCGGCGCCGGTGAAGCGGCTGCTCGAGCAGCTCGCCGCAGCGCGCTAAGCGCGCGTCGCCAAGCCGTGCTGGGCCAGGAACTTGTACAAGATCTCGAGCCGCTCGCGCGCGTCGGTGAGCTCCATCAGCTTTTGCTTTGCGGCCAGCGGCACCGGCAGGATCTCCGCCAGGCGCGAGCTGACCCACGAGCTCGAATCGAAGCGGAAAGGCGCCTCGATCTGCTGCGCACCGTGCTCCTCTATCACCAGGCGCAGCAGCCTGGCGCAGGCGAGAAACTCGTCCGGCAGCGCGCAGTCGTCGTCCGCCGGCAGCGACTCCACCTCGGCGCGCGTCAGCCCGCTCGCGAGAACTTCGCGGCGCAGGATGCGGAAGCGCTCCTCGCCGCGCGCAACGATGTGCAGCATGCCGAGCTGCTGCATGTCCCACTGCGCGATGCGCGCCAGGCAGCCGATCTCCTCCGGGATCGCCGCCGGACCGACTTCGGCGCCGCTGCGAATCCGGCACACGCCGAACGGCTGGTCGTCGCGCAGACAGTCCTTTGCCATCTCCATGTAGCGCTGCTCGAACACGCGCAGAGGCAACAGGCCGCCGGGAAAGAGGACCGCTTGCAGCGGGAAGAGGGCGATTTCTCGCCGGCCGGCTGCGCTCAGGGAGGGCCCTCCGGATCGGTGCGCGCCAGGCTGCGATGCCGGACCAGCACGCGCCAATCGCTGCGGAACGCCGCCGCAAGGCGCTCGACCAGGTAGACGGATCTGTGACGTCCGCCGGTACAGCCGATCGCCACCGTGACGTAATTGCGCTGCTCGCGCTCGATTTCGGGCAGCCAGCGGCCGAGGAAGTCCTGAACGTCCACGATCAGGCGTCGCGCCGTCTCCTGGCCGCCGAGAAAGCTCGCCACTGCGGCATCGCGCCCGGTAAGAGGCCGCAGCGCCGCTTCATAGTGGGGGTTCGGCAGCATGCGCGCGTCGATCACCCAGTCTGCATCGAGCGGGATGCCGTCGCGGAACGCGAATGACTCGAACAAGAGCGTGAGCGATCCGCCGCCGAGGCCGACCAGCTCCTTGATCCAGCTCTGCAGCGCGCGCGGCAGCAGCTCGCTGGTATCGATGCGGTGGCCGAGCTCGGCTACACCCGCGAGCAGCGCGCGCTCGCGCTCGATCGCCTCGGCGAGCGTGAGGCCCGCCACAGTGAGCGGGTGCCGGCGGCGGGTTTCGGAGAACCGGCGCAGCAGCGTCTGCGCGCTCGCCTCTAGGAACAGCACACGGCAGTCGATTCCGCGCGCCTTGAGGCGAGACACGTTTTCGGGCAGCGCGGGAAGCGCCGCGCTGCGCGCGTCTACGCTTACCGCGGCAAGCTCGTGGCCGGCTTCCTGCAGAAAGTCGGCCACCTGCACCAGCAGCGTCGCCGGAAGATTGTCGACGCAGTAGTACCCGCCGTCCTCGAGCACGTTCAGCGCGATGCTCTTGCCCGAGCCCGAGAGTCCGCTGACCAGAATGAGCTGCATGGCGAATCGGACGGCGCTCAGGCTCCGCGCTCGATTTCCCTCTTCTGGCGCACCATGAACTGCGTCATCGAATCGATCCCTCTGAGTTGCAGGATGTAGTTGCGTACCGCGGCCTCCAGCAGCACTGCGAGGTTACGGCCCGCAGCCACCGGAATCACCACCTTGCGGACCGTGACGCCCAAGATCTCTTCCGAGAGCTCTGCCAGCGGCAGGCGCTCGGAGGCTTCGCGCTGGCCCTGCGCCGGTTTTTCGAGGTGCGCGATCAGCTTGAGTTTCATCTTGGGACGGACCGCCGTTTCGCCGAAGATCGTGCGCACGTCGAGCAAGCCCAAGCCGCGCACCTCGAGGAAGTCCCGCAGCAGCGGCGGACAGCGTCCTTCCAGGGTGTTGATCGCGATGCGGGAGATCTCGACTACGTCGTCGGCGACCAGGCCGTGGCCCCGGCTGATCAGCTCGAGACCGAGCTCGCTCTTGCCGACCCCGGAGTCCCCGGTGATCAGCACGCCCAGGCCGAGAACGTCCATCAACACACCGTGGCGCTCGGTGGTTTCGGCCAGCGCCTTCGCCAGGTAGCGCGAGAGCTTCTCGATCACCCGCGGCGCGGGCACCCGCGTGGTGAACAGCGGCGTGTGTGTATGCTCCGCGCCTTCGAGCAGCTCGCGCGTGGGGCCGACGCCGTCCGCCAGGATCACCGCCGTCGGCGATGCGACGAACAGGCGTGCGGCGAATTCCGTGCGCGCGGCCGGGTCGCCGCCGGCGAGCATCGCCGCCTCGTAGGCGCCGAGGACCTGGATGCTGTTCGGGTGGGTGAGGTTAAGGTGGCCGATCAGCGCGGCCGAGGCCGCCGCGTCGCGCTGAACCGCGACACTGGCGTCGCGCCCCGCGAGCCAGGCAAGCGAGAGCGCCTCGCGGTTGTCTTCATGCAGCTGCGCGACGTTGACCTGAAACATCCGGCTGCCAGGCGGCGATGAGCTGGTGCAGCGCGCTTGCGTCAGGCGCGCCCGCCATGGATTCGCGCAGACTCCTGTCGCTGAACATTTGCGCCAGCTCGGACAGGATTTGCAGGTGCTTTTCGGTAGCCTGCTCGGGCACCAGCAGCACGAAGAGCAGATTTACCGGCTTGCCGTCCGGAGCGTCGAACGCCACCGGCTGCTCAAGCCGCAGGAACGCGCCCAGCGCGTCCTTGAGGCCCTTGATGCGTCCGTGCGGAATCGCAACGCCCTGGCCGAGCGCGGTCGAGCCCAGGCGCTCGCGCGCGAACAGGCTGTCGAATACGAGATTCCTGGCGATACCGTGATTGTTCTCGAACAGCAGGCCGACCTGCTCGAACAGGCGCTTCTTGCTCGATACCGGAAGGTCGAGCACGACGTTGGCGGGCGGAAGGAGTTTCGCGACTAGGCTCATGCCTGGGCAGGCGGGAGACTGCAGTGGGCGCGAATTATAGCCCAATGCCGCGGGTTACGGGGTGCGGCCATCGGGCTGGCTCTAGGAGCTCAATTCCTGCCGTTTCAGGGTGTCGTGCGGTTTGTCGTAGGCCTTGCCTTTGTGCTTCATGACCTGGCGATCGAGCTTGTCGGTGAGCAGGTCGATCGCGGCGTACAGGTCGTCCTCTTCGCACTCGCAGTGCAGGTCTTTGCCGCGCACATGAAGCGTGATTTCGGCCTTCTGCCTGAGCTTGCCGACCGAGAGGATGACGTGGGCGTCGATCACGTGGTCGAAATGGCGCTTGATGCGCTCCAGCTTGGTCTGCACGTAGCCGCGGATCGCCGGCGTCACTTCGAGATGGTGGCCGCTCACGCTGAGATTCATTCTCGGTTCTCCTACAGGCATTTTCTTTGATTGACGGGGGGAATTTGGAGGGCCTCGCGGTATTTCGCGATTGTGCGCCGTGCCACTACGATACCCTGTTGCCCCAGAATTTGCGAGATTCTGGCGTCCGAAAGCGGCGTGCGCGCGTCCTCGGCCGCCACCAGCTGCTTGATCAGCGCGCGAATCGCGGTAGAGGAGGCTGCTCCGCCGGCTTCGGTCGCGACATGGCTGCCGAAAAAGTACTTCAGCTCGAAGGTGCCGCGCGGCGTGGCCATGTACTTCTGCGTGGTGACGCGCGAGATCGTGCTCTCGTGCAGGCCGAGCGTTTCCGCGATCTCGCGCAACACCAGCGGTCGCATCGCGACCTCGCCGTGCTCGAAGAAATGCCGCTGCCGGTCGACGATAGCCTGCGACACGCGCAATATGGTATCGAACCGCTGCTGCACATTCTTGATCAGCCAGCGCGCTTCCTGCAGCTGCGAGGCGAGCGCCTTGCCGCCGCCGCGGCTGCCGGCGAGCTCCGCGTACAGGCGGTTGATGCGCAGCTTGGGCAGCGCGTCGGAATTCAGGCTGGCGCGCCAGACGTTCCTCACCTTGCGCACGTTCACGTCGGGCACGACGTAACGCGTTTCGACCGAGGCGAAAGCTGCGCCCGGGCGCGGATTGAGGCTCAGGATCAGCCGCTGCGCAGCGCGCAACTCGTCATCGCTCGTACCCGTGGCCGCCTTGAGGCGCGCGTAGTCGCGGCTTGCGAGCAGCTCGAGATGATGTTCGCATATCGCGAGCGCCACCCGCCGCGCCGGTTCGTCGGTGCCGCCGGCGCGAATCTGCAGCGCGAGGCATTCGGACGGCGAGCGCGCCCCGACGCCGGTGGGCTCGAAGTTCTGCAGGTGCCGCAGGGCGATCGCCAGGTCCTCCACGTCCGCTTCCGCTTCTTGCGGGAGCATCACCGCCACGTCTTCGAGGCTCTGCGTGAGGTAGCCGTCCTCGTCGAGGGCGTCGATCAACATGCCGATCAACGCCCTGTCGCGCTGGCCGAGGTTGGTGAGCGAAAGTTGCGTGTAAAGGTGGTCGCGCAGCGAAGGCAGGTCCGGCGCGACGAAGGTCCGGTCGCCCTCGTCGTCGTCGGGGCCGCGCCACACCGCCGCCTGGTCCGCGTCCCAGTCTTCGCGCGGCTCGGCCTGCGGCACCTCGTCCGCGGGCGCCTGCGCGCCCGTCTCGCCGGCCTGCGCCGACGGCGGCGCGGCAGCGGCCTCGGTTTCGCCGTCCTCGCGTTCGAGGATCGGGTTCTCCATCAGAAGGCGCTCTATTTCCTGATTGAGCTCGACCGTCGAGAGCTGCAGCAACTTGATGGACTGTTGCAGCTGAGGCGTGAGCGTCAGGTGCTGCGACAGCCGGAACTGCAGGGTCGGCTTCATCAATGGGCTGAAGCGCGGAGCGCGCTACATGCGGAAGTTCTCGCCGAGGTATACGCGGCGCACGCTGTCATTATAGACAATTTCCTCGGGCTGCCCCGATGCCAGAACGGCACCTTCGTTGATGATGTAGGCGCGGTCGCAGATCCCCAGGGTCTCGCGCACGTTGTGGTCGGTAATCAGCACGCCGATGCCGCGCTCCTTGAGGAAGCGGATGATGCGCTGGATGTCGAGCACCGCGATCGGGTCCACGCCGGCGAACGGCTCGTCGAGCAGGATGAACGATGGCCGCGTGCCGAGAGCGCGCGCGATCTCGAGCCGGCGACGCTCGCCGCCGGAAAGCGAGAGCGCGGGCAGCTTGCGCAGGTGGGCGATGCTCAGATCCTTCAGCAGTTCGGCGAGCCGCGGCTCGATCTCCGCCTGCGCCAGGCCCTGCAGCTCCAGAATGGCGCGCACGTTCTCCTCCACGGTCAGTCTGCGGAAGACGGAGTTCTCCTGCGGCAGATAGGAAATGCCGAGGCGGGCGCGGCGGTGGATGGGAAGGTGAGTGAGGTCGCGCCCGTCCAGCTGAATCGTCCCGGCGTCGGCCGGCACCAGCCCGACGATCATGTAGAAGCAAGTTGTTTTGCCGGCGCCGTTCGGCCCCAGCAGCCCGACCACTTCGCCGCTCGAGACCTCGAGCGAGACGTCCTGCACCACAGTGCGCGACTTGTAGCGCTTGCGCAGGCTGCCTGAGCGCAATACGCTCATTTTGCGGCCGGCGCAGGCGACGCGCCCGGCGCGGCGGGGGAGGGCTCCTTCGTCGGCTGGAGCACGGCGCGTACCCGGCCCTGCGGCGCGTCGGCACCGCCTGTGACGGAGTAGAAGCCCGAGCGCTGGTCGAGGAAGATATAGTTGCCGCGCACCACGTCCTTGTCGCGCGACACACGCGCGCTGTCGAACAGCTCAACCTTGTCTTCGCGCTCGTTAATTTCCATGCGCATCGCCTCGCCCTCGATCAAGGCGCCTTGCTTGCCGTTCTTCGAATCCGCCCTCTGCCGGAACCGCACCGGCTTTCCGGTCGCCGTGACGTGCTGAAAGCCGTCCGCGTCCTGACGCACCACGAGCCGGTCGGCGTGAACCACCAGCGTACCCTTGGTCAGCACCACGTTGCCCTCGAACACGCTCATCCGGCGCGCCTCGTCGGACAGCATGCGGTTCGATTCGATTTCGGTGGGCTTGTCCTTGTCGGCTTTCTCCGCGTGCGCGCTCGGCTGCGCCTGCAGCGCCGCCACGGCGAGGGCGGCGGCGAAAGCCCGGGCGAGGACCAAGCGTTTGCGGGTTTTCATGGCTTGCTCTCTTTCGACTCGAATCGGCTGCGCACACGCTCGTGCAGGATTAGCTTTCCGAGTTCGTTGTTGTATTCCATTCCTCTTCCGGTGATCGACTGGTCCTTGTCGCTGATCGTGACCTGGCGGTCTGTCAGCGCCAGCGACTTGGCGCTGACGATGTGCAGAAAGCTGGTTCGCATGCGCATTTCCGGGCGTTCCGCATCACCTGCTCGCACCAGCAGGACGTCGCCGTAGAGGAACAGCTCGTCGGCGCCCTGCGAAAGCGTGCCGCGGTCGGCTGTGACCGTCAGGCGCGGCTCGCCCGGCTTGGTCTGCACCATCCGCGGCGCGACCAGGTCGGTCGAGTCGTCGTCCGGGTAATGTATCATTTTCGCCGCCGCCAACGTGGATTGTGCGGTCCCGCCGGGGCCGTAGCTCGTGATGTTGAAGTTTTCCACGATGTAGTCGGGGTCGTGGCGCCGCAGCGTCGACGGGGCGGGCGGCTCCTGCACCGCCTGCTTGAGCCAGAAAGTCACCATCGCCAGCGCCAGCATCAGCGCAAGCGGGAACAGCCCGGTCGCTGAAAGTCTCACGCCAGGTATCTGGCCAGAGCGGCATCGAGCGAGCCCTGGGCGCGCATCAGGAGCTCGCAAATCTCACGCGCCGCGCCGCCGCCGGCCGGCGACTCGCACACGTAGTGAACGCGCTGCCTCACCGTCAGTGGCGCTTCACGCGGGGCGCAGGCGAAGCCGCAGCGCGTAAGCACCGGCAGGTCCACCAGGTCGTCGCCGACGTAGCCGGTGGCCTGCGCTTGCACGTCGAGTTGCGCCAGGAGCGCGGTGTAGGCCGAAAGCTTGTCGTCGATTCCCTGAAGCACGTGCGCGATCCCGAGCTCTGCGGCGCGCTGCGTGACGGCCTGCGAGTGGCGGCCGCTCAGGATGGCGGGTACCACGCCGCTCTGGGCCAGCATCTTGATCCCGTGCCCGTCGAGCGTGTGGAACGCTTTCAGCGCCTCGCCCGCGGGGCCGTACCACAGCCGCCCGTCGGTGAGCACACCGTCCACATCGAAGATCATCAGGCGCACGCGCTGCGCACGCTCGAGCGCGGCGCTGGAGACTTCGCTCATCGGTCAGATGACTTTGGCGCGGAACAGGTCGTGCATGTTGAGCGCGCCCACGAGCTTGTCGTCGTCGTCGACGACGACAAGTTGGTTGATCTTGTGGCGTTCCATCAGCTCCACCGCCTCGACCGCGAGCGCCCCCGGCCGGATCGTGCGCGGGCCCGGCGTCATCAGCTCGGCGATGCCCGCGCTGGCAAAATCCGAGACTTTGGCGAGCACCCTTCGCAGGTCGCCGTCGGTGAATATGCCTGCGACGCGACCCGTCGCGTCGACCACTGCCGTCATCCCCAGCCTGCCGCGCGACATCTCGTGCACCGCTTGGTGCAGGGTCGCGGCCTCGGGGACCGACGGCACGTCGGTCCCGCGTCGCATGACGTCGGCGACGTGGGTCAGCAGCCGCCTGCCGAGTGTGCCGCCCGGGTGGGAGCGCGCGAAGTCGTCGGCCGAGAAGCCGCGCGCGTCGAGAAGCGCGACCGCGAGCGCGTCCCCCAGCGCGAGCGCGGCCGTCGTGCTGGCCGTCGGCGCGAGGTTGAGCGGGCAGGCTTCCTGCGCGACGCCTGCGTCGAGGTGTGTGTCGGCCTCGCGGGCGAGCGTCGAGGCGTGGTTGCCGGTAAGTGCGATCAGCTTGGCGCCCTGGCGCTTGATCAACGGAATGATCCTGAGCAGCTCCTCGCTCTCTCCCGAGTGCGAGATGGCGATGAAAACGTCGTCCGGCTGGATCATGCCGAGATCGCCGTGGCTCGCCTCCGCCGGATGAAGGAAGTACGCCGGCGTCCCGGTGCTTGCCAGCGTCGAAGCGACCTTGCGCGCGATGTGCCCCGATTTGCCGATGCCGCTCACCACCACGCGACCACGGCAGTCGAGAATCAGAGACACGGCGGCGAGAAAGCGCTCGTCGAGGCGATCGATCAGCGCGCGCACCGCGTCTGCCTCTATCGCCAGCACGCGGCGCGCCAGCTCCAGCGCCGTTGACGAAGCGCTTATCATAGCGAGGAAGTATAGCCCAACCGACCCTTTTTCCCGATGGACGCCACGGGTATTGCCCTACAACCGGTGCTGGTGCTGCTCGCGAGCAGCGTGCTGGCCGTGGTCGCGTGCCGCAGCCTGTCGCTGCCGCCGATCGTCGGCTACCTGGTCACCGGACTCGCGCTCGGCCCGCATGCGCTCGGGCTGATCGAAGACAGCGAGGAAACGCGCCGGCTGGCGGAATTCGGCGTCGTATTCCTGATGTTCTCGATCGGGCTGGAATTCAGCCTGCCGAAAATGCTCGCGATGCGGCGCGTGGTGTTCGGCCTCGGCCTGGCGCAGGTGTCGGCGTCGATCGCGTTGTGCGTGCTGGCGTCCGTCGCGCTGGGCGGATCGTGGCAGGCGGGGCTGGTGCTTGGGGGCGCAGCGGCGATGTCCTCCACCGCGATCGTCTCCAAGTTGCTCGCCGAGCGCATGGAGCTCGATTCGCCGCACGGGCGCGAAATCATCGGCGTGCTGCTGTTCCAGGATCTGGCCGTGGTGCCGCTGCTGATCCTGATCCCGGCCCTGGGGCGGCCCGCGGGCGAGACCGGCGTCGCGATCGGATTCGCTCTTGCCAAGGCGGCCGTGGCGCTGGGCGTACTGGTGCTCGTCGGCCCAAAGGCCATGCGCGCGTGGTTCGGTGTAGTCGCGCGACGCCGCTCGACCGAGCTGTTCGTCCTCAACGTGCTGCTGATCACGCTCGCGCTCGCTTTTCTGAGCGGCCTCGCGGGTCTGTCGCTCGCGCTCGGCGCATTCCTCGCCGGGATGCTGATTTCGGAAACGGAGTATCGCTACCAGGTCGAGCAGGACATCAAACCATTCCGCGACGTCCTGCTCGGCCTGTTCTTCGTCACCGTCGGCATGATGCTCGATACGCGCCTGGTGCTGGGCCACCCGGGGCTGGTGCTGTTGCTGCTCGCGCTGCTGACTGGCGCGAAGCTCGGCCTGATCGCGCTGCTGTCGCGCCTGTTCGGCAGCGCGCCGGGGACCGCGCTTCGCGTCGGGCTCTCGCTCGCGCAGGGCGGCGAGTTCGGCTTCGTGCTGCTCACGCTCGCGCGCGGCGAGGGCATTGTTCAGGATCCGGTGCTGCAGGCGTTGCTGGCGGCGATGATCATGTCGATGCTCGCGACGCCGTTCATGATCGGTGCCAGCAACCGCATCGTAATGCGGCTGGCGCGCTCGGAATGGATGCTGCGGTCGCTCGAGCTGCACCGAATCGCCGTGCAGTCGATCGAGACCGAGCAGCACGTCATCATCCTGGGCTACGGCCGCAACGGGCAGCGGCTCGCGCGCATGCTGGAAGCGGAGAAAGTGCGCTATATGGCGCTCGACCTCGATCCCGAGCGCGTGCGCGAGGCAGTGCTCGCGGGCGACACCGTGGTGTTTGCCGACTGCGCGCGCAGCGAAGCGCTGGTCGCGGCGGGGATCTCGCGCGCTGCCGCGGTGGTGATCACGTTCGCCGGCGCGGCAGCGGCGGTGCGGGTGCTGGCGAACATCCACACCCTCAACCCGACCGTGCCGGTGATCGTGCGCGCGCGCGAGGAGCGCGATATCGAGAAACTGACCGCCGCGGGCGCCTCCGAGGTCGTGCCCGAAGCCTTCGAATCAGGGCTGATGCTCGCTTCGCATACCCTGGTCTGGATCGGCGTGCCGCTCGCCCGCGTCATGCGCCGCATGCGCAAGGTGCGCGATGAGCACTACGGCCTGCTGCGCGGGTTGTTTCATGGCGCGGGAGACGAGCCCGACGTCGGCGAGGAGGCGCAGCCGCGGCTGCACGCGGTGACCCTCGGCGTGGGTGCGCATGCGGTTGGCCGCGCGCTCGACGCGCTCGGACTTGCGGACCTCGGTGTTCAGATCAAGGCGGTGCGCCGGCCGGGTGCAGCGCGCAACCTCGAGCCAGCGGAGGCCGGCGGGCTCGAAGCGGGCGACGTCGTCATCTTGCTCGGCGTCCCGGAGAGCCTGGCGCTGGCCGAAACCAAGCTGCTGCAGGGCTGAGCGAGTGCGAAAAAAAGGCCGGTAGCGCCGGCCTTTTCTTCTACTTGACGTATTGCGTTACATCGAGCGGCAGAGCAAGTACGTGTTAGTGCCCGTTTCTTGGTAAGTTGAAGTGGCAGGGTTTGCAGGGCTCTGATTGGGGGTGTTCTGCGAGAGCCCGCGGACCGTGCCGGAGATTGGCACGCCATCGTCCATCTGCGTATCCACTGCGATCGCGATCTTGTCGGGAAGGTTGGCCGAACACACGATCAGCCCTGAGAATCCGCCCGTGCCAGCCGCATCCGTGCCCATAATTGGGGCAACCGGCGAAGCGCCATTCCCGGTTTGCACCCCGAGTAGACCTGTGACTGCATTGAACGGTTGCTTGGCCCCGTTGCCGGCGACGAACCCGGCACGGCGCAGATCGTCCCACCATAGGCACGATTCTGGCGCTGTCGCCGACGCACTTACGGGACAACTTACGTTATACGCGCCAGCGACTACCCCGTTGCCGTCGCCCGGGAATGCTGTGGCGCCCCAGCGCGACTGCGCGTTCGGATCGTCGCCCGGGATTGCGCGGTAGCGGTCCTGGTAGCCGTAGTAAGCCGCCGAGATTCCGGAGAAGTCCGCGACGACGTTCTTGATCTTGGCCTGGGTGATCATTTCCTGACCCTTGAGGATGCCCCCAAGAAGCAGGCCGATGATCACCAGCACGATCGCGATCTCGACCAGAGTGAAGCCTTTCTGTACGGCTTTCATAGTGTTACCTCTCATTGCTGAGACTGAACGCTAGAATAGACGCAATGGTCGTGCCAGGTTGGAACCAATTGATTTACAAGCTCTTTCTGTGAATTAGTGCAAGTTACGGCGTCGAGATTTCGACAGTTTCGTTGGGGACGTGACATATTTCACTTAGGCTGCCGGCGGGCGTCCCGGCGCTGGATTTTGGCCTCCAGCCGCTCAAGGTGCTGTTTCAGGAACCGCAATTCGGCAGGGTCCTTGATCTGACCGCTTGCCAGTAGCCCGCCCAGCATTATCTTGGCGGCCTGGAGCTGGTCCATGTCCTCGAGGATGAATATGCGCATCTGCTTGGCCCAGACGGGAACGTCGGGCGCAGTGGTCAGGCGCTCGACGGCGGTGGCGTAGCGCAGCGCGAGCGGCAGGTCCTTGAGGCGGTACTTGGCCAATAGCGCGGCGTGTGCCAGCCAGCGCCAGCGCCGGTTCGGATCCTTGAGGAATTCCTGATAGACGAACTCGAGCGCGGCCCGGGCTTTGCGCGGATCTGGATTCTCGGCGTAGATGCGCGCGGCGGCGAACAGCGGATACTGGCTGCGCGGGTCGGTGGCGAGGATGGCACGCAGCCAGTCGATCAGCCGCCCATAGTTGAGCTCCCGGTAGGGGATGTCGTTCCCGGCGCGCAAGTCGAACGATTGCAGGTACAGCATGGCCAGCCGCGCGGCGGCGGCCGGCTCGCCGAAGCTCGCCAGCCGCAGCATCGCCGGTGCGGGCGGGGCTGGCAGGTCGGAGGCGGCGCGCGGCGACGGCGGACGCACGATCTGCCAGCCGATCTGGGCCGCGAGCGTGAGCGCGAGGGCGAACCAGACCCATGCCGGAACCGTCGCCAGGGGGCGCTCGTCGCGGATCACAGATTGCGACGGTGGAAGTCGAACAGCCCCGCCGCGCCCAGGAGCAGCGCGTACAGCACGAGCCCGGCAAGCGCGGCGCCGTAGGCGTCAAGCGCAGGGGATCCGTAGATCAGCCAGTCGGTGCGCGTCACCGAGTCCAGGCGCGGCAGCAACAGCGCCACCGCGTCGACGCTCCAGCGCGCGAGTCGCTGCGGCAGCGAGGGCTCGGCGAGCGGCCCGCCGGCGATCGCCTGGATGGCGCCGATCGAGCGCGCCAGCAGGTACAGGCCGGCGGTTGCGGCGGCCGCGGGCACCAGCTGCGTCAGCACCGTGGAGAAGAACATCGCCGCGGCGGCCATGAGCGCCGTTTCTGCGCACAGGGAAAGCGCCCACAGCAACACGGCCTGGGGCGGGCTCCACAGCAGCAGGGGCAGTGCGAAGCAGGCCGAAACGACCGCGCCGCAGGCGACGAAGCCCGCCAGCCGCCCGAGGTAGTACGCCGGACGCGACAGCGGCAGTGAAAGCACCAGCTCGAGCCCCTTGTCGTCGCGCTCGCGCTGCGTGCTGGTGATGACCTGCGCAGCGATCAGAAACACGGCGCAGGCGCGCAGCAGCGCGGCCACGATCGCCGTCTGCAACTCGAGGCTCTCGGTTACCGCGACCTGCGACAGGAAGGCCGCCAGCCCCAGGCCGCCGGCGACGCTCGCCGCGACCAGCCAGGGCAGCCCGCTGCGGCGGGCCTCGAGGACGACGAAGCGAGCGAGGATGGCGGCGTGCATGGCTACAATGGCGTCGGAAACCCGCACAATTTACGCCATAAACCATGACCCTGCTGCCGCTCGCGCGACTGACGGGCCCCGTGTCCCGGCTCAGCCAGCACTACTGGGGCTTCGTGGTCGTGGCGATGCTCGCGCTGCTGCACGTGGCCGCGGTGCGCGGCGTCACCGACGTCTGGGCGCGCGGCCTGCTGCTCGCCCATCTGGGGCTGTTCCTGCTATGGCAGCCGTTTCTGCGCGGCCAGCATCGGGTTTCTCTCGGCCAGATCGTGCTGATCGTGGTGGCTGCGGCGGGCGTAATGCTGCGGCTCGACTGGTGGCTGCTCGCGTTCTGGGTGGTCGTGCTGGCGGGGCTAGTGGGCGGCAAGATCTACCAGCAGGACGCGCCCTGGCAGCGGCGATTTCACCTGCTGGTCATGTTATATCTGCTGGCCCTGCTCGCGGTCGTAATCCTGCCCGAGATTGCTCCGCGTCAGGAGATCTCGCCGGAGCTGCGCCTCGCCGCCCAGTACGGTCTGCCGCTCATTCTGCTCGTCGCCGCGCTGCTGCCGATCGAGCCCGAGGGGCCCGACGCGGCGCAGGTCATCGACTTCTTCTACAGCGTGTTCGTGATGCTGGTGCTGGGCATCGTCATTCTCGGCAGCTTCACTTTCATGACGCTTGGCCGGACCTCCTACCTGCAGGCGCTGACCTATACCGTGTTCGTGATTGCCGGAATGGTGCTCCTGCTCGGTCTCGCCTGGGACCCGCGCACGGGCTACGCGGGCCTGAACGTGTTTTTCTCCCGCTACCTGTTCTCGATCGGCCTGCCGGTGGAGAAGTGGCTATATTTTCTGGCCGAGCTGTCACAGGTCGAGACGCGGCCGGAGCGCTTCCTCGGCGAGGCGGTCGCCGCTCTGATGCGGCTGCAGTGGATCAGCGGCGTCGAATGGCGTGGGGCCCACGGCCAGGGCACTGCGGGGCTGAAAACGCCCTACCGGGTCGACTTCGAGAATAGCGAGCTCGCGCTTACCCTGCACTCGCGCTACCGGACCAGCCCGGCGCTGCACTGGCATCTGAATTTGCTCGGTGAGCTGCTGGGCGAGTTCTACGTCGCCAAGCTGCGCGAGCAGAAGCTCAAGCAACAGAGCTATCTCGAGGCGGTGCACGAGACCGGCGCGCGCATGACACACGACGTGAAGAACCTACTGCAGTCGCTAAACGCGCTATGCGTGGTCGCCGAGCGCGAGCCCGAGTCCGCCGAGCTGCAGGCGCTCGTCCGGCGCCAGTTGCCGGTGATCGCGCGGCGTCTGGGCGACACGCTCGAGCGGCTGCAGCAACCCCGTGCGCAGTCCGAGCCGCTTACGCCGGCGGACGAATGGTGGGAATCGCTTGCGCTGCAATACCGCGACAAGCGGGTCGAATTCGCAGCCAAAGGCTTGCGGCCCGGCGTGCGCATCCCGCGCGGTCTGTTCGACAGCGTGGCGGATAACATGCTGCAGAATGCGCTCGCCAAGCGCGAAGCGGAAACTGCGGTGCGCATCCGCGTGACCCTTACCTGCGGCGAGCGCATCGAGCTGCGCGTGTGCGACACCGGGCAGGCGGTGCGGCCAGAGTTCGCGACAACGCTGTTGCGCGCGCCCGTCGTTTCCGGTTCCGGGCTGGGGATCGGGCTCTACCAGGCGGCGCGCCAGGCGGAGGCGAGCGGCTACCTGCTGGAATTGAAGGAGAACCGCGACGGCGAAGTGTGCTTCGCCCTCTCGGGCGGGACGCCGGTGCGCTGAATTCAGGCGCCCGCGCGCCGCCCGTTCAAGCGGTAGACCCTGGTGTCGCCCTTGCCCTTGAGGTAGATCGTCTGCGGCGGATGGAAGTCGTAGCGGTCACGCAGCCGCTCGAAGGTCCACTCGTCGACGTGAATCGTCCCGGGCACGCCCTCGGAAGTGATGCGGCTGGCGATGTTGACCGTGTCGCCCCACAGATCGTAGATGAACTTCTTGCGGCCGATCACGCCGGCAACTACGGGCCCGGTGCCGATGCCGATGCGAAGCTGGAGCGGCTTGTTCTCGACGACGTAGCCGCGCGCGACCACGTCGCGTATGTCGAGCGCCAGCTCGGCGATCGCGGCGCTGAAGTCCGCCTCGCCGCCGTTCAGCCCGCCCGCGACCATGTATGCGTCGCCGATCGTCTTGATCTTCTCCAGGCCGTGCTGCTCGGCGATCGTGTCGAACTCGGAAAACATCCGGTTCAGCAGCGCGAACACCTGGGCCGGCGTCATATGCTCGGCGATTTGCGTGAAATTGACGATGTCGGCGAACATCACCGACACCTCGGAAAACCCGTCCGCGATCTCGTCGTTGGAGTGCTTCAGGCGCTCGGCGATCGGCCCGGGGAGGATGTTCAACAGCAGCCGCTCGGAGCGGTCCTGCTCCTCCTGCAGGTGGGCGTGCGCCACTTCGAGCCGCGCGCGCGAACGCGCGCGCTCGGCGAACGCGAAGCTCAGCAGCCAGTACACCATCGTCGCCACGGCTGCGAAATTGAGCGCGAAGAACACCACGCTCGTCTGCAGCGGCACGTGCCGCGTCATATGCGGCATGCCGATCAGTTGATAGTCGACGTAGCCCGAGGCGACGGTGAGAACGACGTAAGCCACCATCCAGGGCAGCGACTCGCGCGCCGAGTACAGCAGCGCGGCGCCTACCGGCGCGAGCAGGCCCCAAAGGATGATGCCGCTGGCGGAGACGAAATCGCCTATCGCCCACTGCGCGACGAACGGCACGAACAGCCACAGCCCGAGCTGCGTCGCACGAAAGAACTCGAAGTTGAGGGTCCAGAGATAGATCAGCAGCGTCGCCAGCGCCAGCAGCTGGAACGCGACCGGCAGCGTGGCCGGCAGCGGCAGGCCGAGCAGCCAGTAGATTGAGAGCCAGATCGCCGAGCCTGCGATCATCAGGCCGCAGGCGAACAGCAGCACCTGCTTCTTGAGCTGCAGCTCGTCGGGGTCGCCGGCCTCCACCCCGGCGCTGCGCAGCCGGCCGTAGAGCGCCCCGAGCCCGGCGCGGCCCGTCACGGCAGCACGCCCGCGGAGATGAGTTTCGAGTAGAGCACGCCCGCCGGAACCCAGACCATGAGGTCGTCGTAGGTGCCGGCTGTGGAATCCGGGCCGCTCGGCGTGCGGCTCACGAACACCTGGTTTCCGTCGACGTTGGCCAATTCATCGGCACCATATGCGCTCGCGGTCGCGCCGTCCTTGCCGGTCGAGAACACGATGAACGCCACGGTATTCGAGCTGACGGCCCGATTCGCGCTGCTGTTGCATGAGCTGCCCGAAGCTCCGGTGGCGCTTAGGCAAATGTCGATATCGTTGGGGCGGCAGCCAACGCCGTCCGTCTTGAGGTCGGCCGTAGAGGTGAAGGGATTTGCCCCTCCTCCCGCGCAGCCGGTGATGGTGTGCGCGACAACGTAACGTATACGGTTGCCCCAGGAATCCAGCGCATAGCCTGCGGTGTCAGTCGGTTGAAATCCGACTGTCTTCGCGGGCAGGAATCCGCCGTACCAGGTTGTGCATGCGCCGCCGCCTGCCGGTGACTCGTCGCCGGTCGCGCCCGCGACCGCCGGGCAGGGCAGGCGGCCGTTGACGATCGCGAAGGCAATCAGCGCATTGATCGCGGCGTCGAGGCGGCGTTGGGTCTCGCCGCTGTTGCGCTGCTCCACCTGCGCCGACAGGGTCATCATCGCGCCGCCGATCAGAAGCGCGACGATCGCGAACACGATCGCGAGCTCGACCAGGCTGAAGCCGCGGTGAGAGCGCCTCAGTTGCATATCGAGATCGGGCTGCCGCTGGCCGGCGTCTGCTGGAACGGGCAGGCCGCGAGCCGGTCGTTGTAGGTGCTTGTCACGGTCGCCGCAGTGTAGATCGTCGAGCCGCTGGTATGCGATTCGAGATAGTTCCCGGGGTTGTTGCTCGGCTGGGTCTGCGCGCCGACCGGCAGGGGACCCATCAGCGTGAGGATAAGTTGCTTGTTGTTAGATGTGCCGTTCGCCGCGGGCAGCCCGCTCAAGGTCAGGCATTGTGCGCCGCCTCCTCCCGGACAAGTATTGGTCCCGGGGTTCACAGTCGCAGCGGGCGATACGCCGTAGTACGTGTATCGCGGCCAATCGTTCGCGAAGTACCAGCTCACGCTGGCGTCCGAGAGCATGGCGGCGTCCGGAACGTACGGGATCGTGACCGTGAAAGTGGTGATGCCGAATCCGAGCGATCTCGAGACGTTGAAGCTGAGTGTCGCGTTGCCGGTGGAGGGCGAAAGCGAGTTTGAAAGCCCGCCGATTGTGGTCCCTGCCGAGGGAGTGATTGTGATATTTCCTGCCGTGATCGGGTCGCGGAAGCTAGAGGCGATCCGCGGCGCTGTTGCCGAAACATTCACCTGGAAGAGTGGGCTTCCGAAGCCGAAGTAGAGCCCACTGAACGTGCACTGCAAATTCGCCGCGCCCGGGCTGCAGCTCGGTCCAAACACGGCGCCCAAAATCGGGGTCACTGATCCGCCCGTCCAAGCGGTGCTGCACGTGCCCGATGCCGCCGTTGCCGCCGGCGGAAGTCCTTCGGTAGTGCCGTAGTTTCCGCATAGCGAGTTCGACGACGGCACGCTGAAGCTCGAGGCGTAGGGAAGATAGGACACGCCCCAGTTGCTGACCGAATCTGTGGTGCGCCACTGCTCGAGCCTGGGTGCCACTTGGCGCTGCAGCCTATCAGCAACCGGACCGGCGATTGCACTCATGACGTCTGCAGCGGTGATTGAAATGGTCCGATCGTTGCTCCAGGGCGCAATCCCGGAGGTGGTGTAGCTGCCGCTCGCGTTGCCGCATTCGACAAAATTTGATGCGACGTAAGGGACCACGTAGCGATTTGATTGCTGATTGACCTTCGCGCATCCCGCAGGGGGCGTCCCAGGCTCGGTCATCGTATTCAGTGGTGGGCCGGGCGCGATGACTACCGCGACGACCGCATTCGCCGCGCCGTTGAAGGTGAGTTGATCGCCTGGGAATCCGGGGTTAATGGTGAGGTTCGTACTGCTGTTAAGCAACGCCCAAGTTCCGGTAGCCACGGCGTACCAAAGCGGCTCTCCATAGCCGTCCCTGATTTCATCAATTCCCAGCGTTTCCCAGGGCAGGCGGCCGATCGGAGAGCAGGTAGGGAAGGGAGGACTGACAATCGGGGCGGCCTGACCTTGAGCGGACGTTCCGGGCTGACCGAGTGATTCCGGGCATGGCAGGCGCCCAGGTGTGTTCTCGAGTGGGTCGGCCGCTTTTAGCGCGATATAGCCGAGAAGCGCTTTCTTCGCCGACTCCAGCGCGAGTCCCGTACGTGTGTCGCGCTCAGCATTCGTTGGCGCTGCGCGGCCGAGTGCGCCCACTGTGTACCACACGACGCCGATGACCAGCACCGTCATCATCAGGATCAGGGCGACCCCTCTCTGCCGGGCGAGGGCATGAGGGCGTCGGCGCTGCATTGACCGATAGCGGGCGGGCATCTCAGCGCCTGTCGGAACCCGGCCGCTTGACCCTGACCTCGCCATTGCCGATCACGTCGCTCACTTCGCCCGTGCCGCGGTCGAGCGACTCGCCGACCTTGAGCGGGACGCGCCGTCCGCCTTCGCCCACCTCGATCGCGGCGCGGCTCGGGTCGTCGCGCGACGGTATGACCTGGGCGCGCTTGGCGTCGGCGCCCTCGGTGATCGGCTCGCCGTTGACGAAGATGGTCGATTTGCCGTTGGAGCGCTTGACGTAGCCGTCGAGGGTAGTGCTCGGCGATTCGGTAACGACCGCGGCCGGCTTGTCGGGCACCCGGGCCTTGCGCCGCGCGTCGAGCGCGGCGCGCTGCTCCGGGGTGAAGAACAGGCGCCCCAGGTCCTGCGCCGCCGCCGTGGCGGCAGCGGCGGTGAGCAGGATGCCGGCCAACGCTGGCAGGGCCCGTTTCATGTCTTGGCCGCCCGGTCGAGGATCGTAATCAGGTCGATGTCGCACGTGGCGTGCAGGCGCGGCACGATCGAGGTGCCCGTAGGCGCCTGCCCGGTGCGCGTGATTTCGCAGCGCCTGACCGCGTAGTAGGCGTTGCCGGAGTTGCGCAGATCGTCGAGAAAGCGTAGCAGGTCGCCCGTGTGCAAGAGCGCGATATCGACCCTCATGGTGCTGCTGTAGAAGTCGACATTGCCCGGCTTGCCGGGGACCGACACGAGCAGGGACTGCCGGTCGACGCGGTAGCGCAGGTCGAGCAGCTCACGGCCGGTCTTGATGCGCGACATGGCGTCGGCCCACTCCAGTCGCCGCTCCGGGCCGATGACATGCAGCTGCTGCAGTCTGCGATAGACCGCCAGCTTTTCATTCACCTCGCGCTCCTCGTCGGCGATGCGCATGAGCCGCTCGCGCGCCTCGGCGTGGTGCGCCTTGGCGACCGTTAGCTCGCGCGTGGCGACCGCGAGCCTCGAATCGACGAAACCTATCAGCGCCACGCCGGCGCCGATCATCACTGCGAAGGCGATCGCGGGCAGTGCAAGTTTGCGGGCCTCCTGGGCCGTGACGATCATTTGAGGGGCCTCGACAATACGATGGTGAAGCGCGGCGCTTCGTTGCGCGCCGTCGAACCGATGTCGCCGGTCAGAGTCCCCTGCGATGTGATGTCGAATGGAAGCTGCATGCTGGCCACCTGGTACGGTGAGCCGCTGCTGAGCGCCTGCGAGAATTGCTGCACTTCGGCCGTGATCGCGCGATAGTCGGAGCCCTGGGTGGTCGCCACGCGTCCGCCGATCTCGAGTTCCTCTGATTCGTTGCCCGCCAGTAGTCCGGCTGGGGTCGTTGCGCTGCCCCGCGTCGCGCCCGCATTGCGGCCGCCCGGCTGGCCGACGCGCCAGATCAGGCTGTCGAGCTCGATTTGGGGAAACTGGTCCAGAACCTTGGACAGGTGGACCAACGAGGGCTCCGGCCACGCGGTCCGGTCGGCGATCTTGCGGAACTCGATCACCGTCGCCTTGAGGTTGTCGGTGGTCGTCTGGGTCACCGGAAAGGTCGCGGTGATGCGTCGATAGCGATCCGCGGCGAGGTCAGCCTCGCGCTGCTCGCTCGCTGCCTGGTCGCGGGTCGACGCCACGTCGAGCCACTGGGCGCCCGCGTACAGCGCGCAGGCGGCCAGCCCGGCGGCGCCCGCGAGGGCGATGCCGCGCTGCAGCTGCCACAGGACGTAGCCGCGCCGGTCTTCGCTGCGCGCGAACTGTTCTTTCGGCGTCTGCTTGACCGTCAGGTGCAGGTAGAGGCGCTCGGCAAGCGCCTCCCCAGGAGCCTGTCCCACCTTGGCGGCGCGCGCGGCCTCGTCGAGGTCGAAGGTGTGGAATGCGAACCTGGCGTCGGACGCCAGCACGCGCTCGAATACCGCCTTCTGCCCCGCGGGCGCTACGACCATCACCTGCACCGGAGGGCCTTCGCGCGGCAGCGCCCGCAGCGTCGTCAGGTACTGGGCCAGGCGCATCGTCTCGGAGCGCACGAACACGGCCAAGTCGTCGGGCGCCATGTCGGTGGTCCGCTCCAGGCGCGCGAAGCGAAGCTTGCCGTCTTCAACGAAGCATTGCCGCAGGCCGGCGCGGTCGGCGGTAATGACGAAGCAGCGTCCTTCGCGCGCGCCCAGGCGCGCGGCGAGCGCCGGGGCGGCCAGGGGCACCGAGAACACGCCGGCGAGCTTGGTCCCGGACTCCGCCAGCGCATCGAGCCAGGGCGTGAACTGCTGGGTGTTGGTGAACGAGGCGAGCAGCAGCCGCTCGTTGCGCCGCTCGCCGGAAACATAGCCGAGCGAGAGCGCGGTGGCGAGCCGCGTGTCGCGATAGCGTTGCGCCAGGCGCCGCTCGATCACCGCCTGGCGGTCGCCGCCGCGCAGGTAGGGAATCTGGTCTTCGTGGAAGTCCTCGCCCGCGAGGTCGGCCACCAGATAGAACAAGGCGCGCTTCTTGCCGCGCAGGTATTCGCGGAAGCCCGTCGCCCCGGCGTCGTCGGCGGAAAACCTCGCCTCCAGGTCGAGGGCGCGGCGCGACCAGTGATACACGACATGTTCCGTCGCGGTGAAGTAGAGGAGGTATTTGGCTGACACGCCGACGCTAGAACTTCATTTTGGAGATGGTGTCGTAGACCGGGCCGAGCACCGATAGCATCACCCAGCCCAGGATTGCGCCCAGCACCAGCGTCAGCGCGGGCTCGATCAGCGCCTGTACCTTGGCGATGCCTTCCCGCACCTCGCGGTTGTAGAAGTAGCTTACGTTTAGCAGTGCGGTATCGAGCGCGCCGGTGTTCTCGCCGATCCTCAGCATGCGTATCACCAGTGGCGGGAAGAGCGCCGCATCCTGAAATGCCGCGGTGAGGTTCTTGCCTTCGGCGATCTGCTGCCCGGCGGTGCGCAGCGCGTTCTCCAGCGGCTTGTTGCCGACGATCTCCTCCGAGCTGCGGATGGCGTCGAGCACCGTGATGCCGGAGGCGTACATCAGCGCGAAGCTTGAGGCGAAGCGCGACAGGATGATCTTGCGCAGGATCGGCCCGACCAGGGGCATCGTGATCTTGTAATGGTCGATGGCGAACGCCACCGACGGGTAGGTGCGTGCGGCGAACTTCAGCCCGAACCAGATTACGAACGGCGCGGCGATCACGCCCCACCAGTAATTGACGAAGAAATTGGAGACGTGGATCAGGATCCGCGTCTGGAGCGGGATTTCCTGCCCCATATTGCGGATGAAGCCGGTCATCTGCGGCACGAGATAGATCATCAGGAACAGCGTGACCAGCAGCACGATCGAGCCGACGAACGCCGGATACATGATCAACTTCTTGGTCTGCGCCGCGAGCTCGTCCTCCCACTTGATCGACTCGGTCAGGCTCTTCAGCACCTCGGGCAGGCGCCCGGTCTGCTCGCCCGAGCGCACCAGGCTGACGAACACGCCGCCGAACACCTCGGGGTAGTCGGCCATCGCCTGCGACACGCTGCGCCCGCCGCCGATCGATTCGATCATTCCGGAAACGACCTCGCGAAAGCGCGGGTTCTCCAGACTGTCGCGCAGGTCGATCAGGCCCTCCATCACCGGCACGCCAGCGGCGGTGAGCTGCTCGAGGTGGAAGCAGAAATTGATCAGATCCTGGCGCTTAATCCGGGCACCGCCGATGAAGCGGCTCTTCTGGCTCGAAGGCGCACCGCTGATCAGGTCGAGGCCCATGCGGGCGAGCCGCTGCTCGAGGTCGAACACGTTCACCGCTTCGGCCCGGCCGAGCACGTTCTTGCCTGCGCCGTCGACCGCTTTGTAGGTGTAGAGCGCCATTGGAACCGGGGCCGGAGCGCCCTCTTCCCTACTCCATGCGGTCGGTGATGTCGACCACTCGCATCAGCTCGTCGACGCTGGTGAGCCCGGCCCGGACCTGGCGCATGCCGTCCTCGGCCAGGGTCTTGAAATCCTTGCCTCGGGCGGCATTCAGGATTTCCCTCGTGGTGGCGCGCCGTGCGATCAGCTCGTCGATGGCGGTGTCGATCTTGAGGATTTCCATGATAGCGACGCGCCCCCGGTAGCCCTGGTAGTCGCACTGCTCGCAGCCCACGGCGCGGTACAGCGTCGCCGGCTCGGTCGGCGTCAGCCCGAGCAGGCGCCGCTCCTTGACGTCGGGGTCGTAGGACTGACGGCAGGTGCGGCAAAGCTTCCTCACCAGGCGCTGGGCGATGACGCCGATGATGTTGCCCGCCATGACGTCGGGCACGATTCCGATGTCCAGCAGGCGCGGGATCGCGCCCACTGCGGAATTGGTATGCAGGGTCGAGTAGACCTGGTGGCCCGTCATCGCGGCGCGAAACGCCATCTCGGCAGTGTCGCGGTCGCGCACTTCGCCCACCAGGATCTTGTCCGGGTCCTGGCGCATCATCGCGCGGATGCCGTTGGCGAAGTCCAGCTTCGCCGCCTCGGACACCGAGGTCTGGCGGATGAGCGTCATCGGGTATTCGACCGGGTCCTCGAGGGTCATGATGTTGACCCCGTCCGAGTTGATGTGGTTCAGCACCGAATAGAGCGTGGTCGTCTTGCCGCTGCCGGTCGGCCCGGTGACCAGGATGATGCCCTCCGGCCGCGCGATCATGCGCTTGAGCATGTCGAGCTGAGCTTCCTCGAGCCCGAGCTTGTCGAGCGGCACGATGCCCTTCTGGCGATCCAGGATGCGCAGCACCAGATTCTCGCCGTGCGTGGTCGGCAGGCTCGAAACGCGGAAGTCGATCGTGCGGCCGGACATGGTCGCCGAAAGGCGGCCGTCCTGCGGCGCGCGGGTCTCGGCGATGTTCATCTTCGACATGACCTTGAGGCGCACCGCCATCGCCGGCCAGTAGGTCTTGTGCAGGGAGCGGATCTGCCGCAGCACGCCGTCGATGCGGTAGCGGATGCGCAGAAAGCTCTGCTCGGGCTCGAAGTGGATGTCGGAAGCGGCCCGTTCGACCGCGTCGGCCAGCAGCGCCGAGATCAGCCGCACGACCGGCTGGCTGTACTCGTCGTCGTCGGCCAGCGTGGTGTAGTCGACCTCCCCGGTCTCGATCTCGCGCAGGATGCCGTCGATCGAGAACTCGTGGCCGTAGTAGTGCTCGATCGCGCGCTCGATCTCGGAGTCGCCCGCCAGCCGCAGCTCGATTTCCAGGTTGCCCTTGAGATGGGCCCGCAGCTGGTCGATCGCGACGATGTTGTTGGTGTCCGAAAGCGCGACGATGAATTTCTTGGCCTGGCGGTCGAGCGCGATCGGGAACATTCGGTAGCGCCGCGCCAGCTCGCGCGGCAGCATCGTAAGCGCACCGGGGTCGACGATGATTCGCGTCAGGTCGACCGACTGCAGCCCGAGCTTCTCGGACAGCGCATCGCGCAGGGTGGCTTCGGAGACGAAGCCGAGCTGCACCAGCAGGCGCCCCACTGGCAGGTGGGACTTCATCTGCTCGAGCAGCGCGATCCTGAGCTGATCCTCGGTGAGGATGCCCTGATCGATCAGGATCTGGCCGATGTGGCGCTTGGCCTGGGGATTCGTGGGCGAATTCATCCAAGCTCAATGATACCCGGGCGCCGTCTCCCGGTGGCGCAAGATTCTGTTATCCGCCAAGTGCCTGCGCACGCTTTCGCGCCGCAGTCTGGTCGAAGCTCGCGCTGCGCTTGGCCGCCAGCGCGAGCGCCCGGCGGTAGTATTCGAGCGCCAGCTTCGGCTGGCGCAGATGGTCGAGGCTCACCGCGACGTTGTAGGCGAAGTCCGGGTTGTCGGGATCGGCCGCATAGGCCTTGAAGTAGGACTGCTGCGCTTCGGCCCAGCGGCCCTGGCGCGCATACTCGTTGCCGAGGGTGAAATACAGCACGTTTGCGCCCGGGTCGTCGGCGAGCAGATTCTTGACCCGGCTTTCGGCCGCTACCGGGTCGGTCAGATCGCTGCGCAGCGCGAGCAGGCCGGCCTGGGCGTGCGGGTCGCGCGGATCCGCTTGCAGCACGCGGCGGTAGAGCTTGTCCGCCTCGTCGAATCGTCCGCTGCGCATCTCGACCGCTGCCATGCCGAGCAGCGCGTCGCGATCGCTCCGGTCGTCGCCCAGCGCCTGCCGATAGGCTTCGCGCGCGGCCGCGACGTCCCCCGCCTGGAAGGCGGCATAGCCCGCCGCGACGTGCGGGTCGATCCGCGGCACCGGGTGCTTCACCGCCACTTCATTGTCGCGCCGCAGAAGTTCAGTTCCTGCGGGCCGAACGGGCGCTCGGCGTGCGCGCGGCGCCCTTGCGCCCGGGCGAGAAGCGCTCGCCGGCTTGGTGCCCGAGGCGGTACCGGCTGCAGACGCGGCGGGGTCGGCCGCGGGAGCCACCGGGGCGTTGGCGGGAGTCGCCGGTGCGGTGGCGGGGGCCGCAGGCAGTCCCGGAACGTCCGTTTGCGCGGGCACGGCGCCCGTTGCCTGTGCGGTGGGCATGGGCGGCGGCAGTGCGGCCGTCTGCTCGCCCGACGGGGGTGGATTGGTGTTTACCAGCGAGGGCGGCGGCCGCAGCTGGTACCAGAAATAGCCCGCGGTACAAACCGCCAGCACGCTCAGCACGCCGACGGTGATGTAGAACGGCAGGCGCGGATTCGGCTCCTTGAACTTGGCCTCGAACACCTTCTTGGCCGCTGCGCGCTCGGCGGCCTGAGCGCCACTCGCTTCGGCGCGCGCGGCCGGCTGCGCTGGCCGGCGCGGCGGCGGGGGTGCCGTGGGCTCGAGCGTGAGCGGGGCGCTTTCAGTCTCCTGCTGCTTGGCGGGCTCGCCGTAATCGCTCTCGATCTGAAGCGACTGCGAGATGTCGGGCAGCTGATTGCGCGTGCGCACCGGCGCGT
>Ga0315556_1000058_pt1 | contig 52699 bp, 45 predicted proteins | sample SalMarSW160310MG_FD_202112 | JGI IMG/M metagenome (GOLD analysis project Ga0315556, IMG submission 202112) | Salt marsh sediment microbial communities from the Plum Island Ecosystem LTER, Massachusetts, United States - Salt Marsh Sediment SW1603-10 ...
CAGGTCGGTCGCATAGCAACGCCGCCTTCGCTTCTGTCTTGCCATCGTGTCGGCCTCCGAATCAAACCGACACTCGATGAATCACGCAAACACGCCGATGGGAATCCCCTTCTCAAACACGCTCTTAAAGGACATAGCTGAGCATATGGCGGCGCTCGAGGCGCGCGGCCTCACAGTTCGAAAAACTACATCATTTTCAGATTTGGAGAAAAAAGGCCCGCAGCTCTTTGCCGAGATGCGCGAGGATCTGGCAGAGCGACCATTGGTTAGGGAATTCATCCTTCTGTCGAAGAAGTGGAGCTACAATCCCGGCTCAACGCCGTTCTTCGTCTACTACTATGAGGATCATGAGTACTTACTCTCTCTCATGACGATAATGCAACATGCTGACGCAATCTACGACGTCGCTTTCAACGACGTACCACGCTACAATTTCACCGAAGACTTCGTATCGTATTTGATTGGAGACGCATAGGCAAGCAACCGTAACCAATAGCCCGGGCGGCGCGCAGCGAACCCCGGGGGCAGCCCGTCAATCGTTCCCGGATTTCGCTGCGCTGCATCCGGGCTACGCGCCTCACCCCACCACCTCGAAATGCCCCTCCACCGGCTTCTGGCTGTTGATCGACAGAATGTCCTGCGGGCAGGCCGACATGATGCAGATGGCATCGAGTTTTGCCCGCAGCAGCACATAGTCGCCGGGCTTCGATAGCGCCGGCTCGAAATCGAGGCGGCCGTCGTCGTGCCACGGGATGTTCATGAACAGGTTGAGCGAGGCCGGTGTGAACGGCACCACGTAGCCCAGTTCCAGGAGCGCCGCATGCATGTTGTCGCGGCAGTTGTCGTGATAGGTGGCGCAGCCCAAAAGCCCGTAGCGTTCGTTGTCGCAAGGGGCCATGAGGGTATCGTGGCGGCCGGGGGAGGTATCTTCTTCCAGCGTCAGCAGCGGCCGGCGGTGGTTGGTGTAGAAATGCTCACCGGTCACCGGGAACAGCCGCTGCCAGGTGGGTCGGCACTGTTCCATGCCGACGTATTCGTTCATGTGCCCGGCAACGAAGGCCCAGAAGTCGATGACTTGGGTACCGTGGGTGTTGATGACCTTGAGCGCCTGTCCGGCCTTGACGAGATGAGCCTTGCCGCGCCGGGCCGGGATGGTGTGAAGTTTTGCCATGGGGGATTGCCTTTGTGCGCTTGCTGCTGTTGCAGTGGGTGGACCATAGCAATGCCGCAGCGGACAAGGAACGGGGGGACGGCGATGACGAGAAGTCTCAGCGCGGCGGCGCTAAAGGCGGCCGAAGCAGTCGACGGCGAGCGGCTGTGGAAGGACCTCATGCATCTGAGCCGGTTTGGCGCCCGTCTTCATGGCGGGGTGGATCGCCAGGCCCTTAGCGATGCCGATATCGCCGCCCGCATCTGGCTGATCGGCGAGGCGGAACGGCGCGGCTTTAAGGCCAGCGTCGATGATGCCGCCAACCTGTGGATCAGGCGGCGAGGGCGCGACGCCGATGCCGCCCCGGTGATCGCCGGCAGCCACATGGACAGCCAGCCGGCCGGGGGAAGGTTCGACGGCGCGCTCGGCGTCCTCGCTGGCCTTGAGGCGCTCACCGCGCTGGATGACGCCGGCATCGCCACCGATCGGCCCATCGATGTGGTCGCCTGGACCAACGAGGAGGGCGGGCGCTTCGATCGCTCCTGCACCGGCTCCTCGGTGTGGTCGGGGGCGATGCAGCTTGAGGACTACCTGGGCGACATCGGCGCCGACGGGGTGCGCTTCGGCGATGCCCTCAAACTCACCCTCGATGCCACCCCCGACCTGCCGCGCCGGCCCCGCCGCTTTGATGCTCAAAGCTATCTCGAACTGCATATCGAGCAAGGGCCGGTACTGGAGCGCGAAGGCCTCGACATCGCCGCCGTCACCGGCATCCAGGGGGTGCGGTGGATGAATGTGGAGATCACCGGCAAGGGCTCGCACGCCGGCACCACGCCGATGACGGGGCGCCTGGATGCCCTGCAGGCCGCCCATCGGGCGATCGCTGCCCTGAACGAGCTGATGGCCGACCCGCAAGACGTCGTGCGCTTTACCGTCGGGCGCTTCAACGTCGCGCCCAATTCCCCCAACACCATTCCCGAACGGGTGCTCTTCACCATCGACTTCCGGCATCCCAACAAGGCCCTGCTGGACGAGAAAATGGGGCGCATCGCGGCGCTCATCGAAGCCGCCGTCGCGCCCTGCCAGGCGAGCCTCCAGCCCACCTTGTTCATGGACCCGAAGCCGTTTCCCGAAAGCCTGATTGCCACCATCGAAGGCGCCGCGAAAGACCTCGGGCATCCGGCAAGGCGCCTTGCCTCGGGAGCCTTTCACGATGCCCTCTATGCGGCGCGGGTGTGTCCGGTGGGCATGATCTTCGTTCCCTGCCGGGCCGGCTTGTCGCATCACCCCGACGAATGGACCGAACCCCGCCACTGCCGCGCCGGCGCCCGGGTGCTGACCGCCAGCGCGGCCATGCTGGCAGGGGCGTAAGGCAAGGGGGCGGGTTGCGGAAAGGGCTTATCCGAGCAGCTTCTTGCCGCGCTCGTTGATGATCTGCTGGGCCTTGCGTACCGTGTAGGTGACGGCCTCGTCGTGATCTGTGAAGGTATCGGCGCGGATGAACTCGTGCGTCGCGCCGTCCGGGTCGTCCGCGGCGGCGATGGAACCGGCAATATGCCAGTGGCCGCCCTCGCGTTGTGGCGCCGGGTGGATGATGAAGCCGTTATAGGTGACCGGCTCGGCCGCCTTGACCTCCGGCGCGCCGTTGCCCGGCGATCCCAGATTGCGTACCAGTTTTGCGATCTTGTCGAACATGGGGTCATCTTAAGCCGCGGCGCGGGTTCTGTCACCTTTGCGATTCCATTGTGGCCGAAACTGCTCTACAACCCGCCGCAACCCGAAATTGACGGCCTTTGAAGTGACCATCGCCATGAACGACAAGACAAAGAACGCCAACGGCGGCAGCGATTATTCCGCTACCCTGTTCCTGCCCAGGACCGATTTTCCCATGCGCGCCGGCCTGCCCGCAAAGGAGCCGGAATACCTCAAGCGCTGGGACGACATGGGCCTGTACAAAAGGCTGCGCGAACAATCCGCCGGGCGGCCGAAATACGTGCTGCACGACGGGCCGCCTTATGCCAACGGCAACATCCACATCGGCACCGCCCTCAACAAGATCCTCAAGGACATCGTCACCCGCTCGTTCCAGATGCGAGGGTTCGACGCCAACTATGTGCCCGGCTGGGACTGCCACGGCCTGCCGATCGAATGGAAGATCGAGGAGCAGTACCGCAGCAAAGGCAAGTCCAAGGACGAGGTACCGGTCAACGATTTCCGCCGCGAATGCCGCGAGTTCGCCGAGCACTGGATCAAGGTGCAGACTGAAGAATTTCGCAGGCTGGGGGTGGAGGGCGATTTCGAGACCCCCTACACCACCATGAGCTTTCGCGCCGAGGCCAAGATCGCGTCCGAACTGATGAAGTTTTCAACCTCCGGACAGCTCTATCGCGGCTCCAAGCCTGTGATGTGGTCGGTGGTGGAAAAGACCGCGCTGGCCGAGGCGGAAGTGGAATACCACGACTACACCTCGGATACCGTGTGGGTGAAGTTTCCGGTGTCAGGCGCTGGTCCGGATAGCGCGCCGACCACTGGTGAATTACCCGGAGCATGGGATCGGATGGCCGAACTAAGGTCAGCCTCGGTCGTCATCTGGACGACGACGCCATGGACCATCCCCGGCAATCGCGCCATTTCCTATTCGCCGAAGATTACCTACGGCCTCTATGAGGTGACGGTGGCTGCCGCCGACAACTGGGCGAAGGTGGGGGATAAGTTGATCCTCGCCGACGTGCTCGCCGCCGATGTCATGAAGCAGGCCCGCGTCGAGGCCTACGAGCGTCGGTCGGACGTCAGCCACAATGAACTGCAGTCACTGCTTTGCGCCCATCCTTTGCACGCCGTCGGCTATGAATTCCTGGTCCCCCTCCTTCCTGGCGATCATGTGACCGACGAAGCCGGCACCGGCTTCGTGCACACCGCCCCCGGCCACGGCCGCGAGGACTTCGATGTCTGGATGGAGAACGGGCGCCAACTGGAGGCTCGCGGCATCGATACCGCCATTCCCTTCACCGTCGATGCCAACGGCGCCTTCACCGCCGATGCGCCGGGCTTCGAAGGCAAGCGCGTCATCACCGACAAGGGCGAAAAGGGCGATGCCAACCAGGCGGTGATCGATGCCCTCGTCGCCGCCGGAATGCTCATCGCCCGGGCGCGGTTGAAACATCAGTATCCCCATTCGTGGCGCTCCAAGAAGCCGGTCATCTTCCGCAATACCCCGCAATGGTTCGTCTACATGGACCGTGATATTATTGCTGAGGGCGATACCCTGCGCGCCCGGGCGCTCAAGGCCATCGACGACACCCGCTTCGTGCCCGCAGCCGGCCAGAACCGCCTGCGCGGCATGATCGAGGCGCGCCCCGACTGGGTGCTGTCGCGCCAGAGGGCATGGGGCGTGCCGATCACCGTTTTCGTCGACACCGAGACCGGCGAGGTCCTCAAGGACGAAAAGGTCAATGCCCGCATCATCGAGGCTTTTTCTGCCGAAGGCGCCGATGCCTGGTTCGCCGACGGCGCCAGCGAACGCTTCCTTCGTCCCGACCATGATCCGGCCCGCTTCGAGCAGGTCCGCGACATCCTCGATGTGTGGTTCGATTCAGGCTCCACCCATGCCTTCGTGCTGGAGAACCGCCCCGACCTCAAATGGCCGGCCGATCTCTATCTCGAAGGCTCCGACCAGCATCGCGGCTGGTTCCATTCCTCGTTGCTGGAAAGCTGCGGCACGCGTGGCCGGGCACCTTATGACGCTGTCCTCACCCATGGCTTCGTCATGGCCGAGGACGGCCGCAAGATGTCGAAGTCACTGGGCAACCAGGTGATCCCCCAGGATGTCATCAAGCAGTCGGGCGCCGATATCCTGCGCCTGTGGGTGGTCTCGTCGGATTATTCGGAAGACCTGCGCATCGGCCCGGAAATCCTCAAGACCAACATCGAGGCTTACCGCAAGATCCGCAACACCATCCGCTGGATGCTGGGCTCGCTGGCGCATTTTCGCAAAGGCGAGGCAGTCGCCGTCGAGGAGTTGCCGGAACTGGAGCGGCTGATGCTGTCCAACCTCGCCCGCCTCGATCAGGTGGTGCGGAAGGCCTATGACGACTTCGACTACAAGCGCATCGAATCGAGCCTCTCCAATTTCCTCACCATCGACCTGTCGGCCTATTATTTCGACATCCGCAAGGACGCGCTCTATTGCGATGCGCCCTCCAGCCTCAGGCGTCGCGCCGCGCTGACGGTCATCGACCGGCTGTTCGATTGCCTGGTGAAGTGGCTGGCGCCCATGTTGCCGTTCACCATGGAGGAAGCCTGGCTGTCGCGCCATGGAGATCAGGGTTCGGTGCATCTGGAACAGTTCCCCGAGGTGCCCGCCGAGTGGCGCAGCAAGGTGCTGGAGGCACGCTGGGAAAAGATCTGGCAGGTGCGCTCGGTGATCACCGGCGCGCTGGAGATCGAGCGCCGCGAAAAGCGCATCGGCTCCTCGCTGGAGGCAGCGCCAGAAGTCCATGTCGCCAACCCCGAGCTTGCCGCCGCCATCGAGGGGCTGGACCTGGCCGAGATCGCCATCACCAGCGATGCCCGTCTGGTTGCCGGCGACGGGCCGCGGGATGCTTTCCGTCTGCCCGAGGTGAAGGGCGTGGTGGTGGTGCCGGCGCTGGCCAAGGGCAAAAAGTGCGCCCGCTCGTGGAAAGTCACTCCCGAGGTGGGCAGCGATCCCGAGTTTCCCGACGTCACACCGCGTGATGCCGCGGCGCTGCGTGAATGGCTGGCCGCCGATGCCCACGCCGGCCGCGGCGGCGCATGAGCGCAGGCCCAAGCCGAGGCGGACGGCCGGTGGCGCTTGGCCTGGCCACGGCGGCTCTGTCGTTCGGCCTCGACCAGACCCACAAGTGGTGGATGCTGGGCGCCTTCGATATTGCGCACCGTCAGCCGATCAGGGTGACGTCGTTCCTCGATCTGGTGCTGGTGTGGAATCGCGGCATTTCCTACGGCCTGTTCGCCTCGCACGCCGGGGCGGTACGCCTCGGGCTGATCGCCCTGGCGCTGGCAATTTCGGCCGGCCTTGCCGTGTGGCTGCTGCGGGTTCGCTCCGCCTTCAAGGCGATGGCCATCGGCCTCATCATCGGCGGGGCGCTCGCCAACATGCTCGACCGGGTGGTGCATGGCGCGGTGGCCGACTTCTTCCTGTTCCATCTGGGGGGGTGGAACTGGTACGTGTTCAATCTGGCCGATTGCGCCATAGTTGCGGGCGTGGCAATGCTTCTGTATGACTCGTTCCGGGACGAGCGGCAGGAGTCGGCGGCGGGCTGAGCGGCAAGCCGCCGGTGCCAAGTCTTGGTTTTGCCTCAATGAAATGTCATGAGGCCGAAGCTGGCCGTTACGCGGTTACGGGGTTGAAGGAGCCTTTGCGACAATGAGTGCAACAGCAAGGCTGGCAAGCTTGGCGCTTGCGAGCGTCATGCTTGGCGGGTGCAGTGAAGTCGGCTTTCAGGACATGTTCGGAGCCGGCAAGTATATTCCCAACGAAAGTCAGGTGAGCCAGGGCCATGTGCTCGCCACGCCACCCGATCTGCAATTGCGCCCGCCGGCCGACGGACAGCAGCCGCCGGCGCCGACCCAGCAGGCCTATCAGCCGCCCCAGCCGATGACCCAGCCGCCGGCCCAGCAGGCGGCGATACAGAACCAGGCGCCCGTCTATCAGCCGCAACAGGCCTATAAGGCGCCGACGCCCCAACCGGTCAGCCAGCAGCCCCAGCAGGTCACTCAAGGGCCGCAGCAATTGCAGCCCCAGCAGTTGCAGCAGCAGGCGACCAACGATCCTTACGCAAAGTGGGGTGTCTCGCGCTACAAGCCGGACGGCACCAAGAAGACCCAGGCCGAGCTGACCGAGGAAATGCGCAAGAAAAAGCTCGAGATCGAGCGGGCCAAGAACCCCAATTACGGCACCATTTTCAATCTCGGCTCGATCTGGACGAACGGCTGAACGGTAAGGGTTGCGGCGCCACGCTGGCCACAGTTACGAAAAGTTTAGTGGTAAGCCGCACGTTCAGGTGCGTAAGTAGCGCAACACCGACCATATTTGGAGATCGTCCTTGCGCACACCATTGCTGATTGCCGCCTTGTGGGCCTTCGTCGCGCTTGTTTTTCTTCCCCCCGCTCTCACTCCTGCCATGGCCGCCGGCGTCACGGTTTCCCACTGGACGCTTTCCAACGGCCTGCAACTGGTCGTCATCCCGGACCATCGCGCCCCCGTGGTCACCCACATGGTGTGGTACCGGGTCGGCTCGGCCGATGAGCCGCAAGGCAAGAACGGCATCGCCCATTTCCTCGAGCACTTGATGTTCAAGGGCACCCCCACGGTGCCCGCCGGGCAATTCTCCAAGATCGTGATGCGCAATGGCGGCCAGGACAACGCCTTCACCACCAAGGATTTTACCGCCTATTACCAGCGTATCGCCGCCGACCGCCTCGAACTCGTGATGAAGCTGGAGGCCGACCGCATGGTCAACCTGACGCTCACAGACGCCGAGGTGAAGCCAGAGTTGCAGGTGGTGCTGGAAGAGCGCCGCATGCGCGTCGCCAACAATCCCTCCGGCCTGCTGAACGAACAGGCCGATGCCGCCATGTACGTGGCGCACCCCTATCACAATCCCACCATCGGCTGGCTGCCGGAGGTCTCCAGGCTCACCCGCGCCGACGCGGTGGCCTTCTACAAGGCCCATTATACCCCCGCCAACGCCATCGTTGTGGTGGCCGGCGACGTCCAGCCCGAGGCCGTCAAGGCCATGGCCGAGCGCATCTACGGCGCCGTCGCCAACACCATCCAGCCGGGTCCGCGTGTCAGGACATCCGAACCCGCCCCGGTCGCTGCGCGCCGCGTGGTCCTGAAGGATGCCCGCGCCTCCTCGCCGGAGGTTTCGCGCGACTATCTCGCCCCCAGCAACCACACCGCCGCCAAGGGGGAAGCCGAAGCCCTCGACGTGCTCGGCGAGATCATGGGAGGTGGCCCTACCAGCCGGCTTTACCGCGACCTGGTGGTGAAACAGAAGATCGCCGCCTACGCCGGCGCCAATTACGATGGCGGCGGTCTCGACTACGCGACCTTCTCCGTCTACGCCGCTCCCGTCCCCGGCGGCGATGCCGCAACGGTTGAAGCCGGCCTCGACGCCGCGCTCGCCAAGCTGCTGAAGGAGGGCGTCACCGCCGATGAACTGGCGCGCGCCAAGAAGTCGCTGATCGCCGACACCGTCTATTCCCTCGATAGCCAGTTCAAGCTCGCCTACCTCTACGGACAGGCGCTGGTCACCGGCCGGACGGTCGCCGACGTGCAGGACTGGCCGAACCGCATTTCAGCCGTGACCATCGCCGATGTGCAGGCCGCCGCCGCCAAGGTCCTGAGGCCCGAGCGCTCGGTCACCAGCGTTCTGCTGCCCGATCCCACCGCCAAGACGACCGCCCAGAACTGATTGAAGGGACTTGATCTGTCCATGAACCGCCATTCTTCACGTGTCGTTCCCGGCCTGTCGGGTCTCGTTGTCGGCGTCATGCTGCTGCTGTGCTGGCCGCTGGCGGCCCAGGCCTTCGAGATCAAGAAGGTGACCTCGCCCGGCGGCATTACCGCCTGGTTGGTCGAGGACCACACCATCCCGCTGATCGCCATGGAGTATTCCTTTGCCGGTGGCAGCGCCGCCGATCCCGCCAATCGTCCCGGTCTGGCGAATTTCCTCTCCGGCATGCTGGACGAAGGTGCCGGCAATCTCGATTCCGCCGCCTTTCAGCGCCGCATCGATGATCTGTCGGTCAAGATGTCGTTTGACGCCAGCCGCGACGAGTTTACCGGCTCGCTGCAGACCCTGAGCCAGAACCGCGCCGCTGCCTTCGATCTGCTGGCGTTGGCCCTCAACAAGCCGCGCTTCGATCCCGGCCCCCTCGAGCGCACGCGCGGTCAGTTGGTTCTCGGTGTCGAAAACGACGCCGAAGACCCGGATCAGATTGCCAGCAATGCCTGGATGCACACGATTTTCGGCTCTCACCCCTACGGCCGCGCCTCCGACGGCAACGTCGCCGGCATCAAGGCGGTGACCGCCGATGACCTGCACGCCCTGACCCGTCGCCTGTTCGCCCGCCAGGGGCTCGACGTGGCCGTGGTCGGCGACATCGACGCCGCCACTTTGGCGAAGGAGCTGGACATCGTGTTCGGTGCGCTGCCGGAGAAGTCCGGCATGCCCAAGGTCGCCGCCGCCACGCCCGTGGTCGGCCCCATCGTGCAGATCATCCGGCGCGACATCCCGCAGTCGATCATCCGTTTCGGGTTCCGCGGCATTGCGCGCAAGGATCCCGACTTCATCGCCGCCTACGTGATGAACTTCATCCTCGGCGACGGCGGCTTCAGTTCACGGCTCACCGAGCAGGTTCGAGAAAAGCGCGGGCTGGCCTATTCCATCTTTACCGCGCTCTATCCGCTCGACCACGCCGCCCTGTTCTACGGCGCCACAGCCACGGTGAACGCCCATGCCGGGGAGACATTGACGATCCTGCGCGACGTCCTCAAGCGCATGGCCGAAGACGGCCCGACGGCGGCCGAACTGGCCGCGGCCAAGACCTATCTCACCGGTTCCTACGCATTGCGCTTCGATTCGGACCGCAAGATCGCCAGCCAGCTTCTGGCCATCCAGCGCGAACAGCTCGGCATCGATTACATCAAGACGCGCAACGGCCTCATCAACGCGGTGACCCTCGATGACGTCAAGCGCATGGCCAAGCGCATCATCGACACGAATGCGCTGGTGGTCACCGTGGTCGGTAAGCCCACCGACCTGAAGGCGGTGGGCAAGTCGGGCTGAGGTCCCCATCTGGCGGTGCGAATCGGCTAGATTGGCCGCTGCGCATAAAGCCGCCGGAGACCGGATGACCTATCGCCAGAACCTCGATGACTGTTTTGCCGCCGCCATCGGCGACCGCGGCCTGTCGGCTTCGGCCTGGGAGACCGCGCTTGAGCGGGCGGTCGAAGCCATGGCGACCATCAGGCGCTGGCATGCCGAGGACAGCCTGCCGCTTTTACGCCTGGGCGATCGCCGCAACGATCTCGCCGCCTGCCGCGCGGCCGCCGAATTTCTTGACCGCGGGGCCACCGACATCGTGCATTTCGGCACCGGCGGCTCCTCGCTCGGGGCCCAGGCGCTGGCCCAGCTCGCCGGCTACCGGGTGCCGGGTTCGCGCCTGTCGCTGGGCCTTGACGATCGCCCGCGTCTGCATTTCTTCGACAACCTCGATGCCGCGACGCTGACCGCCGCGCTGGCCAACTTCGACCTCGACACCACCCGTTTCCTGGTGGTCTCCAAGTCCGGCGGCACGCCCGAGACGCTGGCGCAGCTGTTATCGACGCTGGATGCGCTCACCGGCGGCGGCGGTGGGCGCGATCCCGCCCGGCATGTCGTTGTGCTGACCGAGCCGGGCGATCCCGCCCGCAATGCCGTGAGGAGCCTTGCCGCCCGCTACGGGCTCACCGTCCTCGATCATGATCCCCGCGTCGGCGGGCGCTTTTCGGTGTTGACCAATGTCGGCATGCTGCCGGCGCTGCTGGTCGGCCTCGACCCGGAAAGGATCCGTGCCGGTGCGGCCGGCGTCGTGACTGATTTTGTGAGCCAGACCGATCCTGCCGCCATTGCCCCAGTCGCCGGGGCGGCCATGCTGCAGGGCCTGACCGAAGAGGTGGGTCTTGGCGCCACCATCCTCATGCCCTACAGCGACCGCTTGCGGCTGCTTTCGGCGTGGTACCAGCAGTTGTGGGCCGAAAGCCTCGGTAAGGAAGGGCGCGGCATCCAGCCGATTGCGGCCGCCGGCCCGGTCGACCATCACAGCCAGATGCAGCTCTTCCTCGGCGGCCCCGCCGACAAGCTCCTGACCGTCATCCACGGCCCCACCGCCGGCGAGGGACCGCGCATTGCCGAAAGCCACCGGGACGACCCGCTGGTCGCCTATCTGGCCGGGCGCACCGTCGGCGACCTGACTGATGCCCAGGCCCGCGCCAATGTCCGAACCTACGCCCGCCATGGCCGGCCCGTGCGGGTCATCTCGATCGATGCGGTCGACGAGATGACGATCGGCGCACTGATGATGCATTTCATGCTCGAAACCATCGTCACCGGGCTTATGATGGGCGTCGATCCCTTCGACCAACCGGCCGTGGAAGCCGCCAAGGTCCTGACCCGCGACTACCTTTCGGCCATGTAGGCCCGCTCATGGCGATACGCCGTCTCAAACCCAACACCGTCAATCGCATCGCCGCCGGCGAGGTGATCGAGCGCCCCTCCAGCGTGGTCAAGGAACTGGTGGAAAACGCCATCGACGCCGGCGCCCGGCGCATCGCCATCGACTTTGCCGGCGGCGGGCGCAATCTCATCAAGGTGGTGGACGACGGCTCGGGGATGCCGCCGGAAGACCTCGAACTGGCCATCGAGCGCCATGCCACCTCCAAGCTGGCCGATGATGATCTGGTGAACATCGCTACCTTGGGATTTCGCGGCGAGGCGCTGGCTTCCATCGGCGCGGTGGCCCGGTTGCGCATCGTCTCGCGCCCGCAGGGCGGCAGCGAAGCCCACGAAATCCGCATCGACGACGGAAAGACGGTTCCGGTGCGCCCTGCCGCCCATGCCGGCGGGACCACCGTCGAGGTTCGCGATCTCTTCCACGCGGTGCCCGCACGGCTCAAATTCCTGCGCTCGGAACGCGCCGAAACCGCCGAGGCGACCGATATCGTGCGCCGCCTCGCCATGGCCCATCCCCATGTCGCCTTTTCGCTCACCGCCGGCGAGCGGCGCCTTTTCGATCTCGCCGCCCGCCCCGGCGAGGATGGCATGCAGCGCCGGGTTGCCGAGGTGATGGGCCGCGAGTTCGCCGACAACAGCCTTTTTCTGGAGGCCGGGCGCGAAGCTGTCAGGCTTGCCGGCTTCATCGGTCTTGCCACCGTATCGCGGCCGACGACGGCCATGCAGCATGTCTTCGTCAACGGCCGGGCGGTGCGCGACAAGCTAACCTCGGGCGCCATCCGCGGCGCCTATGCCGACGTCATGGCGCGCGGCCGCCACCCCATGCTGGTGCTGTTCCTCGACCTTCCTTCCGGCGAGCTTGATGTCAACGTCCATCCCGCCAAGACCGAGGTGCGCTTCCGCGACCCGGGCCTGGTGCGCGGCCTCATCGTCGGGGCCCTGCGTCAGCGCCTCAGCACCCCCGGCCAGAAGGCAGCGCCCGCCGCCGCGGCAGAGATGATGACCGCCTTTGCCGGTCGCTCCGCCGCCGGCTGGCGGTCCGCCCTGCCGCAACGCATGGCCCCGGCCTTTGCCGGCTTCGAGGCCCCCTCAGCCGATTCAAGCGCCCACCAAATGCCGCTGATGGATGACCTGCTCGACAAACCGCTCGGCGCGGCGCGGGCGCAACTGCACGAGAACTATATCATCGCCCAGACCCGCGACGGTCTGGTCATCGTCGACCAGCACGCCGCCCATGAGCGCCTGGTCTATGAGCGCATGAAGGCCGCCCGCGCCCGCGGCGAAGCCGCGACCCAGCCGCTGCTGGTGCCCGAGGTGGTCGATCTCGATGCCGCCGCCGTCGACCGCCTCATTGACCACGCCGAGGCGCTGGGCGAGGCCGGGCTGGTGCTGGAAAGTTTCGGGCCCGGCGCCGTGGTGGTGCGCGAGGTGCCCGCCGTACTGGCCGGCGCCGAGGTGGCGCATCTGGTGCGCGATGTCGCCGGCGAGATTGCCGAGCACGGCTCCGGCATGGCGCTGGCCGAGCGCATGGACCATGTGCTGGCCACCATGGCCTGCCACGGCTCGGTGCGGTCGGGCCGTCGCCTCAGGGCGGAGGAGATGAACCAGCTGTTGCGCGATATGGAGGCCAACCCCAACGCCGGCCAGTGCAACCACGGTCGCCCCACCTTCATCGAACTGAAGCTGGCTGACGTGGAACGCCTGTTCGGGCGCAGGTAGGTGTCGCACACCTGATCCCCCATTCGTGTCATCGTCGGGCCTGACCCGACGACCCAGGGGCTACAGGGCGAGGGCCTCGACGTATGCCCTGGGCCCTCGGATCGAGCCCGAGGGTGACACTGCAAGGAGCGGGGCGCTTACCATCCATTCCGCCGGCGTTGCGGCGAGTCGATGGGTTGACGGGTGGAGCGCTTGCTCGGCAGCCGGGCCGCGCCTCAGCCGTTGCGATACAGATAGCTGTAGGCGTTGATCGCCGGCACGCCGCCAAGATGGGCATACAGCACCTTTGAGCCTGAGGGGAAAAACCCCTTGCGCACCAGATCGATCAGCCCTTGCATGGATTTGCCCTCATAGACGGGGTCGGTCATCATGCCTTCCATGCGGGCGCAAAGCCGGATGGCGGCGTTCGTCTCCTCCGACGGCACGCCGTAGGCGGGATGGGCATAATCGGAAATGTCGCGTCCCAGGCCGACCAGTTCGGCGGTATTGCGGGCAATCGAGAGCACCTGTGCCCGGGTCTGGTCCGGGGTGCCCGAGGCGTCGATGCCGATGACGTTTTGCGCCCGCCCATCGGCCGCGAACCCCACCAGCATGCCGGCATGGGTGGAGCCGGTGACGGTGCACACCACGATATAATCGAACCTTGTCTCCATCTCGGCTTCCTGCAGACGCACTTCATCGGCAAAGCCGGCATAGCCGAGCCCACCCAGCGGGTGCACCGAGGCGCCGGCCGGAATGGGATAGGGCTTGCCGCCCTTTGCCTTCACGTCTTCAAGCGCTTTTTCCCAGCTTTCGCGGATGCCGATGTCGAATCCTTCATCGACCAGTTCGATCTCCGCGCCCATCACCCGCGACATCAAGATATTGCCCACCCGGTCGTAGACGGCATCGTTGAACGGCACCCAGCTTTCCTGCACCAGCCGGCACTTCATGCCGATCTTGGCAGCGACTGCGGCCACTTGCCGTGTATGGTTGGACTGCACCCCGCCGATAGTGACGAGGGTGTCGCAATTCTGGGCGATGGCATCAGGGACGAGGTATTCCAGCTTCCTGATCTTGTTGCCGCCGAAGGCCAGCCCCGAATTGCAATCGTCGCGCTTGGCATAAAGCTCCACCCCGCCACCCAGATGATCGGAAAGGCGCGAAAGTTTCTCGATCGGCGTCGGGCCGAACATCAGCGGATAGCGGGGGAATTTCTGGGCGACATGCAGCATGGTGAAACCTCGGTTGGGTGGACTGTCAGTCTAGCGTGCGATAACCCCGTTTCGGAAGAGCGCCAGCGCCGCATCGTCGGGACGGCATGGCAAAGATTGACATACCGCCAGGTCGATGCTGGCATGTCCACCAGATCGGTGATTGCGGGAGGGGAATGAATATTGGCTTTTGATGCTGGCGCTTACAAAGAGGCGGTGAAGCAGGAATGGGATCGTGCCGCCGCGGGCTGGCATCGCTGGATCCCGGAGATCAACGCCTGGCTTAACGGCGCCACCGAAGCGATGCTGGACGCGGCGGCGGTGAAGGCCGGCAGCAGCGTTATCGACATTGCCGCCGGCGATGGCGGTCAGTCGGTCTATGCGGCGGCGCGCGTCGGGGCGGAAGGCAAGGTGCTTGCCACCGACATCACGCCGGCCTTTGTCACCCTCGCCAATGCCGTCGCTGCCCGCATGCGGCTGACCCAGCTCTCAGCCGAAGTGATGGATGCGGAAAAGCTGACGCTGCTCGATGCTTCCTTTGATGCCGCCATATCGCGTCTCGGCCTCATGTACCTGCCCGATGTGCAAAAGGGGCTGGCGGAGATCAAGCGGGTGCTGAAGCCGGGCGGACGGCTGGCGGCGGCGGTGTTCACGACCCCGGAAAAGTCGCCGTTCTTTTCCATCCCCATCAAGCTGATCCGTGAGCGCCGCGGACTGCCGCCGCCAGAACCCGGCCAACCCGGCCCGTTCAGCCTTGGTGCCCCCGGTGTTTTTACCGGCCACCTGGCAAAGGCCGGCTTTCACGACATCAACGAGCAGGTGGTCGAGGCACCGGTGCGTTTTGCCTCCGTCGAGGAGTGCATGAAATGGCGGCGCGAGGCCTCCGGTACCATGCAGCAGATGCTGAGCGCTCTTGAGGAAAGCGAAAAGGAAGCCATCTGGGCGGAGATCGCCGATGCCTTGCGCGGCTTCGAAGGGCCGGAGGGCTTTTTATCGCCCTGCGAACTGATCGTCTGTTCGGCCGCCGCATGACATACTTGATCATGGTCATCGGCGCGACTTTCTGCAAGGATGTCCGGCATGGATGAAACAAAGATCGATCGCGCCGCCATGGGGCGCCTCGCCAAGGCACTGGCCTTCATCTGCGGGGCGGACAATCCCACCACAGTTGCCTTGAAGACGGCATCGGAGACCGGTTCGGCGATGGACATCAAGAAGGCCCGCGACCTGTTCCTGCGCCTCAAGGCCGGCGACCGCAAGGCCGCCATGGCGATGCTTGAGGACTGAACGGGGCCCTACGCGCCGCCCGCCGCCGCCTTTCTCACGAACACCACCTGCGTGTGGCCATAGACGCGGGTGTCGATGACTTCGAGCCCCTCCGGCACCGTGACCTCGGCCCGCCCGGCTTCTTCCAGCACCACCACGGCACCGTCGTTCAGCCATCCGCCGGCGATCAATGCAGCGAGTGCCTTTTCGCCAAAACCCTTGCCATAGGGCGGATCGGCGAAGGCGAGATCGAAGGGGGCTTGCGGGGCGGCCGGTCCCAGCTTCGTGGCATCGCGCCGCCAGATCTTGGCAAGGCCCGTCACCCCCAGCGCCTCGGCGTTGGTGCGCAGCGCTCCACGCGCCTCGGGGGCTTCTTCCACGAACAACACATGCCGGGCGCCGCGCGACAGGGCTTCGAGGCCCATTGCGCCCGATCCCGCGAACAGGTCAAGGACGCGGGCGCCGTCGATGGCAAATTCGTCGATGCCGTGTTCGAGGATGTTGAAGATCGCCTGGCGCACCCGTTCCGCCGTTGGCCGCGTCGAGGCCCCGAGCCGGGTGACGAGGGGGCGGCCGCTAAACTTTCCGCCGACGATTCGCATGTTTTTCCGAGGTGGACTTCTGCTTCGTCGCCCAGCCCTTGGTGTTGGCGGCACCGGGGCGTCCGGCGCCAAGTTGTTCGGCGATCACCTTGGGCGACACCTCCTCCACTTCGCCGCGTTTCAGTTCGCCGAGCTGGAACGGCCCGAAGGCGACGCGGATGAGGCGGTTGACGGTGAGCCCCAGGTGCTCGCACACCTTCTTCACCTCGCGGTTCTTGCCCTCGCGCAAGCCGAACGACAGCCATGCATTGGCCCCTTGCACCTTGTCGAGCCTGGCCTCGATGGGGCCGTAGTGGATGCCGTCGACGCTGACGCCGTCGGCCAGCTTCTTGAGCGCTGCCTCGTCCACCTTGCCATAGGCGCGGATCCGGTAGCGCCTCACCCAGCCGGTGGCCGGTAGTTCGAGCAGGCGCGCCAGCCCGCCGTCGTTGGTGAGCAGCAACAGGCCTTCGGTATTGAGGTCGAGGCGGCCAATGGACACCACCCGCGGCATTGTCGCCGGCAGGTGCTGGAAGACGGTATCGCGGCCCTTTTCGTCCTTGTGGCTGACCACCAGACCTTCCGGCTTGTGATAGCGCCACAGGCGGGCGGCCTCCTTCACCGGCAGCGGCTGGCCGTTGACCGTCACGACATCATCCGCCGTCACCGTGCGGGCCGGGGTCGCCAGGGTCTCGCCGTTGATGCTGACCCGGCCCTCGGCGATCCACTTTTCAGCATCGCGCCTGGAACACAGGCCGGCCCGCGCCATCACCTTGGCGATGCGGTCTCCGGCGGGCAGGGCATTCTCTTTGGGGTTTTTGGCCATGGGTTGTTTCTAGATGCTTTGCGCTTGCGGCGAAACGATGAATGTGCGCGGGGGCGTGACATGGCGCGGTGTGTGTGGTCAGATGGCCCGGTCCATCGCCCGCGAAATGCGAAGGCGGCAGACAGGGAGAGTAGAAAAATGGCAGAAAGCGTCTACAAGGTTGTCGAGTTGGTCGGAACCAGCACTGAATCCTGGGAAAAGGCAGCCACGGCCGCCATCAATCAGGCGGGAAAGACCCTGCGCGACTTGCGGGTCGCCGAGGTGGTCGAGCAGGACCTCGTCCTCAAGGACAACAAGGTCGCGGCCTTTCGTTCCAAGGTCAAGGTATCGTTCAAGTTTGAAGGCAAGGCCTGAGCAGACACGCCCGCGGCGGCTGCGCTGCGTGACGCCGTGACGGATCGTGACGATCCCATGCGGCGCGCGCTCGCCGAAGCCGAGGACGCCATGCGGCGCGGCGAGGTACCGGTGGGCGCGGTGCTGACGGCCCCCGACGGCAGCATCATCGCCGCCGACGGTAACCGCACCCGCCAGCTTGGCGATCCCACCGCCCATGCCGAGATGCTGGTCATCCGCGAGGCCTGCCGCCTGAGCGGTACCGAGCGGCTTGCCGGCCATGACCTCTATGTCAGTCTGGAGCCATGCACCATGTGCGCGGCGGCCATTTCCTTTGCCCGCATCCGGCGGCTGTATTTCGGGGCGGGCGATCCCAAGATGGGAGCGGTGGAACACGGCGCCCGCGTCTTCACGCTTGAAACCTGCCACCACGCGCCCGAGGTCTATGGGGGATTGAGCGAAAAGCCCGCCGCCGACTTGCTGCGACGGTTCTTCGAAGCCAAGCGCTAGGCCAGGCGCTGAAGCAATGCCTCTTGACGCCGGGCGCGCAAAGGGGCAAACGTGCCGCCCCATGACCAACCGCCAGCAACCCGTCCGCAACATTTGCGGCATTATTATCGCCTAGCACATAGCGCTGGCTGGCGGCCGCATTCCTCAACAGTGATGAAGCGATCCGCAGGGGCCGGCCCCCGAGGATGACGCATGAGCCTGACGCTTTTCAACTCGCTGACCCGCTCGAAGGAGGTCTTCAGCCCCATCGATGCGAGCAACGTGCGCATGTATGTGTGCGGGCCGACGGTCTACGACTATGCCCATATCGGCAACGCGCGTCCCGCCATCGTCTTCGACGTTCTGTTCCGCCTGCTGCGCCATCTCTACGGGGAAAAGCACGTCACCTATGTCCGCAACATCACCGACGTCGACGACAAGATCAACGCCAGGGCGCGCGAGGAATATCCCGACCTGCCGCTGAACGATGCCGTGGCCAAGGTCACCGAGCGCACCACCGAGCAGTATCACAAGGACATCGCCGCGCTCGGCTGCCTGCCCCCCACGGTTGAGCCCACCTGCGTCAGCCACATCCCCGACATGGTCAAGATGATCGAGACGTTGATCGCCAACGGCTGCGCCTATGAGGCCGAGGGCCATGTACTGTTCGAGGTAGCAAAGGCGAAGGATTACGGCACCCTGTCGCGGCGCTCGCTCGATGAGATGATGGCCGGCGCCCGCGTCGAGGTGGCGCCCTACAAGAAGAACCCCATGGACTTCGTCCTGTGGAAGCCCTCCGACGACGAAACGCCCGGCTGGCCCTCGCCGTGGGGCAGGGGCCGACCGGGGTGGCACATCGAATGCTCGGCCATGAGTGCAAAACACTTGGGAAAAGTCTTCGACATCCACGGCGGCGGCATCGATCTGCAATTCCCCCACCACGAGAACGAACTGGCCCAGACCCGCTGCGCCTTCGGCGGCGATGTGATGGCGAATGTGTGGATGCACAACGGCTTTCTGCAGGTAGAAGGCCAGAAGATGTCCAAGAGCCTGGGGAATTTCATCACCATCCATGAAGTTCTGAAAACGACATTGCCCCGACTCACTCCAGTGGAAATGTCTGCACAAGACGAAGATATAAAACAAAAATGGAACGGATTGACTTCCAGATATTCCATGCTTCAGACAAACTATAGAGAGCCGATAAATTGGACTTCGCACCGATTTTACGAATCCAGCGATGAATTATATAAATGGTATGACATGTTGAGAGGAATAAATTTCGATTATAGGATAAAATCGAACAATGTTAGCGACGCGGTGTCCCAGATTTTGTGCGACGATCTCAACACATCGAACCTAGTGACCTATCTTCGTGCTGCATACGCAAGTAGCGACTACCGGTCTCTCGGTGAGGGTATGGAGTTTGTCGGCCTCCTTGATCCGTATTTCATCGAGAATGTTGACATTCTGCTCTTTGATCGAACGGCGGGTGTTGAACTTTTGAACGTGGAACCCCGCATCGCCGCCCGTAACGCCGCCCGTGCCGCCAAGAACTGGGCCGAGGCCGACCGCATCCGCGACGAACTCACTGCCATGGGCATCCAGCTCATGGACGCCAAAAACCCCGAGACCGGCGAGATCGAGACCACCTGGGAGGTGAAACGATGACGACTCCTGACAACAACGACAAACAGAAATCCTGGCACGACAACCTGCCGTTTCCGCGCCAGTGGAGCGTCTATCTCGCCATCAAGATCGCCGTGCTGGCGTTGGCCGTTTATGCCTTCCTGCACTGGCAGCAGGTGGTGTGATGGGCGCGCTCGCAATGGCCCGGTCCGGGCGCACGGGGCAACGACCGGCGCCCACCCTGATGGAACCACAACGATGACCTGCGAACGCCTTTATCTCTACGACACCACCCTGCGCGACGGGGCGCAGACGCCGGGGATGGACTTTTCGCTGGAGGAAAAGTTGGCGATCATCGCCATGCTCGATGACCTCGGCATCGACTATATCGAGGGCGGCTATCCCGGCGCCAACCCCACCGACACCGCGCTGTTCGCCGAGCCCAGAAAGACCCGTGCCAAGCTTGCCGCCTTCGGCATGACCAAGCGGGCCGGGCGCTCCATCGCCAACGATCCCGGCATCAACGACCTCATCGCCGCTAGGGCCGATGCCATCTGTTACGTGGCGAAGTCGTGGGACTATCATGTGCGGGTGGCGCTGGGCACCACCAATGAGGAAAACCTCAAAGGCATCCGCCAGTCGGTGGAAGCCGCCATCGCCGCCGGCAAGGAGGCGCTGGTCGATTGCGAGCACTTCTTCGACGGCTGGAAGGCCAACCCCGACTACGCTCTCGCCTGTGCCCGCACGGCCCACGCGGCCGGCGCCCGCTGGGTGGTCTTGTGCGACACCAACGGCGGCACCCTGCCTGATGAGGTCGAGGCCATCGTCGCCGCGGTGGCGAAGGTCGTGCCGGGCGATCATCTGGCCATCCATGCCCATAACGACACCGAACAGGCGGTGGCCAATTCGTTGGCCGCCGTGAGGGCAGGCGCGCGCCAGATCCAGGGGACGCTGAACGGCCTCGGCGAGCGCTGCGGCAACGCCAATCTGGTCTCCCTCATCCCCACCTTGATGCTGAAGGACGGACTGGCCAAAAAGTTCGACATCGGCGTCAGCGAGGCGGGGCTCAAGTCGCTCACCCATGTCTCGCGGGTGTTCGATGAAATGCTCAACCGCGCCCCCGACCGCCAGGCGCCCTATGTGGGCGAGAGCGCCTTTTCCACCAAGGCCGGCATCCATGCCTCGGCCATCATGAAGGAGCCGGCGACCTACGAGCACGTCTCGCCCGACAAGGTCGGCAACCGCCGCCGGCTCTTGGTCTCCGACCAGGGCGGCAAGTCCAACCTCATGGCCGAACTGCAGCGCATCGGCATCGAGGTTGAGCGCGACGACCGCCGCCTCGACAAGCTGCTGGCCGAGGTGAAGCGCCGCGAGACCGAAGGCTATGCCTATGAGGCCGCCGGCGCCTCGTTCGAATTGCTGGCCCGCCGCACCCTTGGAACGGTGCCGCAGTTCTTCGAGGTGGAAAGCTTTCGCGTTATGACCGAGCAGCGCCACAACGCCGTGGGCAAGGTGGTGACGGTATCCGAAGCGGTGGTCAAGGTGGTGGTCGATGGCCAGCGGTTCTTGTCGGTGGGCGAGGGCAACGGCCCGGTCAATGCCCTCGACGTCGCGTTGCGCAAGGATCTGGGAAAATATCAGCGCTATATCGGCGACCTCGAACTGGTCGATTACAAGGTACGCATTCTCAACGGCGGCACCGGGGCGACCACCCGGGTGCTCATCGAGAGCCGCGATGGCGCTGGCGAGCGCTGGTTCACGGTGGGGGTATCGCCCAACATCGTCGATGCCTCGTTCCAGGCCCTGTCGGATTCCATCACCTACAAGCTCATGGCCGAAGGCCTTGCCGCGTGATGCCCAGCCATGCGCCGGGCGCAAGTCGCGCATGAGATGAGCGGGCGTTGCAAACCCTGAAGCTTGCCGCCAAGGTGCGCCGCCATGGCTGTCATCGAACCCTCCATCCCGAAATCCTCAGGCGTTGCCTCGGAAGCCGGCAAGGGCGTGGTGCTGGCCGTCATGGCCTACGGCCTGTGGGCCTTTTACGGCCTGTTCTTTAAACAGCTTGCCCACATCGACCCGCTCGAAGTGGTAGCCCAGCGCAGCTTCTGGGCGGTTCCCGTCGCCGGCAGCATCCTGTTTGCCATGGGCCGCACCCGCGACATCACCCGCGCCTTCAAGACGCCGCGCCTCATGGGGATGCTGTTCCTTTCATCCCTCATGGTGGCCATAAGCTGGGGGTTCTTCGTGTGGGCGGTGGGCGCCGGGCGCACGCTGGAGACCAGTCTGGGCTATTACATCAACCCGCTGCTCAGCGTCCTCATCGGCTATGTACTGCTGGGCGAGCGGCTGACGCTTTTGCAAAAGTGCGCGGTCGGCCTGGCGGCGGCGGCGGTGATCATCCAGACCCTGGTGGTGGGCGTCTTCCCATGGCTGGCGCTGACCCTGGCGGGAAGCTTTGCCATGTATGGCTACCTGCGCAAGACCATCGATGTCGGGCCGGTGCAGGGGTTTTTCGTGGAAGCGGTGCTTTTGTCGGTGGTCGGCATCGCCATCATGGCCTGGCTGATGGCCCACGGCCGGGCAAGCTTCGGCGGCACCTGGCACGATACCGGGCTTCTGATCGCCTGCGGGCCGATGACGGCGGCACCCTTGATGCTGTTTGCCGCCGCCGCCCGGCGGATGCGCCTCGCCACCATCGGTATGCTGCAATACATCGCCCCAACGGGCCTGTTCCTCACCGCCATCTTCGTCTTCGGCGAGCCTGTCGATGCCGCCCGCCTGACCGGCTTTGCCCTCATCTGGACGGCGCTTGGGCTTTATTCCTTCGAAGCCTGGCGGCTCGACAGGATGAGCAGGACCTAAAACTTGCGCGCGGCGTCCGCCTTGCGGGGGGCTTGGCGGGGATGGGCGAGGCGCTGCTTGAAAGCCGGCACGATTGCCTCGGCGCTGCCGACCACGTCGAAATGCACCTCCAGCCCGGCGCGGATGAACTGTTCCTTGCGCATGTGGGCGATGAGCTTGATCAGCAGGTCCCAGTAGTTGTCGACATTGGCCAGGATGATGGGCTTTGAGTGCTGTTCGAGCTGCGCCCATGTCGACACCTCGATCAGCTCCTCCAGGGTGCCCATGCCGCCGGGCAGGGCGATGAAGCCGTCCGACTTCTCGAACATGGTCATCTTGCGCTCGTGCATGTTGGTGGTGACGATGAGTTCGCTCACTTCCGCCAGCATGCGCTCGCGCTGCACTAGGAATTCCGGGATGACGCCGATAACCCGGCCGCCGCCGGCCAGCGTGGCGCGCGCCACTTCGCCCATCAGCCCGAGGCTGCCGCCACCATAGACCAGGCCGATGGCGTTGGCCGCCAGGGCCGTGCCGAGTGTGCGGGCGGCGTCGACATACACCGGCTTGAGGCCCGGGCCCGAGCCGCAGTAAACGCAAACAAATTGATTCGTTCTCATATCCGCCATGTCACCCGGAGCGCTGCCCGGCGTCAAGCACGCACGCCGGCGCCGCGTTTACATAGTTAAGTGGCGGAATTAACTTGCACCCGCGCCATTACCCGCCTTACGCCTTTGGGCGGATTTGCCTTGCGATAGCGCAGGGCTTAATTATAGGTGTGGGCCAGGGTAACAGGGGCTGCGCGGATGCATAGGTCGGTTTCGCGCAATGGGGCAATGTCTTTTCAGGTAGCAAACGCATGGCAATGAAACCTCTCGTGCTTTACGTCGGTGCGGCCGTCGCAACGGCAGCCGTGCTCGCCGGCGTGAACTACGCCCGCTGGTCCCAGTGGCAGGCCCCGGTCAGCTTTTCTGGACCGCGCGAGGTCAAGATCGAGCCGGCGCCCCAGTCACCTTCGGCCCAACAGCCGGCAAAGCAGGCCGAACAGCAGCCGCCCAAGCCGACCAGCGAGCAACCTGCCCAGCAACCCGCGAAGCAAGCCGAACAGAAGGCGGCCACCGAAACCGGGCAGCCGGCCACCCAGCAACCCGCGGTCCAGCAGCCGGTCCAGAAGGCAGAACAGCAACCGGGCACTGAGACCAAACAGCAGCAGGCGGCTGTGCAGCCGCCGGTAGTGGCACCGCCGATGCCCAAGCCGTCGGCCGAAGACGCCTTGTCGTTCGACATCGTGCGGGTGGAAGGCGACGGTGCTGCGGTAGTTGCCGGGCGCTCGGCTCCCGGCGCCGATGTCGTGCTCAAACTCGACGGCAAAGTCATTGGCCGTGCGCATGCAAGTGAACGCGGCGAATGGGTGATTGTTCCCGACCAGCCGTTCGCCAAGGGCGACCACCTGCTGGTGCTTGAATCGCATGGCGCCGACGGCAAGATCACCGTGGCCCGGCAGTCGGTTGCCATCAAGGTCCCCGACAACAGCACCGACAAGCCGCTCATCGTGCTCTCGGAGGCGCAAAAGCCCTCACAGGTTCTCCAGGCGCCGGAAAAGAACACCAACACGGTCGTCGCTGAAAAGACCCCGCAGCCATCAAGCCAGCAACCATCGACGCAACAGCCCGCCGCCCAGCAGCAGGCCAGCGAGCAACCGGCAAAGCAGCCGGCGACCGAACAGCCGGCAAAGCAACCCGCCCAGCAGCAGGCCGCGGAACAGCCGGCAAAACAACCCGCCCAGCAGCAGGCCGCCGAACAGCCGGCTACCGGGCAGGCGGAGCAGAAGCAGGCTACCGAGCAGCCGGCAAAGCAGCCCGCCACCGAGCAGCCGGCGCAGCCTACGGCTGAGCAGATGGCCAAGCAGCAAGCCGACAAGGCCGCCAAGGAGGCCGAAGCGCAGGCCGCCAAGCAGGCCGCCGATGCTGCCGCCAAGCAGGCAGCCAAACGGGCTGCCGAGCAGGCCGCTCAGCTGGCGCTCAAGCTCAACAGCGTCGACTACAACGATGCCGGCGACATGACGTTCGCCGGGCATGCCGTTCCCGGCAGCACCGTGCGCCTTTATGTCGACAACGGCTACGTCGCCGATACGACGGCTGATTCATCGGGCAACTGGACATTTGTCGGCCGCGAGAAGATCAAGGTCGGCGACCATCAGTTGCGCATCGATTCCATCGATGCCCAGGGCAAGGTGATGGCGCGCATCGAAGAGCCATTCGCCCGGGCCGGCCAGGAAGAGGTCGCCGCCTTGCAGAAGTCGCGCGAGATCGCCAAACAGGCCGGCAACGAAAACACCACCAAGATGACCGAGCAGCCCAAGGCCGAGGAACCGGCCAAGAGCCAGGAGGTCGCCAAGACCGAGCAGCCGGCCAAGAGCCAGGAAGTCACCAAGACCGAGCAACCCGTCAAGGTGCCGGCCATGCCCGAAGAACCGGCCAATCAGCAGGCCAACACATCGAGCCAGCAGGCATCGCAGCCGCCGGCGCCAAAGGTCGGCCGGGTGGTCATCCAGCCGGGCAACAACCTGTGGCGCATCTCGCGCATCATTTACGGCAAGGGGCACGAATACACGGTGATCTATCAGGCCAACCGCGACGCCATTCGCAATCCCGACCTGATCTACCCCGGCCAGATCTTCACCACCCCGGGTGTCGTGCCGCCGAAATACATCGACCCTCGCCGCCGCCGGCCGCTGACGCAGGCCGAAAAGGACGCTGCTGCTGCCGCGGCCGCCGCCGAATAGCGGGGAAGCAGCGCCGCCAGGCGGCATTGCAAACGCCGCGACAGGCCCCCAGATAGGAAGGGCGTTGGCGAGCTGTGACCGTGCGGTGGGCCGGGGACCCGCCGTTTTGTTCTGCCTTGCCCGGAAGTGAGAGATGCCCCGCCGAACGCCCGTCATACCCCGCGCCGCTCATCTTCGCGAGAAGAGCCAGCTTGCGATCCTGCGCGATGTGCTGCCGTTCCTGTGGCCGCAAGGCCGCCTCGATCTCAAGTGGCGGGTGGTGGTGGCCTTTGTTGCGCTGGTCGCCGCCAAGGTGGTGACGGTGATCACGCCGTTTGCCTTCAAGTATGCCGTCGACGATCTGACGGCGCTGGCCAGGCCCGGGCAATCGACAACGGCGGTGGCGATGGTTGCGGTGCCGGTTGCCATGATCCTGGCCTACGGGTTGGGGCGCATCATGATGGTGGCGCTGGCCCAGTTGCGCGATGCCTTTTTTGCCAAGGTCGGCCAGCACGCGGTGCGCGAGGTGGCCCTTCGCACCTTCCGGCACCTGCATGCCCTGTCCCTCAGGTTTCACCTCGAACGGCGCACCGGCGGGCTGTCGCGGGTCATCGAACGCGGCACCAGGGGCATCGACGCAATCCTGCGCTATTCGTTGTTCAATTCCGTCCCGACGGCCATTGAGCTGGTCTTCGTATGTGCCATCCTGACATGGAAGTTCGGCTGGCTCTACGCTGCGGTGACCGGCGCCATGGTGGCCGTTTATATCGGCTACACCTATCTGGCGACCGAGTGGCGCATCAACATCCGCCGCAACATGAACGACGCCGACACCGACGCCAACACCAAGTCTCTCGACAGCCTGCTCAATTTCGAGACGGTGAAATATTTCGGCAACGAGGAGCACGAGTCGGCCCGCTTCGATCGTTCCATGGCGCGCTACGAACGCGCCGCGGTCAAGTCGTGGACATCGCTGGCGGTGCTCAATGCCGGCCAGACGGCGGTGTTCTCGGTGGGACTGACCGCGTGCATGTGGCTGGCGGCGCGCGGCATTGCGGCGGGGACGATGACCATCGGCGACTTCGTCATGGTCAATGCCATGCTGATCCAGCTCTACATGCCGCTCAACTTCCTCGGCAGCGTCTATCGCGAACTGAAGCAGGGCATCATCGACATCGAGGCCATGTTCGACCTCCTCGATGTGCCCCCCGACATCGTCGATAAGCCTGGCGCCACCCCGCTGGAGGTTCCCAAGGGGGAGATCGAGTTCGATCGCGTGTCGTTTGCCTACGACCCGTTGCGGCCCATCATCAAGGACATCTCGTTCAGGATTCCGGCCGGCCACCGGGTGGCCATCGTCGGGCCGTCGGGGGCGGGCAAGTCGACCATCTCGCGCCTCTTGTTCCGCTTTTATGATGTGACCTCGGGCGCCATTCGCATCGATGGCCACAACATCGCCGATGCCACCCAGAAATCGCTGCGCGCCGTCATCGGCATGGTGCCGCAGGATACCGTGCTGTTCAACGACACGATCCGCTACAACATCCGCTACGGCCGCCCCGACGCATCGGAGGCGGAGATTGAGGCTGCCGCCAGGCTGGCCCAGATCCACGACTTCATCGAGAGCCTGCCGCAGGGCTACGACAGCATGGTGGGCGAGCGCGGCCTGAAATTGTCGGGCGGCGAGAAGCAGCGCGTCTCCATCGCGCGCACCATCTTGAAGGGGCCGCCCATCCTGATCCTCGACGAGGCCACCTCGGCACTCGATTCCAAGACCGAACAGGATATCCAGGATGCCCTGGCGCTGGTGTCGCGCGACCGCACCACACTGGTGATCGCTCATCGGCTCTCCACCGTCATCGATGCCGACGAGATCATCGTGCTGGAGGCCGGCCACATCGCCGAGCGCGGCAGCCACGAGGCGCTGCTCAAGAAGAAGGGCATCTATGCCTCCATGTGGAACCGCCAGCGCGAGGCCGACGAGGCGAGACGGCGCCTCTTGGAGAACCTCGACGCCCGCGGCCCCACCGCCGAGGAAGCCGCACTCCTGGAACTGGCAGCCGGCGAGTGATCTCCCCATTGATGTCATCCTCGGGCTCGACCCGAGGACCCAGAGCCACACGCCAAGGCCATGCCATGCAGCCCCTGGGTTCTCGGGTCGAGCCCGAGAATGACACAAAGGCAAGCGGCCAGTGGCAAGGTCGCCCCTGGCCGTCCACCCTTTCAATGTGGCCTGAACCTGTCTAGATAAACCCGACAACCCGGCAAACAGAGGTCAGCGTGCTAGATTCGATCAAGGCGGCATTGGTCCCGATCCATCGCGAGGGCTATCGATTCATCGCCATCTTCGCCGTCATCACGGCCGTTCTTTTCTGGTGGCTGCCCGATGTCTTCGGCTGGCTGGGCCTGCTGGTGACCGGCTGGTGCGCCTACTTCTTCCGCGATCCCCCGCGCATCACACCGTTGCGCGACGGCCTCGTCATCTCGCCCGCCGACGGCCGGGTGTCGGCGATAGAAGAAGTGGATGTGCCCGCCGAACTCGATCTGGGCGAGGAACGCCGCCTCAGGGTCTCCATCTTCATGAACGTCTTCGATGTCCACGTGAACCGTTCACCCGTCGATGGCGTCATCCGGCGCATCGCCTACATTCCGGGAAAATTCGTCAACGCCGAACTCGACAAGGCGAGTGAGGACAACGAGCGTCAGGCCCTTTCCCTCAGGATGCCCGACGGCACCATGATCGGCGTGGTGCAGATCGCCGGCCTCATCGCCCGGCGCATCGTGCGCTGGGTGGAGACCGGCGACGGGCTGATGGCGGGCCAGCGCTTCGGGCTTATCCGCTTCGGCTCGCGTGTCGATGTCTACCTGCCGGAAGGCGTGAACGCTTTATGCTGCGTTGGCCAGCGCGCCGTTGCCGGCGAGACGGTGATCGCCGACCTCAAGGCTGCCGAAGGCCCTCGCCAGGGCCGTGAGAGCTGAGGTGGGCCATGCGCGACGACGATCTCGATAGCGACATCTCCAGCATCGGCCGCGGGCGTGAGCGTGAGCGCCGCATCCTGCGCTTCAAGCGCATTCCGTTGCGCTTCCTGCTGCCCAACATGATCACCCTGCTGGCGCTGTGCTCGGGCGTCACCGCCATCCGGCTCGGTATCGAGGGACGTTTCGAAATGGCCATCGGCGCCGTCATTCTAGCGGTGGTTCTCGATGCCATGGACGGACGGCTGGCGCGTCTGCTCAAGGGCCAGTCGCGTTTCGGCGCCGAACTCGATTCGCTCGCTGATTTCGTCAATTTCGGGGTCACGCCGGCGCTGCTCATCTATACATGGTCGCTGCACGCGCTGAAGAATCTCGGCTGGATCGCCGCCCTGACACTGGCGATTTGTTGTGCCTTGCGGCTGGCGCGCTTCAACGTGGCGCTCGACGACCCGGACAAGCCCCACTGGGCGGTCAACTTCTTCACCGGCATTCCGGCGCCCGCCGGGGCCGGCCTTGCCCTGTTGCCCATCTATCTGGGCTTCCTCGGCATCGTTCCCAATGGCCCCGAGGCCGCGCCCTTCATCCTGCCCTACGTAGTGGTGGTGGGGGTGGGCATGGTTTCGAAGCTGCCGACCTATTCCGGCAAGGGTATGGGGCGGGTGCAGCGCGACATGGTGCTGCCCATTCTGGCCGGACTGGTGGCGACCGTCGTCTTGTTGATTGCCTACACCTGGCAGGTTCTGAGCATCCTGGCGCTCGTCTATATCGGCCTTCTGCCTTTTGGCCTCAGGAGCTACCGCCGCCACAAGGCCGCCGACGCCGCGGCCAAGGTGGCGACAGAACCAGCCGAAACCGGAAAATCCTGAAGGCCTGCCGGCGGCTGGCGGACGGGGTGCCGTGCTCAGGCAAAAATGGCCGCGGCCCAGGCAGCCGTCAGGATCGCACCGGCGGCGCCGGCGCACTTCCACTGCAAGGACCGATCGGTGGGCCAGTCGCGCTTCCACCTTGCGAGCATCCAGCCTGCGGCAAGGCCCGAGCCGAAGCCCAGAACATGCGCAAAGACGTCGGTATTCTTGCCGCTGAACCCCAGAAACACCAGCAGGCCCACGCCACCGGCCAGCGGCGTCCACCTGCGCAGGGCGGCGAGTACACGATGACTTCCATGCACCTGCCGCAATACGGCAAGAATGCCAAGGCCGCCGAATATCGCCGTCGAGGCACCGATTGATGTGTGCGCCGATGGCTGCACAAGGGCGTTGAGAATATTGCCTGCCGCGCCGGTGACCACCATTGAAAGGCAAGCCATACCGGCGCCGGTGACCTGCGCGAGGAGCAGCAGGAAGGCCGTACCAAACACGAGATTGCCGAGAATATGCGCGCCGCCGGCATGCAGGCATAGCGCCGTGACCGCCCGCCACCATTCACCATGAAGCATCGATCCCGTCTGGGCGGCCCCGGCCTCGAGCCAATCGATGGAGAACGCATTGTGGCGCGCGGCGGCAAAGAAAAACAGCAGCACCGCCCAATAGACCATCGCCACTTCGACGCGCGGCAACGGGGGGCGCCGAGGCCCGCTTTCAGGCGGCGGCTTGACGTTCTCACTGTCATAGGCCGTCAGTTCGTCATGGGCCTTTGCCGCGTCCTCGAGCGCGACATACAAGGCCATGAACCCGCCTTCCGGCGCAATGAACGACTGTATCCTCCTGGCGGCCAGGACCAGGGCATACTGTTCAGCCTCACGGCGGTTGGCGCATCGCCGCACCAACACCAGACCCCCTTGCTCACCCTGATCCACGCCGGTCGCCTCTTTCCCAGACCGCTTGCCTCAAGGATCGAGATAATACCAAAGGAAGCAATTATTGACCCTTCTGACCGCATTTTCGCGTCTGCTGGCGAGGCATGGGCCGTGCGGTGGTCTGATTGACCACAAGCGGACCATAACGAAGTCCAGCGGGCGTGAAAATGCGGCCTTCGGTGGGCCAAATCCGCCCGTCGGCGTCGTTCCGGCGCTTGCCCGATGCGCCGGTATCGCGCTGCGCGCCGCGCCTAGCCGAGCGGATTTGACTCCATCAGATGAGTCAATAATTGCTTCCTTTGGTATAAGCCGTCACCAGCGACGGTACAACGTCTTCGGGTTAATGGTCGCACGCCCACAGATCAGGCGGCTGATCGCTCAACTGCCGGAGGAGATTGCCGCACAAGGGCAGGGCGGGCGCTGCACTCCCGGAAAATTAAAGCACCTGCTCCAGGTCGGCGATGATGTCGGCTGCATCCTCGATGCCGACCGAGAAGCGGAAGATGCCGTCGCCGGCGAACTGGCGGTAGCGCCGCTCGGCTTCGGCACCCAGCCGGAACGTCGACTTCATCATATCCACAGTCGGGATCCAGTAGACCAGCGAGCGGTGATGGCCGAGCGACACGGCATAGTGCACCACCTCCAGCTTGTCGATCATGCGCACCGCCAAGGCCCGCCCGTCCGCCACCTCAAACGTCATCATGCCGGAAAAATTCTTCATCTGCCTTACCGCCAGTTCATGCTGGGGGTGCGACGGCAAGCCCGGATAATGCACCCGCTTGACCCTCGGGTGAGCTTCCAGCCAGCGTCCCACTTCAAGGGCGGTCTCCGCGTGTGCCTTCATGCGAATGGGCAGCGTTGCCGCGCCCCTGAGGATCAGCCACGCGTTGAACGGTGAAAGCACGCCGCCATAGTGCACCGTCGCCTCGATGTTGAGGGCTTGCAGTTCTTCGCGGCGTCCGATCACCGCCCCGCCCATCGCATCGCCGTGGCCGCCGATATACTTGGTCAGGGCATGCACGACGAAATCTGCCCCGAGTTCGAGTGGCCGCGTGGCAATCGGCGAGGCGAAGGTCGAATCGACCACCACGTCGCGCACGCCGCGCTGATGGGCAAGTCCCGAGACCGCCTTGATGTCGGTGAGGCGCATGATCGGGTTGGCCGGGGTTTCCAGCCACACCATCTTTGTTTCCGGCCGGATGGCGGCGGCAACCTGATCGAGGTCGGAGGTATCGACGGGCGTGACCTCGATGCCGAAGCGCGGCAGGGTATCGCGCACCAGTTCGGCCACACCCACATAGTTGGTGTCGGAAAAAACCAGGTGATCGCCCGCCGACAGCCGACCCGCCAGCAGCGCATGGCTGGCGGCCATGCCGGAGCCGAAGCACAGCTCCATTTCGCCATGTTCCAGCGCGGCGAGCTTGTCTTCGAGTTGCTTTACCGTCGGGTTGGAGGTGCGGGCATAGACGAAGCCCTCGTAGCCGGAGCGATTGAGCACCGAGAATCCCGCCACCTGGGTGGGGGCGAAGGTTGCCGACATCACCAGGTTGGGCGAGGAGGCCCGCGTCACCGGATCGATGCCCTCGCCGGCATGGATGGCCAGCGTGCGTTCGCCCCAATGGGGCCGGTCGCTCTTGGTGGTCATGGATTGCCTCGTAGCCGCAAAGCCGCGACGGCAAACTAGCCGCGTTTGCGGGCCGGCGCTACTCGGCTGCGTGCGGGAGGCGGCGAATGTTGCCCTCATCCTGCGTTTCGCCCAACGCACGAGGGGTCTCGCCGCGACGCCGCGCCCGCATCGCCGCAAAGCTTTCCTTCCATACCGTCGGCGCGGCCAGCAACACCGGGTTGAGCACCAGCGTCAGGATGGTGGCGAATCCCAGGCCGAACACCATGGCGGTCGACAGGTGCACCCACCAGGCCGACGTCAGCGATCCGATGCCGATCGAGCGATTGAAGAAATTTACGTTGAGCTGGAACATCATCGGCAAGAGCCCGAGGATGGTGGTAGCGGTGGTCAGGAACACCGGCCGCATGCGCACCGCCGCCGTCCGGAGCGAGGCCTCGACCGGGTGCATACCGCGCTTTAACATGATCTGGTAAGTATCTATCAAAACTATAGAATTGTTCACCACCACGCCGGCCAGTGCCACGATGCCGGTGCCGGTCATGATGATGGAAAAGAACTGGCCGGTGACCAGCATGCCGAGCAGCACCCCCACCGTCGACAACACCACCGTCAGAAGTGTCAGCGCGGTGTGGTAGAAGCTGTTGAACTGGATGATCAGGATCATGAACATCAAGAAAAGGCTGCCGATCAGCGCCTTGACGAGGAAGGAGCCTGATTCCTTCTGGTCCTCGTTGGTGCCGCGGAAGCGGAAGTGCACCCCCGCCGGCCAGTCCTGAGTCTTCAGCCACTGGCCGAGTTCGGCGATCTTGTCGTTGGCCAGCACGCCTTCAGCCACGTTGGCCTTGACGAAGACGCTGGGCACGCCATCGCGGCGATAAAGCGTGTTGACCTGCGGGCGCACCTCGCGCTTGACGAAATTGGCCAGCGGCTGCAACCCGCTCGACGTTTGCAGCTTGAGGTTCTCAAGCCCGGCGATGGAGCGATCCTTGAGCGGCAGGCGCACGCGGATGTCGATTTCATCGCGGCTGTTATCGGGCCGGTAGGTGCCGATCAGCGCGCCGTTGGTGACAAGCTGCACCATGGCGCCCGCCGAGGCCACATCAGCCCCGAACCGCCCGGCTTCCTCGCGGTCCACCCGAAACGCCCACTCGTAGCCGGGAAGCGGCGTCTCGTCTTCAACATCGATGACGCCGGTCATCTCGTGTTGCATGTGGGCGTTGATGCGGCGCGCCACCTTGTAGGCGACGTCGCGGTTTTCATCGGAGACCTCAAGCCGAATGTCCTTGCCCGATTTCGGCCCGCCCGACAGTTCGCGCACCTCGACCTTGATGCCGGCGAGATGGGAGGTGAGGCGGGTCAGTTCGGCCTTCATCTGCTTCCACGGCTGGCGCTGGGTGACCGTGGCCAACTCGATCTGGATCTGGCCGATGACGTCGGGCGGAATATCGAGATTGGCGCCGAGCGCCCCGCCGCCGGTGGTATCGGTGCCGGCGTAGGTGGAGACGTTGACGATGCCGTCGACCGAGGTGACGATCTTTTCCACCGAGCGCACCAGGGCGAGCTTTTGCGTGTTGCCGAGATTGCCGCGGCCGCGCACATAGATCATCGCCTGCTCGGGCTCGGTTTCGACGAAGAACTCCGATCCCGTGGGATGCATCGCGTAGGTATAGACGATGCCGCCGACCAGCCCGCCCACGGCCAGGATGACCAGCAACGGATAGCGGATCGCCCGTCCCAGAAAGCCGAGATACAGCCCCATGAAGCCGGTGAGCTTGGTGTAGTCCATGGTCTCGTCCTGGCCGAGACGCTCGAACATCGCCTTGTTCTCGGGATCGCACTTGCCGATCAGCGAACCGACCACCGGCAGGAACACCATGGCGGTCAACAACGAGGCCGACAGCACGATGATCACCGTCAGCGGCAGGTATTTCATGAACTGGCCCGCCACGCCGGGCCACAACAGCATCGGCAGGAAGGCCGCAAGCGTTGTCATGGTGGAGGAAAAGATCGGCCAGAACATGCGCTTGGCGGCCATGATGTAGGCCTCGCGGCGATGCACGCCCTCGGCCATCTTGCGGTCCGCGAATTCGACCAGCACGATCGCCCCATCGACCAGCATGCCGACGGTGAGCACCAGCCCGAACAGCAGCATGATGTTGACGGTGTAGCCCATGAGGGCGATCAGGAGGAAACCCACCATGAACGAGGTGGGGATGGCCAGGCCCACCATCAGCCCCGAGCGCAACCCCAGCGCCGCCACCACCAGCATGATCACCAGCACCACCGCCAGCATGATCGAGTTTTGCAGCGAGGTGAGGATGTCACCGATCAGCCGCGACTTGTCGAGGGCGAAGTCGACATGCACCGCGGATGGCCAGTTCTTGATCGTCTGGGCCACCACGGCCTTCACCGCGTCGTTGTTTTCCAGGATGTTGGTGCCGAGGCGCTTGACCACTTCGATGGTGATGGCCGGGCGCCCGTTGAACAGCGCATAACGGGTGCGGTCCTTGAACGAGCGGCGGATCTGGGCGACGTCCTTCAGCGTCACCACCGTGTTGCCCTTTACCTTCACCGGCAGCGACATGACGTCGGCGGCGGTCGAGAAGATGCCGGGCACCTTGAGGGTGAAGCGGCCGTTGCCGCTGTCCACCGCGCCGGCCGCCACCAGGCGGTTGTTGCGCTGAACGACGCTGAGCAGTTCGGCCTGCGAGACGCCGTAGGATTCAAGCTTCTGCTTGTCGATGATGACTTCCAGCAACTCGTCGCGCTGGCCGGTAAGGCGCGCCTCCAGGACGCTCGGCACCGTCTCGATGGCGCCCTGCAACGCCCGCGCCCGATCATACAGGGTGCGCTCGGGCACGTTTCCCGACAGCGCGATGACCAGCGTGGGCTGCAGGCTGAGATTGACCTCGTTGACAGTCGGCGGGTCGGCCTCGGCGGGTAGCAGCGGCCTCGCCTCGTCGACCTTGGTGCGTACATCGGCGGTGGCCTTGTCGAGATCGGTCCCGGTGAGGAACTGCACCAGGATGCCGGCATGGCCTTCGGAGGCAATCGAGGTCATTTCCTTGACGCCGTCGAGGCCGCGCAGCTTTTCCTCCACCGGCTTGGCGAGCAGGCGTTCTGAATCCTCCGGCGAGATGCCGGCCAGCGGAATGGAGATATAGAGCACCGGCACCTTGATGTCGGGGTCGGACTCCTTGGGGATCGCGATATAGCTCCAGATGCCGCCGATGAGCATGGCGAACATCAGCACCAGGACGGCGCGCGGCCGGCGCAATACGGCATCAAGCATGCCCTGCATCAGCCAGCCCCTGCGATCTCGGGGTGGGGCTCGACCGTCTGGCCGTCGATCACGTAGTCCTGGCCGACGGTGATCACCGTGACGGTGTCGGGCAGGCCGGTGACCCAGGTGCCCTGGCGCTCCTGCGAGAGGACGGTTACCGGCATGAACTGCGCCTTGTTGCCTGGGGCGATGATGCGCACCCCGAACTGTCCGGCATCGTCGAGTGTCAGCGCCGAGGGCGGCAGCAGTTGCGCCTTCACCGGCGGCAGCGGAACGTTCAGTTCGGCGGTCACGCCCTCGCGCAGCTTGCGGCCGGGATTGGCCACGGCCATCTCCACCCGGAACGTGCGGGTGGCGAGATCGGCCGCCGGTGCGATGAAGCTCACGGTGCCGCTCACCGTCTCGCCGGTGGCGAGGCGGGCGCTGGCTTGCATGCCGGTGTGGATGGCGGAGATGTCACGCTCGCCGGCCTGCGCCACGACGTTGATCGGATCGAGTACCGACACGGTGGCGCACAGATCGCCGGTCTGCAGATAACCGCCCGCCTCGGCCGGCTTGGAGACCAGGACGCCGTCGACCGGGGCGGTGATGCGTGTATAGGCGATGTCCTCCACCATCTGCTCGCGTTCGGTGGCGGCCAGATCGAGGCGGGCCCGGTCGGACGCCAGCTTGCTTTCCGAAACGAAATCTTTCAGCGCCAGCTTGCGGGTCGCCTCGTAGTCGCGTCTGGCGCTGGCGAGTGCGGCTTCGGTCTGGGCGAGTTGCGTCTTGCGGGCTCCCATGTCGAGCTGGCACAGCACATCGCCCTGCTTGACGCTGTCGCCCTGGGAAAACGGCGAGGCGACGATCAGTCCCTTGGTGCGGGCGCGCACCGCCACCTGGCGCGAGGCTTCGGTATAGCCGCGCACCGTCACCTCGGCGTGGCGGTCGTGCGCCTTGAAGGTCTTCACCTGGACGGCGAATGGCTGATCGGCGGTCGTCTTGCTTTCAGCCTTGCTGGTCGTGGCGGGCGAGGGGATGACATAGCCCGACCCGAGCCATGCCGCCACCGCGATGCCGAACAGTCCCGACCAGATATAGGAGCGACGCATGGCTCAACTTCTCCCTGCTTGCCTGCCCTTGCGCCTACTCGGCCGCCTGACGACCGGTTGCGTCGGCTATCGTTTCGTTGCGCACGTCCTGCATGTAGCGAACCGCCGCCGCCAGCACGGCGCGGCCATAGCCGTTGACGAACCGCATGCCGGGATGATCCGCAGCACCTTGTGCGCACGCTTCAACCCGCTGCAACTCGTCTTCGAGACGATGAAGCTGGGCATCGTAGACCTGGGCGATGTGACGGCTGTCGATGTGGCCGCCCAGCAGCATCTGGAACAGGAACTCCGACTTGAACTTGTCGTGGGCCGGCATGACGAGCAGTGCCTCGCCCAGCGCGTCCCTGCCTTGCGGGGTTATGGCATAAACCTTCTTGTCCGGGCGGCCGGTCTGCTCCTCGGCCCTGACGGTGACCAGATCATCCGCCAGCATCTGGGTGAGGGCGGGATAGATCGAGCCGTAGCTGGCGTCGATGAAGTGGCTGAACATGCCTTCCTCGATCATCTTCTTGATCTCGTAGCCGGAAGCCTCATGGAAGGTGAGGATGCCCAGACACAGCGTTTTGACGTTCATGCCGCCGACTCCGTTTTGTTTCGAACCGATATATATCGAGCCGATATACACGCAATGGGGCGGCAATGTGACGCCGCAATCAGCGACAACTTGTCATCACGACCTGTGCAATTCCACGGCACGCAAATTTGCTTTAGCTTGCGGTTTGGGCGGCCGCGCGGGAATATCCGGCCGGGGCGTTCGGCGGGCGCCGGAAGGGGGCAGAATGCCTTTTGATTTCAACACGTTGACGCGCGATCATCGAGGCATGGCGTTTGGCGGGTACGAGGCCCATGCCAATCCACGTTTTGCGGCGGCGGTAAAAACCATCGGTTTCAGCCGCATCTCTTGGCGCGCCAGGCATTGTTGTTGCCATGTCGAGGCCGGCCGCCAATATCTCGACATGCTCTGCGGCTACGGCGTTTTCAACGTCGGGCGCTATCACCCCGCGGTCAAGCAGGCGATGATCGATTTCATGAATGCCGACAAGTCGTCACTGGTGCAGATGGAGATCCCGGTCCTGAGGGGAATGCTGGCGCGCGCGTTTGGGCAGCGCACCGACCAGGCAAGAGTGCGCGCCACCGATCGGGTTGCCATCGAATGAGGGCGCACAATTCGCTTGCGGGGTTGGCCGCGGCTGCCTGTGCACGGCTTGCAGCCTTCTGCGTGCGCCGGGCGGTGCTTGTGGTGCTGGTCTATGCGCTTTTGGCCGGCGGCTCGCTATGGATTGCCGCCACTCGATTGGCGGTCGACACAAATCCCGACGAGATGATCTCCACGAGCTTGCCATTTCGCAAGCAGTACTACGATTTCCTCAAGGCCTTTCCGGCCATGGAGGGCAACTTCGTCGTGGTCATCGATGCCGCCAATGGCGCCGAGGGCCGCAAGGTGGCACATGACCTGGCCAAGGCGTTCGCCGCGCGTCCCGACCTCTTCAGCGACGTCAACGCTCCCGGCACCAGTCAGTTCTTCGACGACTACGGCCTGCTTTATCTGCCGCCTGACCAGATCCGCAAAATCGTTGGCAACATTCACGACGCCTCGCCGATGCTGAAGATGCTGGCCCGCCGGCCCAACATCACCGGCATGGCCAAGCTGGTGGGCGGCATCAACCAGGCCGCTTCCGCCGATGCCGCGCCGCCCGGCACCGAGCGTGTCCTCAAGGAGATCGCTGCCAGCGTCAACGGCGAGGTCAGCGGCCAGCGCAAATTCCTCGACTGGTCGGCACTGGCCGGCGGGTCGGGCAGCGATCTGCCCAGGCGCTGGTATGTGATGGCAACCCCGGTGCTTGATTTCAGCGTCCTTGATGCCTCCGCCGGCCCCTACAACGAGGCCGCAAGGCTGGTGGCCGATCCGCAGTTCTCCCACGGCGGCCAGGTCAAGCTCAGCCTGACCGGCGAGGCGGCCATGAATGCGGAGGAATTCCACGCCGTGGTTGCCGGCGCCAGCATGGCGGGGCTTGCATCGCTGGTGCTGGTTTCGGTCATCGTGTTTTTCGGCTTGCCGCTTTTGCGGCTGAACGTTGCTGCGCTGGCGCTGTTGATCTTCGGCTTCCTCATCAATGCCGGCTTTGCCACGTTGGTGATCGGCCATCTCAACATGATTTCGGTCGCCTTTGCGGTGCTGTTCATCGGCCTCGGTGTCGATTATGCCGTGCACATCGTCCTGCGCTTTTGTGAGGAGGTTCGCGCCGGCGTGGAGTTGATCCCGGCCGTGGTGAAGGCCGCCGGCAGCGCCGGACCGGCGCTGGCCCTGTGTACGGCCACCACGGCACTGGCGTTCTTGTCGTTTGCGCCGACGGCGTTTTCCGGCATGGCGCAATTGGGCGTCATCGCCGGCGCCGGCACGGTGATCGCCTTCTTCGCCAGCCTCACGCTGGTCCCGGCGATTCTGGCGCTGATGCCGTCGGTGGTGCCGGCGCTGCGCGCCAGGCCCGCCCGCACCTGGCGCTGGACCCGGCGCATAACCGGCGCGCTCAGGTTGCCGCTGAGCCTGTCGATCATCGTGCTTGCCCTGGCAGGCGCCCTGCTGTTGCCCGCGGTGCGCTTCGATGGCGATCCCGTCGATCTCAAGAACCCCAAGGCGCCTTCGGTCATCGAGTTCAAGAAACTGGTCGCCGAGAACCCCAGCCTTGCCTATCCCGGCGAGGTCCTGGTCAAGCCCGGTGCGGCGGCCGAAAAGCTGGCGGCGGCCTTGAAGGCGCTGCCGGAAGTGGCCCGGATCGAGAGCCTTCGGACCTACATCCCGACCGACCAGCCGGCCAAGATTGCCCTGCTGGGGCCCCTGCGCAAGGCGGTGCCGACTGATCTGGCCCCGCTCGGGGCGCTCGATGCCACGGCACTGTCGGCGGGGCTTGACCAACTCAAGGCGAATGCCGCCGAACTGGCCCAGTCGACCGACGCCAGTGCCGAACTGCGTGCCGCCGCTGCCGAACTGGTCAGCGCGATCGACAGTTTCCGAAAGGCGCACGATTCCGACCCGCAGGCCCTTGCGAAGCTGGACAACGCCTGGTTCGCGACTTTCCCCGCGACCGTGCACCGGCTGGAAAAGATGGCCGCACTTGAGCCGGTGACCGAAAAGACCATCGACCCCAACCTCAGGTCCCGCTTCATCGCCCATGACGGCCGCGAGCGCCTCGAAATCGTGCCGCAAGGCGACATGCGCAACCAGGCCGACCTCTACAGGTTCGTCGATGCCGTGACCAAGGTGGTCCCCACCGCCGTCGGCCCGCCCATGGAGATCGCCGGCGCCGCGCGCGCCGTGTCGGCAGCCATGCGCTGGGCGGTGCTGGCAGCGCTGGCGCTGGTGGTGCTGGTGGTGGCGCCGGTCCTGCGCCGGCCGCTCGACATCGCATTGGTGCTGGCGCCTCTGTTTATTGCCGCCGCGCTGCTGTGCGGCTACACGGTGGTCTTCAATGCGCCGTTCAACTTCGCCAACGTCATCGTCCTGCCGTTGCTGCTGGGTCTCGGCATCGATTCGAGCATCCATTACGTGATGCGGGCGCGCGAGCACCACGAGAATCACATCGTCGATACCTCGACGCCGCGCGCCGTGATGGTTTCCGCCCTCACCACCATCGGCTCGTTCGGCACCCTGTGGCTTTCGCCCCATCTCGGCATGGCCTCGATGGGCGAACTCCTTACGATTGCCATCATTGTGACGTTGATCACCACGCTAATCGTTCTACCCCAGCTCATCGCCTGGGCGGACCGGTTGTTTCCGCCTCCCGGGTCTTGACGCCGGCGCAACCTTGCGCCTAACCATGGCCAGGCCCCAACCGCCAGGAGATTTTCCCCCGTGTCCGTTCCCATGATGCAGCAAATTCGTGTTGCGCGTTACATCCTCGGCCAGAAGCTGAGGGGCAACAAGCGCTATCCGCTGGTGCTGATGCTCGAACCGTTGTTCCGCTGCAACCTCGCCTGCGCCGGCTGTGGAAAGATCGATTATCCCAAGCCCATCCTCGACAAGCGCCTGTCGGTGGCCGACTGCTTGCAGGCGGTGGACGAGTGCGGCGCCCCCATCGTCGCCATTCCGGGCGGCGAGCCGCTGATCCACAAGGAGATCGGTGAGATCGTCGCGGGTATCGTCGCGCGCAAGAAATATGTATCGCTGTGCACCAACGCGCTGCTGCTGGAGAAAAAACTCCACCTGTTCACGCCCTCGCCTTACCTGTTCTTTTCCGTCCATCTCGACGGGCTGAAGGAGCATCACGACCATTCGGTGTGCCAGGACGGCGTGTTCGACCGGGCCGTGTCGGCCATCAAGGCCGCCAAGGCGGCCGGTTTCCAGGTGAACGCCAACGCCACCATCTTCGATGGCCATGCGCCGGACAAGATCGCCGCCTTCTTGGACTTCACCACCGAGATGGGCGTGAATGTGTCGATCTCACCGGGCTATGCCTATGAGCGGGCCCCGAATCAGGAGCACTTCCTCAGCCGTCGCCGCACCAACGAACTGTTCCGTGACGTCTTCCGCCTCGGCAAGGGCAAGAAGTGGATGCTCTCCCACTCGGCGCTGTTTCTCGATTACCTCGCCGGCAACCAGCAATACATGTGCACGCCGTGGGGCATGCCGACGCGCAACGTCTTCGGCTGGCAAAAGCCCTGCTATCTGTTGGGCGAAGGCTACGCCAAGACCTATGCCGAACTGATGGAGACCACCGACTGGGATGCCTACGGCACCGGGCGCTACGAGAAGTGCGCCAACTGCATGGCCCATTGCGGCTATGAGCCCACCGCGGCCAGCGATGCCCTGGCGCATCCCATAAAGGCCATGATGGTCGGCCTGCGCGGCCCGCGCACTGAAGGCGACTTTGCGCCCGCCATCGACATGTCGCACCAGCGCAAGGCCGACTACGGCCTGCATGAGGAAATGGTCGCCAAGGTCATGGACGACATCCACAAGCCCAAGATCGCCGCCGAATAGGGGCGGGCAGACAAGCCCAAAAGTGTCATCCTCGGGCTTGACCCGAGGACCCAGGGCCGCAATCCCTTCCCTGTCATCCTCGGGCTTGACCCGAGGACCCATGGCAACACGCGTGAACCTTGCCGTATGCCCCTGGGTCGTCGGGCCAAGCCCGACGATGACACCTACGAGGTCACGGCAAACGCTTCGTATCAGCTGCCACAAGGCCTTGAGCCATGCGTGCAAGCGTCGACTTCGCAACCCCCATCGCCCTTCCCAGCGCAATGAGCGCGCCGATATCGCCGGGCCGCTGCAACAGCGCGGCGAGCGTTGCCCATGGCCTCACGCCACCTTCGGCATCGACACCGGCCAGCGCGGCATCCGGCAGTGACTGCCCTGCATCATCGGCAATCGCCCTGACCACCAGGAACGGCAACCTGCGTTCGGCGGCCAGTCGACCGGCGATGGCGCTTTCCATGTCAACCGCGACCGCACCTGTATCGTTGAACAACCTGGCCTTGGCGGCGGGCGTGGTGACGGCCTCTTGAAGCGTCAGCATCCCTCCGCCGATGCAGGCGCTGCGCCCGGCCATCGCCTGCCGCCAGTCAGGGTCGGTGGCAATGCTGCAACCGTCCGCCTGATCGATCACCGCTTCGGGCAACAAAAGCGTGCCGGGCCTCAGCGCCGGATCGATCGCCCCGGCGATGCCGAAGCTGACCAGGCAGTCCGCGCCTGCCTTTATCAGGTCTTCCAGCCGCGCGCGCGTGGCAGCGGCATCGCCCTGGCGGGCGATGGCGATCAGCGGGGGAGGCGAGCCGCCGGCCCTTTTCAGGATGGCTGCCTCGAAACCGAGCCCGACGAGAAAGCCCGGTCGCATTACCAACCGTGACCCAGCGCCTCGGCCCGCTCGCAGAAGCGCTTGCCGGTGTCGCCGCCGGCCAGCGATTCATAGAACATCTCGATGCGGCTATCCTCGACGCCGCAATAATTGGCAATGCCGACCAGCGCCTGGGTCTTGATTGCCTCGAGATAGCCGCGCTTCAAATAGCTTGCCTCGTCGTTGGCGGCGAGCCCCAGCCAGTCGATGCGCTTCAGCGGCACCTTGGTTGAGCCACCATAGGCAAAGCCCTGGTTGAACACCCGGTCGATATAGCCCTTGGTCATCGCCGGCAGGCCCCACCACCACACCGGAAAGACGAACGCCATGGCATCCACGGCGCGAATGCGGTCCATGTGGGCCTCGGCCTCGGCGCTGTAGGTCTTGGTCATGTCGTCCCAGTCCGGCTCATCGGCCGGCGTCATGCGCGGATCGAAATTTTCGGCATAGAGATCGAGCGTTGTGACCGCGTGCCCGGCGCGGCTGAGGCCGCTGCGGAAGGCATCCGCCACCGCGTGGGTGAGCGAAGCCGGACGCGGATGGTCGACGACAACGAGAACTTTCATGTGCGGCCTTTGCTATTACATGCCCCAGGCGACGTCGCGGGAATTGCTTTTCTTGAGGCTGGCATAGCGCCCCAGCGCCCAGGTGGGGAAGTAGGCGCTGTAGCCATGATAGCGCAGGTAGAAGACCCGCGGGAACCCGACGGCGGTGTACCACGGCTCGGTCCACTTGGCGCCGTCGCGTGGGGCGGCGATGATGTGGCCGATGCCGCGCTCCACCGCCGGATGATCGCATTCGCCCGCTGCCAACAGCCCGAGTACTGCCCAAGCGGTCTGCGAGGGGGTGGAGGCCTTGGTCTCGGCGCGCCGCTCTGTCCAGTAGGTCGCCCCGTCCTCGCCCCAGCCGCCGTCTGACTGCTGGCGGGCGATCAGCCAGTCGACGGCCTTGCGCACGTAAGGCACAGCCATGTCCTCGCCCACCGCATTCAGCGCACACAGCGCCGACCAGGTGCCGTAGACGTAATTGGTGCCCCAGCGCCCGAACCACGAACCGTCGTCTTCCTGTTCGCTTTTAAGGAAGGCGACGCCGCGCGCCACCACGCGATGGTCCATCTTGTGGCCGACCTGGGCGAGGAACGACAGGCACCGCGCCGCCACATCGACGGTCGGCGGATCGAGCAACGCGCCGTGGTCGGCAAAGGGTATGGAATTGAGGAAATCGGCATTGTTGTCGATGTCGAAGGCACCCCAGCCGCCGTTTGACGATTGCATCCCCTCGATCCACGTCACCGCCCGCTCGATGGCCTCGCCGTAGCGCGCGGCATCGACCCGGTGCAGCAGCATGCCCACCACGGCGGTATCGTCGACGTCGGGGTAATAGTCGTTGGCATACTGGAAGGCCCAACCGCCGGGCTTGAGGCCGGGGTTGTTGATCGCCCAGTCGCCGGCCACCTTGAGGATCTGGCGCTCGGCCAGCCAGTCACAGGCCTCGGTGATGCGTTGATCGTCAGCCGGTGTTCCCGCCTCCAGCAGAGCATGGGCGGCAAGGGCCGTATCCCAGATGGGCGATACGCAGGGCTGGCAATAGCGCGCCCGCCCGCCGCGCTTGTCGGCGCCGTCCACCAAAAGCTTCTTCACCGCGCGATGGGCAATGATGTAATCGGGATCGTCGGGCGAAATGCCCAGCGCATCGAAGGCCATGACGGTATTGGACATGGCCGGGAAGATGGCTCCCAGCCCGTCCTCGCCGTTGAGGCGCGGGCGGATGAAGGACAAGGCGCGTTCGATGGCCTTGCGCCTGAAGGGCAGGCGGGGAAAGAGATGCCGCTCGGCCGGCTGCAACACCTTGTCGAGTTGCAGGAAGAACTCCCCCCACAGCTTGCCCGTCGGGTTGGTGTTCCACCGCTTGCGCACCTCCGGCGCCACCTTGAACAGTTCGCGACAATCGACACCGTGCGGGTTCCTGGCCACCGGCTTCAGTGCCGCGAGGATGAGGAGCGGGGCGATGACGGTGCGCGACCAGTAGGCGAACTTCCACACGTTCACCGGGAACCAGCGCGGCATCAGCATCAGTTCCACCGGCATGGCCGGCACGCCGCTCCACGGCAGTTGTCCAAACAGCGCCAGCGCATAGCGGGTGAAGACGTTGGCGGTCTCGGCCCCGCCATGATCGAGGATCGCCTGGCGAGCCCGCACCATGTGGGGGCTTTGCGGATCGTCGCCCACCAGCTTGAGGGCGTAATAGGCCTTGACCGAAGCGGAAATGTTGAAGTCGCCGTCGTAAAACAGTGGCCAGCCGCCATGCTTGTGGCTCTGCTCGGCGCGGATGTAATCGGCGAGCTCGGCCTCCAGTTCAGGTTCGAGGCGGTCGAGGAAGTGGTTGAGGAAGATATATTCCGACGGGATGGTGGTGTCGGCCTCCAGCTCGAACAGGAAATGCCCGTCCGGCATCTGCATGTCGAAAAGGCAGTCACCGGCTTCGCGCGCCAGTTCATCGGCGGTCGCGGCCATGTTCTGTCGGCTCGAGGGCTGTAGTGCCGGCTTCATCTTGTTCTCTGTCATCGTCATGTCGGCCGCCCCGGGGAGGAGCAAGTGGCAAAGCTGCAAGGGAATGTCAAGCCAGCGCCGCTGCGGCCTTCTCGCCGGAGCGCATGGCACTCTCGATGGTGGCGGGCAGGCCGGTGTCGGTCCAGTCGCCGGCCAGCGCCAGGTTGCGCCATCGGGTGGCGGTCCCCGGACGCCGGGCGATCTCGGCCGGTGTGGCCTCAAAGGTCGCCCGCCGCTCCTTGATGACGCGTGCCGCCGGGGTCTTGCCGGCATCGAGGTCAAGGGCCCGCGCCACCTCCGCCCACACCCGGCGGACGATCTCTTCGGCTGGCGTGTCGGCCAGTGCATGCGCCGCGCTCACCGTCACCGAGGCCACGTCGTCGCGCACGAACAGCCATTGCGCCGTGCCGCCGATGAGGCCAAGCAGCGGCTCGCTTCGAAGCGGCGAACGCGCCTCGTCGATGCGCAGATGAACGTTGACGATGGGCGCAAACTCTTGCGGCACCTGAAGGTCGGTGATCAGTTCGCCCGCCGTCCATGGCGGCACCGCCAGCACCACCTTGTCGTCCGGCCCCAGCGGTTCGGCGCCGCGCGTGGTGAGAAGGGCGTTGACGCGATTGTCGTCGCGCTCCAGGCCGGTGATGCGGCGCCCGAGCCGTAGGTCGCCGCCGTGGCGGGCAAGGAAGGAAAGGCCCGGATCGACGAAGGTATCGCTCAGGCCCTTCCTGGCGATCAACGGGCGCGAGCGTTCGGCGCCGCGCGCCAGAGTCTCGCGGATCACCGGCACCAGAAGGCGGGCGGCGGCTTTCTTCGGGTCGGTGTTGAGGACCGCCACCGCAAAGGGTTCCCAGAAGCGCCGGTACATCTGCCCGTCGCCGCCGAACAGGTCGTGGACCGTGCGGTCACCGGCGGTGAGCAGTTTCAGCCCCGCCAGATAGTCGCCGAGGCTGGTGCCAGGCACTCGCCGCTTGCGCGACATGAGCCACAAGGGCACCGGCCCGCGATTGAGATCGACGCTCCAACGCTCGCCGGTTTCGAGGTCGAGGAAATCGAAACGTGCCCCGTCCGGTCCGATGAGCCGGTCCGAGGCGTCCACCAGCCCCAGATAATCGAGCGCGGCGCGATTGCCCGACAGCAGCAGATGGTTGCCGTTATCGATCAGCCGGTCGAGCAGCGCATCATGGAAAGAGCGAGCCCGCCCGCCGGCCTCGCCCGCCTGGTCCCACACGACGACCCTGGCGCCGCTTTCGGCGAGGCGCACAGCCGCCGAAAGCCCGGCCAGCCCGGCACCCACCACATGCACCGTAGCCATGATCTAGAATATCCCGTAGCGCAGCGCGATGGCCAGCTTGGTCCATTTGCCCACCCGGCGCTTGGAGACCTGGGGATCGGCGATGGCGGCATCGCTGAGCGCCAGCATGCGTTTCAGGTTGAGCCGGTAGACCTCGGCCATGATGCGGGCCGGACGCACCTTCGCTGCATCGCAGGCCTTGAAGGCTTCATCGGCCTTGGCGAAGGCGGATTGCGCCAGCCCGGCAAACTGGCGCCACACGGCGGCATAGGCCGGATGCCGCATCACGGCCCCAGGGTCGTTGGTGTCGATGCCATGGGCCGCAAGCAATTCGCGCGGCAGATAGCAGCGCCCGTCTTGGGCGTCCTCGGCCACGTCGCGGGCGATGTTGGTGAGTTGCAGAGCGCGGCCGAGATGATAAGCGAGTTGTTGCCCTGCCTCGCCCGGCTCGCCGAAGATGCGCACGCATGAACGTCCGACGGCGGCTGCCACGCGGTCGCAATAAAGATCGAGGGTGGCGGCATCGGGCGCCACGATGGGGCCGGTTGCGTCCATCTGCATGCCGTCGATGACGGCGATCAGGTCCTCCGGCTTGAGGCCGAAGGCATCGCCGGCAGCAGCCAATTCGGCGCTCACGGCATCGTTGGGCTTGCCGGCGAAGGCGGCATCGATTTCCGAGCGCCAGCCGTCCAGCGCCTTGATCTTGGCGGTTACGGCGCCCGGCTCATCGGCGATATCGTCGACCTCGCGGCAAAAGGCATAGACCGCGAAGATGGCGCGCCGCCGCTCGCCGGGCAACAACCGCATGCCCCAGTAGAACGACGACGAAGCCGCCTTCACCCTTCGGGCGATATCGGCATCGCTCAAGGGTTGGCTACCGGCATTAAGCGTGGTCAAGCTTTGGCCTTGAGTACCGCCGCCTTGCGATCGAGCTTGAGGGCGGTGAACACCTCGGCCACGATATGATGGGCGGTGAGGCCGGCGTCCTCGTATTGCTCGCCCGGCGCACCATGGGCGACGAAGCGGTCGGGCAGGTACATGGGCCGGACAATGGTGCCGTTGGACAACAGGCCCTCGGCTGCCAGAAACATCATCACCTGCGTGGCGAAGCCGCCGATCGAGCCTTCCTCGATGGTGATCACCACAGGGTGCTCGTGCACCAGCCGGGTGATCAGTTCGAAATCGATCGGCTTGGCGAAACGGGCATCGGCGACGGTTGCCGACAACCCGTGGGCGGCCAGTTCATCAGCCGCCTTGAGGCATTCCCCGAGGCGCGCGCCAAGCGACAGGAGCGCCACCGAATTACCCTCGCGCAGCACCCGGCCCTTGCCGATGGTAAGCGGCACGCCGTGCTCCGGCAACTCGACGCCCGAGCCCTCGCCGCGCGGGTAGCGAAAGGCGATGGGTCCGTCGTCATAGGCGGCCGCTGTTGCCACCATGTGCACCAGTTCGGCTTCATCGGCGGCTGCCATCACCACGATGCCGGGCAGGCAGGACAGGTAGGCGACATCGAAGCTGCCGGCGTGGGTGGGGCCGTCCTGGCCCACCAGGCCCGCCCGGTCGATGGCAAACCGCACCGGCAGGCCTTGCAGGGCGACATCGTGCACCACCTGATCGTAGGCGCGTTGCAGGAAGGTCGAATAGATGGTGGCGAACGGCTTGTAGCCCTCGGTCGCCATGCCCGCCGCGAAGGTGACGGCATGCTGTTCGGCGATACCCACATCAAAGCTGCGGTCGGGGAAATGCTCGGCGAACTTGTCGATGCCGGTGCCCGATGGCATGGCGGCGGTTATGGCGACGATCTTGGGGTCCTTTTCCGCCTCGGCGATCAGCGCCTGGGCGAACACCGAGGTGAAGCTCGGGGCATTCGACTTGGACGACGCCATCTCGAAGGTGACGGGGTCGAACTTGCCGACCGCGTGGTACTTTTCCTTGTGCGGCTTGGAGAAAGGATGGCCGTGGCCCTTTTCGGTCACCACGTGCAGGAGGATCGGCCCGAGAGTCTTGTCGTCGCGCAGGTTTTCCAGGATCGGCACCAACGTGTCGATGTCGTGGCCGTCGACTGGGCCGACGTAATAAAAGCCCAGTTCCTCGAACAAGGTGCCGCCGAACACCATGCCACGGGCATATTCATCGGCCTTGGCGGCGGCCGTTTGGAAACTCTTGGGAAAACGCTTGGCCAGGGTCTTGGCCAGGTCGCGCAAGCCGAGGAACGGCCTGGAGGACACCAGCCATGACAGGTAGTTGGTCAGCGCGCCGACGGCCGGCGCAATCGACATGCCGTTGTCGTTCAGGACCACGATCAGGCGGGTATCCAGCGCGCCGGCATTGTTCATGGCCTCATAGGCCATGCCGGCGCTCATGGCGCCATCGCCGATGACGCAGATGACATTGTTGTGCCTGCCGTCGAGATCGCGCGCCATGGCCATGCCGAGACCGGCAGAGATGGACGTCGAGGAATGAGCGGCGCCGAATGGGTCGTATTCGCTCTCGGTGCGCTTGGTGAAGCCATAGAGGCCGTTGCGCTGGCGGATTTCGCGAATGCCGTCACGCCGGCCGGTGAGGATCTTGTGCGGGTAGGCCTGGTGGCTGACGTCCCACACCAGCCGGTCCTCGGGCGTCTTGAACACGTAGTGCAGCGCCACCGTCAGTTCGGTGACCCCCAGCCCGGCGCCGAAATGTCCGCCCGATACCGCGGCGGCGTCGATGGTTTCGGCGCGTAATTCGTCTGCGAGCTGCCGCAACTTGTCATGGCCGAGCCGGCGCAAGTCGTCGGGCGTGGTTATGGCATCGAGCAAAGGTGTGGAAACGGGCATTGTGTACCGTGGTGTTAAGGCTCGCCACCGAACTGCCCGAACGCCTGGGCTCCCCGTACGCAAGCTGCTTCTTCGTAGCGTCCCAATCTAGCAAAGCGTTGGCGCGACGCAAACCCCTAGTCTCGCCGGCCCTGAAACGCAAGCATAGGCTCATCTTTTCGTGACAACATTACGGCCGCGCCAGCGGTTGGCGCCCCCGCTGTGATAGGCAAGGGCCGAAGCCACGGTCATCGCTCCGTAGAGCAGGCTGGTGGCGGGCAGCGCCATTGCCCAGATGCCGGCGAGCCCGAAATGACGCACACTCGGCCGGTAGGTCCACACCATGAGACCCCAAGCAAGGCCTGCCGCCAGCGCCGCGACGATGTTGCCAGCCGCCAGTCCGCCGAAGGTCAACAGCGGCGGGCCGACGAATGTCAGCACCAGACCCATGAGCGTACCCGCCAGCAGCAGCGGCGAAAACCCGAGCTGGGTATAGGCCGAGCGCTTGACCATGGCCCAGAACTCGCCCAACCGCTCGTAGTGCCTGAGTGAATGGCTCTGTTGCCCCAGTCCAAGGGCAATGCGCCCGCCTGATTGCTTGACCGCCCGGGCCAGCGCACAGTCGTCGATGACGGCGCCGCGGATGGCGCCGAACCCACCGATCTTGTCCACTGCCGAACGGGCGACCAGGACCGAGCCGCCGGCCGCCCCGGCGATGCGGCTGTTTGGGTCGGCTACGGCGCGGAACGGGTAGATGAGGGCAAAATAATAATTGTAGGCTGGCACCAGCAGCTTTTCCCATACTGTCTCGCACCTGAGCCGGACCAGTTCGGAGGCAAGGTCGAGACGCCCAGCCTCCGCGGCGGTCACCAGATGTTCAAGGACCGGCGGTTCGTGGACGATGTCGGCGTCGGTCAGCCAGTAGTAGTCCGGCTCGCCGGCTGCTGCCGCCGCCTCGTTCAGCGCCCACAGCTTGCCGGCCCAGCCCTCGGGCAGCGGCCGGGCATCGATGACGCTGACCGCCGGGTTGCCGGCGGCCTCTGCACGGGCGAGGGCGGCGGTGTCATCTTCGCTGTTGTCGTTGGCCACCACGATGCGCAATGAGCCGGGATAGTCCTGCTCGATCAGCGAGGCGAGCGTCGAGGCAATGGTGAGGGCCTCGTTGCGGGCCGGCACCAGCACGCACACCGAGGGCCACCGGGCGGGCGCCGGGGCATTGCCGGGGAGCCTTGTGCCGCTGCGCCAGAAGCCGTGCCAGCCAAACGCCAGGCCGAGCCATATGATGAGGGTCAGGACCGCCAGTCCGGTCAGCATCGTCAATCACCCGCCCAGGCGTTGAAGCACGCCCCCGAGGCCGCAGGTGAGCAACTGCCAGCGGTTGAGCTTGACCCGTTCGGCTAGCGGATCGCGCTGCGAAAGCTGATCGGTGAGTTTCAGGGCGATGCGGTGGATGACGGCTGATTCCATGCCCAGCCGCCGACTCTTGAGGCCCCCGGCAAGGGCGGCCGCCTCGCGGTTGAGGGCGCGGGTGGCCTCAAGGCAGCGGTCGGCGACGCGGCGCAAGGCGGGGGTGAGGGTGCGCCCTCTGAGGTCTTCGCGCTTGGCACCTTCGTCGTCCATCCAGTCTTCCGGCAGGTAGACCCGGTCGAGCGTTGCGTAATCGTCACCTATGTCCTGCAGATGGTTGATGACCTGCAGGGCGTTGCACAGGGCATCTGAGTGGCGATAAAGCGCGGTGTCCTCGCCGTGCAGCGCCAGCAGGAAACGCCCCACCGGGGCGGCGGAGCGGTTGCAGTAGTCGATCAGTTCGGCCCACGAGGCATAGCGCCCCTTCACCGCGTCCTGGCGGAAGGCTGAGATCAGATCGAGCCCGTGGGCAAAGTCGATCGAGCGCTCCTGCATGGTGGCGCGTAGGGCGTGAGCCTTGGCGAGGCCCGGATCGCCGGTGCCGGCGCCTTTCTCCAGCGCCTCGGCCATGCGATCGAGGCGGCGGATCTTTTCGCCCGGTTTCAGTTCGCCGCTATCGGCGATATCGTCGATGGCGCGGGCAAAGGCGTAATAGACCGCCACATGCGGGCGAAGCGCCGGCGCGATGAGGAACGAGCCGACGGGAAAGTTCTCCGTCGTCGCGTCCTTGCCGGATGGTGCCTCAATGGCGGTGGGCTGGGCGATCATGCGGCGTCGCACAATCGCGCCAGTGCCATGGTCATGGCGCTGTCGGGCCGGGTGAGGGCGGCGATGACGGTGAAATGGTTTTCACCGACTTGCATCCGACACCAGCACCCATCCAGGCGGCTTCCAGACTGAGCGACTGGCGCAGGTATTCCGCGCTTTCCTTGCCCCCCGCCCAAGCCTCGAAGCGCACCCCGTGGGGTGCTGGCCAATAGAGCGGGCTCGCCGCCAGGGCTGTTGCCGCGTCGAGCTTGAGCGCCTTGTTGATGCTGGTGGGAATGAGCGGGCGCAGGTCATAAAGGCCTGAAATACCCAGACCCGCCGTCACCAGATGCGCCGGACCGCCCAGCGCCTGCCAGTCGGTGGCGGCCATGCAGGCGGCCAGGTGCCCGCCGGCTGAATGCCCCGCCACCACCAGATGGCGCCCCGAGCGCTCCCATAGCCACAGGCAGAATTGCTGCATGTCGGCGATGATCTCGGCAACGCTCGCTTCAGGGCACAAGCGGTAGGATGGCACTGCCATGGGGATGCCGTGGAATTCGAGCCCTTGTGCCATATGGCTGAATTCGTCGCGGTCGAAGCTTTGCCAGTAGCCGCCATGGATGAACACCGCGTGCGCCCCGCCGTGGTCCTCCTTGGAGCGGAAGATGTCGACCTTGTGGCGCCCGTGCGGCCCGTAGGCAAGACCCAGTTCCCCGCCCGCGGCGTCGCGGAATTGTGCCGCGTCGGCCTTCCAGGCGGCGAAGATCGCCGGATGTTCGGGCACCCGGGCGCGATTGCTGTATTCGGCTTCGAGATCCATGCCGGGCGACAATGCCAGAGCCGCGTCGATTTGTGGAGTCCGCGATCGAGGTTGCGCCGACACATTTTCGGCAAACGGCGCACTTAGTTATCTTGGGTAAATAAGGAGATTGACCATGAAGTTGAAGCCAGCACCATGGCGCCTGTCATTGCTGCGCATGGCCGCCGCCGCCGTCATCGCCGTGGCCGCGCCCATTGTGGCAACCCTCATCCTTGCGGCGCCGGCCGCGGCCGGGGTCAGTGTCGGCATATCGATCAATTTCGGCAGTTTCTATGATCGTCTGGCGCCTTACGGCGACTGGGTCCAGTACCGCGGCCGTACCGTGTGGGTGCCAACCAGGCGGCCAGCCCACTGGCGGCCTTATGAGCTTGGCCATTGGGTCTACACCGACCGGTACGGATGGTTGTGGGTATCGGCCGAGCCGTTCGGTTGGGCGACCTATCACTATGGCCGTTGGGGCTTTTCGCCCGAAATCGGCTGGTACTGGGTGCCCGGCTACCGCTGGGCACCGGCCTGGGTGTCGTGGCGGCGCTCCGACGATTATGTCGGCTGGGCGCCGATGCCGGTCGGTTATCCCGACAATGGCGGTGTCAACGTCACCATTGGACCACTGCCGGATTTCTACTGGCAGGTCGTGCCATCGCACGCCTTCCTTTCGGTCAACCTGGCCGCTGTCATCATCCGCGATCGCCACCGCGCCGATCCGTTCTTTCGTCATGCCCGGCCGGTGGGTCATGTGAGGATCGTCAACAATGTCGTGATCAACAATGTCATCGGCGTATCCATCGTCGAAAGGTGGACCCACAAGAGGGTGCGGGCCTACAGGGTCCGGGAGGGCCGCAAGCCCGGCATGCGCGCCCGGCGCCAGGGCGGCTTCATCGAAGTCTACGCCCCACGGGTTCACAAGGGCGGCAAACACAAGCCCAGAAGGCTCAAATCCCTCAATGAAGTGAAGGCCTGGCACAAGAAGCACGGCGAGAAAATGCCGATGCAACTGCAGAACCAGAAGGCCAAGCAGAAGCAACTGCAGAACCAGAAGATCAAACAGAAGCAACTGCAGAACGAGAAGCTCAAGCAGAAACAACTGCGGAACCAGAAGCTCAAGCAGAAGCAGTTGCAGGAGCAGAAGGCCAAGCGGAAGCAACTGCAGAACCAGAAGCTCAAGCAGAAGCAGTTGCAGAACCAGAAGGTCAAACAGAAGCAACTGCAGAACCAGAAGGCCAAGCAGAAGCAACTGTGGAACCAGAAACTCAAGCAAAAGCAGTTGCAGGAGCAGAAACTCAAGCAGAAGCAGTTGCAGGAGCAGAAGGTCAAGCGGAAGCAACTGCGGAACCAGAAACTCAGAGCGTGTTTGAAAAGTGCGTGTGTCACGGCCAGCGCCTGATAAGTGTCGCGGTGGCGGCGATGATGATGAGGGTCTCAGCGACGGCGGTGAGT
>Ga0315556_1000059_pt1 | contig 52048 bp, 54 predicted proteins | sample SalMarSW160310MG_FD_202112 | JGI IMG/M metagenome (GOLD analysis project Ga0315556, IMG submission 202112) | Salt marsh sediment microbial communities from the Plum Island Ecosystem LTER, Massachusetts, United States - Salt Marsh Sediment SW1603-10 ...
CTCGTTGCCGTCCTGTGCGGTGAGCGTGAGGCTGGATGCCGTGATCACCCGCTCGCCGGCTGGAATAGGGGGTGTCGAATCGTGATCGAAACACATCGGGCGTCTGCTCCTCGTCGGTGACTCACGAACGGTATCCGGGCGTCGGGACTACCACCCGGCAATGCCCCATCTACGTGCCGCAGTTCAGGTAGCGAGGCGCTCGTATCCTTGTCGGAAGAAGTCGAGAGCGGCCCTTCGTTGATCCTGAGCCGCGAGCAGATCCCGGTAGGGCAGGCTCGCCCCGTTGAACGTGGTGTCGTTCCAGTTGGGGTCAGATCGGTCGATGGGGCCCCACGCAGCGATGTAGAGGTACGGCTCGGGATGGCCGTCGTCGCCGGGTGACGCTCCGTAGCTCGCACGGTGATCGCCGGAGCCCATCTCGAAAGCGAGATCGAAGTGCTCGGGCCACAACTGGACCCTGCTCACATCGGCTGCTCCCGGTGTCCGCCGAGCCTGCTCGAGGAGCGAGGCGCCGAACCCGAACCAGTCTCCGATCGCGTTCGATGCCGCCGGATCGATCTCGAGGTGGTGGTCGGGATCGCCCGGTTCGAGCGGGTCACGAAACCCATCGAACCAAACCGCGCTGAACGGAATGTCGAGGAACCGACCGGCCGCCCGTACCGTAGAGATCTGCATATCGAGGGCTTCTGCTCCCCGCTGGTAGACGAGGCGGCCTTCTTCGATGCGCGCCTGCTCGTTGTCTCCGAAGAACGGTGTTCCGAAGCCGCGATGGGTGTAGCGCAGACCGAGCTTGCCGTTTGCAGAGAACCGCTTCGGGGAGAGCACGAAGAAAGCGAGCTGGTGGAGAGCACGGCGTGTCTGTTCGAAGCCGTCCGGAAGGGTCCCCAGCCTGCGGTGCCGACCAAGCCAGTGGTCGGTGACGTAGCCCGACGCGGAGGGATCCTCAGCCGCGAATGCCGTCCACGTCATGCCGTCTCCCTCGACCGGGGTGACGACCACTCCGGTTGCTCCGGCGGGGTCGGTCGGGTCGTCGGCGTACCACTCGGGGTCGGTCGAGGCCGGAGGCGAGGGTTCCAGGACCCTTGCCTCGAACCCGTCGGGGAGCAGCGCGGACCCCTCGGCGCGCGGGTCTCTCGCCGACGTCATGCGGACACCCGGCGCCAGAATCCTGCGAGTTGTGCCGCTCCCACGACGAAGCCGGCAAGCCCGATGAACAATCCCGTCCATCCGCTGATGGCCGTATTGAACACCGCATCGAGTGACACGGAACCCGGTCCGAACGTTGCCAGAGCGAGCGCTGCCGCCGAGAGCGTCACGACGTACTCGTAGCCCTCGTCGGGGCGATGGAAGACGAAGAACCCGGCAAACCGGTGGATCGATCCGAACGCGACGGTCATCGTCGCGATCAGACCGGCAGCGGCAAACGTGGTGAGCAGGCCGGACACGAGCCCGAGCCCGATGGCGAGCTCACTCCCGGCGGAGAGCATCGCGTTGAGCCTTGCGCTGTGGAAGCCTTTCGATGCGAACCAGCGTGTGGTCCCGTCGAGGCTGCGGGCGTGGTTGATCCCGTGCGCAAGCATCACCGTTCCCAGCCAGAGCCTGAGAACGAGGAGGGCGACATCGGTTGCATTCATGATTCGTTCCTTCCGTCTCGTATTCGACAACGCGTTCGATCGACGGTTTCTGCCCGAAGTGCGACAATTGAGTCGTGAGTCCGGCACTACAGGTGGTTCTCGCGGTCGTCGTGATCGCCGTGGTCTGGGTGGCACTCGCCCGTCTGTTCCGATACGCGGGCAGGCGCGGGTGGGTGTTCAACAAGCACAATCCGAAGCCGTCCCGTCCCCGATCACTCGGCCTTCTGGAACAGGTCTACCAGCCGAGCATCCAGCATGTCATCGAGTTCGAGATCACCGACCGGACCGATGCCGAACAGGACGAAGCGGGAGAACCGCCCGGGGACTGAGCACCGGCGGAAGAGGCCGAGGGTGGACGTGGTATGGCGCAGCCGGCCCATGACCTCGCCTCAACGGTGCAGGTAGGTGAGCACGGCCAGGACGCGACGGTGATCGTCAGGTTCCGGAGTCAGATCCAGCTTCATGAAGATCGACGAGATGTGCTTCTCCACGGAGCCGATGCTGATCCCACATGCGTCGGCGATCGCCGCGTTGCTCCGTCCCTCCGCCATCGCGCTCAGAACGTCCAGCTCTCGAGACGTGAGTCTGTCGAGGGTGTCCTGCGTACGACGCCGCCTCACCAGCTGCGCAACCACCTCGGGATCGATCACCGCACCCCCGTCGGCGACCCTGCGGACGGAGTCGATGAAGTCGCCGACGTCGGCGACCCGGTCCTTCAGCAGGTAACCGATCGCGCGTGTCCCGGCGCCGATCAGATCGGTTGCGTACCGCTCCTCGACGTACTGCGAAAGCACCAGGAGACCGACATCGGGCCATCGTCGACGGATCTCGAGAGCGGCACGCAGCCCCTCGTCTGTGAACGACGGCGGCATTCTCACGTCGACGAGCGCCAGATCCGGCAGATGATCGGCGACTGCGGCGAGCAGTCCTTGCGCGTCGTCCGCTGTCTCGACCACGACGATGCCCGAGTCCTCGAGGAGGCTGCGCAGCCCCTCGCGAAGCAGCACCGAGTCCTCGGCGATGACTACTCGCATGGCAGCTCCGCTCGCACGGTCGTGGGTCCTCCGAGCGGGCTGGCGACCCTGAGGGTTCCCCCGACGGCACCGACACGGTTGGCCAATCCATGGAGTCCCCCTCCGCTCGGGTCGGCCCCGCCGCGACCGTCGTCGGTCACTTCGACCACGACGCTGCCCCGGGTCCGCTCGATGGTGATCCCGACGCGAGACGCTCCCGAGTGTTTCGCCGCGTTGGTGAGTGCTTCAGCTGCGACGAAGTAAGCGGTGGATTCGATGGGGGGAGGAAGGCGTTCGTGGAGGTCGCTGTTCACGTCGACCGGCACTGGGGACTGTCCGGCGAGCGCAGACAGGGCCGCGTCGAGCCCACGGTCGGTCAGGACAGCCGGATGGATGCCGCGTGCGAGGTCGCGGAGTTCCGCCATCGCCTGCTTGACGTGCTCATGTGCACTGTCGACAAGCCGTAGCGCCCCCTCCGGATCGGTGGCCATCTTCTCCTTGGCCTGGCCGAGTTCCATCGCGAGCGCAACCAGGCGCGGTTGCGCTCCATCGTGGAGATTGCGTTCGATCCGAGTTCGTTCGAACTCGGCCGCTTCGAGTCCAAAGGCACGTGCCACGCGCAGGTCGCGTACCTGGGCTTCCAGTTCGATCTTCGTGTTCGGACCGAGAAGTCGTATGGCGATCGTTCCGTGGAGGCCGGCGAGCCCGCGAACGACTCGCGGAACGATGGCAAGCAGGAGGAGGCCCAGTGCTGCGACGAGCAGCGCTTTTGTGAATGAACCGATGATGACCCATCGCCAACCTTCGGACACGAACGAGAACTGACCCGACGGGAAGAAGCGGTAGGTGAGAGGCGTCGCCAGCATCGTGAGGGGGACGGCGAGTGCGATCGTGACGAGGCTGAACCACACGACACCCAGCGGGAGCAACAGCATCAGGTAGATCGCTTCCCTCCACGTGGCGGGATCTGCGAGTCGTGCCGACCACCACCGGGCCTCGCCGGTGTCTGCCCTGGGAGGAACCGGAACCGAGACGCCCAAACCCCATTTCACGAAACGGCGCTCTCCGTCTGCTCCGATGCGTACCGCCCCGAGTGCGAGTCGCAGGATGGGCAAGCCGATCCACAGCACGGCAAGACTCAAACCAACGGCCAGCAGCACCCAGAGACTCAAGAACCAGAAGAGACCAACGGGCAGGGTCGCCAGCAGATATGCGACACGTCTCCGTGTGGACGCAGTGTCGGCCACGCTTCTCGCCATATACACCTCCTCCACGCAACGTACGCCGCGAGGTCGGTGGATGGCAATCCTGCCATCCACCCCCTCGACAGGGGGGTTGTCCCCATGCTGCCAGGTCACTCGAGCAGAGGCGACCGTCTGGAACGTGCGCACAGAGGGGTTCTCCCTGGGCTCTCCCTGTGGTCAGCCCCCATCGAGAGGGCAGGGCTTGCCGGCTGGTCGGGCCCGCCCCGTATCCGTACGTTCGCGCCATCGACTCGAAAGGACGCCCATGCGCACCTCACTCACCGGACGGCTCGCGACGGCCGCATCCCGACATCCGTGGCGAATCGTCTTCGCGTGGCTCATCCTGCTGACAGTCGCAGGGGTATTGGCGACGCACATCGGCGATGCTCTGACCGATCAGAGCGACCTCGCGGTGCAGACGGAAGCGTCGAGGGCCGCGGACATCCTCCAGGCCCACTTCGGCGCCGATCCCGTGAGAGAACTCGTCGTCGTTGAGGCGGCACATGGAGGGGTCGGTGATCAAGGCTTTGCGGAGAATGTGGCGAGCCTCGAAGCACAGCTGAGCGACCTCGACACCGTCCAGTCGGCGGTTTCCTATCTGGATGGGGTCCCCGGCCTGCTCTCGAGCGACGGACACACGGCGCTGATCTCCGTGACGCTCGTCGGCGCCGCGAAGGACGCGGCGGCGAACGCGGCTCCGATCGTCGAGCTGATCGAGCACGCCGGTGCCGAATCCGGCTACAGGATCACCACCTTGGGTGAAGGGAGTGTGAACGCCGAATTCGACGCGTTGGCCGAGGACACCCTGGTCAAAGGCGAGACGGTCGGTCTCTCGATCGCTCTCGTGGTCCTTGTCCTCGTGTTCGGCGCCGTGATCGCCGCCGGCATTCCGCTGCTGCTCGCCCTGGCGTCGATCGTGCTCGCCGTCGGAATGACGGCGCTGGTCGGGCATGCCTTCGACCTCTCGTTCTTCGTCGTCAACATGATCAGCATGATCGGCCTCGCGGTTGGCGTCGACTACTCGCTGTTCATCGTCCAGCGATTCCGAGAAGAACGAGTCAAGGGACGCACGATCCCCGACGCGGTGGCAAGAGCAGGCGAGACGGCGACTCGCGCAGTGGTGTTTTCGGGGATGACCGTCGTGATCGCGCTCACAGGGCTGCTCTACATGCCCGAGACGACCATGCGAAGCATGGGAATAGGGGCCATCCTTGCCGTGGTTGCGGCGCTCGCCGCAGCGACGACCCTGCTGCCCGCCATGCTGCGTCTGCTCGGGGATCGGGTCAACCGGCTGCGGGTCCCCTTCACGTCGCGGACCCACTACACCGAGGGTGGCGGCCGCTTCTGGCGGTCGGTCACTCGTGTGGTAACGAGCCGCCCGATGGTGGGTGCGGGGTTGGCGATCGGACTGCTTCTCGTGCTGGCGATTCCCTACACGTCGATCTCGACCGGAAGCAACTTCATCGCGTCCCTTCCTCCCGACAGTGGAGCTCGACACGCGTACGAGATCACCGAAAGCGAGTTCGACACGGGTGTGATCACCACCCCGATCGTCCTCCTTGGTGCGGACGAGGCCTCGGTTCAGACAGTCGCTGATCGGATCGAGCGGAAGGTCGCCGAGATGCCCGCGTTCGGCGATCTTCAGGTTCGTGCCGACGGCGCCGTCGCGGTGATCGACGCGATCATGAAGCCGGATCCGTCCAGCGATGCCGCCAAAGACGCCGTGCTGAACCTCCGCAACGTCGTGCTTCCCGAGACGGTCGAAGGAACAGACGTCACTGCACTGGTAGGCGGTGACACGGCAGCCTCGATCGACTACGTCGACGTGCTCAACGCACGCACGCCGGTCATCTTCGCGTTCGTGCTCGGCCTGAGTTTCGTTTTCCTGATGATCGTGTTCCGATCCGTTGTTGTGCCGCTCAAAGCAATAGCGATGAACCTGCTCTCCGTCGGAGCGGCATATGGGCTTCTGGTCCTCGTGTTCCAGAAGGGTATCGGCGCGGACCTGTTCGGCTTCCACACGTCTGATGCGATCGAGGCGTGGGTGCCACTGTTTCTGTTCACGGTCCTGTTCGGACTTTCGATGGACTACCACATCTTCCTGCTCAGTCGTATCAAGGAGCGTTACGAGGCCACCGGCGACAACACAGGCTCTGTTGCATTCGGGCTCGGATCGACCGGTGCGATCATCACCGGTGCCGCCCTCATCATGGTGGCCGTGTTTGGAGGGTTCGCGATAGGCGATCTGGTCATGTTTCAGCAACTCGGATTCGGACTTGCAGCCGCAGTGATCTTGGACGCCACGATCGTCCGTTCAGTGCTCGTCCCGTCGACCATGGAGCTCCTCGGAAGTCGGAACTGGTATCTCCCGAGGTGGCTCCAATGGCTCCCCAGAGTACGGGTAGAAGGGCCCGATGGCGGCGCGGCCGCCCCGGTGGGGATGCAGCTCGGGGGAGGCGACGTGTGACGAGGGTGGATCCCGCCCCGGCGGCGGGGATCGCCCTAGATGAACTGCTTCTCGCCGGCCCGCACGGGAATCGGAAGTGCGTTCTCGGGAGGGGGAAGCGGGCAGGCGAATTCCTCGTCGTATGCACACCACGGGTTCTGTGCGAGATTGAAATCGATGGTGGCAGTCCCGTCGTCGTGGATCTCCACCCGCACGTAGCGACCCCTTTCGTAGGTCTCGATGCCTGAGGTGGTGTCGCGAAACGGGAGGAACGGTGTGTCGTCGCCTCCGTCGAGGACGGTCATCGCGAAGACGCGGTCGCCGAGTTCAACGTCGACGGTCCCGACCAGGTGGTAGCGGCGCGACGCGCCCGTCGAGTGTTCGACCTCCACGGTGCCGGTGGCCGGGTGGAAGGGGACACGAAGTACCAGCGCCGGATCGACCGGGAAGTACCGCAAGCCGGTGAATGTGGCCTTGTCCTCGTCGCTCAACGGGGACGCCACGTCCTCCGCGAAGAAGTGATCACGCGCTCGTCGATGCAGGTCGGTCATGACGGAGGAGGCTAGCCAGGAGGCCGGCCGCGCCGGCCGGTGACGTTTCTCGAACGGTCACGAGGAGCCTACGTTGGTGGGAACGACCCTCTCCGTCATCGGCCTCCGGCCGAGTCCACCTCACCCAACGTCGCCCTCCAGGCTCCTGGGGGAAGAAATGGATCGGCCGGCTCCGGTCTCGTTCTTGCTGGAGACTGACGACTGGTTTCTGTTCGCTGCTGGCTGTCCGCTGTCAGCTCCTCTTGTTACGATGCCTCTTCCATGGATGGCCACCTCGTCGAAGCATGCGCGCTCACGAAGCGATTCGGAGACTTCACCGCGGTCGACGCCATCGACTTCACGGTCGGTCACGGGGAGGCGTTCGGGTTCCTCGGTCCCAACGGTGCGGGCAAGACCTCCACCATGCGCATGATCGGAGCGGTGTCGCCGGTCACCGACGGCACGCTGCGGGTGCTCGACATGGACCCTTCCACCCAGGGTCCCGCAATTCGTGCCCGGCTGGGTGTCGTTCCCCAGGAGGACAATCTCGATAACGAGCTGTCGGTGTTCGAGAACCTGCTTGTCTACGGAAGGTACTTCGACCTTCCTCGCTCGGTCATCACAGAGCGAGCCGACGAGTTGCTCGAGTTCACCCAGCTCACCGAGCGGCGCGACGCACAGGTCGAGAACCTGTCGGGTGGCATGAAGCGCCGCCTCACCATCGCAAGGGCACTGATCAATCAACCCGACGTGCTCTTGCTCGACGAACCGACCACCGGGCTCGACCCACAGGCCCGACACGTGCTCTGGGATCGGCTCTATCGCCTCAAGCAGCGGGGAGTGACACTCATCATCACCACCCACTACATGGACGAGGCCGAGCAGCTTTGCGACCGGCTCGTCGTCATGGACAAGGCGAAGATCGTCGCCGAGGGATCGCCGCTCGCGTTGATTGGTGAGTACTCCACAAGGGACGTTGTGGAGCTGCGTTTCCCTGTTGGCACGCAAGACGAGAACCTGTCACTCCTGGTGGGGCTCGCCGACCGCATGGAAGTGCTGCCTGACCGGGTGCTCATATACACCGACAACGGTGACCGCACCGCGGCCGAAGCAGCGGAACGTGGCAGCAAGCCGGAGACGGTCGTGGTACGCCGGAGCACGCTCGAAGACGTGTTCCTGCGCCTCACTGGTCGGAGCCTGATCGACTGATGGCTTCCGCAGCGCTCCGTGTCGTTGAGGCTCATGCCCGTGTCTACCGGCGAACCTGGCGGGGGAGTGTGATCTCCACGTTCCTCAGTCCGGTCTTCTACCTGCTGGCGATGGGCATCGGTCTCGGGTCGCTGGTCAACCGGGGTGCCGGAACTGCGTCTGTCGGTGTTCCCTACCTGACCTACCTCGCACCGGGCTTGCTTGCCGCGACGGCGATGCAGACGGGTGCCGGTGACGGGTCATGGCCGGTGATGGCCGGCATCAAGTGGACCAAGACGTACTTCGCGACCCTTGCAACACCGATCAGGATCCGCGATCTCGTGGTCGGTCATCTGGGCTGGGTGGGGGTCCGCATGGTGTTCGTATCCACCGTGTTCGTAGTCGTCATGGCGGTGTTCGGAGCGGTGCCACTCGGTGTCGGTCTCCTCGCGGTCGTCCCGGCGGTACTCACCGGCCTCGCGTTCGCCGCTCCGGTCAGCGCGTACGCGGCATGGCTCAACGACGACCACGGGCTGTCCAACCTGTTCCGGTTCGGCATCGTTCCCATGTTCCTGTTCTCCGGCACGTTCTTTCCGATCACCCAGTTACCCGGCTGGATGCAGCCGATCGCGTACGCCATTCCGCTGTGGCACGGCGTCGAGCTGACGCGCGCCACGGCCCTCGGGATCCCGACGACCTTCTCGCCGGTCGTGCACGTCGCATACCTTCTCGCATGGATTGTGGGCGGTTCACTCGTCGGCTTCCGCACGTTCGCAAAGAAGCTCGGACAATGACCACCGGTGCGCTCATTGCCAGGATCGTGCCGCCGTCCGTGATGGGCGGTCGTCGTGCGCGACATCTCCTCGAACGCAACTTCCTCGTCTACCGGCACGCTTGGATCGTGATCTTCTCCGGGTTCTTCGAACCGCTCTTCTACCTGTTCTCGATCGGTGTCGGGTTGGGCAAGCTCGTCGGCGACATCGTCGGACCCACAGGTCTGCCCATCACCTATGCCGAGTTCGTCGCGCCGGCCCTGCTCGGTGCGGCGGCGATGAACGGCGCCGTGTACGAGTCGACGTTCAACATCTTCTTCAAGCTCAAGTACGCCAAGATCTACGACGCCGTCCTCGCCACCCCGATGGCCCCCGGCGACATCGCCATCGGTGAGATCGCGTGGTCGCTGTTCCGCGGTGCCCTGTACGCAGCCGGGTTTCTCGTGGTCATGTGGATCATGGGTCTCATGCCGTCGCTGTGGGGTCTGCTTGCTGTGCCTGCAGCGCTCCTACTCGGCTTCGGCTTCGCGGCCGCCGGCATGGCCGCCACGTCGTTCATGAAGTCGTGGCAGGACTTCGATCTGGTCGCTCTGGTCACGCTGCCGCTGTTCCTGTTCTCAGCGACGTTCTACCCGCTCAGCGTGTATCCGCCATGGCTGCAATGGGTGGCACAGCTGTCCCCGCTCTATCACGGTGTGGTCGTGATTCGCTCCCTGACCCTCGGCCAGCTGGAGTGGTCGATGGTCTATCACATCGGGTTCCTGGTCGTGATGGGCACCACCGGATTGATGATCGCGGCGCGGCGGCTGGAGAAGCTTCTGCTTGCTTGACCAAGCAGGTCTTCGGTTCTCAGTTCTCAGTTCTCGGTAGGAAGGGTCGCTGCGGTCGCCGTTTTCGGTTTTCGGTTCTGGGTTTTCGGTAGGACACTCGCCCTGCGGTTTCGGGGTGATCCAGGCTGCGTTCTTGCTGAAGACTGAAGACTGACAACTGACAACTGACAGCTGACAACTGACGACTGAAGACTGACAACCACTGAGTACCGCTAGAGCGGAACTGTTTTTCGTTTTCCGAGGAGATTCATCCGTGTCCGGCGGATCACGTCCGGCTCCACGACATGGCCGTCGTCGAATCGAAAGCGCAACGCGTCGGTGGGGCACTGAACGATGCAGGCTGCGCAGAGGATGCAGTTGCCGGGTCTCGCGATCTGGACCTTCCGGGCGTGCCCGTCCATGACGAGCACCTCCCTGGGGCACACCAGCACACACTCCGCTGTTCCGGTGCAACGGTCGGGGATCAGTTCCACCACGAAGTCGCTCGGGTTGACGGAGCTGGCCAGGAGCGGCGTAGATCCGGCTACGTCGATTGAGGCGATTGCCGTGCCAACCACACATGCCGCGGCGAGCCATAGGAGTGTTCCGGTGTGAAGGAGACCGGTGAGTGTCATCAGTCCTGCCCCGACACCGAACCCGGCCGCGGCGAGAACCAGGTAGACGGGGAAGCCACGCAGAGCTTCGAGCGGCAGCCATGGGAACAGCGTGTAGAGCGCCAGCACGATGAGTGCGACCGCTCCGGCGTCGATAGCGGCCGGGGCGGCCCCGGTGATGGGCCACAGCACCAGCCACAGGGAAGGGACCAGGGGGCCAATCCACATCGCCGCCATCTCTAGGCGGTCTCGTAGCGGGAAACGAACGGAGCGTTCCTGCCTCGCCGTGTGCTCCCCTCGATCGAGGAACGCTGGGATATCTTCCGCTGAGGCCGGTCCCCAGGTGGCGGTCCAACCGGTCGCATCTTCGATGCGGCTCCGTTCCACCCCTGTCGCGCACAACTGGGGAAGGATCAGATGGCGATGATCGACCTTGTCCTGCACCCCGGATGTGCGGATCGCCGAGATGACGTCGTGGTGGGTCAGGTGGCCCCCGCCAGAGGCACACCACACGTTGATGCCGTTGCTGTCGGCTACGAGGAGCCAGACGCTCTGGCCCGCCAGCACCCGACGGACCCGCTGCACTGTCACCGTGTAGTTGCCCGTGAGCAATACAGGAGATGACCGATCGGGGTTGCCGACCGCGACCAGACCGGTCGGCGCTCGATGCGGCAGCATCCGCAGCATCGTGTCGAAGAGCGAACTCATGATGGTTTGGTCGCGACGACGATCTGGAAGGATGGCCATGGGCGTTCGGTGGTGATCTCCGCGAACCCGATCTCTGACAGGGCCGCGCGAAGGTCGCGCACAGGCCGCGTGGTGGTCTGGGTGAGGAGCCAGGTGAGCGCGACGACGGGGGCCCTACGAATGCGGTACAGCATCTGCTGACCTCTTGTCTCGGGTTCGGTCTCATCGGCGATCACCAGACGGCCTCCCGACCGCAGCCGGCTCAGTGCGATCGACAAGGCGTAGTCCTGCACCTGCGGGGGCATCTCGCTGAAGGCGAGACACGAAACGATGGCGTCGAGACTGCTCGGCTCGAAACGATCTTCGATCTCGGTCGCGTCGAGTTCCAGCCACTCGGCTGCCCCGGACTTAGAGGCTGCGATCTCCAACATGCCGGCATCGCGATCGATCCCGACGACGGTGGCTCCGCGCGCTGCGCAGGCAATCGACACGCCGCCGGTTCCGCACCCGATGTCCAGCACGTCCACTCCGGGACGCGCCACCAGCTCGGCGATTCGCTGGTAGACCGATCCGATGCGGCCGCCGCTCAGCAGGGCAATACCCCGGTCATAGCGACCAGGTGTCGACTCGAGACGCCTCATGAAAGCGAAGGTCACGACTTCGATGGTAGAGGCTTGCTTTGTGGGCGGTGTGCGGTTCACGACTCTAGGTCATCGGTAGGGAGGCTCGCTGCGTTCGCCGTTCTCGGTTTTCGGTTCTGGGCTTTCGGCAGGGAGGCTCGCTGCGCTCGCCGTTCTCGGTTTTCGGTTCTGGGTTTTCGGCAGGACACTCGCCCTGCGGTGGTGTTTTCCAGGGTCGCGTTCTTACTGAAGACTGACGACTGACGACTGACGACTGAGGGCTGCGGCCGAAGGCCGCTTCTTGGCCTAGCCTCACCTTCGAAAGGAGCCATTGTGAACGGAGAACTGCGCGTCCTCGCCGACGAGTACTGGAACTACCTGATGGAGGTCAACCCGACGCACGCAACGATGCTGGGCGACCACCGATTCGACGACAAGATGGAGCCCGCTTCCCGGGAAGCCGAGGACGATCAGATCGGTCGCCTGCGGGAATTCGTCGACCGTGCGCGACGCCTCGAGGGGCTGGAACTCGATGAGTCGATCACGCGAGACGTCCTCATCCACGAGGCCTCGACCACGGCGACCGGATTGGAGGCCCGAACCTCCGAGTTCGACGTCAACCACACAATGGGCCTCCAAGCACTCATCCCCGTCCTGATCCCGCAACTCCCGGTCGAGACACAGGAGCACGCAGAGGCGCTCGTACGAAAGTACCGGTCGGTCGGCCAAACGTTCGACGAGATGGCCGACCGCCTCAGGGAGGGCCTCGCGAATGGCAGGACACCCCCTGCGTTGACCACCGAGAGGACCGTCGAGCAGCTCGACGCCATGCTTGCGGCCCCGATCGACCAGGACCCCTTCCTGAACGTTCGAGTGCCGGGGAGATTCGATGAGGCACAGACCGCGGCATGGAAGGACGATCTCGCAGCCGTCATCGAGACGGCGATCCGACCCGCCCTCCAACGCTATCGCGACATCATCGCCAACGAGGTGCTGCCCGTTGCACGGCCGCAAGACCGGAGTGGTATCGGTTGGATCCCGGGCGGTGATGGGCTCTACCGGGATGCGATCGTCCGGTTCACGACGCTTTCCCTCGACGCCGACGAAATCCACGAGATCGGTCTCGCCCAGGTGGAGCGCCTGTCGCATGAGTATCGGGAGCTCGGCAAGGAGGTGCTCGGCACCGATGATCTCCAACAGATCTACACCCGTCTTCGCGAGGACCCGAAACTGCACTTCACACTGGGCAGTGATGTCCGAAGTGCCGCGGAGGCCGCGCTCGCCAAGGCGAAGGCAGCGATGGGGTGGTGGTTCGGCAGACTGCCGAAAGCGGACTGTGTCGTCGGCGAGACCCCGTCGGGCCCGACCGCCTTCTATTTCCCTCCCGCCATGGATGGGTCCCGTCCTGGAACGTTCTTCGTCAACACCGCCAAACCCGGCGATTTGGGACGGTTCGAGCTCGAGGCACTCGCCTATCACGAGGGCATACCCGGCCATCACCTCCAGCTCGCCATAGCCCAGGAACTCGATGACATTCCGGAGTTCCGCAAGCACGCAGTGGTCACTGCCTATGCGGAGGGTTGGGGCCTGTACACGGAGCGCCTTGCCGACGAGATGGGCTTGTACACGGGTCCGCTCGAACGGATCGGGATGCTGTCGGCCGACTCGATGCGGGCAGGGAGGCTGGTCGTCGACACCGGCATCCATGCGAAGGGGTGGAGCCGCAGCCGTGCCGTGAAGTTCTTCGCCGACAACTCACCGATGACCATGGGGACGATCGAAAACGAGGTCGACCGCTATATCGGATTGCCCGGCCAGGCGCTCGCCTACATGATCGGCCGCCTCGAGATCCAGAAGCTCCGGACAGAGGCCGAGGATGCGCTCGGCGCTGCGTTCGACATCAAGAGCTTCCATGACACCGTGCTGGGATCAGGGATGGTCACGCTGACGATCCTGCGCCGTCTCGTCGAGGATTGGATCTCAGCGAGTGTCAGCCAATGACGATCACGTGGAGTTGGCGCGGTCCGTGAACCCCGAGTGTCAAGGTCTGCTCGATGTCCCCGGTGCGGCTCGGACCGGTGATCACGACCATGTTCGAACCCTGGGTGACCACGTGGGCGCGCTCTGAGAAGAAGTGGCTGAGCGACCGGTAGATCTGGTCGGTTGTGGCCAGGGCGATGTGTACCTCCGGGATCAGCGAGGCCATCCTCGGTGACTCTCGCCCCGAGGTGACCACGATCGAACCCGACTCCGCGAGCAACCCGTCGACGGCGGTGATGCCCACTTCGAGGGACTCGTACTCGAGTTGGTGTCGTTTCCTTTCGCCTGCATCCCTCGGGACGTCGCTTCCGACGATGTGGTAGCCGTCGTGGATCAGACGTCCGGCGAGGCCCGGAACGGGCAGATTCCCTCGGGCCATGAACGTGTGATGCCCTTGCATGAGGTCGAGCACCACCTCCAGTGCCTCATCCGCGGTGGCGACCCGATGTGGAGTGCCGGCCGCTGCGGTCAACTCATCACAGAAGTGCCCGATGAGATCACCGGTCGGTCCCTCGGGAACCAGCGCCCCCGGATCGTCGGTGGGTGCCTCGACGAACGTGCCGGACGCCGCTCTTCGTAGGAACGCGTCACGTTCCACGGTGTCTCCATCTCGCATGGAAGCTCCTGCGGGGCGCCATGAGGTCACGAGTGTCGGTCCATGCCGATCCTCGCCACGGGAGCCTCTTGATCCAGCCCGACCGGACAGACCGTCCGAACAGCCCCCCGACCGAGAGAAGGCGCCGGAATCGGCGAGGGTGTGTGGCAACGGATGCGTAGAGCCGCAGCGGACGCTTCATCCACATGGGGCCGACCTTCGCTTCAACCGCCCGTCGACGCTGTTCCAGCAACAGATGGGGGATGTCGATGCGGACAGGGCAGACCTCCAGGCATGCCCCGCACAGCGTCGACGCGTACGGAAGATCGGCCCACTCTTCCAAGTCGAAGAGCGACGGGGTGAGTGCCGCCCCGACAGGCCCTTGATACGTCGTGCCGTAGGCGTGACCTCCGACGACCTTGTAGACGGGGCAGGCGTTCAGGCAGGCGCCGCAGCGGATGCATGCCAGGATCTCGGCGGTGGAGCCGGCGAGCACCTTGGAGCGGCCGTTGTCGACGATCACCACGTGCAGCTCGTCAGGTCCGTCGGGCTCCCAAGGGCGCCTCGGTCCCGTCAGGACGTTCGTGTAGGAGCTGAGCTTCTGGCCCGTCGCGCTTCTGGCGAGGACTTCGAGGATGACGCCGAGGTCTCCGACGGAAGGCACGATCCGTTCCATGCCCATGACGGCGATGTGGATGCGTGGCGCGGTGGTGGAGAGGCGGCCGTTCCCTTCGTTCGTGACAAGGCAGATCGATCCGGTCGATGCGACGGCGACGTTGACTCCGCTGATACCCATGTCGGCGGTCAGGAAGCGGTGCCGCAGGTACTTCCTCGCGATGGCGTTGAGCTCTTCGGGATCGTCGGTGTAGGCGACGTCCATCTGATCGCGGAAGAGCTCACCGACCTCGAACCGCGTCTTGTGGAGCACGGGGGCGATGATGTGCGACGGCCGGTCACCGGAGAGCTGGACGATCAGCTCGCCCAGGTCGGTCTCGATCACCTCGAGTCCATGTCGTTCCAGCGCATCGTTGAGGTGGATCTCTTCGGTGAGCATCGACTTCGCCTTGACGATGCGGCGGACGCCTCGATCTGTGGCGATTCGAGTGATGTACTCGTTCGCCTCGGTCGCGTCGGCGGCGAAGAACACACTGCCACCATTCGAAGTGACCGCGTCGGCGAACTGGCCAAGGTATCGATCGAGGTTGGCGAGCGTATGGAGGCGTATCGCACGCGCCCGGTCCCGCATGTCGTCCATCGCGGCGTACTCCTCCACGGCCTCCTGACGATGCATCTGAAACCGACGCGCGCCGGACTGGACCGCCCTGATGGGAGCCGTCCCGATGTCGGCTCGGGCTCGTTCGAGGAAGGACGTCATGAGTCGAGTAGCTCCGCGATGTGCCGAGCTTCCACGGTGCTGCCACGACGATGGAGACCGCCGGCGATGTGCATCAGACAGGAGACATCCCCACCGACGACGACGTCCGCTCCTGTCGCCTCGATCGCATCGAGTTTCTTCGCGAGCATGGCCGCAGAGACATCGGGCATCTCGATCGCGAAGAGGCCCCCGAACCCACAGCATTCGGTCGCGTCCTCGAGTTCCACCCGTTGGAGGCCCTCGATGGAGTCGACGAGGTGCTCTGGTTGGCCTTTGATGCCCAGGTTGCGAAGGCCGTGGCACGAATGATGCAAGGTGCAGGTTCCCTCTCCGGTCGCGCCGACGTTTCCGAAGCCGAGGTCGTCGACGAGGAACGTCGTCAACTCGCGGGTCCTTGCAGCGACTCTTTCCGCCGCTTCGTGCAGCTGGGGGTCGTCTGCGACGAGTTCGGGGATGTGGTGGATGATCATGTCCGCGCACGATCCCGAAGGCACGATGATCGGTCCCTCGGTCTCGTCGAGCACCCGGACGGTGTGCACGGCCATACGGCGGGCCTCGCGATGAAAGCCCGTGTTGAAGGCCGGCTGGCCGCAACAGGTCTGATCCTCAGGGAACTCGACGGGGACATCGAGGCCCTCGAGAAGGTCGACGACCGCCTCACCGACGTGTGGTGTGAACATGTCTACGAGACAGGTGACGAACAGCTGTGCCATGCGCGCGACGTTACTCGACCGTTAGTCGTTCGCCAGTGGTTCGAGCATGCCGAACATGATGCCGTTCGGGTCGAGTGCCTGTGCAAGGGTGCCGACCCCCGGGATGGGTGACGACTCGATCACGATGGTCCCACCTGCGTCTCGGACACGCTGGACGGCATCGGCGAGGTCATCGACCTCCATCGTGAGGACGACCTTCTGACCGTGGTCCTGCACGGGTGCGAGCGCGCCGTCGATCCCCGGGCCTTCTCCGGTCGTTGCGAGCCAGTACGGGACCTCGCCCCACCGTTCGATCGTCCAGCCGAACACGGAACCGTAGAACGCACTTCCCGCCTCCGGATCGTTGCCGTGCATCTCGAAGTGGACAGGGCGTGGCATGTAGTCTCCTCGTGGTCGTCGAGTCCCCACCTGCAAGCTACTCGACGCGTGTGGCTCGTGTGGCTGCCCAGGAGCGCATGACTCCGCTTGCCAGGAGCAGGTCTGATCGGATGTTCGCAGACGTCCGGGCACATCCGCGAGGACACCGCGCTCGTGGTCCAACATCCTTCCGAAGTACTCCCTTTGGAGATCTCCAACGTGGACACCGCATCTCTCAGAGATCACCATCGAGGTCGAGGTGCAGCTCGTCAGTGACCGTAGTGTCGTAGGGTCGCCAACCGGCGACTCTACGGCAGCAGCTTGCGTTTCTTGGCAGCCTCTTCGAGTTCGTCGTGGAACTGTGGTGCCGAGATGGAGATCAGGGCCTCCGCCCGTTCGCGCAGGTTCTTGCCGAAAAGGTTTGCGACGCCGAACTCGGTGACCACGTAGTGGACGTCGGCGCGGCTCGTCACTACTCCCGCCCCCTGCTTGAGGAACGGAACGATACGAGACAGCGTTCCACCCTTGGCCGTCGCCGGCAGCGCGATGATCGGCCGTCCGCCGTTCGACTTGGCCGCACCACGGATGAAGTCGACCTGACCGCCGAACCCCGAGTAGATGTAGGGGCCGATCGAGTCGGAGCACACCTGTCCGGTCAGATCGAGTTCGATCGCCGAGTTGATCGCGACCATGTTGTCGTTCTGTGCAACGACGAAAGGGTCGTTTGTGTGATCGACAGGATGTGCCTCGATCAGGGGGTTGTTGTCGAGGAACTCGTAGAGGCGCTCGGTACCCATCGCGAACGTGATGATGACCTTTCCCGGATGGAGCGTCTTGTGCGTGCCGGTGACGACGCCCCGCTCGATGGCGCCCATTGCCCCGTCCGACAGCATCTCGGTGTGGATCCCGAGCTGGAGGTCTCCCTCCATCGCCTCGAACACGGAATCCGGGATGCCGCCGATCCCCATCTGGACGGTGGAACCGGGCGGGATCAGATCGAGCACGTGGGCCGCGATCTGGCGTTCCACTTCGGTCGCGGGCTTCGGTTCGAGCATCGGAAGATCCTCGGAGTGTTCGACGATCGCATCGACCCTCCCGACGTGGAGGAACGAATCCCCGAGGATGCGTGGCATCTTCGTGTTGACCTGCACGATGACCTTCTTCGCCGACTGGCTCGCCGCCTGGGAAGCCAGCGTCTCCACGCCCATGCTCATGAACCCGTGCTCGTCGGGGGGTGAGACCATCAGCATCGCGACGTCGAGCGGTATGACTCCATCCCGGAACAGGCGGGGGATCTGATGGAGGAAGATCGGGACGTAGTCGGCTCTGCCGTCGTTCACCGCTGCCCGGTCGGCCGGCCCGACGAACAGCGAGTTGTGGCGAAAGTGCGGTGCCATGGCAGGGTCGGAGAGTGGGTCGTCGCCGACCAGCAGCACGTGGTTCAGCTGGACGTCGCGCAGGTCGTCGGCGCGTTCCGCGAGGGCCCGCACCAGTGCCCTCGGAATGGCCGCGTTGCCCCCGTAGTACACACGGTCACCGCTCTTGATCTGGTGCACGGCCTGCTGGGGGGTTTGAAGCTTGGAGCGGTAGTCGTCGAACCAGCTCATGCGTCCGTTCCTCTCATGAGCGCCTGCACATCCTGCACATCCAGACCGTGCGCCGCCGCCACCTGGGTGTGGACCATGGCTCCTCGGTAGAAGACGAGCCCGGCGGCGAGGTTGTGATCGGCTGTCGCAGCGCCTTGCACACCGTTGTTCGCCAGCGACTCGAGCTGTGGAAGGACGGCTCTCGCGAGCGCTTTCGAAGCTGTCCGCGCGACGCTCGCCGTTATGTTCGGCACGCAGTAGTGGACGACGTCATCCACGATGAACGTCGGCTGGTCCAGGGTCGTGGGTCGGGAGGTCTCAACGCAGCCACCTTGGTCGATTGAGAGGTCGATGATGACACTGCCGCTTGGCATCCCATGCACCATCTCCCTGGTCACCAGGATTGGGGAACGCGACCCGGGGATGAGCACGGCGCCGATGAGCACGTCTGCCGTGCGTGTGTGCCTTCCGAGGGGTTCGAGGCTCGCGTTGACGGTGGCGACCTGCCTGTGGGATTGTGCGCTGACCGTCCTGAGTTGCGCCATGTCCGTGTCGATGATGGTCACACGTGCTCCGGCTGCGAGGGCATGAGACGCGGCCGTCTGGCCGGCTATGCCCGCGCCGAGCACCACGACCGTCGGCGGTGTGATCCCCGTCACATTGCCGAGCAACATGCCCTTGCCCCCTGAGTCGGTGCGCAGGTAGTGGGCGGCGAGATGGACAGCGAGCATCCCGGCCATCTCGCTGAACGGCGTGAGGATGGGCCGCATGCCCGCGTCGTCCTCGATCAACTCGTACGAGATGGTCGTGATCTCGTGCGAGATGAGGCCTTGGATGAGCGCCTTCGGCGCGACCGCCAGGTGTTGGAAACCGCAGATCGTGGATCCCGGATTGAGCAGATCGACGTCTGCGAGGGACAGTGGGCCGATTCGGGTGACGAGATCCGCCCGTTTGTAGGCCTCTTCGGCGCTGTAGACGATCTTGGCGCCCTCCCGCTCGTACTCGTCGTTGGTGAATCGAGCATCGAGGCCGGCATCCCGCTGCACCACAACCGTGTGTCCGAGGCGAACGAGGTGAGCTGCTGCGTCGGGTGTGAGCCCGACTCGATGTTCGTTGCGGGTCGACTCTTTTGGTACTCCGATGATCATGAGAACCCCCGTGATGTGTCTTCCCAAGACTAGGACCATGGCAAGCGGCCTCGGCCGGTGGGTACTGTGGGCTGGTGAGGGCCGAGGTCGTGATCGTGGGCGCGGGCATCGCGGGTGTGAGTGCCGCCTATCACCTCGCCGTGCGTCACGGGGTCCAAGACGTGGTGGTGTGCGATCCTCGCCCACCGCTGACACTGACGAGCGACAAGTCGACCGAGTGTTTTCGCAACTGGTGGCCCCAACCGGCGATGGTCGCGCTCATGGATCGATCGATCGATCTCCTCGAGGAACTCGAGTTTCCACTGACCCGGCGCGGCTATGTGTACTTCACGGCATCCGCCGGCCACCTCGATGATTTCGAGCGCCGGGCGCACACCGTCTCGCAGGCGGGTGCTGGACGGCTTCGACTCCATAGGCCTCTGTCGGCATCCCCACCCTGTGAGGCCGCTCGCGAGTGGGACCGTATCCAAACCGGCGCCGACCTGATCACCGATCCCGATCTCATCGGCAGGCTGTTCCCTGCGGCGAGCCGGGACATCGTCGGGGCGCTCCATGTCCGCAGGGCCGGCTGGCTCGACGCTCAGCAACTCGGCGCGAGGCTGCTCGAGGATGCACGATCGGTGGGCGTCAGGCTCGTCCTACGCTCAGTCGTCGGAGTGCAGCACGACCGGCACGGCGTCACGGCGGTCGATCTGGATGACGGCGACCGCATCGAGACGCCTCGCGTCGTGATCGCGGCCGGTCCACTGATCCAGGACGCGGCCGGTCTCGTCGGGGAGTCGCTGCCCGTGCACGCGGAGCTGCATCTGAAGGTCGCGTTCAAGGATCACCTGGGTGTCGTCCCTCGGGACGCCCCGCTCATGATCTGGGACGACCCTCAGCGACTCGCCTGGGACGATGATGAGCGAGCCGCTCTCCGCAGTGTCGATCCTGCGCTCCTGGAGTCGTTGCCAGGCGGTGCACACCTTCGCCCGGAGGGCGGTTCGGACTCACCGTGGGTACTCGGACTCTGGGAGTACGAGACCAGGGTCATGCGCCCGACGTTCCCCTTCCCCGTCGACCCAATGTATCCGGAAGTGGTGCTCAGGGGATTGAGCACCATGGTCCCTGCGCTGGCCCCGTACATCGACCGGCTTCCCCAGACGGTCGTCGACGGTGGCTACTACCTCCGGACACCGGAGAACCTTCCGATCATCGGTGCACTCCGAACCCCCGGAGCGTTCGTGCTGGGTGCCCTGTCCGGCTACGGGATCATGGCATCGCAGGCAGCGGCGGAACTGCTCGCGCTGCACACGACCGGTTCGCCGCTTCCCGGCTACGCCGACGCGTTCCGACCGGAGCGGTTCGACGATCCCACCTATCTCGAGTCGGTGGTCGACACCGGCCAGTTGTGAGCCTCGGTCGGAGAGGACTGCCACTACGCTGACCGTACCCTGACGGTACCGAGGTATGCAGCCCAAGACCGACCGGTCACGAGACGAGAAGCTGGGGACTTTCGTAGGAGTGTTCACGCCGTCGGTGCTGACCATCCTCGGCGTGATTCTGTATCTCAGGGCAGGATGGGTCGTGGGCAGTGTCGGATTGACCGGCGCGCTCGCCATCGTCGTCATCTCGAACCTCGTCACGCTCGCCACGGCGTTGTCGGTTTCGGCCGTCGCCACGAACATGCGGGTAGGTGCCGGCGGGGCCTACTACATCATCTCGCGGAGTCTCGGCATCGAGGTGGGCGCGGCCATCGGTATTCCGCTCTTCCTCGCTCAGGCGGTGTCGGTCACGCTCTACGCGTACGGCCTCGCAGAGAGTCTGAGCATCGTGTGGCCGGCGGTCCCCGAACGACTCGTCGCGGCTTTGACCGTCTTGGCGGTCGCGCTCCTCGCGGCGAGAGGTGCCGGACTCGCGTTGCGACTCCAGATTCCAATCATGGCGGCAATCGGCCTTTCACTCGTCGTCCTCCTTCTCGGTGTCATACGGAGTACCCCCGAAGTCGTCCACCTGTCCAGCGCGTTTGAGGAACCCGCAGGGTTCTGGACGGTGTTCGCCGTCTTCTTCCCTGCGGTCACGGGCATCCTCGCCGGGATCAGCCTGTCCGGCGATCTCAAGCGTCCCGATCGATCGATCCCGAGGGGGACGATTGGGGCCGTGCTCGTCGGACTCGTGGTGTATGTAGCGGTTGTGGTCGGTCTGGCCTTGTCCGCTGACCCCTCCGAGCTGGTCGACAACCACTTGATCTGGTTCACGATCGCCGGGGGAGTCGGGTTTCTCATCTTCCCGGGGCTGTGGGGCGCGATCTTCTCGTCCGCGGTGGGCAGTGTCCTCTCGGCACCGAGGACATTGGAGGCGATGATCTCCGACCGCGTCCTTCCCAGGTGGCTAGGAACGCCGATCGGCAAGGTGAAGGGTCCCGGCGTTCCGCTCCTCGTAGCACTCGCCGTCGCGCTGGGAGCGGTGCTACTCGGTGGCATCGACGCGGTGGCACCGGTCCTCACGATGTTCTTCCTCACCACGTACGGGATGGTCAACCTCGTTGCGGGCGTCGAGAACCTCACCGCGGACCCCTCGTACCGTCCGACGATGAACGTTCACTGGGCGATCTCGCTTGCCGGGGCCGGCGCGTGTTTCTGGGTGATGTTTCTGATCAACCCGGCCGCGCTCGTAGTCGCCATCGTCATCGAGATCGGCGTGTACCTGGCGATGCGGAGGCGGGCGCTGGTCGCGCCGTGGGGTGATCTTCGGAGAGGCGCGATGATGTCGCTCGTTCGATCGACGGTCATCCAGCTCCGAAGGCTCCCCAACGATCCACGCAACTGGCGCCCCAACATCCTGTTGTTCTCCGGGGACGTGAGGAAGCGACCCGATCTCGCCCAATTCGCCGCGTGGCTCGTGCAAGACAGGGGAATCCTCACGGTCTGTGAGCTGGGTGTCGGCTCGCTGGACGCCTACGCCGACACGGTCGCTGAGCGACGTGCCCAGCTCGATGAGGATCTCGATGATCTGGGCGTCGTTGCCTTTGCAGAGGTGGACCTCGTCGACGATTTCGTCGAGGGAGCGGTCGCGGTCGCCCAGGCGAATGGCATCGCCGGGATCGAGTCGAACACGGTCATGTTCGGCTACAGCGACAAGCTCGACCGCCGTGCTTCGACTCTGCGGGTCATTGAACGTCTCGCGAGAGTCGGCAAGTCCGCGATCATCTGCCGTCCCGTCGATAGGCGGCGGAGGGCCACCAGGCGCAGGATTCACGTCTGGTGGGGCGGGCTCCAGAACAACGGCGACATGCTTGCCCTCTTCGCCCATCTGATCTCGCTCAACCCGGAGTGGAGGGACGCCATCATCCGCATCATGAGCATCGCTTCGAGCGACATGATGGCCGAGCGGAGCGCGACGATGCTCGACACGGTCATTCGAGCCGCCCGGATCCCCGCAGAAACCGAGGTGCTCGTACGAAGAAGCGGCCAGAGCGTCCAGGAGCTCATCAGGGAGCGTTCCGAGAACGCCGACGTCGTGCTGATGGGGCTCAGGGCGAGTCAGCCGGGTGAGGAACTCGAGACCGCCCGGCGGCTCGACGAGCTGGTCGAGGGACTACCGACGGTGATCTTCGTGCGCAGCGCAGGCGAGTTCCGGGGCCGTCTCCTCGGGGAGCAGGAGTGACCGAATGACGAACGTGGTGATCCTGGGAGGAGGGCTCGGCGGAGGAGCGGCGGCAGTCGCGCTCCGGGCGACTCGCAGCCCGCACTCGGCGGTGCTCATCGACCGGCAGGAGACCGGCCACCTGGCAGGTGACAACCCGTTCATCGTTGTTGGGGGCACGGCGGCGGCACGAGGTCGCGCGACACCTTCGTGATCTCGAGGGCGTCGACTTCGTGGAAGCGGGGATCGAACGGATCGCGACATCCGACCATGTCGTGCACACGTCACAGGGCTCGTTCCCATTCGACTACCTGGTCGTCGCTCTCGGGAGTTCCTACGACTGGGATGCAGTCCCCGGCGCCAGGGACGGGTATAGCTTCTATGAGCTCGAACAGGCAGAGCGACTCCACGAACGGCTGCGGGATTTCACGGGCGGGACCATCGCCGTGGGTGTCGCCGGTGCCCCGATCAAGTGTCCTCCCGCACCCTTCGAGATGCTGCTCATGATTGACTGGTGGCTGCGGGAGCGAGGACTCAGGGACGTCAGCGAGTTGCACGTCGCCATACCCGGCCCCGCCCCGCTCGCTATCGCAGGGCCGCGACCGAGCGCGATGATGACGGACATGCTGGCGCGTCGAGGCATCGTGATTCACACGGGAGCGGCTGTGGTGGCGCTCGACGGAGGCTCGATGCTGCTGGCCGATGGAACCGAACTCTCTGTCGACGTGCCGATCACCGTGCCGATTCACCGACCCCCACCGGTTGTCGTGGATCTGCTGGACGGTGCCCCCTGGATGCGAGTGGACCGGGCCACGCTCGAAACGTCGATCCCCGACGTGTTCGCGGTGGGAGACGTCAACGTCGTTCCGATCAAATCGGTGGCGCTGCCCAAAGCGGGCGTATTCGCGGCCGGCGAGGGGAGAACGGCGGGCGGGGTGATCGTGTCCCGGATCGACGAGGTCGAGCCGCCTGGCCCTTACGACGGGGTCGGCCACTGTTTCGTCGCGTTCTCGGGTGAACAGGGTGCCGAGATAGGAGGACGGTTCTTCGCCGAAGGAGGACCGGATGTTGCGCTTGCGACACCGAGTCGCGACGGCATGGACGGCAAGGAACACTTCGATGAGGAGTGGAAGGCGTTCCGGATCTAGTCGGTCGACGGATGTGGAACGTTCGAAACGTCTTGACAGTTGGCATGTGTTCGAATAATCTCGAACACATGGACACTCCTACGAAGATTCGCGATCTGACCGAACCCCGTCATCCGTTGGCGGTCGAGATCGATCCGAGCCCCGTATATGACATGCTGCTCAGTCTCTGGCTGATGGCATCCGACGAGTCGTTCAGCGACTACGAACTGGGCAACGCCTGGTTTCGAGCACTTGAAGAACGCATACCGGCGGAGTTGCGTAGCGAGTTCGACAGCCTGCCGGAGGGCTTGTGGCTCGCTTTGGTCAACCTGCTTCCGATGGTTCCGGGGCCGTGCGATGTGGACGAATTCGCCGCCTGGCTGGAGGCCTCGGACGGAGTGGATCTGCGCACATGCTTTCTCGACATGACCTGCTCACACGACGCGAAGTTCAAGGATCTCGATCGAAACGTCATTCGGGCCGCGGCAGAAGGCGATGCCGATGCCCTCGAACGCGTGCTCACCAGCGATACGCTCCCAGATCGGAGCGCTTCCGTCCGCCGGCTGATGGTGATACCAGGTCGCACGTTCGCTGCCCGTATTGCGTCACTGTTGCGGCGCTATCGCGATGACGTATACGCCGACATCGAGAAGGAACACCGGGGACCGATTGCCAGAGACGCCGAGGCGAAAGGGGCACTGCTTCCGACGACGTCGGTGGATCGCATGATCGAGATCGCGACCAACGGTGTGAATCACGCCATCCCCGCACACGTCAATCGTCTGGTGCTTGCTCCATCCGTAGTTCTGCGGCCTTGGTCGGTACTCATCGGACATCGCGACACCCACGTGTTGTGTCACCCGGTCGCCGACGAGTTTCTCGACCAGAGCGCCGACGCACCTCCCCAGATGCTGGTGAAGGCGCACAGGGCACTCGGGGATGAGCGAAGGTTGCGCATTCTGCACCGGCTCTCATCGAGTGAGGAGTCGCTGCACGATCTGGCAGCTCACTTCGGGGTCGCCAAGTCGACTCTTCACCACCACATCGGCATCCTGCGAGCAGCCGGGCTTGTCAGGGTGACCATCGACGCAGAGTCAGGGCAAACCCTGTACAGCCTGCGCCGGACCGCACTGGACGAGGCGGCTCGCCTCATGGACATCTACTTGGAGAGCACATGATCACCATGCAGGAACCGTTTGCTCAGGCCCGAGAGACGCAGATCAGGCACCATCTCTCGCAACGACAGATCATCGAACCGCGACCACCGACCCTTCGAGTTCGCATTGGCCGCGGCCTGATCGACGCGGGACGATTGCTGGTGGGAGATCGCGAGCCGGAGTTCCCCAGGGCGGCGTGAACGGCGGGAGTGGCCCGCTCCACCTTGTCCTAATCCATGTGTAGGGTTCGGGCCATGCGCCGCCTCCTGTTGCTCGCGCTCGTGGTCCTCACCGCGTCGTGCGTCCCGATCACCACGGACACCACACCGGTGTCGACCGCGCTGCCCACGACGGTGCCGACCACGACGATCGCCCCGGCAGCCACCAGCACCACCGCCACAACGACACCGGAAGACGCCATCCGTGCACAAGTCGACGATCTGATCGCCGAGACGGAGAAGGTGCGTGAACTCACCTTCCTGACCCCGCCAACGGTCACCATCGTCGATGAGACGGAACTGGCAGACCGGGTGCGAGGGCTCATCGCCGAGAACGTCGACCCCGATCAGATCGCCAGGGACACCGCGCTCGAGGTGCTCCTTGGACTCGTTCCCGAGGGCACGGACATGCTGACCCTCTACCAGGACCTCTACGGGGAACAGGTACTCGGCTTCTACGACGGCGAGACCAAAGAGATGGTCGTACCGGCGACGGGAGCCGAGCTGAGTGCTGCAGAGAAAGTCACGCTGGTCCATGAGCTCACGCACGCGCTGACCGACCAGCACTACTCGTTCTCGGACAGGTCGGACGCCCTCGACGAAGGGCAGCGCTACGACGCGCTCTCCGCGCTGCAGACGATCACCGAGGGGGACGCGACCCTCACCGAACTCCATTATGTCGCAGGGCTGCCGTCGGCCGAACAGCAGGCGGTGATCGCCGACTCACTCGGACAGGACACCGGGGTGTTCGACACTGCACCGAAGTTCATCCAGCAACTCCTCGTCTTCCCCTACAACGCAGGACTGAGCCTCCTCAACGGCCTGTGGACCCCGCAGGACGGCTTCCGACAAATCGACGAGGCCTACGTCGACCCTCCGACGACGACCGAGCAGGTGATGCACGCAGACAAGTATGCCGACAGGGAGCCGGCCGTCGAGGTTCAACTTCCCGACACGCCGATCGACGGGTATGCAACCGTCGAGGAGTCCTCATGGGGTGAGTTGCTGTTCAACGTCATGTTCGCTCAGATCCTCGGCCAGGAGACGGCCGATGCTGCAGCCGGCGGGTGGGGTGGGGACAGCTACCGACTCATGTGGGACGGCACCAACGTCGTGTTCGTACTGCACTACGTCGGCGATACCGAGCAGGACGCACAAGAGATGCAGACCGCGCTGGCCGACTACGTCACCACCGGCATGGGGCTTCGGGCCGACAAGGGCGGCCGCTTCACCGGCGACAGTTGTGCGTTCGTGGCCAGAAACGGTGCGGATGTGCTGTTCATCGCTGCGGGCGACAGGCAGGCAGGCGAGACGGCACGAGCCGCCTTCCCAGACTTCTGATGCCGCTGATCCTTTGCGGCACCCCTATCGGGAACCTCGACGATGCCGCTCCACGCCTCGCGGCGACGCTGCGTGACTGCGATGTCGTGTTTGCCGAAGACACCCGGCGCACCCGCATCCTGCTGGATCGTCTGGCCGTGGACGTCCCACTCAGATCGTTCTTCACGGGGAACGAGCGGCAGCGAACCGATGAACTCCGCCGACGGCTCGAGGCCGGTGAAACGGTGGGACTCGTAACCGACGCAGGTATGCCGTCGATCTCCGATCCTGGGCTGCTCGCCGTGACTGCGGCCCGGTCTGTGGGAGCACCGGTCACCGTGGTGCCGGGGCCGAGTGCCGTTACGGCAGCCCTCGCAGTGTCCGGGTTGGCGTCCGATCGGTTCGTGTTCGAAGGCTTCCTCCCACGCGCCGGTAGCGATCGCCGTACGCGAATCGAAGACATCGCCGCCGAAACCCGCACAGTTGTGTTCTTCGCGTCACCACGGCGAGTCGGCAGTGATCTCCGGGACCTCGCCGAGGCGGCCGGCAACGATCGGCAGGTCTGTGTCGCGAGGGAACTCACGAAGCTCCACGAGGAGCTCTGGTGGGGTTCGCTGGGCGAGGCGGCGGGCCGGTTCGTCGGTGATCAGCGCGGTGAGTTCACCGTCGTGCTCGCAGGAGAACACCCCCGGCCGCCCGACCTGCAAGCAGCGGTGGAAGCGGTCCGAGCCCTCGTTCAGGAGGGCGAATCGATGTCTTCCGCCGTGCGCATCGTTGCCGAACGCTCGGGGGTGTCGAGACGAGTTCTCTACGAGGCGACGCTCTAGTGAATCGCCTTGCGGCAGGAGGCGCAGACGCCTTTGCCTTTGAACGCCGTCACGTCTGTGGTCGAGCCACAGAACGCGCACGTCGCCTCCAGCTTGCGAATCATGATCGAGTCACCCTCGACGCCGATGATCAGCTGGTCGCCCTCGTGGATGTTGAACATCCTCCGAGTCTCCGCCGGGATGACCACCCGTCCGAGGTCATCGATCTTTCGAGCAATACCGGTGTCCATACAGCCTCCGTAGATAGGACAGTGCCCCACCGGTCCTGGGCGGTGTGAGCCACATCTTACCTGATCTTCGAGGAGTATGTCACCAATCCCCTACGATCTCGGGACATGACGTGGGTCGATCCACACTGCCATCTCCAACTCGCCGACGCAGATCCGTCGGAGCTGCTCGAACGTGCCTCGGATGTCGACTGGGTCGTCGTACCGGGGGTCGACCTCAAGACGAGCCTGCAGGCGCTCGCCCTCGCAGATGGACGGCGAGTCCTCGCGACTGTCGGGGTGCATCCTCACGAGGCCCGAAACTGGGAGTCGGAACGTGACGAAATCGCCGAGCTCGCGCCACGCGGGGTCGGAATCGGGGAGATCGGGCTGGACTACTACCGGGATCTGTCGCCTCGTGCTCTCCAGCGTGCGGCATTCCGCGACCAGCTGGAGCTTGCGGCACAGCTCGATCTGCCTGCGGTGGTGCACTGTCGGGACGCGTTCGCAGATGTGTTCGAACTCGTCGAGGCCACCGGCACCGCCGATCGCGTCGTTCTTCACTGTTGGACGGGCGGTCCGAGGTGGACCAAGCGGTTCCTGGACCTTGGTGTGATGTTCTCGTTCGCCGGCCCGGTGGCCTTCGAAACCGGCGACACGGTGAGGCGCGGCGCCGAGCTTGTACCGCCAGACCGGGCCACCGTCGAGACCGACACGCCGTACCTGTCACCACCGCCGTTCCGGGACGAGCCGAACGAACCGGCGCATGTCGCGCTCGTCGGCTTCGCGCTCGCCGGCGTGTGGGGCATGTCACCCGATGAGGTCGCTCGCACCACGTCGGCAACCGCGACCCGCATATACCGGTCATGACACAGGGGCCCGCGTCGATCAATCGGCTCCTGCGCGATCACGGCGTTGTGCCTCGCAAGCGTCTCGGGCAGCACTTCCTCGCCGATCCGAACATCGTCGCCAAGATGGTCGCGACCGCGGGAGTCGGCCCGGATGACGACGTACTCGAGGTGGGCGCCGGGACCGGCTCACTCACGGCGGCGCTGGCAGACACGGGGGCTCACGTCGTCTCCTACGAAGTCGACTCCGGGCTTCGCTCGATCCTCCACCACGTGGTCGGGGACCGTCCCAATGTCGAGTTGCGATTCGAAGATGCCGTCGTTGCCCTGCCATCGGCGCTTGGTCCTGGGCGCTGGAAGATGGTCGCCAACCTGCCGTACAACGTCGGAACGCGACTGCTCCTCACCCTTCTGCGGGACGCCCGGCAGGTACAGGAGTTCACGGTGATGGTGCAGAAGGAGGTCGCCGACAGGCTCACCGCCAGGCAGGGATCGCGCTCGTACGGGCTGCCGTCGGTCGTGGTCGGCCTCACCGCGGACGCCCGCCGCGCGTTCACCGTGCCGCCCCAGGTCTTCGTCCCCCCTCCGCGCGTCTCGTCGGCCGTCGTGGTTGCTCATCGACGTCCTGCGCACGAGCACCTCGATGACATCCTCGACCTCGCCGCGCTGGCGTTTGGGCATCGGCGGAAGATGTTGCGGTCCAGCATCGATCGCGGCATCCTGCTGAGAGCGGGCATCGACCCACACGCCCGCCCCGAAGATCTGTCACCCGGCCAGTTCGTCGACATTTGGGAGGCATCGCATGACTGAGCGGGCATCGGCCCCGGCGAAGCTCAATCTGGACCTCCACGTCCTCGGCGCAGAACGGGACGGGTACCACCGACTCCGATCACTCGCACAGGCGATCAACTACTACGACACACTGCAAGCCGAGCCTTCGGACGACGACCACCTCGACGTCGACGGTGAACCGATTCCGGGGAAGAATCTCGTCTGGGGAGCCGTCGAATCACTCCGGCGTCGCTCCGGTGACAGAACTCCACTCCACCTCAGCCTCGACAAACGCATCCCGGTGGCAGCCGGTCTCGGTGGAGGCAGCGCGGACGCCGCAGCGGCCTTGTTGCTGGTTGGGCGCATCCTCGGGGTGAGCGATGTCGCAGACCTGGCACCTCTGCTGGGAGCCGACGTGCCGTTCTTTCTCGATGGTGGGCTTGCGATGATGGAGGGGAGGGGCGAGCGACTGACACGGCTTCCGCTCACATCCGACTACGCGGTCGGCGTGGTGACTCCAACGTTCCACCTCGCCACCGCGGACGTCTTCAGGGCGTGGGATCGTCTCGGCGACGCCAAGGTCCGTCCGGTTCATGCCGGTGCCGTGCCTCCGTCGCTGAGGGAGTACGCGCCACTGATCAACGACCTCGAACCGGCCGCCCGGCTCGTCGCACCAGATCTCGGTGACTGGATCTCGGATTTGGAGGACCTCTGGGACAGGCCGGTGCTGCTGACGGGAAGTGGTCCGGCGCTATTTGCGTTCTTCGTCGACGTGGATGAGGCACGCTCGGCCGTCGCGTCCGCACCGGGAAGGGCGGCCTTTGCAGCCCGGCCGATTCCGGGCGGAGTGCGTGTGGAGCCACGGTTGTAGACTCGACGCCGCGCCCGAGACCTCGTTTCTTGGGGGGTGGTGTAATGGCAGCACTACGGGTTTTGGTCCCGTCAGTAGGGGTTCGAGTCCCTTCCCCCCAGCGACCAAGGAGGGTCGAATGGCCGTGAGAGCAGTGATACTCGCCGCGGGGGCAGGTACCCGCATGAAGTCCGATCTCCCGAAGGTGTTGCACACCGTCGCCGGGCAACCGATGGTCTCGTGGGTAGTGTCGGCGGTGAGATCGTTGGAACCGGACCAGATCGTGGTCGTCGTTGGCGCCAAAGGGGACCAGGTTCGACCGTTCCTCGCCGACGACATCGATGTGGTGGTGCAGGAGCAGCGGCTGGGCACCGGACATGCGACAGGAATTGCTCTCGGCGCGATACCGGTGGACGACGGCGACGCCATCCTGGTCGCGCCGGGTGACGGGCCGCTGCTCGTGCCGTCCACCCTGGAAGAGTTGATCGGCCTGCACCGGCGCACCGGTTCAGCCGTGTCGGTGTTGACCGCCGAGGTCGACGACCCCGCCGGGTACGGTCGGATCACGCGTGATGGGTGGGATCGCGTCGTGGGGATCGTAGAGCATGTGGACGCGAGCGCATCGCAGCGTCAGATCCGGGAGATCAACGGCGGCGTGTACGTATTCAATTCAAGGCTGCTCGCCGAAGCCCTTCCGAAGATCGAGCCCAACAACGTACTGGGTGAGTACTACCTGACTGACGCCATCGAGATTCTCGGTAGCTCAGGGCATCCGCTGCACGCCCTGAAGACCGTCCCTTCCGAGATCGCAGGGGTCAACAGCCTCGTGCAACTCGCTCGGGTCGAGGCGTTCATGCGCACCCGTCTCAATGAAGCGCTGATGACCGCCGGTGTGTCGATGCAGGACCCCGACCGGGTGTATCTGGAGGCCGGTGTTCGCGTCGAGCCCGGCGCGACGCTTCTGCCGGACGTACATCTCTGTGGTCGTACGAGCGTCGCGGCCGGCGCGAAGGTGGGTCCTGGCGTGACGGCAGAGGACTCGGTGATCGGACCCGACGCGCACGTGTGGTACTCAGTGCTGCGCGGAGCCGAGGTTGGGGAAGGGGTCGAAGTCGGCCCCTACGCGTCCTTGCGCCCTGGAACGGTGCTGCGCAAGGGGAGCAAGGTCGGTACGTTCGTCGAGACCAAGAAGTCGACGGTCGGGGAAGGCGCCAAGGTTCCGCATCTCAGCTACATCGGCGATGCGCAGATCGGACGGGACGCAAACATCGGGGCAGGAACGATCACCTGCAACTACGACGGTGTCGCGAAGCATGAGACGGTCATCGGCGACAGGGCGTTCATAGGTTCTGACACCATGCTCGTCGCGCCGGTCACAATCGGCGACGACGCCGTTACCGGAGCGGGCTCGACGATCACGAAAGATGTGTCCCCGGGCGCGTTGGCAGTGGAGCGTTCGATACAGAAAGAGATCCCCGACTACGCTGCCAGGCGGCGGAGGAAAGAGTCCTGAATGGAGATTTCTGCTCAGAAGCGGCTCATGCTCTTTTCGGGGAGCGCCAACCCCGAGTTCGCCGCAGAGGTCGCGGATCTCATGAACCTCAAGCAGGGTGGGCTCGAGCGTTCCGTCTTCGCGAGCGGTGAGATCTACGTCAGGCCGACCGAGAGCGTACGCGGCGCCGATTGTTTCGTGATCCAGAGTCACTCCCGCCCCATCAACTTCCATGTCATGGAGCAGCTCCTCATCATCGATGCCCTGCGCCGCGCGTCGGCCAAGCGGATCACTGCGGTCATGCCGTTCTTCGGATACTCGCGCCAGGACAAGAAGGGGTTGCCGCGTGAGGCGATCTCGGCTCGCCTCGTGGTTGACATGTTCGCTGCCGCCGGTGCAGACCGGCTCGTGTCGATCGACCTCCACAGTGGGCAGATCCAAGGGTTCACCTCCAAGCCTTTCGACCATCTGACGGCCTTGCCGATCTTCGTCGACTACCTCGAGAAGACCCTGGACGGCCCTACGACGATCGTGTCGCCCGATGCCGGCGGCGTGAAGCGGGCAGAGCGGTATGCCCGGCACCTCAACTCCTATGTGGGGTTCGTTCACAAGCGGCGGGAGGCGGACAAGCGGAACGTCGCCGAAGCGCTGGCGATGATCGGGAAGGTGCGGGGCCGGCACGCGATCATCGTGGACGACATCGTCGACACGGCAGGCACCGCCACGAGCGCTGCGAATCTCCTCGTCGAGCGAGGGGCTCTGTCGGTTCGTCTGATCGCCACGCACGGTGTTCTCTCACCGCCGGCCATGGACCGCCTCAGGGACTCCGACATCCGCGAGGTCGTGATCGCCAACACCCTTCCCGTTCCCGAGTCCGTGAACGGCTTCTCCAAACTGAAGGTGCTCTCCGTTGCGCCGCTGTTCGCCCGGGCTCTGAGGGCCATCTTCTCCGACGAGAGTGTGTCGGAGATCTTCTTGGGCGAAAACCTCTAGCTCGCTTCGCTCGCGTCTCGAGTCTTCAGTCGTCGGTCCTCAGAGGCGGAGATCACTGGTTGCCGATGGTTGATGACCGATGACTCAGGGCTGCCTAGGCTCGGTCCATGGACTCCAAGATTCTCAGAGTAACCACCGGAAGGGGCGTGTACGACCTGACGGCCCAGGCCGCAGCGTTCGTCGCCGGCCGTGAAGACGGCCTGTTGTCGGTCTTCGCCGAGCACGCAACCGCGGGACTGGCGCTCATCGAGACCGGCGCGGGGAGCGATCTCGATCTCATGGACGTGATCGACACGGTCCTCCCGAGGGACGATCGTCGGTGGAGGCACCGGCACGGCAGCCCAGGGCATGGAGCCGATCATGTACTCCCTGCCTTCGTCGCACCCAGCATTACCATCCCTGTCGTCGCCGGTCGAATGGCGCTCGGCACCTGGCAGTCCCTCGTATTGGTCGACCCGAACGGAGACAACTCGGAGCGACGGATCAGGTTGTCCTGGGTACCTGGCTAGGGGAGTGTGACCGTCTCACCCGGGTGGATGAGATCTGGGTTCCCCGAACGGAGACGCTCCCTGTTGACCGCGACCACACTTGCCCAGTAGGTGGCGATTCGTCTGGGTGAGGGGTCGGCCTCGATCGAGCGGATGTGGCGCTCCGAGATCGTCCACAGGTTGTCACCCGGCTGAACCACGACGGTCGTTCGCCCGGGGACCTGCCCGGTCGTTGCTGAGAGCTCACTCTCCGGGCGTACAAACGCACCTGGAGGGATCAGCACGCCCGAGGAGTCGGCCTGGGCCGTCACAGCGAACGCCGGAGGGGCAGTTGCGACTCCCGTCACGATCGCGGTGGCGACGGCCCTATGTATCAGTGTGCGCGCCAGGGGATTCGTGAATCTTGGACGGCGCGACGAGAGGATCGCGATCGTGGAGTAGGTCGTCCACGCCATCCAGAGGAGCGCCACGACGCGCAGGACCGCCATCAGTCGGTCGATGGGGTTGCCCGGGTCCAGCAGCATGCCGGCACGCCAGAGCGCCATGAGCGAGAGGAGTTCCACCGGTATGAGTAGGAGGGCCTTGGCCATGACCCGAACGTACCTCGAGGGTGGCATGTAGTCAACGGTTGAATACTCTCGACAATGATAAAGCTACGTTGTAGGTTCGCCTGGTCCGATTGGAAGGAGGCCAGATGGCCGTGTACGGGGGCGATCTCGCCCAGCTGGATGATCTCGCGATGCGGTTCCGCCAGGAAGGAGCCGAGATCGAAGCGCTCGAATCCCGGATCGGCGCCTCGCTGCAGTCGACTGCGTGGACCGGCCCGGCCGCGGACCGATTCCGACAGGCATGGTCGGGCGACTTCGTCCCGGCACTCCACAGGCTCAGAGAAGCCATGGCGGAGAACGCCACTGCCGTCACCCGCCGCCGGCAAGCGATCGAGTCCGCGACGAGTTGACGTTGCACCAGGGACTCGCGGTGCGTCTGTCGGCGCTCGAGGGTGAGATCGTACGTGTCGAAGGCATGGCGGAGGGGTCATGGGCGGGACCTTTCGCGGAGCGCTTCCATCAGGAAGTTACCCGACAGCGGCGAGTGATCCGGCAGGTCATGAACGAGCTGCTCGAGGCGCCGTGAACCTACGAGTGACGTGGGAGGGGGAGGTCATCGCCATCGATGCTCCACCAGGAGCAACGGTCGGCACCCTCCGATCTCTGCTCGCCCACCACCCCGACGAGATCTGGGTGGGGGATCGACGATTCGCCGACCATGAGCAGATCGGTCACATCCCCAACGGGTCGGCACTGTGTGCTTCGCGAGGAGAAGCCCGATCGATCCCGGTGGTCGAAGAGGGGCGGGTGTCGTTCCACCGACCACCTCGTATCACTCCGATGGCCGTGCCACCACCGGTGCCGCCTCCCGAGTTTCCTCGCATTCCGGATCGACGGGTGCGGTTCCGGTGGGCGGCTGCCGCCGTCCCGCTCACGGCTGGTCTCGTCCTTGCCGTCGTCTTCGGGCCGATGATGGCCGCCTTCTCACTGATCGGAGTCCTCATGGCCGCGGGCAGCTGGCTGGAGGAACGTCTCGCACTCTCACGTGAACGCCGAGCGGCCTACGACGCCATACGCAAAGCGACGGTCCACCACGAGCGGGCCAGGGTCGCACGGCGCAAGCAAGTCGAGGTGGTGTTGGGATCTCGTCTCCCCGGCCCGGATCGCGTCGCCGCGTTGGCTGCATCGAGAGCTCGAGAATTGTGGCAACGCCGGCCGTCGCATCCCGACTTCGGGATGGTCTCGGTGGGACGCTCGAACGATGGGCTGCCCATCGAAATAGCGCTTGCCCCACTGACGACCGTCGGGATCGCCGGCGCAGCCGCCCTCGGACTGGCTCGATGGGTCGTGGCGCAGGCCGTCGTACATCACGGACCGGCGGATGTCGCCGTGCGCGGACCTTCGGCTCCCGAGTGGGCGTGGCTCGGATGGCTGCCGCACCTGGCGACGGGAGCCGGGTTGGAGGTGGCCGTCGACGAGCTTGGCGGAGAGCGACGGTGCGGCATCGTGGTGACCGATGATCCCGATCGGCTGCCCGGCGTGTGCGATCTCGTGATCGAGACCGACACCCAAGGACTTGTCAAGGCGGTAGGTTCGGCGGAGGGCACGGTTCGATGCGGACGCGTGCTCACAATCCGGGAGGAAGACGCCATCGCTACGGCCAGGGCACTCGCGTGCCTGCGCGACCCTGACGCCCCCGTCGCCGACGGCCCGGTTTCGCTCGACGAGTTGCTCGAAACGCCCACCGCATCGTCGATCGCCGAAGCGTGGAGGCACCACGACACGGGACTGGTCGCACGCATCGGTTCCACCACGAAGGGCCCCCTGGAGTTGGATCTCGTGGGTCATGGTCCTCACGCCCTCCTTGCTGGCACCACCGGGTCCGGAAAGAGCGAACTTCTGAGGAGTCTCGTGATCGCACTCGCCGTCCGATACCCGCCGGACCATGTCGCGTTCGTTCTGGTCGACTTCAAGGGTGGCGCCACGTTCGACCCATGCCGGCGGCTGCCCCATGTCGCCGGGTCGATGACCGACCTGGACACTTCGGGTGCGGAGAGGGCGCTGGAGGCGCTGAGAGCCGAGGTGAGCGCCAGAGAACGATGCCTGCGCCAGGCAGGAGTGGCCTCCCTCGAACCTAAGGAGGTGGGCACGCCTCGTCTACTGGTGGTGGTCGACGAGTTCGGTGCACTCGCCGATCAGGCTCCGGGGACACTGGACGGGCTCATCGATCTCGCTCGTCGGGGTAGGAGCCTCGGGATTCACCTTCTGCTGGCGACGCAACGACCCGCGGGCGTCGTCAGCGACCGCATTCGAGCCAACACGTCGATCCGGATCGCCTTGCGCGTGCACAGCAGCGCCGACTCCCAGGATGTCATCAACAGCGATGATGCCGCACATGTCGACCGCCGCAGGCCAGGAAGTGGTTTCGCTCGGCTCGGTCCCGGTGAGCTCATCGCTTTCACCACAGGATTCGTCTCGGGGAGTTCGGGGGAGGTCCGTGTGGGCGCCGGAGGAGCACTATCGGGCGGCGATGACCGTCTCTGCGATCTCGATCGCATCGTCGATGCCGTGTGCGGGGCAGCCGAGGAGAACGGACGCCTGCCGGCCGATCCCATCTGGACCGACTGGCTCCCGGCATCGATCCGATCGAATGATCTCCAGTCGCAGGACGGAATCCCGATCGGGCTCGTCGACGATCCCCGTCGTCGCCGACCCCTGGTGTGGGCAGGAGAGAACATCCTGGTCGTGGACCCAACCGGCAGCGACGCATCTCGAACCCTCGCTGGAGTCGCGACGGCCGCCTGCTCGCACGGCGTCCACGTCCATATCGCCGGGGTTCGACAGGACTCGCCGTTGTGGCGGCTCACCTCACTGGTCGGCAACGTCGTTGGAATCGGCGAAGTGGAACGCACGCGCCGGCTCGTCCGCTACCTCAACGAAGAGATCGATCGGCGACGCGTCGCTCTTACGTCCGACCCGTCGATCCTGATCGCCGTCGAGGAACTCGACGTAGGAGAGTGGCTGGAGCGAATCATCAAGGAGGGGCCGGCGCTGGGAGTCGGCGTGATCGCCTCGATCCGGCATGCCGGGGCCGTCGGTGGCGCCATTCTTGCGGGGTTTCCCGAGCGGTTGGCCTTCAGGCTCCTGGATCCCTACGAGTACCTGGCGCTCGGCATCGGCTCGATCCCCGAGTTGCCGCGAGGAGCGGCCTTCTCGATGGCCCATCAGCGGGTCGTGAGGGTCGTCGAACCGGAGTACGACCTCGCCGCGCCCTCGAAACGGCCACCGCACATCGGGGCCCTTCCGCTCGAGGTGCCCATATCTTCGATCCACGGGATGGCCTGCACCGACAACGGCACCCTGTTCATCCCGATTGGCCTCGGTGGTACATCGACGATCGGCCCGATGGGGTTCCATGTCGATCCGGGCCGCCACATCGTCATTACGGGCCCACCCGGCTCAGGCAAGTCGACCGCGCTGCAAGCCGTCGCCGAATCGGTGGAGGGAGTGATCCCTACCGGCCAAGCCAAAGGACGGAGAATTGTGCTCATCGACGATGCCCACAGGCTCGACGAAGTACCGGTGGACGTCGACTCCGACCTGCATCTCGTGGTTGCCGCCCGCGCCGGTGATCTCCCCCACGGGCACTGGGTGAGACGGCTGGCGTTCGATGCCGCGGGCCTGTCGTTGCAGCCGGATCAACGAGACGAAGACTTCTGGCGCATGAGGCTGCCCGGAGCGCAACCACCCGGCAGAGGCGTCGTGCTGCGCCGAGGGGTGGGTATTCCGATTCAGGTTGCGTCCAGTACGATGCATCCGAAGCTCAAGGAGGACCAATGCGAGTTCGGATAGGAGTCGCCGACACCTCACGTGAGGTCGAGATCGACGTCGATGACACCGAGGCGTTCATCGCGATGGTCGAGGAGGCCCACGAGCGAGGAGACGCGTTCGTTTGGGTGGACGCGCTCGACGGGAAACGGGTAGGGATCCCGCTGACCAGACTCGGATTCATCGAGATCGAACCCGACCAGAAGTTCAACGTCGGGTTCAGAAGCTGAAGAAGCCGGCCATGCGGCCGGCCTCTCCGTCGAATCAGTTCGGGCCTAGCTGGCCCGCCGTCTCCGTTCCGCGAGCCAACGCTTGCGGAGACGACGACGCTCGTCTTCTGCATAGCCGCCCCAGACGCCCGACTCCTGATTGGAGCGGAGGGCGTACTGGAGGCAGTCTTCCTTGGCCGAGCACTGCGCGCAGATGATCTTGGCATCGGCGATCGACTGCAAAGCGGGTCCTGTTGAACCGACTGGAAAGAACAGGGTCGGCTCCGAGTCTCGGCAGGCGGCAAGCTGACGCCAATCGGTGGTTACGGTGAGCAAGACACGATCTCCTTGGAGAAGGATTGTGATGTAATTCACAAGAACCCTACCCACGGTCAAAACCTACAGCAAGGGATAATGGGATGGATTTCTCTGGAATTCTCGTGGGCGCACATCGGGGGATGCGACTCGAGTACCCAGACAACACGATTGCAGGAATCGTCGCCGCGACGAGGGTCGCCGACCTGGCCGAGACGGACCTGCGGCGAACCGCCGACGGGGTCGCGGTGCTCTCACACGACCCCGAGATCGCGGGGCACGTCGTGATCGAAACCGACTGGGCGACGCTGGCGGGAGTCGACCTCGGCGATGGCTACCGGCCCGCCCGTTTCGACGAACTCCTGAGGGCCGTCGATGCGTTCCCGATCGACATCGAGATCAAGAACGATCCAGACGAGCCGGATTTCGACCCCGAGTTCTCGTTCGCGATCGAGGTGACGTCACTGGCACGGCCTCAGGACGTGGTCACCTCCTTTCATTGGCCGACGATGGATGCGGTCAAGCGGGCACACCCGTCGCTTCGTACCGGCCTGCTGGTCGAGCCGGACGGTTCGCTGGACGAGGTGGCGCGGCGAGCGGTCGATGGCGGTCACTCGATCGTCGCCTCCCACTGGTGGCTGCTCGGGGACGATCCGCGTGCGCCGGTAGCCCGGCTGAAGGAACGAGGGTTGGAGGTTGTCGCGTGGACCGTCGACGACGAGGATCGAGCCAGACTGCTCGCAGCGGCCGGCGTGTCGGTCATCATCACCGACGACCCTCGCAGGATCATCGACGCACTGAGGAGGAACGAGTGAGCATCAAGTCAGAGCTGGCAGCCGAACTGAGGGACGCCATGCTCGGGCGCGACGCGCTCCGGCGCGACGTGATCCGACAGGTCGAGACCGAGGTGACCAGAAAGGTGACGGAACCCGGTTTCGAGGGTGAGGCCGACGACGAGCTGTATCGGGCCGTCATCGGTTCGTATGTCAAGAAGATGTCGAAAGCTCGAGACGAGTATGCGGTACTGGGAGAACGAGGCGAGGCGATGGCGATGAAGCTCGGGTTCGAGGTTCAATATCTGTCGCGTTGGCTTCCCACGACCCTTTCGGAAGACGACACGCGAGCGCTCGTGCGATCGACGATCACCGAGATCGGCGATGTCACGTCGGCGGGGATGGTGATCGGCCGGCTGATGAAGGCGCACGGAGATCAGCTGGACGGTTCGGTGGTCAACAGGATCGTGAGGGAAGAGCTGGGGTGAAACGCTACGCCCCGATGCTGGCGACCCGGATGCCGCGTCCGTTCACCGATCGAAGCTGGATGTTCGAGCCCAAATGGGACGGGATTCGCCTGCTGGTCGAATCGGACGGAAGCAAGATGACCCTTCGAACGCGGTCGGGTAGAACGATGGATCACGCGGCGTTTCGCGAGACCCCCGCAGGTCATCCTGTCGTGCTCGATGGGGAGCTGGTCGCGTTTGATGAGCTGGGCGTTCCGAGATTCGGGCTGCTGCAGCGTGGCGCTGCATCGATCGCCTACATGGTGTTCGACATCCTCTACGACGAAACCGAGGTGATCGACGAACCGCTGGAAGATCGGCTGGACCGGCTGGCACGACTCGCCCTCCCTCCTCCGTTCATCCGATCCGAGGCCATCCCGACCGAAGGTGAGGCACTGTTCTCGGCAGCCGCCTCGAGCGGGCTCGAAGGTATCGTCGCCAAGCGGCTCGGCTCCCGGTACCGGCCGGGTGCCCGTTCGCCCGACTGGCTCAAGATCACGGTCAAACACACTGTGCGGGCGGTCGTCGGTGGGTTCACGAGGGGAGAGGGGTCGCGATCGTCGACGTTCGGAGCGCTCCTGGTCGGCGTCCCTTCAGAGGCGGGACTTCGATGGGCTGGTGCCGTCGGTACCGGGTTCGACGAAGCGAGCCTCGCCGCAATCCGCGACGCGCTGGAGCAGATGCGGTCCGAGCGCTGTCCCTTCGAGGACGACGAGGAACTGCCACGGGGCGCAACCTGGGTGGTGCCTTCGCTCGTTGCGGCCGTCGAGTACAAGGAGTGGACCACTGCCGGGCGGTTACGGGCCCCGTCATTCAAAGGGTTCACGGACGAACCCGCCGACAGGTGGGAGAACGAGGGACCTACGACGCCCGCTTCGTAGCTTCCACGCTCGCCTTGAGCGCCTCGAGCAAGTCGAGCACCTTGGTCGGCTCGGGCATGGTCGGTGAGACGACCTCCTCGCCCTCCAGCTTCGCCCGAGCGGCCTCCTCGATCGCTTCCCTGGTCTGGTCGTGGAACGCGTCCGGATCGAAGTCCGAGGTGAGATTGTCGATGATCATCTCTGCCATCTGCACCTCTTCGGGTCGAACATCCACCGAGGCATGGTCGAACTCGGGCACCCGGATCTCGTCCGGCCAGAACATCGTCTCGAGGACCAGGACGTTCTCGTCAGCTCTGAGTGTGGCGAGGTGCTCCTTCGCTCGCAGCGAGAACCGCGCGATACCGACGCGATTCTTGCGGGTGAGCGCCTCCAAGAGGATCGTGTACGCCTTCTCTCCGGACGACTCCGGCGCCAGGTAGTAGGACGTGCGGTAGAAGAGAGGGTCGATCTCTGCCGAGTCCACGAACTGGACGACGTCGATCAGGCGTGACCCGCCACCGACCCTCAGCTCGTCGAGCTCCTCGTCCGTGAAGACCGCGTAGCGGTCCTTGTCCACCTCGAAGCCACGAACGATCTCGTCCCAGGTCACCTCTTTGCCGTCGACTTCGGCCACCCGCTTGTACTTGATCGGAGATCCGTCTTCGGCTCGCAGCATCTTGAACTTCGGCTTCTTGTTCTCGGTCGCGGAGAACAAGGCCACCGGAATGGTGACCAGGCCGAAGCTGATCGCGCCCTTCCAAATCGATCGCATGCCAACAAGGTATCAGGAACCAACCGTCACGGTGTCCGATATCGGGCTGTCGAGTCTCGCGATCCTGAGTCGCCGCGACGATAGGACGCGAAGGGGGCCCGCGGGTGCCGGTGCCGCCTGGCACAATGGGGACCATGAGCACGGGTTCCGGAAGACCCGACGAGGCACGGGCACGAGAAGGTGACGAGACACGCCATGCGACGCTGCTGAGAGGCGTTCGCAATCCAGTGATCGTCATCCTGATACTCGCCGGCATCTTCGACGGTCTCGCAGGCAACCCCGTGCACGCCATACTGCTGATCGTGGTCGCGCTAGTCCTCGCGTCCGACGTGGACTTGCCTGTTCAGGTCGAGGGGGGAACCGACGTGGCGGTGGAACCCGAGGACAGCCATTCCCTTGTTGCCCTGGTCATCGCCGTCGTGTACGCAGTGGCCGTCGGAGGGTTCGAGCGCTACTCGTGGCCGGGGACCGTCGCCGTGATCGTCCCTGGAGTCGTGGGCCTACTGATGGCGTTTCGTGCTGCCCGTATTCCCGGGCCGGAACCACGTCCGATCCAACACCGCGGCGCGGTCGCGTGGGCATCGCTGTTCATCGCCCTCGGCCTCTGGGAGCTGACGAATCTCTTGCTGCAGCCCGATCTGGCAACGGGCTCGTACGCGCATCCCACGCTCAGCACGCTGCTCGATCCGATCCTGGCGATGCACACGGGCCGCTCCGCGCTGCTCTTCGTCTGGCTCGTGCTCGGCTGGTATCTGGTGAAACGATGAGCAGCCACGACGCCACCGTTGCCATCTACGCCCTGATCGCCCTCGTCGGGCTGGTCCTGGAAGTGATGGGCCGCACCGGTCGCACCGAAGTGCCACCGTTGGGGACGGTGCTGACACGGATCATGCACACGCGGTCCGGCCGAATCGGTGTGATGGCCGGCTGGATGTGGATCGGTTTGCACTACTTCGCCAAGTGAAGCGCCCTCGGCAGGATTCGAACCTGCGCACCCGGCTCCGGAGGCCGGCGCTCTATCCCCTGAGCTACGAGGGCGGGTACGCCATGATACCGCCGGCGGGATCTCCCCCGACATCGGTCCGCAGCAGGTCTTCATCGGTTTCGCGGCGCACGACGAGCCGGGCGGTGCCTTCACGACAGAACACAACGGCCGGGCGAGGAACCTTGTTGTAGTTCGACCCCATCGAGTGACCGTATGCCCCGGTCACGGGCGTCGCCAGGACGTCCCCGACGTGAAGATCCTCGGGCACCCATCCCTCTGCCACGAGCATGTCTCCTGACTCGCAGTGCTTGCCCACCACACGCACGGATCTCGGTCGGGGTGCATTCACCGATCTGGGCAGGAACGTCTCGTAGCCGCTGCCGTACAACACTGGGCGAGGGTTGTCGCTCATACCCCCGTCGACAGCGACATACGTGCGCACACCCGGGATGTCCTTGATGGTGCCCACGGTGTAGAGCGTGATCGCTGACGCCGCAACGATCGATCGTCCCGGTTCGACGGACAACCGAACGTCGATTCCACGCAGCGCGTTCCAGAGGCCGGCCGCCCACTCGGTGATCGACGGCGCAGACTCTCCCTCCACGTAGGCGACACCCAGGCCGCCTCCAAGTGACAGCTCGGGCAGACCGAACGGTTCAGCGAGTAGCGCCACGATTCGGGCCGCCTCGGCAAATGCTTCGAGGGAGAACACCTGACTCCCGATGTGGGCGTGGAGCCCGACCAATCGCATCGCGTCCGAGCCTCGTGCCCGTTCCACCGCCTGGGCCGCCTTCGAAGCCGCGAAACCGAACTTCGTGTCGTCGCCGCCGGTCCTGACGAACTCGTGCGTGTGAGCCTCGACCCCCGGGGCCACACGAAGGAGCACGACGGGTGCAGGCAGACCGTCTCGATGGAGAGCCTCGATGCGGTCCATCTCGTCGAAGTTGTCGACGACGATCCGCCCAACGCCGATCTGCATGGCGGTCTCGAGCTCCTCCATCGACTTGTTGTTGCCGTGGAGGATGAGCCGGTCGGCAGGGACCCCGGCGGCCCTGGCGACGGCCAGCTCACCACCGGTGGCTACATCGAGACGCATTCCCACCTCGTGAGCGAGACGGGCCATCGTGGTGCACAGGAACGCCTTGGTCGCATAGGCCGCGCCGTCACCGAACGCCGAGACGGCTTCACGGCAGCGGACACGGATGTGGTCCTCGTCGTAGACGAAGAGCGGGGTGCCGAACTGACCAGCGAGGTCGACGGTGTCGCACCCCGCGATGTGCAGCCTGCCATCCACGGTGGACGAGTTGTCGGGAAGCAGTGTGAGAGGGATCTGTCCGGCCATGGTGGTGCGAGGGTATCGCGACGATTCCACCGCCGCACTCGCGTCGCTAACCTCCGCCGACGATGGAGCACACATGGCGATAGGCATAGGCGTTCTCGGAAGCGGCATCGTCGGAGGGGCGCTGCTGCGCCGCCTCATCGAGGACCGGCAGGCGTTGGGAGCGCGAACGGGGCTCGATCTCGAAGTGCGCAAGGTCGCCATCCGATCTCCGGAGAGGGCCCGTTCGTTCCCGATTCCGGGTCATCTCATAACCACCGACGCGACCGAGGTGGTGAGCGACCCTGGTGTGCAGCTGGTCGTTGAAGTGATGGGTGGTCTGGAACCTGCGGGTGAGTTGGTTCGGACGGCCCTGCGCTCCGGCAAGGCGGTCGTCACCGCCAACAAGGAGCTGATGGCGGCACGCGGGTCCGAACTGCTCGACGAGGCGGCGAAGACGGGTGTGTCGCTGCTGTTCGAAGCGTCGGTCGGCGGTGGGATTCCGATCATCCGCCCCTTGACCGAGACCCTCGCTGGAGAGCCGTTGACGCGCGTGATGGGCATCGTCAACGGGACGACCAACTACCTGCTGACACGCATGAGCGAAGACGGGGCCGCGTTCGACGAGGCGCTCGCAGAAGCACAGGCGAAGGGGTACGCGGAAGCCGACCCGACCGCCGACGTGTCGGGCGCCGACGCCGTCGCCAAGGCGGCGATCCTCGCGAGCTTGGCGTTCGGGACGGTTGTCGACCCTGGTGACGTGTACAGGGAAGGCATCGAGCACATCCAGACGGTCGACGTCGGCTACGCATCCAATCTCGGCTACGTACTGAAGCTGCTTGCGATCGCCGACAAGGCGCCCGAAGGCATCACCGTCAGGGTTCATCCGACACTGGTGCCGTCGGCGCATCCGCTCGCCGCCATCCGAGGTGTGGCAAATGCCGTGTTCGTGCAGGGTCCCGAGGTGGGGGAGTTGTTGTTTTCCGGGCCCGGCGCCGGTGGAGGGCCAACAGCGACGGCGGTGCTGGGCGACGTCATCGACGCCGCTCGGGAGTTGCTCGCCGGGCCCAGAGTGACGCCTCGAGTCAGGTTCGGACCCGGCCGTGTCCGGCCGTTCGAGGAGTCGACCACCAAGTGGTACATCCGGCTCAGAGTCATAGACGCACCCGGCGTGCTCGCTGCAATCGCCGGGGCATTCGGGGAAGCCGGGGTGAGCCTCAAGTCCGTCTGGCAGGAAGGCAGACAAGACGAGGCCACCCTGCTCATGATCACCCACGATGCCGTGGAGGCGAACCTGCGCGCCGCCGTGTCGTCGATGTCCGACCTCGACGTGGTCAGCGAGGTCGCGGCGACGATCCGCGTGCAGAGCGACGAGCCGTGAGATACGTGTCGACGAGGGGCGGAGTCGCCGGAGCGACGTTCGAAGACGTGCTCCTCACCGGCCTGGCCCCTGACGGGGGGCTGTTCGTCCCCGGGTCGTGGCCCCGCCTCGATGATGTTCCAACCGGCTACCCGGACGCTGTGGCGATGATCGCCGGCATGTTCGGAGCGGGGGAAGGCCTGGAGCCACTCGCCGACGAGACCTACAGGGTGTTCGACCGGATCGCGCCGCTGACCGAATTGGGCGACGATCGCTGGCTCCTCGAGCTGTTCTGGGGACCGACGTACGCGTTCAAGGATTACGCCCTTCAGTGGCTGGGCAGGCTGTTGGATCGGACGCTCCGCCGGCGGGGTGAGCGGTTGCTCGTCGTGGGTGCGACGTCCGGCGATACTGGCTCGGCAGCGATCGCTGCGGTCGCCGGCCTCGAATCGATGGACATCGTCGTGCTGCACCCTCACGGCAGGGTGTCGGAGGTGCAGCGAAGACAGATGACGACGGTGGCCGCAGGGAACGTCCACAACGTCGCCGTCGAAGGAACGTTCGACGACTGCCAGCGGATCGTGAAGGCACTGCTCACGAGGCCGGCCAGACCTGTGTCATCCGTCAACTCCATCAACTGGGTCCGGGTGATGGGACAGATCCCCTACTACGCACACGCGGTCGCGTCCCTCGGTGCAAGTGAGGTCGATGTGGTCGTTCCAACGGGCAACTTCGGCAATGTTTACTCGGCGTGGGTTGCGAGGCGTATGGGGGTGCCGATCGGCAGGCTGATCGTCGGCACCAACGCCAACAGGAGTGTCGCCAGGTTCTTCGAGGACGGGTCGATCGTGCCCGGCCCGGTGATTCCGACCGTCGCGCCGGCGATGGACATCCAGATCCCTTCCAACCTCGAGCGCCTGGTCTTCGAGCTGGTTGGCCGTGACGGGGATCGGGTCACCGAGGCGATGGGTGGGGGCGGTGTCCCCGATCTGGATCCTGAACCCTTCGAAGCCCACACATTCGACGACACAGAGATCCTCGCGACGATGAGTGAAGTCGACCGGCGGTACGGCCTTCAGGTGGACCCGCACACGGCCGTCGCGATCGCCGCGTCAGACGCGACACCACGCGACACACCCACGATCGTTGTGGGCACGGCTCACCCGGCAAAGTTCCTGGAAGCCGTCGTGACCGCGACCGGTAGAGCCCCGATCGTGCCATCCCGCATCGCCGACATGTCCGGCCGGGAGGAGCACTTTGCGGTTCTGCCGGCCTCGATCGACGCAATTGATCGCTTCATCACTTGGAAGATCGGCCGATACCCCGTACAATGACCTCACACCCCCGGCGCACCAACCGTTGGTCGCGCCGGATCCCCAGGATCTCCGGATTCCCGAGATCGCGTCGCTGAGCCTCACGTTGACGGCTGGCCGAAAGGATGATATGACCACCAGAGCGGAACTCCAAGAGAAGTCCGTGAAGGATCTCAGAACCATTGCAGCGGCTGTGGGAGTCGAGACCTATGGTCTGCAGAAGGCCAAACTCATCGACCAGATCTTGCATGCCGATGGTGTCACGGTCAGCACCGAGCCACCGCCCATCGACTTGCCGGCCGCGTCGCCGGTAGTCTTGCCGGCCGCGTCGCCGGTAGTCGATTCGCCCGGAGAGCCGGCCGCAGGTTCGGACGACGCTTCCGACGGATCCGACGACTCAGACGACTCCGGTGACTCCGGTGACTCCGGTGACGACTCCCCCAGCGACGGGTCGGGCGAGGACCGTCAGTACGACGGGCAGTCTCGTGGGAAGCGCCGCCGTCGACGCTCCGCTGGGGGCCAGTCGCAGCAGCAGATCCCGGAGAGTGAGATGGAGGTCCGCGAAGGAATCCTCGACATCCTTCCGGAGGGGTACGGGTTCCTGAGGGTGACCGGATACCTGCCGGGCGAGCTGGACGTCTACGTTTCTGCAAGCCAGATCCGCAAGTTCGACCTGCGGAAGGGCGACAAGATCGAAGGCCCGATCCGTCCGCCCCGATCGCAAGAGAAATTTCCCGCCCTGACCCGCATCTTGAGTGTCAACGCGATGACCGCCGAAGAGGCGAGGGAACGCCCAAAGTTCTCGAAGCTCACACCGCTATTCCCCGATGTGCGACTTCGCCTCGAGGTGGACGGCAACCCGAACCGCACACTCGCACGGATCATCGACCTCATCGCACCGATCGGAAAGGGACAGCGAGGGTTGATCGTCTCCCCACCGAAGGCGGGGAAGACGACCGTGCTGAAGGAGATCGCACACTCGATCGAGTCCAACAACCCCGAGTGCTACCTGATGGTCGTTCTCGTCGACGAGCGTCCGGAAGAGGTCACCGACATGCAACGGTCGGTCAAAGGCGAAGTCGTGTACTCGACGTTCGACCGACCCGCCGAGGAGCATACGCAGGTGTCCGGCCTCGCACTGGAGCGTGCCAAGCGCCTCGTCGAGATGGGCACCGACGTCGTCATCCTCCTCGACTCGATCACCCGGCTCGCGAGGGCACACAACCTGGCGACACCGGCGAGTGGACGCATCCTGTCGGGTGGTGTCGACTCGACGGCTCTCTACCCGCCGAAGCGTTTCTTCGGCGCAGCCCGCAACATCGAAGAAGGCGGCAGCCTGACGATCATGGGGACGGCGCTCGTCGAGACGGGGTCGAGAATGGACGAGGTCATCTTCGAGGAGTTCAAAGGCACCGGCAACATGGAGCTGCGACTCGATCGCGGTCTCGCCGACCGACGCATCTATCCTGCCGTCGACATTTCCCAGTCGGGAACACGCAAGGAGGAGCTGTTGTTCGACAGGTCAGAGCTTCTTGAGGTGTGGAAGCTGCGCAGAGTGCTCCTGGCCCTCGAGCCCGGTGCCGCCCTCGAGCTGCTGATCGACCGGTTGAAGACAACGAAATCGAACCTGGACTTCCTGACCGAAGTGGCCAGGAACACGTAGGAGGAGACGGTGAAAGCAGGTATCCACCCGAACTATGTGGACACGAAGGTCACGTGCTCGTGCGGGAACACGTTCACGACCAAGTCCACGAAGCCTGAGATGCACGTCGACCTCTGCAACGAGTGTCATCCGTTCTTCACGGGCCGTCAGAAGCTCGTCGACACCGGCGGTCGGGTCGAGCGTTTCCAGAAGCGGTACGGTCGCAAGAGCTTCACCAGCACCAGCAACACCGACGAGTAGCGGGACCAGGTGAGTCGACCTCCCGGCGCAACCGTCGGCGGACAAGCCGTCATCGAAGGTGTGATGATGCGCGCCCCCAACCGGTGGGCAGTCGCTGTGCGTCTCCCGTCGGGAGAGATCGAGTGCTCGACGAACGATCTGCCCCGCCTGTCGTCACGATCTCGTGTCGCCAGGGTGCCGTTCATCAGAGGCATCCTGGTTCTCTACGAGTCCCTCGCCCTCGGTTTCAAGGCTCTCAGCTGGTCGGCGCAGCGAGCTGTCGACGACGAGGAAGAGGAACTGACAGGCCTGCAGCTCGCGGGGACGATCACGCTGTCGGTCGTGGCGGTTCTGGCGATCTTCATCCTCGCGCCTCTCGGGGTGGCCAGACTCCTCTCCCCGTTGCTTGGAGGATCGTCGTTCGCGTTCAATGTCGTCGACGGTGTCGTGCGTGGGCTGCTGTTCATCGGCTATGTGTGGGCAATCGGCCGCTCGAAGGAGATCAAACGGGTCTTCGAATACCACGGCGCGGAGCACCAGACGATCCACGCGTATGAGGCCGGTCAGGCACTCACCGTCGAGAACATCCAGACACATCCGCCCGAGCATCCCCGGTGCGGAACCAACTTCCTGCTGATCGTCGTGCTGCTCGCGCTCATCGTCTTCACACTGATCGGGAGAGACATCCCGTGGCAGTGGCTGATCGGCTCCCGGATCTTGCTGATCCCTGTGATCGCCGGCCTCGCCTACGAGATCCTCAGGTTCTCGGGTCTGCACGGCGGGGAGGCCCTCGGCCGGTTCCTTGCCGCACCCGGACTATGGCTTCAGAAACTCACGACCTCACACCCGTCAGATGATCAGGTGGAGGTCGCGGTCGCGTCGCTACTCGCTGCGCTCACCGAAGAGGAAGTGGAAGAAGTCAAGGCTCGAGGTCCGGTCTGCCCGGCTGCGCTGCGCGCCGTGGAGTGACATGGATACGCGGCTCAGCGACCGGCTGGAAGAGATCAGGAAGGCTTTTGAGGAGGTCGAGGCCAGCCTCGCCGATCCCGACTCGTTGAGCGACAGGGACCGGTACGCCGAACTTGCCAAGCGCCACGCAGGACTCCGCAGGATCGTCGAGCAGTACGACGCGTACCTGGCGGCGTCCTCGGAGGCGAGCGACGCGGAGGAACTCGCCGGAGAAGAGGACGATCCGAGTTCCTCCCAGCAGTACCGGCAGCTCGCCGCGGAACAGCGCAGCGACATGGAGCGCCTCGAAGAAGCCCTGCGACGCGCACTCGTGCCGACGGACCCCAATGACGAGAAGGACGTGATCGTCGAGATCCGGTCCGCAGCGGGAGGCGACGAAGCTGCGCTGTGGGCGGGAGACCTGCAGCAGATGTATCAGGCGTTCGCTGAACGTCAAGGATTCAAGGTGGAGACGCTCGAGGCGTCACCGTCGGAGGGCGGCGGGTTCAAGGAGGTCATCTTCTCGGTCAAGGGGCACGGCGCCTACTCGAAGCTCAAGTACGAAGCAGGTGTCCACCGTGTGCAGCGGGTCCCGCAGACAGAGTCCCAAGGACGCGTCCACACGTCCACGGCGACGGTCGCCGTGCTCCCGGAAGCCGAAGAGATAGAGGTGGAGATCGACCCTGGCGATGTGCGCGTCGATGTCTACCGCTCGACAGGGCCGGGGGGACAGTCGGTGAACACCACCGACTCCGCGGTGCGACTCACCCACGTGCCGACGGGCCTCGTGGTGAGCTGCCAGGACGAGAAGTCGCAGCTCCAAAACAAGGACAAGGCGTTCAGGATCCTGCGGGCTCGCCTGTACCAGCTCCAGTTGGAAGCACAACACTCCGAGATCGCCGGGGCCCGCCGCGCCCAGGTGGGGACTGGCGGGCGGTCGGAGAAGATCCGCACCTACAACTTCAAGGACAGCCGGGTCACCGATCACAGGATCGGGATGACGATCAAACGCCTGCCGCAGATCCTCCAAGGTGACCTCGGCGAGTTCGTCGAAGCGCTCGCCTCCGACGAGCAAGCCCGCCGCCTGTCCCAGGGCGACTGACGTCGCCCTGGAGCCGACGGCTCACAGCTGACAGCCGGTCGCCGAGAGGTTGTTCTTGCTGTTAGCTGTTCGCTGTCGCCCTGGAGCCGACGGCTCACAGTTGACAGCTCACAGTCAGACGACGCGACACCGAGTTCTTGCTGTTGGCTGTTGGCCGTCCGCTGGGTTGTTGTACCTTGTAGTCATGCTTCCCGATCTCCTTGATGTGGGTCTTCCCCGCCACGAGGCCGAACGGCTCTTGATGGTGGCGACGGGATGGACGCGGCCCGAGCTGTACTCCACCGGACCCACCGCCGAGCAGCTTGACCAGTACCGGTCGCTGGTCGCCCGACGCCGGGAAGGCGAGCCACTCCAGTATCTCGAGGGGAGAATCCCGTTCGGACCCGTCGAGGTGCGGGTCGATGAACGTGCATTGATCCCTCGGCCGGAGACCGAGTACCTGTGGGAGCAGGCAGTCACCGCTCTCGGTGATGCCGGTCCGGGAACCCGGATCGTCGATCTGTGCACGGGATCCGGCGCGCTCGCTCTGGCACTGAAGGCACGATTCCCGGCTGCTCAGGTGATCGGAGCAGATCTGTCCGAGGAGGCACTGGCCCTGGCGGCCGAGAACGCCGCGTTGAACACTCTCGAGGTCGAGTGGTGCAAGGGGGACCTGTTCGACGCGCTACCAACGCGGGTGAAAGGGCGGGTCGACTTGATCGTGGCCAACCCACCGTACGTGTCGGCGGGGGAGTACGCGACGCTTCCCGACGAGATCCGGCTGCACGAACCGAAGCAGGCACTCGTCGCCGGAGCTCTGGGCGACGAGGTACTCGAACGGATCGCCGAGGAGGTCTACTGGTGGTTGGGCACCGGTGGGTGGCTGTTCTGTGAGATCGGCGTGACGCAGGCCGACCGGGCAACGGAGCTGTTCGGAGGGTGGCTGTACTGCGAGGTTCGAAACGACCTGGCCGGCAGACCGAGGATCCTCGTAGGACGCAAGGGCGCCCGCTGCTGCTGACACTCGCGTCGTGACGCTCGAGTGTGCTGTCCGGGAGTCGACCACCGACCAGTGAGAGGTTCACCGCGGGGCCTGCTGTAACCTTGAGGCGAGAGGCAGGTGTGCATGCGTCGACGCTTGACCAGACCACAGCTCATGGTCGTGCTCACGATCTGTCTGCTGGCCGCCGCCAGTGTCCTGCAGTGGTTGAGCCCTCCCTGGTATGACGCGAATGTGGGGTCACTTGTCCTCGGGGTGCTGACTATGTTGCTGTTTCTCACCCTCACCGCCGTCCTGTTCGACGTGTTCTGGCCGATGGACGAGCACGCCCGGCGACGCTGACTCCGATTCGAACCCAGGGCTCAGCACTTCGGTTTCCGATCCCCTGAGCCCTGGGTTCGGGAACACAGAGGCGCGTGCCACCCGCGCGGGCGTAGCCTCGCAAGCACGTGGCCCCTAGACAGGGATCACGTACGTGCCGGTGGCGTGGGCGACGAGAACCTCCGGGTCGGAGTCGGCGCGCATCCGCACCTCTCCGTACGCGGCCCGTCCCGAGAATCGCAGCAACGTGGCATGGGCGGTGACGTCGGTTCCAATGGCCGGGTGCAGGAAGCTCGTCGACAGTTCCGACGTGACGGCCATCGGTTCGATGCGACCGAGCGCACCGAAGACGGCGCAGTACAGGGTGGTGTCGGCCAACGCCATGAGCAGCGGTCCCGACACGTACTTGCCCGGTCGGATCCACAGGTCGTTGTACGGCCACCGAATCGTCGCCGTTCCATTACCCACCTCGGTGCAGACGAACCCCATGGTATCGGCGCTGGACATGGTGGTTCTGAGGAAGGTGGTGATCGACTCGGGGGTCATGGACGAAGCGTAGCGATGGGCTCGCGCCACCTGTTGGTCCCCCCAGGAGCCCGAAGGGCTGCGTTGGTGGGAACGACCCCCTCCGGCGTCATGTTGGTCCCCCCAGCGTTGAGCGTTGGGGGGAAGGTACCGCAGCGGCGGAGCCGCTGGGGTAGGGGTCCTAGCTACGTTGGTGAGAACCACCCCCTCC
>Ga0315556_1000060_pt1 | contig 51828 bp, 46 predicted proteins | sample SalMarSW160310MG_FD_202112 | JGI IMG/M metagenome (GOLD analysis project Ga0315556, IMG submission 202112) | Salt marsh sediment microbial communities from the Plum Island Ecosystem LTER, Massachusetts, United States - Salt Marsh Sediment SW1603-10 ...
TGGTGTTCGCCGTGCTCTACAACGGCGTTCTGGTCGGCGCGGTGTGCTGGTTCCTCTGGTTCTGGGCGTTGCAGAAGCTCGACGCCGGCCTCGCCAGCCTCGGCATCCTGTCGGTGCCGGTGCTCGGCGCCGGGTTCGGCGTCACCCTGCTCGGCGAGCGCCTGGCCCCGTCCGAGTGGGCCGGCATGGCCCTCATCGTCGCCGCGCTCGCGCTGACCGGAATCGCTGCAGGACGAGGGACGGCGCGAAAACCTGAGTAAAATCAATAAAACCAAAGCGAGCGGTTGACTGGGATTGCCTGACAATCAATAATCATTCTCAATACGAGCTTCACCACCAACCCATGTCGCCTACCCCCTCCCAGACCCTCGCCGCCCTCAGTCCCGGTGACTGCGCCACCATCCTCGCGCTCGACGCCGGCCAGGCCCTCTACCACCGCCTCGCCGCGCTCGGCCTGCGCGCGGGCAAGAGCGTGCGCATGATCCGCCGCGCGCGCTTCGGCGGGCCGTTCCACATCCGGGTCGGCACCACTGACCTCATGCTGCGCATCCCCGACGCCCGCCGCATCCAGGTAAGGAAGGCGTGAAACGCGTTGCGCTGGTCGGCATGCCCAACACGGGCAAGTCGACCCTGTTCAACCGCCTGACCGGCGCGCAGGCCAAGGTGGGCAACTGGCCGGGGATCACGGTCGACCTGCTGAGCGCGAAGCTGCTGCTGGGCGATCAGATGGTGCAGCTGGTGGACCTGCCGGGGATCTACGATCTGCGCGGATTCTCCGAGGACGAACACGTCGTAACGACTTTCCTCAGTCAGCAAAGCGTAGACGTCCTGCTGGTGGTGCTCAACGCCTCGCAGATCGAGCGTCAGCTGCAATTGTTCGCGCAGCTGGCGCAGTTCAAAGTGCCCGTGGTGCTGGTTCTGAACATGGCGGACGAAGCCGCCGCGCTCGGCATCACGATCGAGCGCGAAGCCCTCGCCGGCTGGCTGGGGGTGCCGATCTGCCTCGTTTCGGCCAAGCACGGACAGGGCATGGAGCAGCTGCGCAACCTGATGGCGCGCGCGCTGCGCGCGCCGGCGCAGGCATCACCGCCCGACGACAGCGTGATCGAAGCGGCGATCAAGTCGGCGGTGCACGTCCCGGCGCAGGCTTCGCACCGCCTGACCGAGAAAATCGACCGCGTGCTGCTCGATCCGTGGCTGGGGCTGCCGCTTTTCTTCGGCGTCATGTTCCTGTTGTTCGAGGCCGTGTTCTGGCTCGGCACGCCGGTGCAGAATGCGCTGGCCGCGGTTTTCTCGACCGTCCGCAGCGCCGCTCTGGAGCCCGCTCTCGCGGCCGCACCGCCGCTGCTGTCCGGCCTGCTGCTCGACGGCGTCTACAACGGTCTCTCCACCGTGGCGAGCTTCGTGCCGCTGATCATCCTGTTCTTCCTCGCCATGGCGATCGTCGAGGACACCGGCTACCTGTCGCGCGCGGCGTTCCTGATCGACGCCCTGATGGCGCGCTTCGGGCTCGACGGGCGCAGCTTCGTCATGATTCTGATGGGCTTCGGCTGCAACGTGCCCGCGCTCATGGGCACGCGCGTCATGCGCTCACGCGGCCTGCGGCTGCTCACCATGCTGGTGATCCCGTTTTCGCTCTGCTCGGCGCGCCTGCAGGTGTTCCTGTTCTTCATCGCCGCCCTGTTCCCGCCGCGCGCCGCGCCGCTGGTGCTGTTTTCGCTCTACGTCATGAGCATCGCTGCGGCGATGGTCACCTCGCTCGTGTTCAAGCGCCGCTTGATCAACAGCGACCCCTTCGTGCTCGAGATCCCGCCCTACCGCTTCCCGACCCTGCGCCAGATCGCGTTGCGCGGCTGGCACGAGGTGAGGCATTTCCTGCGCCGCGCGACGCGCTTCATCGTCGCCGGCGTGATCCTGGTCTGGGTCCTGACGCACTTTCCCGCCGCCGCCGCGCCCGGCAGCAGCGAGACCTGGGCCGGGCATCTCGGCGTCTGGCTCAATCCGGTGCTGGGTCCGCTCGGCATCGACCCGAAGCTCACCATCGCGCTCATCTTCGGCTTCGTCGCCAAGGAGATCGTGATCGGCTCGCTGGCGGTGATCTACGCCCGCGAGGGCGGCGCGCTGGTGAGCGCGATCGCGCAGCAGGTCGACTGGGTCCAGGCCTACAGCTTCATGCTGTTCACGCTCATTTACACGCCCTGCCTGTCGACCATCGCCACGATCCGCAGCGAGGCCAGGAGCCCCGCCTTCAGCGTGGTGGCGGTGGCCTGGCCGCTCGCCCTGGCCTGGCTGGCGAGCTTCGCCTTCTACCAGGTGGCGCGTCACTTCTGAGCCAGCGCGAAGCGCTCGAGCACCGTGTAGCTCGAGCCCTCGTTGGCGAGCGCCGAGCGCACCAGCACGAACTCCGCCACCGGCCAGTCGATCGCCGGCAGCGGCGGCAGCTCGCGCGGCTCGCCCGCCTTGCGGATCAGCGTGACGTGCGCGGCGAAAGCGCGTGTTTCGAGCTCGAACCCCGTTTGCAGAAGATTGACTTTCAGATCGGCCGCAAGCGAGGAAAGCGGCCCGGGCGTCTCGTTCGGCCCCACCCAGACGATGCGGTTGTGCTTCCACCAGCGCGCCTGCTCGATCGGAAGGGAGTGGGCCCTGCCGCCGGCGCCACGCCCGGCTCCGATCACGAGGGGAAGCCTTTGCTCGTCAACTTCGCCAAGAAACGCCAGTGTCAGATGGATGGTCTCGCCACGCGTCACGCGTCCGCGCGTTCCGCGCGCGGCCTTCTGCGCCCAGCCGTAGAGGCTTCGCGCGGCCTGCGCCGGCGGCCAGAGCGCGAAGAACAGGCGCACGCGTCAGACGAGGTGCTTGCGGCTGAGCGCCGCGAGCGCGCCGTCGGCCGCGTCGCCCGAGGCTTCCAGCGCGGCGATGATCAGCTCCTGCTCGCGGCGGCCGCGGTTCTGCGACAGCTTCCAGCGCGTCTCGAGGCGGGCGACGTCGATCTCGAAGTTGACGATCCCGTCCAGCATGCGCTCGACGTAGTCCGGCGCCAGGGCGTCGAACGTCGGCAGCCATTGCGGATCGAGCGCCTCGACCAGCCGCCGCTGCGAGGCGTGCTTCGCTTCTCGTTCCTCGATCACCCTCGGCCTGCCGTAGGCGTGTACCGCGGCGTAGTTCCAGGTCGGCACCGCCGGCGCGCGCTCGTACCAGCGCGGCGAGACGTAGGCGTGCGGCCCGGCGAACACCACCAGCGCGTCGTCGTCGAAGAACGACTGCCATTGCGGGTTGGCGCGCGCCATGTGCATGGTCAGCGTCAGCTCCTCCCCGCGCGCCTCGACCAGGCACGGCAGGTGCGAAGCGGCAAGCTCGCCGCCGGCGCCGCTGACCAGCAGGCAGAACGAGTGCGCCTGCATGAACGCGACCAGCTCGGCGCGGTCCTCGACCCGGTTGTATGGGGGCGAATACATCACGCCTCCTCGAGCAGCGCCACGGCGAGCGCGGCGATGCCCCTGCCGCGCCCGATCAGGCCGAGCCGCTCGGTGGTGGTCGCCTTGACGCTCACGCGCGCCGGCGCCACGCCGAGGTCGGCGGCGATGTTGCCGATCATGCGCGGAATGTGCGGCGCGAGCCGCGGCGCCTCGGCGATCACGGTGGCGTCGACGTTGCCCACCCGCAGCTGGCGCGCGGCGATCTTGCGCGCCACCTCGCGCAGCAGCTTGCGGCTGTCGATGTCGGAGTACTGCTGGTCGCTGTCCGGGAAATGCACCCCGATGTCGCCCAGGCCCGCGGCGCCCAGCAGCGCATCGCATATCGCGTGCAGCAGCACGTCGGCATCCGAATGCCCGGCGAGCCCCTTGTCGTGCGGAATCGTCACGCCGCCGATCACCAGCTTGCGCCCATGCACCAGGGCGTGGACGTCGAACCCCTGCCCGATTCTCATTTTCTCCCCGCGATGATGGCCTCGGCGATGCCGAGATCTTCCGCAAACGTGACCTTCAGGTTCTCCCGGCTGCCGGTGACCAGCCGCGGCCTGAGCCCCATCGCCTCGACCGCGCTCGCCTCGTCGGTGAGCTCGCTCCTGGCGTCCTTGAGCGCCTGCGCAAGCAGCGCGGCGCGGAACATCTGCGGCGTCTGCGCCAGCCAGAGCTGGGCGCGGTCCTCGGTTGCGGCCACGCGCAGGACCCCCGCCTCGTCCTTCGCCGCGCGCTTGACCGTGTCCGCCGTCGGCAATGCGAGGATGCCGCCGATCGCGTCGCCCTGGCACTCCTCGATCAGGCGCTCGAGGTCGGCGCGCGGCAGGCAGGGGCGCGCCGCGTCGTGCACCAGGATCCAGTCGTCGGCATCGACCGCCGCCATTGCCGCCACCAGTCCGTTGTAGACCGAGTCGCGGCGCGTCGCGCCGCCGCAATAGAGCGGCTCGATGCGGCCGCCGAGCGCGCCCCAGTCGCAGGCGGCGAAGCGCTCGTCGCCGGGGGCGAGCACGACGAACACCGTTTCCACCGCCGGCACGCACAGGGCGCGCGCCGCGTGCCACAACATCGGCTTGCCGGCGAGGGTCAGGTACTGCTTCGGCGGACCGCCCGCCATGCGCGTACCGGCGCCGGCGGCGGGAATCAGGGCGTAAAGGCTCACCGCAAAACTTTCGAAAATTCAGGCCGGTATAATTGCATGCCGCGTGCCGCCGAACAAGCCGCGGTCCGCCTACATGCAACGAGAAGATCTGCCCCATCCCCGCTCGCGCCGCCGTTACGCCCGGCTCGCCGGCTCGGCCGACGCGTTGGCGCTGGCGCGCCTGGCGGCCGGCGAGCGCCCGCTGGCGGTGGTGTCGGCCACCGCGCTCGACGCGCAGCGCCTGACCGAGGAGCTGGCATGGTTCGCGCCGAGCTTGCGCGTGTGCCTGCTGCCGGACTGGGAGACGCTGCCCTACGACCAGTTCTCGCCGCACCAGGACCTGGTCTCGGAGCGTCTCGCCACCCTGTACCGCATCCAGCGCGGCGAGTTCGACCTCGCAGTGGTGCCGGCATCGACCGCGCTGGTGCGCCTGTGCCCACCGTCCTACCTCGCCGCGCACACCTTCTTCCTCGAGGTCGGCGAGCGGCTGGACAGCGACGCGCTGCGCCGCCAGCTGCTGGTCGCCGGCTACCAGCACGTGACGCAGGTGGTGGCGCCGGGCGAATACTGCATCCGCGGCGGCATCATCGACCTCTACCCGATGGGCAGCGCGCTGCCACTGCGGCTGGACCTCGACGACGACCGCATCGACACCATCCGCACCTTCGATGTCGACAGCCAGCGCACGCTCTACCCGGTGCAGCAGGTGCGCCTGCTGCCGGCGCGCGAGTTCCCGCTCGACGAGGCGGGCCGCGCGCGCTTTCGCAGCCGCTTCCGCGAGCTGTTCGAGGGCGACCCGTCGAAGAAGGCGCTCTACCGCGACGTCTCGAACGGCGTCCCCGCGGCCGGGGTCGAGTACTACCTGCCGCTGTTCTTCGACGCCGCGGCGACGCTGTTCGACTACCTGCCGCCGGGCGCGACGCTGGCGCTGCACCACGACGTCGCGGCGGCGATCGATGAGTTCTGGCGCGACGCGCAGTCGCGCTTCAAGCTGCTTGGCGGCGACCCCGAGCGGCCGCTGCTCGCGCCGGCGCAGCTGTTCGTGCCGGCCGAGGAGTTCTACCTGCGCGCGCGCGAATTCGCTCGCGTCGACCTGCTGCGCGAGGCCGAGCCCGGGGCGCTCGACCAGCCGCTGGTGGCCGCGCCGCTGCCCGCGCTCGCGGTCGAGCGCCGCGCCGCCGACCCGCTCGAGGCGCTCAAGGCCTTCCTCGCCGGCTGCGGGCTGCGCGTGCTGCTCGCCGCCGAGTCCGCCGGCCGGCGCGAGACCATGTTGGCCTACCTCGCGGAATACGGAGTTCTTCCTGAAATCGTTTCTGATTTTCAGTCTTTCATTCAAAGCAAGACCCCTCTGGCGCTCACCGTCGCCCCCCTCGCCAACGGCTTTGCGCTGCCCGCCGAAGGCTGGGCGGTGGTCACCGAGACCGAGCTGTACGCCGGCACCGTGCGCCGCCGCGGGCGCGGCAAGGACAAGGCGACCTCGGTCGAGGGCGTTCTGCGCGACCTGTCCGAGCTCAACATCGGCGACCCGGTAGTGCACGCCCAGCACGGCATCGGCCGCTACCAGGGCCTGGTCGAGCTCGACCTCGGCGACGGCCGCAACGAGTTCCTGCTGCTCGAGTACGAAGGCGGCGACAAGCTCTACGTCCCGGTCTCGCAGCTGGCGGTGATCAGCCGCTACTCGGGGGCGCAGGCCGAAGCCGCGCCGCTGCACAAGCTCGGCAGCGGGCAGTGGGACCGCGCGCGCGCGCGCGCCGCCAAGCAGGTGCGCGATACCGCGGCCGAGCTGCTCGCGCTGTACGCCAGACGCGCGGCGCGCGAGGGCCACGCCTTCGGCCTCAACCCGCACGACCTGGACGCCTTTGCCGACGGCTTCGGCTTCGAGGAGACCGCCGACCAGGCGGCGGCGATCGCGGCGGTGGTCAAGGACATGGCCGCGGGCAAGCCGATGGACCGCCTGATCTGCGGCGACGTCGGCTTCGGCAAGACGGAGGTGGCGTTGCGCGCGGCATTCCTCGCGGTCGCCGACCGCAGGCAGGTGGCGGTCCTGTGCCCGACCACGCTGCTGGTCGAGCAGCATTTCCACACCTTCTCCGACCGCTTCGCCGACTGGCCGGTGCGGATCGCAGAATTGTCGCGCTTTCGAAGTTCCAAGGAATCCACTGCAATCATCAAAGACACCGCCGCAGGCGACGTCGACATCGTGATCGGCACCCACAAGCTGCTCTCCAAGGGCGTCAAGTTCGCGCGCCTGGGGCTGGTGATCATCGACGAGGAGCACCGCTTCGGCGTGCGGCAGAAGGAAGCGCTCAAGGCGCTGCGCGCCGAGGTCGACGTGCTGACCCTGACCGCGACGCCGATCCCGCGGACGCTGGCGATGTCGCTCGAGGGCATCCGCGACTTCTCGGTCATCGCCACTGCGCCGCAGAAGCGGCTCGCGATCAAGACCTTCGTCGCCCCCTGGTCGGAGGGCCGCATCCGCGAAGCCGTATTGAGGGAGCTGAAGCGCGGCGGCCAGGTCTACTTCCTGCACAACGAGGTCGAGTCGATCGAGCGCATGCACGAGCGCCTGGCGCGGCTGCTGCCCGAGGCGCGCATTGCGGTGGCGCACGGCCAGATGCGCGAGCGCGAGCTCGAGCGCGTGATGCGCGATTTCACCGCCCAGCGCCACAACGTCCTGCTTTGCACCACGATCATCGAGACCGGGATCGACATCCCGACCGCCAACACCATCGTCATAAATCGCGCCGACAAGTTCGGCCTGGCGCAGCTGCACCAGCTGCGCGGACGCGTCGGCCGCTCGCACCACCAGGCCTACGCCTACCTGCTGACGCCGGACGAGGAGGCGATCGGCGCCCAGGCCAGCAAGCGGCTCGAGGCGATCCAGATGATGGAGGAGCTCGGCTCCGGGTTCTACCTCGCGATGCACGACCTCGAGATCCGCGGCGCCGGCGAGGTGCTGGGCGAGTCGCAGTCGGGCGAGATCCAGGAGATCGGGTTTTCGCTCTACGCCCGCATGCTGGAAAGCGCGGTACGCAGCCTGAAGGCGGGCAAGGGCGCGGAATTCGAGGATGCGCTCGACGTCTCGACCGAGGTCAACCTGCACCTGCCGGCGCTGCTGCCAGCGGACTACTGCAGCGACGTGCACGAGCGCCTGACGCTGTACAAGCGGCTGTCGAACTGCGATTCACCCGATGAGCTCGACGCCATGCGCGAGGAGCTGGTGGACCGCTTCGGCGCCCTGCCCGAGCCCGCGCGGGTGCTGCTGGAGTGCCACGCGCTGCGGCTCGCCGCGCGGCCGGTGGGCGTGGCGCGCATCGACGCCACGCACGAGGCATTGCAGCTGCAGTTCGTCGCCCGGCCGCCGATCGGGGCGCAGAAGGTAATCGACTTCGTCCAGCGCCGGCGCGGCGCGCGCCTCGCGGGCCAGGACCGGCTGCGGCTGGAGGCCAAGATGCCCGGCTGGCGCGAGCGCGCGCAGGCGGTCAAGGACGTGCTGCGCGAGCTGGCGGCATGAACCTGGTGGTGCAGGGACCGGGGATGACCGCGGCGCAGGCGCAAGAGCTTGCGCGCCTGAGCGGTGAAAGCCAAATCAGGCAAGTCGGGGAAACTGCCTTCAGGTTTGGCGGCGCGGGCGAGCGCGGCACGGTCGGCGCGTGGTGCGCGGCGCGCGGCCTGGATTTCGCCTGGGTTCCGCCGGACCTCAAGCTCGCCGATCTGAAGCTGGTGGCGATCGACATGGACTCGACCCTGATCACGATCGAGTGCATCGACGAGCTCGGCGACGCGGCCGGCCGCAGAGCCGAGATCGCCGCCATCACCGAGGCGGCGATGCGCGGCGAGCTCGACTTCAGCGAGAGCCTGCGCCGGCGCGTGGCGCTGCTCACCGGGGTCGAGGAGGCGGCGCTCGAGCGCGTCTACGACGAGAAGCTGCGCTTGTCGCCCGGCGCCGAGCGGCTGGTCGCCGGCTGCAAGGCGGCCGGAATCAAGCTGCTGCTGGTCTCGGGCGGGTTCTCGTTCTTCACCGAGCGCCTGCGCGCGCGGCTGGGTCTCGACTACACGTTGTCCAACAACCTCGAAATCCAAAATGAGAAACTTACCGGCGGGCTCGTCGGCAGGATCGTCAACGCGCGCGCCAAGGCCGAGCGCCTGCGCCAAGTCGCGCGCGCGATCGGCGCGCGCCGCGCGCAGACGCTCGCCATCGGCGACGGCGCCAACGACCTGCCGCTGATGGCGGAAGCGGGAATGTCGGTCGCCTTCCGCGGCAAGCCGGTGGCGCGCGACTTCGCCGACTTCGCGCTCGACCACGCCGGCCTCGACGGCGTGCTGAACCTGTTTCTTTAGGCTAGGATTGCGGCAAACAGGGAGGCCTTACATGAGCGACAGCGTGAAGTACCTGCTAGACGAGACCCGAATTCCGAAACACTGGTACAACATCGTGGCGGACCTGCCCTCGCCGCCGCCGGCGGTGCTGCACCCCGGCACCAAGCAGCCGGTCGGACCCGAGGACCTGGCGCCGCTGTTTCCGATGGAGCTGATCATGCAGGAGGTCAGCGCCGAGCGCGAGATCGAGATCCCCGGCCCGGTGCGCGACATCTACCGCCAGTGGCGCCCCTCGCCGCTTTATCGCGCGCGCAGGCTGGAACAGGTGCTGCAGACGCCGGCCAAGATCTACTACAAGTACGAAGGCGTCTCGCCCGCCGGCAGCCACAAGCCGAACACCGCGGTGGCGCAGGCGTTCTACAACAAGCAGGCCGGGATCAAGAAGATCACCACCGAGACCGGAGCCGGACAGTGGGGCTCGGCGCTCGCCTTCGCCGGCGCGCTGTTCGGAATCGAAATCAAGGTCTTCATGGTGCGCGTGTCGTACAACCAGAAGCCCTATCGCCGCGCGCTGATGGAGACCTACGGCGCGAGCTGCATTCCCTCTCCCTCGGCCGAGACGCAGTCCGGGCGCGCGATCCTGGAGAAGGCGAAGGACCATCCGGGCAGCCTCGGCATCGCCATCTCCGAGGCGGTCGAGGTCGCCGCCACCCACGACGACACCAAGTACGCCCTGGGCTCGGTGCTGAACCACGTCCTGACGCACCAGACCGTGGTCGGCCTGGAAGCGATGGCGCAGCTCGAGATGGCCGGCGACGACCCCGACGTGCTGGTCGGCTGCACCGGCGGCGGCTCGAACTTCGCCGGCCTGGTGTTTCCGTTCCTCGGCGCGCAGCTGCGCGGCGGCAGGAAGCGCCGCATCGTCGCCATCGAGCCGGCGGCCTGCCCCAGCCTGACGCGCGGACAGTACGCCTACGATTTCGGCGACACCGGGCACCTCACGCCGCTGGTCAAGATGCACACCCTCGGCTCGACCTTCACCCCGCCGGGCTTCCACGCCGGGGGCCTGCGCTACCACGGCATGTCGCCGCTGGTGTCGCACTGCAAGGAGCTGGGGCTGCTCGAGGCGCGCGCCTACCAGCAGAAGGAGGTCTTCGCCGCCGGGATCCAGTTCGCCCGCGCCGAGGGCATCCTGCCGGCACCCGAGGCGAACCACGCCGTCAAGGGCGCGATCGACGAGGCGCTGCGCTGCAAGGCCGAAGGCAAGTCGCAGACGATCCTGTTCAACCTCTGCGGCCACGGCCACTTCGACATGCAGGCCTACATGGACTACTTCTCGGGCAAGCTGGTCGACCAGAAGTACGACGAAGGCGAGCTGGCGATGGCGCTCGCGGGACTGCCGTCGGTCTCCAAGGCGGCCTGAGCGGCCTCAGCGCGGCGCGTCGATGCGCCGCAGGACGCGCTGCTGCGGCTCGGGCTGCAGGGTGACGTGGTCGATGCGGAAGCGCTCCGCGGCCACGTGCTGCAGCGCGCGCAGCGTGTCCTCCCAGCGCGCCAGGTCGGCGACCACCACGTGCGCCGAGAGCGACACCCGCTCGCCGGAGAGCATCCAGATGTGAAGGTCGTGCACCGACACCACGCCGGGCACGGCCGCCATCGCCGTGCCCACCTCGGGCAGCGAGAGCTCCGGCGGCACGCCCTCCATCAGCGCGTGCACCGCCTCGCGCAGCAGCCGCAGGCTCGAGACCACCAGCAGTGCGGCGATGAACAGCGAAAGCAGCGGATCGATCGGCGTCCAGCCGGTGGCGACGATCACCACTCCGGAGGCGAGCGCCGCCACCGAACCGAGGATGTCGCCCAGCACGTGCAGCAGCGCACCGCGCCTGTTCATGTTGCGCGCTCCGCCCGAAAGCAGCCATGCGACCCAGAGATTGACCGCCAGGCCGGCCGCCGCCACCGCGCTCACCGCGCCGCCGTGCACCGGGACCGGCTGCGACAGCCGCGCCAGCGCCTCGTACGCGAGCAGCGCCACGATCGCGAGCATCGCCAGGCTGTTGGCGAGCGCGGCGAACATCTCGGCGCGGCCGAGACCGAACGAATGTCGCTCCGAGGCCGGCCGGCGCGCGGCCCAGGCCGCCAGCGCCGCCAGCCCCAGCGCCGCGCCGTCGCCCGCCATATGGCCGGCGTCGGCCAGCAGCGCGAGCGAGCCGCTCCACCAGCCGCCCGCGGCCTCGACCAGCGCGTAGCCGAGCGTCAAGACGACCGCGGCGCCGAGGCGGGAATGGGTATGGACGTGGTCGTGCGCCATGCGCCTCAGTAGAGGTTCCTGACTTCCCGGATCGCCGGAAAACGCCGCCGCAGCAGCGCCTCGACCACGCCCTTGAGATCGAGCGCCGCGCGCGGGCAGCCGGCGCAGGCGCCCTTGAGCCGCACCACGACAGCCTCGCCCTCGAGCGCGACGAACTCGAGGTCGCCGCCGTCACGCAGCAGAATCCGCCTTGCTTCTTCGAGTGTTGCCTTGATCTCCTCGATTGTGGGAATGCGACTTCCCTCAGGTGTCTCCGCCGCCAGCTGCCGCTTCAGAATCTCCTGTTCGCGCGCGATGCGCAGCGCCTGGCGCGGGTTTTCGCGCTCGAGCGCGTCGAGCTCCTGCTCGGTGTAGAGCGGCGCGTCGAGCTTCATCCGACCCAGCGCCTGGCGTTGCGGAACATGCGCATCCAGGGCGAGTCCTCGGGCGCGCCGTCGGGCGCCCAGGACATCTGCACGCTGCGGAACACGCGCTCCGGGTGCGGCATGACGATCGTGAAGCGGCCGTCGGCGGTGGTGAGCCCGGTGATTCCCTGCGGCGAGCCGTTCGGGTTGGCCGGATAGCGCTCGGTGGCAGCGCCCCGATTATCCACGTGGCGCATGGCGACGATTGCCTGGCCGAGGTCGTCCGCACGATCGAACCGGGCGCGCCCCTCGCCGTGCGCGGTCGCCACCGGGATGCGGCTGCCGGCCATGCCCGCGAACACGAGCGACGGGCTGTCGACGATCTCGGCCATCACGAAGCGCGCCTCGAACTGCTCGGAGCGGTTGCGCACGAACGCCGGCCAGTGCGCGGCGCCCGGGATCAGCTCCTTCAGCGCCGCCATCATCTGGCAGCCGTTGCATATTCCGAGCGCGAAGCTGTCCGCCCGCGCGAAGAAGGCCTCGAACTCGGCGCGCGCCCGGGCGTGGAACAGGATCGACTTGGCCCAGCCCTGGCCGCCGCCGAGCACGTCACCGTAGGAGAAGCCGCCGCCGGCGGCGACGCCCTTGAAGCCCGCCAGGCCGACCCGGCCGGCGAGAATGTCCGACATGTGCACGTCGAGCGCCTCGAAGCCGGCGCGGTCGAAGGCGGCGGCGAGCTCGACCTGGCCGTTGACCCCCTGCTCGCGCAGTATCGCGACGCGCGGCCGCGCGCCGGCGGCGACGAACACCTCCTTCGGCTCGAAGGAGAGCGCGATCGACAGGCCCGGATCGCCGGCGTCGAGCAGGGCGTCGAACTCCTCCTGCGCGCACTCGGGGTTGTCGCGCAGCGCCTGCATGCGCCAGGTCGTTTCGCTCCAGGCCCGCTGCAGATCGGCGCGCTTGTGCGCGAAAAGGGCCTTCGCGTTGCGCGTCAGGCGCACCTCGTCGCGCTCGTTCGGGAAACCTATCACGTAGGCGCACTGGTGCACCCCTTCCGCGCGCAGCACGTCCATCACGCGCTTGCGCTCGGCGGCGCGGATCTGCAGCACCGCGCCGAGCTCCTCGGCGAACAGCGCGCCGAGCATGTGGTCGTTGAAGCGCCCGGCGAGCAGCTCGGGCCGGCGCTCCAGCCCGTCGACGTCGCCCATCCAGGGGTCGTAGCAGATCTCGTCCAGGTTCAGCGTCACGCCGCAGTGGCCGGCAAAGGCCATCTCGCACACGGTCGCGAACAGCCCGCCGTCGGAGCGGTCGTGGTAGGCGAGCAGCAGGCTTTCGCGCGCCAGGCGCTGGACCGCGGCGAACAGGCCGGCGAGCAGCTTCGGCTCCTCCAGGTCGGGGCCGCGCTCGCCCAGGCGCGAATGCACCTGCGCCAGGATCGAGCCGCCGAGGCGGTTCTGCCGCCGGCCGAGGTCGACGAGCAGCAGCTCGGTCTCGCCAGCGTCGGTGCGCAGCCGCGGCGTGAGGGTGCCGCGCGCATCGGACACCGGCGCGAACGCGGTCACCACCAGCGAAAGCGGCGCCACCACCTCCTTGCCGTCCCAGGCGGTGCGCATCGACAGCGAATCCTTTCCCACCGGGATCGCGACGCCGAGCGCCGGGCACAGCTCGAGCGCGACCGCGCGCACCGTGTCGTACAGCGCCGCGTCCTCGCCCGGATAGCCGGCGGCGGCCATCCAGTTGGCCGAGAGCTTGACCCGGTCGAGCCGCTCGATGCGCGCCGCGGCGAGGTTGGTGATCGCCTCGCCCACCGCCATGCGCCCCGAGGCCGGCGCGTCGATCAGCGCCAGCGGCGCGCGCTCGCCGATTGCGTACGCCTCGCCCGCGTAGCCTTCGTAGTCGAGCAGCGTGACCGCGCAGTCGGCTACCGGCACCTGCCAGGGGCCGACCAAGGGGTCGCGCGCGCTCAAGCCCCCGACGCTGCGGTCGCCGATCGAGATGAGGAAAGTCTTGCTCGCCACCGACGGGTGGCGCAGCACGCGCCAGGCCGCCTCTTCGAGCGCGATGCCGTCGAGCGCGAAAGGCTCGCTCCGCGGCGCGGCGCGCCTGACGTCGCGCAGCATCTTCGGCGGCTTGCCGAGGATCACCCCGAGGTCGACGTCGACCGCGTCTGCTTTCAGCAGCGGGTCGGCGACCACCAGCCTGCCGTCGGCGCTCGCGGCGCCGAGCACCGCGAAGGGGCAGCGCTCGCGCTCGGCAAGGGCGCGAAAGCGCGCAAGCGACTGCGGCGCGATCGCGATCACGTAGCGCTCCTGCGCCTCGTTGCACCAGATCTCGCGCGGCGACATGCCCGAGTCCTCGGAAGGCGCGGCGCGCAGGTCGAGCCGCGCCCCGCGCCCGGCCGAGTGCACGATTTCGGGCAGCGCGTTCGACAGCCCGCCGGCGCCGACGTCGTGGATCGACAGGATCGGGTTGTCGCCGCCGAGCTGCCAGCAGCGGTCGATCACCTCCTGCGCACGGCGCTCGATCTCGGCGTTGCCGCGCTGCACCGAGTCGAAATCGAGGTCCGCGGTGTTGGCCCCCGCGCCCATCGACGAGGCGGCGCCGCCGCCCATGCCGATCAGCATGCCCGGGCCGCCGAGCTGCAGCAGCAGCGTGCCCTCGGGCAGTCCGGCCTTCTGCGTGTGCGCGGCGGCGATGTTGCCGATGCCGCCCGCGAGCATGATCGGCTTGTGGTAGCCGCGCTGCACGCCGCCGGCCTTCAGCTCGAAGCTGCGGAAGTAGCCCGCGAGGTTGGGGCGTCCGAACTCGTTGTTGAACGACGCCGCCCCGATCGGCCCCTCGAGCATGATCGCCAGCGCCGAGACGATGCGCTCGGGCTTGCCGGGATCGTCGCCCTCCCAGGGCTGCAGCGCGCCGGGGATGCGCAGGTTCGATACCGAGTAGCCGACCAGGCCCGCCTTGGGCTTGGCGCCGCGGCCGGTCGCGCCCTCGTCGCGGATCTCGCCGCCAGAACCGGTCGCCGCGCCCGGGAACGGCGAGATGGCAGTCGGGTGGTTGTGCGTCTCGCACTTGATGACCGCGTGGGTCAGCTCGCGGTTTCTGCCGTAAACATTCCTCGTCGGGTAGAACCGCTGCGTTTCGGCGCCCTCGATCACCGCCGCGTTGTCGGCGTAGGCCACGATCGTGCCCTGCGGATTCGCGGCGTGCGTATGCCGGATCATGGCGAACAGCGAATGCTCCTGCTTCTGCCCGTCGATGATCCAGTCGGCGTTGAAGATCTTGTGCCGGCAGTGCTCCGAGTTGGCCTGGGCGAACATCGTCAGCTCGGCATCGCTCGGGTCGCGCTCGAGCGCGTCGAAGGCTGCGGTGAGATAGTCGATCTCCTCCTCCGACAGCGCCAGGCCGAGCCGCAAGTTGGCCTCGCCCAGCGCGCTGCGCGCCACGTGCTTGAGCGGCCGCGGCGCGACGTGGCGGAACAGCTGCTCGGCCTCGTCGAGCGAGCCCAGCACCGTCTCGGTCATGCGGTCGTGCAGCAGCGCGGCGAGCGCGGCGCGCTCCGCGCCGCCTTCCATTTCGAGGTGGTAGGCGATGCCGCGCTCGATCCGCAGCACCTCGGCCAGGCCGCAGTTGCGCGCGATGTCGGTCGCCTTGGACGACCAGGGCGAAATGGTGCCGAGCCGCGGCACGGCGAGGAACAGCGCGCCGCGCGGAGGCTCGGCCGGCGCGGGCTCGCCGTAGCGCAGCAGGCGCTCGAGCAGCGCCCGCTCGGCGGCGCCCGGCTCGGCCACGACCTCGGCGAAATGCCAGAATTCGGCGTCCACCCGGCGCACGCCGGAGTGGACCTGTTGCAGAGCGGGAAGGAGCTTCGCGAGTCGGAACTCCGACAGCGCGCGCGCGCCGCGGAGCTTGAGGATCGTGGCCATCCGCTACTTCTTGACCTCCGGCTGCTTCACCGTACCGCCCAGATTGATCGTCGATCGCAGCACGTGGCCCGCGGTCCTGACGTCGGCCACGATGCGCCCCGAAAGCGCGCCGCTGCGCTCGATATCCGCCGTCGCGCCGGCGTTCAGCGCGCCCGCGGCGACGTTGACGTTGCGCAGCGCGACCGCGCCCCTGTCGTAGACGCCCCTGCCGGTGAGCTCGGCGAACAGCGTCCTGCCCTGGGTCTCCTTGCCGGCGGTCCGGATCGAGCGCGAAAGGTCGAAGCTGCCGAGCACGCCCTTGCTGATCGTGAAGTCGCCCTCTATCCGGGCGTCGGCGCCGAGCTTCGCCGGCACCGCGCCCCGCATGGCGTAACGTCCGCTGCCGGTGGCTTTGCCTTCCGACAGCAGCGCCGGCGCGAATACCGCCGCGTTGACATTCTTGAACTTGAGCTCGCCTTCGGCCAGCCAGGATGGGCCCCAGGTGATGCTTGCGCTTCCCGAGAGGATGCCGTCGAGCAGCTCGCCCTCCCATTCGCTCAGCGTCAGCCTCTCCCGCGTGGCGACTCCCTTCAGGGAGAAGTCGGTCAGCGTGACCTGGCGCGCGAAGGGCAGCGTCAGGCTGTCTGCCCTGCCTTCGAGCGTCACTGACGCGCCGACCGGCATTAGCTTGACTTCCAGCTTGTCGGGGCCGTGCAGCACGATCGACTTGAACGTTCCATCGCCGTTGAGGATCGCCTCGGCGTCGAGCGGAGGAAGCGGGAGCGGGCCGCGCATCCTGAGCTGCTTCGCCTCGACGCGCGTGACGCTGTACTCGTCGCTCCCGATCTTGCCGGTCAGGACGGCGCCGAGCTCGTTCTCCGGCACCAGCGCGCCGATCAGCTCGACCCGGCCCATGATCTTCTTGTCGCTGAACAGCGAGCGCAGCGAGGGAAATACACGCACCGACTCGACCACGATGTCGCCGATGCGCACGCGCTCGAATCTCAACTCCGGCCCGTTCACCAGCGACATGCGGGCCGCGCCGATGCTGACCTTGCGGCCCAGCGCCGCGCTCGCGGCCTTGGCGTATTGGCTGCTATCGACCGGCATCACGTGCACCGCGCCCACGCCCACTATCAGCGTGAGCAGCAGCGTGACGGCGACCGGCTTGCCCCATTTGCGCCGGCGCCGGATCTTGATCGGCGCCTCGACCTCGGCCGCTTTCCTGCGCTTTGCCTCGCGCTCGCGCTTGCGCTGGGCCTTGAGCGCCTCCTTGGTCAGCGCCTGCTCGTCGCGCCTGACCTCGTCCATGTCGAGGTCCTCGTCGCGCACCACGACGTCCTCGTCGGCCGGCTTGGAGACCTTCGCCACGGGGCGGTGCGGCAGGCTGCCGGGATCGATCGCGCGCCGCAGCTGGGTCGTCTCCCAGTCGCCCTTGATCTTGTAGGCGCGCACCGGACGGGTAATGTTCTTCAGCTTCTGTTCGCCCAGCGCCTCGATCGTGTAAGTGACCTTGTCGCGGATCTGGTCGAAGACCACCCCGGCGATGCAGATCCCCCCCTTGTCCGCGAGCTGCTCTAGGCGCGCGGCGACGTTCACGCCGTCGCCGTAAACATCGTTGTCCTCGCCGATGATGTCGCCCAGATTGATGCCCATGCGGAACGCGATCTGGCGCACGGGCGTGACATCGGCTTCTTCGTTCGCCACCGCGGTCTGCACCTGGACCGCGAAGCGCACCGCGTCGACCACGCTCGGGAACTCGATCAGCATTCCGTCGCCCGCGGTCTTGACGATGCGGCCGTCGTGATCTTCGACTTTGGGCTGGATCAGCTCGCGCATCATGCGCCTGAAGCGCGTCAGCGTGCCCTCCTCGTCGACGCCCATCAGGCGGCTGTAGCCGACCACGTCGGCGGCGACGATCGCCGCCAGCCTGCGCTTGGCGCGGGTATCCGAGCCGACGTCGGCCGCCCGCCGCACCCCGGATTCTTCCAGCTCGCGTGCGCGCCGCTCGCGGTCCCTGCGCGCGCGGTCCTCCTCCTCGTGCCGCTTGCGCTCCTGCTCCTCACGCTGCGCGCGCTCCTGCTGCTCGAGTTTGGCGCGTTCGGCCTTCTCTTTCGCCTCGCGCCCTGCCTCCTCCTCGGCATGGCGCTCCGTCTCGTCGCGCTGCGCGAAGGTGTCCAGGTCGGCCAGCAGCGAGTCGGCGAAAGCGTCGCCGCTCGGCGCAGGCGCCTTGGCTTTGGCCTCCTCCTCCTGCTTGCGCCTGCGGGCTTGCTCTTCCTCGCGCCGCCGGCGGGCCTCTTCCTCTTCCCTGCGCTTGCGCGCTTCTTCCTCTTCGCGCCGCTTGCGGGCTTGTTCCTCTTCCTTGCGCCTGCGGGCCTCCTCCTCTTCGCGCCGCTTGCGCTCCTCTTCCTCCTTGCGCCTGCGCGCCTCCTCTTCCTTGCGCTTGCGTGCCTCCTCCTCTTCGCGCCGCTTGCGCTCTTCCTCCTCCTTGCGCTTGCGCTCCTCTTCTTCCTTGCGCTTGCGCGCCTCCTCTTCTTCACGCCGCTTGCGTTCCTCTTCCTCCTTGCGCTTGCGCGCCTCCTCTTCTTCGCGCCGCTTGCGTTCCTCTTCCTCCTTGCGCTTGCGCGCCTCTTCCTCTTCACGCCGCTTGCGTTCCTCTTCCTCTTTTCGCTTGCGCTCCTCTTCTTCCTTGCGCTTGCGCGCCTCCTCCTCTTCGCGCCGCTTGCGTTCCTCTTCCTCCTTGCGCTTGCGCGCCTCTTCTTCCTTGCGCTTGCGTTCTTCTTCCTCTTTGCGCCTGCGCTCCTCTTCTTCCTTGCGCTTGCGCGCATCCTCCTCACCGCGCTTGCGAGCCTCATCCTCCGTGCGCTTGCGGGACTCGGCTTCCGATTCGGACCTCGCCTTGTCTTTCGCGTCCGCGTCCACCCGCGCCTTTTCGGACCTCGCCTTTTCCTCTGCCGCGATGCGCAGCGCCATTTCCTGCGCCGCCTTGAGCTTAGCTTCGGCCTCGGCGCGCACCCTCGCCTCGGCCTCGGCCTTGGAGCGCACGCTCGCGCTCTCGCGCTCGCGCGCCTCCGCCTCGGCCTTGGCCTTTGCCTGGGCCGCCTCGCGCGCCTTGTAGCTGAGCGACTCCTCCTGCGCGCGGCGCTCGGCCTCGGCGCGCGCCTTCGCCGCGAGGTCGACGGGCGGCGCTTTCGGCATCGAGGGCGACGTGCGCGAGATCGGCGACGCGAACACGCCGGTGAAGTCGAGGTCGGACACCACGTCCATCGGCTTGCCGGGCGCGGGAGCGCTGGGCCTTGACGGCGGCGGCGCGGCCGCGACCCCCGGCGAGGCTTCGCGGATGTAGCCGTCGCGGTCGAGCCGTTCCATCAGCTGGTCGAATTTCAGCCGCGGGGTCTTTTCGAATTTCCGGTACAGCGCGGCGACGTTTGTCTTGCCGTCGATCGCCGCCAGCACCGCGCGATCGGCGCGCGACAGATTGCTCGTCTTGCCGGAGGCTTCCTGCACGCCCTTTCCGGTCTTCGAGTAGATCGCTGTCGGGTTCATGTGATCGTTCGTATTATCCGGTGTCTATTATAAGCAGATGCCCGGCTAGGCCCCGTAGCCGCCGCCCCCGGGCGTCTCGATCACGAATACGTCCCCTGCTTCCATCTCGACCTGGTCGAACGGCCCCAGTTCGAGGCGCGAGCCGTCAGCCCGCAGCACGGCGTTGCGCCCGGGCTGCCCCGGCCCGCCGCCGGCCATGCCGTGCGGGCGGACCAGGCGGTGCCCCGAAAGGATCGCCGCGGTCATCGGCTCGAGAAAGCGCAGGCGGCGAATCGCGCCGTCGCCGCCGCGCCAGCGGCCCCGCCCGCCCGAGCCGCGCCGGATCTCGAAGCTCTCGAGCCGCACCGGATAACGCCATTCCAGCACCTCGGGATCGGTCAGGCGGGAGTTGGTCATGTGGGTCTGCACCACGTCCGCGCCGTCGAAACCCGGCCCTGCGCCCGAGCCGCCGCCGACGGTCTCATAGTACTGGTAGCGCGCGTTGCCGAACGTGAAATTGTTCATGCTTCCCTGCGCCGCCGCCATCACCCCGAGCGCGCCGTACAGAGCGTCGGTGATGCACTGCGAAGTCTCGACGTTGCCCGCCACCACCGCCGCCGGATAGCGCGGCCTGAGCATCGAGCCCTCGGGCAGCAGCACTTCGAGCGGCTTGAGACAGCCGGCGTTGAGCGGGATATCGTCCTCGACCAGGGTGCGGAACACGTACAGCACCGCCGCCATGCACACCGCCGCGGGCGCGTTGAAGTTGTTCGGCAGCTGCGCCGAGGTGCCGTCGAAATCGATCGTCGCGCTGCGCCGGTCGGCCCCGATGCGTACCCTGACGCGGATGACGGCTCCGTTGTCGAGCGGATACTCGAACGCGCCGTCCTTCAGCACCCCGATCACCCGCCGCACCGATTCCTCGGCGTTGTCCTGTACATGGCGCATGTAGGCGCGAACCACCTCGAGGCCGAACTGGGCCACCATTTCGCCAAGCGCCTGCACGCCCTTTTCGTTGGCCGCGACCTGTGCCCGCAGATCGGCGACGTTCTGCGCCGGGTTGCGGGCCGGATAGCGTCCCGCCGACAGCAGCTCGAGCGTCTCGGCCTCGCGCAGGCGCCCCTGCTCGACCAGCAGGAAGTTGTCGATCAGCACGCCCTCGTCCTCGACGCTGGTCGAGCCGGGCGGCATCGACCCCGGGGTAATGCCGCCTATGTCGGCGTGATGCCCGCGCGAGCCGACGTAGAACAGGATCTCCTTCCGCGCCACGTCGAACACCGGCGTGACGAGGGTGACGTCGGGCAGGTGCGTGCCGCCGTTGTAGGGCGCGTTCAGCATGTACGCGTCGCCCGGGCGCATCCGGCCCCGGTTTTCGCGCATCACGGTCCTCACCGATTCGCCCATCGAGCCCAGGTGCACCGGCATGTGCGGCGCGTTGGCGATCAGGTTGCCCCCCGCGTCGAACAGCGCGCACGAGAAGTCGAGCCGCTCCTTGATATTGACCGAGTAGGCGGTGTTCTGCAGCCTTGCGCCCATCTGCTCGGCGATCGACATGAACAGGTTGTTGAAGATCTCGAGCATCACCGGGTCGGCCCGGGTGCCGAGCGCGATCCGCTGCGGCCGCGGCCGGGCGCGCTCCAGCACCAGGTGCCCGAGCGTGGTCACGCGCGCGCCCCAGCCCGGCTCGACCACGGTGGTCGCGTTCGCCTCGGCGATGATCGCCGGGCCCTCGAGCGCATGCCCCGGCGCCAGCGCCTCGCGCCGGTAGAGCGGCGTCGGCTGCCAGGCGCCGCCGCTGAACATGCGCACCGTTTCCGCCGCGCGCGGCGCCTCCGCCGCCTCGCCTTCGGCTCCGGTTTCGGGCGGCGCCTCGCCGGCGGCGAGCGCCTCGACCGAGACCGCTTCGACGATCAGCGCGCGGCCCGGCATGAGGAAAGAAAACTGCTTGCGGTAGGCGGCTTCGAACTCGGCCGTCATCGCGGCCACGCCGCCGAGCTCGACCGCGAGCGCGGTGTCGGTGCCCTCGTACTTGAGGTGCGCCCGCCGCAGCACGCGCACCCGCGCCGCCTCGGCGCCCTGGCGCAGCAGCTCCTCCCGCGCAGCATTCGCGAGTGTTTCAGCTTCTCTTTCAATTTGAATTTGATTGTTGTCGGAAAGATGAAGCTCTATGGACTTCTCCTTCATTGCGACCTGGTCGGCGAGGCCCATGCCGTAGGCCGACATCACGCCGGCGAGCGGATGGATGAATACGCGCTCCATCGCCAGCGCGTCCGCCACCAGGCAGGCATGCTGCCCGGCGGCACCGCCGAAGCAGCACAGCGTGTAGCGCGTGACGTCGTGGCCGCGCTGGACCGAGATCTGCTTGATCGCGTTCGCCATGTTGCCGACCGCGATCTGGACGAAGCCCTCCGCGACCGCCTCCGGCGAGCGTCCGTCTGCAATGATTCTGGTGAGCTCTGTGAATTTCGATTGGACGATTTCATCATCGATCAACTGATCGCCATCGCCACCAAACACGCGCGGAAAGTATCGCGGCTGGATCTTGCCGAGCATGACGTTGGCGTCGGTCACCGCCAGCGGCCCGCCGCGGCGGTAGCTCGCCGGCCCGGGATCGGCGCCGGCGGAATCGGGCCCGACGCGGTAGCGCGCGCCGTCGAAGTGCAGGATCGAGCCGCCGCCCGCGGCGACGGTGTGGATGCTCATCATCGGCGCGCGCACGCGCACGCCCGCCACCTTGGCGTCGAAGTCGCGCTCGAACGCTCCCGCATAGTGCGAGACGTCGGTCGAGGTGCCGCCCATGTCGAAGCCGATGATGCGTTCGAATCCCGCCGCGAGCGAGGTTCGCACCGCGCCGACGATGCCGCCCGCCGGGCCCGACAGGATCGAGTCCTTGCCCTGGAAGCGGCGCGCGTCGGCGAGGCCCCCGTTCGACTGCATGAACAGCAGCCGCACGCCGCCGAGCTCGGCCGCCACGCCGTCGACGTAGCGGCGCAGGATCGGCGACAGGTAGGCGTCGACCACCGTGGTGTCGCCGCGCCCCACCAGCTTCATCAGCGGACTGACCTCGTGCGAGACCGAGATCTGGCTGAAGCCGATGTCGGCCGCGATCCGTTTGACGTTCGTTTCATGCTCGGGGAAGCGGTAGGCGTGCATGAACACGATCGCGATCGAGCGAAAGCCTTGTTCGTAGACAAGCTTCAAATCTTTCAAAGTGTTGTCGAGGTTCAACGGCACAACCATTTCTCCGTGCGCGCCGATGCGCTCCTCCACCTCGACCACGGTCGAGTACAGCATCTCCGGCAGCACGATGTGGCGCTCGAACAGGCGCGGCCGGTTCTGGTAGGCGATGCGCAGCGCGTCGCGAAAACCCCGCGTGATGAACAGCGCGCTGCGCTCGCCCTTGCGTTCCAGCAGCGCGTTGGTGGCGACCGTGGTGCCCATCTTCACTGCCTCGATGATCCCCGGCGCGATGGCCTCGCCGCTCTCGAGGCCGAGAATGCGGCGGATCCCGGCCAGCGCGGCGTCGGCGTAGCGCCCCGGGTCCTCGGACAGCAGCTTGTGGGTGGCGAGCGTGCCGTCGGGGCGCCGTGCGACCACGTCGGTGAAGGTGCCGCCGCGGTCGATCCAGAACTGCCAGCCGCGCTCGCTCTTGTCCCGGGCCATGAGAACGCGATTCTAATCGTGATACATTGGCGCCCGCCTATATTCCGCACGCCATGGACAAGATCGAAGCGGTGGTGATCGGCGCCGGGGTGGTGGGGCTGGCGGTGGCGCGCGCACTGGCGCTCGCCGGGCGCGAAGTCGTGATCCTGGAGGCCGAGGACGCGATCGGCGTCCACACCAGCTCGCGCAACTCCGAGGTGATTCACGCCGGCATCTACTATCCCGCGGGCTCGCTCAAGGCCGCGAGCTGCGTCGACGGCCGCCAGCGCCTGTACCAGTACTGCGCCGCGCGCGGCCTGCCGCACCGGCGCTGCGGCAAGCTGATTGTCGCCAGCGACGAAGCCCAGGGCGGGGAGCTGGAGCGGATCCGCGCCAAGGCGCACGCCAACGGCGTCGCCGACGTCGATTTCATCACCCGGGAGCAGGCCCTCGCCTGGGAGCCCGAGTTGCGCTGCGCCGCCGCGCTGCACTCGCCTTCGACCGGCATCGTCGACAGCCACGCGCTGATGCTCGCCTACCTCGGCGAGGCCGAGGATCACGGCGCCATGCTCGCGCTCAAGAGTCGCCTTGAAAGGGCGCAAGTCATTCCAGCGGGATTTCGCCTTGCGGTGGGCGGCGCCGAGCCGATGCTGGTTGAAGCAGGATTGTTGATAAACAGCGCCGGCCTCAAGGCGCCGAGCGTGGCGCGGCTGATCGAGGGCTATCCGGCGGCGAGCGCGCCGCGCGAGCTGTACGCCAAGGGCAACTACTTCGCCCTCAGCGGCCGCTCGCCGTTCACGCGCCTGGTGTATCCGGTGCCCGAGCCCGGCGGCCTCGGCGTGCACCTCACGCTCGACCTCGGCGGCCAGGCGCGCTTCGGGCCCGACGTCGAGTGGGTCGACGCCATCGACTACCGCGTCGACCCTAAGCGCGGCGAGCGCTTCTACGCCGCGATCCGGCGCTACTGGCCCGGGCTTGCCGACGGCGCGCTCGCCCCGGGCTACGCCGGCATCCGGCCCAAGATCTGCGGCCCCGGCGAACCGGCGGCGGATTTCGTGATCCAGGGTCCGCGCGAGCACGGCGTGCCCGGGCTGGTGAACCTGTTCGGCATCGAGTCTCCGGGGCTCACCGCGAGCCTGTCCCTCGCCGAAAGCGTGCTGCGCGCAAGCGCGCAGGCGGCCTGAGCAACTCAGCCGTCATTGCCGCCGACGGCCTCGAGGCCGAGGTAGATGCGCTGCACCTGCGGGTCCGTGGCGAGGCGCTCCGCCGTTCCTTCGAGAACGGTGGAGCCGGTCTGCAGCACGTAGGCGTAGTCGGCAACCTCGAGTGCGAGCTGGATCGACTGCTCGGCGATCAGCAGGGTGAGCCCCTGCTCGTGCAGGCGGCCGAGCGTCTCGTAGAGCGTCTCGACGATAGCCGGAGCGAGGCCGAGGCTCGGCTCGTCGAGCAGCAGGATCCTGGGCTCGCCCATCAGGGCGCGCCCGAGCGCCAGCATCTGGCGCTCGCCGCCGGAAAGGGTGCCCGCACGCTGCCGCCGCCGCTCTTTGAGCCGCGGGAACAGGGTGTACACCCGCTCCAGCAGCTCCGGCGCGCGCTTGCGGTCGGCCAGCGGCGTGGTGCCGAGCCGCAGATTCTGCTCCACGGTCTGGCCGGTGAACAGGCGCCAGCCTTCGGGCGACAGGGCGAGTCCCTTGCGCACGATGGCGTAGGCAGGCTGGCGCGCGATGCTCTCGCCGCGCCACTCGATCGACCCCTTGCTCGCCGGCACCAGCCCCGCGATGGCGTTCAAGGTCGTCGTCTTGCCGGAGCCGTTGGAACCCAGCAGGGCGACGATGCTGCCCGGCCGGACCTCGATCGAGACGTCGGCGACTCCGACCAGGTCGCCGTAGTGCACCGCGAGATGTTCGACTTTGAGCAGATCCACGCTGTGTTCAGGCATGCTTGCCGTGGCGCCGCGCGTGGGAGTGGCCGAGGTAGGCATCGATGACCGCCTCGTCGTTCACCACTTCGGTCGGTGTGCCGCGCGCGATCACCCTGCCCTGGTTGAAGACCACGACCCGCTCGGCCAGCGTCAGGATCACTTCCATGACGTGCTCGACGATGACCAGCGTGATGCCCGAGCGGTGAATCCTGCGTACCAGCTCGATCGCCTGCTGCACCTCGACCGGGGTCAGGCCCGCGAGCGCCTCGTCGAGCAGCATCAACTTGGGCTCGGTCGCCAGCACCCGCGCGATCTCGAGGCGCTTGCGCCCCGGCGTCCCCAGGCTCTTCGCCTTGTGATCAGCGAGCGCATCGAGGCCGGTGAGCTCGAGCACGCGTCTCGCCGACTCGCGCGCCTCGCGCACCCGAGAATGGCGCAGAAAAGCGCCCACCATGACGTTCTCGAGAATTGTCAGATCCTCGAACGTCGCCGGAACCTGGAAGCTGCGCCCGATACCGAGCCTGGCATGAACCTCGGGTGAGGCGCGCGTCACGTCGTGCTCGTTCAACAGCACCCGCCCGCCGCTGGGCCTCAGGTCGCCGACCAGGCAATTGAAGAAGGTCGACTTTCCCGCGCCGTTCGGGCCGATGAGACCGATGATCTCGCCCTGCGCGATGTCGAGCGACGCGCCCGAAAGCGCGCGAAAGCCGCCGAAGTCCATGGTCACGTCCTCGGCCCTAAGCAGCACGCGAGCCCCTCTTTGCCCGCAGGCGCTCCCACATTTCCAGCAATCCCCCGGGCTCGAAGCGGGCGATCAGGACGATGATGCCGCCGTAGAGAATATAGGTCAGGCCCGTTCCGCCGCCGCCGAAAAGGTTGTTGGTCTCGGTCTGCAGCGGGATCAGGATCGCTGCTCCGAGCAGCGGTCCGAACAGGCGCCCGGCGCCGCCAAGCGCCGCGATCAGGACCATGTTGACCGACACCAGGATGCCGAACGCGCTGCCCGGGTCGATGAAGCCGAACTTGACCACGTACAGCGAGCCCGCCAGCGAGGTGAAGGTCGCGCTCAGCATGAACGCATACAGCTTGTAGCGGCTCACCGGCACGCCGAGGCTGCGCGCCGCCCGCTCGCCGCCGCGGATCGCGCGCAGGTAATAGCCGAAGCGGCTGCGCTGGATGCCGTAGGTGATCGCGACCAGCGCCACCAGCACCGCGAGAAACATGTAGTAGTACGGAACCGAGCTGCGGAACACCAGGTCCCACCAGCCGCGCGGCGTCGCCGGACCGGTGAGACCGATCGCCGCGCCGACGAAATCCCAGTTGCTCACCACGATGCGGATCAGCTCCGCCACCGCGATGGTCGCCATGCTGAAGTAGTGTCCGCTCAGCCGCAGGGTCGGAATTCCGATCACCACGGCGATGACGAGGCTGACCGCGATGCCCGCCGGAAAGCCGAGCAGCGGGCTGACCTGCCACAGCTTGTAGAACAGCAGCGGCATGTAGGCCCCGGCGCCGAAGAAGACGGCGTTGCCGACCGATACCTGTCCCGCGTAGCCGCCGATCAGATTCCAGGCCGAGGCCGAAATCGCCGCCAGCAGCACCAGCGATCCGAGCTGCTCGTAGTACGGGTTGTCGAAGCTGAGGGGAAAAAGCAGCAGCACCGCCGCGAGCACGACCCAGCCGGCACGACGCATCAGGCTTTCCCCATCAGGCCGCGCGGCCTGACCCAGAGCACGAGCACGAACAGCGCGTAGACGAAGACGTCCTGGTACACCGGTCCGACGTAGAACGCCGAGAGCGATTCGATCAGGCCGATGATCAGGCCGGCGATCATTGCCCCCGGCACGCTGCCGAAGCCGCCGAAGGTCACCACCACGAACGCGATCAGGCCGAGCGATTCACCGACCGTCGCCGAGATGGGAAAGAAGGTGGCGATCAGGGCGCCGGCGATGCCGGCGCTCGCGCCCGACAGACCCCAGGCGATGGCCTGCATGCGATCGGGCCGGATGCCCATCAGCATCGCCGCGTTGCGGTCCTCGGCCACCGCCAGGATCTGGCTGCCGAGCATGGTGCGGGTCAGCAGCAGGTGCATGCCGATGGTCACCGCCAGCGCGACCACGCCGGCCACCAGCTTGGGCGCGCTCAGCAGAATGCCGCCGAGGTTGAGGCTGGGGCCGAGGATGCCGTCGGGCAGGCTGACGAAATTGGCGCCGAAGGCCCAGAACGCCGAATAGCGCAGCACCAGCAGGAGCCCGAAGGTGGAAAGAATCTGGGCCAGCATCGGCCCGCGCATGACGTGCCGGATCAGCGCGAGGTAGACCAGCACGCCGAGCATGAACAGCATCATCGCGGCCGCGGCGCTGAAGCTGGCGACGCCGAAATGCGCCAGGGTGAAGCCCCAGAAGGCGACGTACATGCCGAGCATGACGAACTCGCCGTGGGCGAAGTTGATCACGTTCATCATGCCCCACACCAGCGTGAGGCCGGAGGAAAACAGGGCGTAGACGGCCCCGATGAGGAGGCCGGCTACGATCACCTGCAGCAGAATCATCACGCTGTGCCGCCCACAGCGGATGGCGCGAAGCCGCCCCTATTTCCACCCCTTGAAGGGATAGATCAGAGCGTGCTGCGCGGACCGGTCCGGCCACACCGCGACGTAGTGGTCGCCGATCAACTGGATGAGGTAGGTCGCCGCCAGCGTGTTCTGTCCCGTCTTGTCGAACTTCACGCCGCGGTAGCCCATCATGAGCTGGTCCGGCTTGAGGTCGGTCGCCCGCAGCGCCTTCCTGATCGCAGCGGGCTTGGTCGAGCCGGCGCGATTGATCGCATCCATCAGCGTGAACGCCGCCTGCATGTCGCGCCCGCTGGTGTCGTCGAGATCGCGGCCGGTCTTGGCCTTGTACATCTCGTTGATGCGCCAGGTGGTGCTGTCCTTGGCGCCGATGTTCCAGGCGCTGCGGTTGAGCGCGCCCTGCGCCAGATTGCCGACGGCGCTGATGAATGCCGGATCGGAAAATCCCGAGTCGTCGCCGATGACGAACTTCGGCAGGTAGTCCAGGCTCTTCATCGTCTTCATGTAGAGGATCGAATCGGAAGTGTAGGCGATGAACACGATCGCGTCCGGATTCTTCTGCTTCAGCTGCAGTACCTGCGCCGAGACGTCCGCGCCGTTGGCGTTGTACGAGATGTCGGCCACTACGTCGATGCCGTGCGCCTTGGCGGCAGTTTGCACCGTGCCGGCGACCGAGGTTCCGTAGTCGGTGTTCTCGTGCACGATCGCGACGGTGCTCGCCGGATGGCCGGCCTTCTTCAGGTCGGTGAGGAAATCCATGTAGTTGTTGGCGAAGTCGCTGGCGATCGGCGTGGTGCGGAAGGTCCACTTGAAGCCGCGGCCGGTGATGTTGGCCGCCACCGAATCGCCTACGACGAACGGTATGCCGTAGCGCTCGGCAACCGCGGTCGAGGTGAGCGAGACCGAGGAATGGTAGCTGCCGAGCATGGCGACGACTTTCTCCTGCGTGATCAGGCGCAGCGTCTGGCTCTGACCCTCGCTCGGATTACCCTGATGGTCGGCCACCACCAGCTTGACCTTGGCGCCGCCCAGCCTGGGCAGGCCCGTGCCCGAGGCAAGCGGCAGGTTGCTCAACTCGGGATGAGCCTCGTTGACGATCTGCGCTGCGAGCTCCATCGCCGCGACCGCGGCCTTGCCCGCGCTCGCGGAATTGCCCGACAGCGGCCAGATGGCGCCGATCTTGACGTCGCTCGCGGCCATCGCGGCGGCGCTCGCACCGAAAGCGGCCAGTACGGTCGCCGTTAGAAGCAGTTTTTTCATCTTTCCTCCTCCCCCTCGGGGTTTTATCGTGGATACGGATTCCGAAACTTTCACGCGGGCGATAGCATATAGTGGCCGATTCTGAGAGAAGACGTCAGAACGTGTCAATCGACCGCGCGATCTACACCACCGAACAGATCCGCCTCGTGGAGCGCGCCGCGGGCGACGCGCCGCTGATGCAGCGCGCCGGCGAGGCGGCCGCCGAGCTCGCCGCGCGCCTCGCGGGCGAGCGCGGCAAGGACGTGCTGGTGCTCGCCGGCCCGGGCAACAACGGCGGCGACGCGCGCATCGCCGCCGAGCGCCTGAAGGCGATGTTCTTCCGCGTCACCGTCGCCGGCGCGCCCGGCGAGGTCCCCGCCGGCAGCCGCTGGGCGCTGGTGATCGACGGCCTGTTCGGCATCGGCCTGACGCGCCCGCTCGAAGGCGACTACGCGCGGCTCGCGGCCTACGCCAGCGCGCAGCCCTGCCCGGTGCTCGCGCTCGACATCCCGAGCGGGATCGAATCCGACAGCGGACGCGTGCTCGGCAGCGCGGTGCGCGCCACGCACACGCTGACTTTCATCGCGCTCAAGCCCGGCCTGCTCACGCTCGACGGGCCGGACCACTGCGGCGAAGTGAGCGTGGCCGGGCTCGGGCTCGACGCGCGCGCGCTCGCCGCGCCGGAGGGCTGGCTGGCGGGGCCGGAGCTGTTTGCGTCCGCGCTCGCGCCGCGCCCGCGCAACTTCCACAAGGGCATGGCCGGCTCGGTGGCGATCCTGGGCGGCGCCGACGGCATGGTCGGCGCGGCGCTGCTCGCCGGCCGCGCCGCGCTCGGGCTCGGCGCCGGGCGCGTGTATTGCGGGCTGCTCGCCCACGAGGCGCTCGCCGTCGACACGGTCGCGCCGGAGCTGATGCTGCGCCATCCCGACGAGGCGCTCGGGCTCGAGCTCGATGCCTTCGTCGTCGGCCCCGGCCTCGGCCAGAGCGAGCGCGCCGAGACGCTGGTCGGCGCGGCGATCGCGAGCGACCTGCCGTGCGTGCTGGACGCCGACGCGCTCAACCTCATCGCCGAGAACGAAGACCTGCGCCGCGCCTGCGCGCGCCGCCGCGCCGAGACGCTGCTGACGCCGCACCCGGGCGAGGCCGCCCGCCTGCTGGTGACGCGTACCGCCGAGGTGCAGGCCAACCGCCTGGCGGCTGCGCGCAACATCTCGGCCAACCTGAAAGCGCACGTGCTGCTCAAGGGCAACGGCAGCGTCATCGTGGCGCGCGACCGCCGCTTCTTCATCAATACCTCGGGCAACCCGGGCATGGCGAGCGCCGGCATGGGCGACGTGCTGTCGGGCCTGCTCGGCGCGCTGCTGGCGCAGGGCCTGTCGGGCGAATCCGCGCTGGTGCTCGGCACCCACCTGCACGGCTGCGCCGCCGACGCGCTGGTGGCGCGAGGCCAGGGGCCGGTGGGCCTGCGCGCCGGCGAGCTGATCGAGCCCGCGCGCGGGATCTGGAACGACTGGCTAGGGAGCGGCCGCTAGCGGCTGCTTGGCGCACAGCGCCTGCAACGCACGCACCGTGCGCCAGTTGCGTGTCGTGGCGTTGGCGCCGAGCGCCCTTTCGAAATAGGCGGTGTTCAGGCTGCACTTGCCGTAGCCGTTCGGGCAGTACAGGTACACCACCCGCCCCACCAGCGCCGCGCGCTCTGCGTCCTCGAGCGGCAGCTGCAACTCGCCGAAAAGCGTCTCCGGCACGTGGCGAAAGAGGAACGTCGCGTGATAAAGCTGTCCCGCCTGCTTCGCGCGCGGCGAGAGCGGGTTCGCACTCACGATCTCCTCGAACTCCTTGGTCGGCAGCACCAGCGCGTTCACTTCCTGGCCGAAGTCCGCGGCGATCTTCGCCTCGAGCGCGTCGGCCAGTCCGTGCGAATCCTCCTGCGTCGAGGAAAAGACCAGGTTGCCGCTCTGCAGGTAGCTGACCACGTCGCTCAGCCCGAGCGCGGCGCAGCTCTTGCGCAGCGCGTCCATGCCCACGCGCCTGCGCCCGGCCACGTTCACCCCGCGCAGCAAGGCGACGAACGCCGTCATGCGCGCCCCTCGGAGTGTCTGCTATGCATCAGCGTGGACCGCATTGGAGCGTGATTTCAAGCGATTTGCTTTGGACAATTTGTCTCGTTTTATCGTCGATGTACGCCGGCTGGCGGCGCGAGACAAGACAGAGCGTTTCAGCCTTCCCCATGGCGAACATACCACCATCGGCGCCGTCCGCCGTCAATGTTTCGATCATCCGCCAGCCACAAAGCTTGCAGGGCGCGAAAGAAATCATCTCTCGGGCTTGGCAAAGTTCAGGGCGACCCGCCGGCCACGGGATTCGCCGTCACCACCTGGTTGCGCCCGCCGTTCTTCGCCTCGTATAGCGCGCCATCGGCCGCCTTCAGGAGCTGGCCGCGGTCGGCGCCGGCGTCGGGAAATACAGCCACGCCGAAGGAGGCCGTGATCGCGAGAGACTGCGACTTGTACTCGATCGCCAGCGACCCGATCGCCTCCCGCAGCGCCTCCGCGCGTCGCCGGGCGACTTCCAGCGGAGCATCCGACATGACGAGCAGGAATTCTTCGCCGCCGTAGCGGCAGGCAACGTCCTGGCCGCGGGTATGCGCTTTCAGGACGATTGCGATCTTCTGCAACACCAAGTCGCCCGCATCGTGCCCGTAGGCGTCGTTGATCCGCTTGAATTCGTCCAGGTCCAAGGAGATCAAACACAACGGCGCTTGCTTGCGCGCGGCGCGCTGGAGCTCGCGGTCCAGGGTTTCCTCAGCGTAGCGGCGATTGAACAGGCCGGTGAGCGGATCGCGGATCGCCTGATTCCTGAGCGTATCCCGCAGCACCTGGTTGGCATAGGCCAGCGCCACATACTCGGCGATCGAACCTGCAAGCGCCGAAACCGCCCCGACGCTCCGGGCGCCCGTCGTCGACTCGGCTCCGGCCTCTGCGGTGGAAAACCGCAGGTGCAGCACGCCCAATGTCTCGCCGTGCGCCATCAGGGGCACGCACAGGTAGTGGGCCGCCTCCAAATTCTTCACGTGCGCACAGTGCAGACTGGCGTGCGCGGAATCCTGTTGGTACGCTTGCCCGTGCCGCAATGCCCAGCACTCGTCGGGCGCGAATCGCCGCTGGTCTCCGTCCGTCGGAAAGTCACCCCAGACGACCGCGGCCTCGAGATCGTCCCGCGACGCGCTGTAGATGAACAGGGCGCCCGTTTCCGTCGGGAAAAGCTCCCGGGCGTAGGAACCGATGACGTTGAAAAGCTCTCCACGGGCGGCGCTCGCCTGCAGCATTCTGCCCATGTCCGCCATGGCGCGAACCTCGCGTGTCTGCTGCTCAAGCTGCGTGATGGACAAACCCAGCCGGTCGTTGGCTTGCCGCAGGGCTTCCGCCGCGGCCAGGTGCCTTCGTTGCTCGTTGGACGCGTGCTTGGACGCCTTCTCGACCACGATCCCCACGAAAAGGAGGATCACCATCTGCAGGCCGACACCCATTCCTGCCGCCATGTCCATCCCCGCGGGCAGGCGCGGAACGACCAGCGCAGCCCCGGCGAGGGCCAGGTTGATGTGGATCCCCGTCCGATCGATCATGACGCCGGAGACGACGGCACCGACCAAGAACAGTACCCAGAACGGTGAAGGAAAGCCTCCGGTGGTCAGGACAATGGCCGTCGAGGCCGCCATGTTCCATAGCCCGATCGTAAAACGGAGTGCGGCGATGTCCTTCCAGTCCCGCGTCACGAACCCAAGAACGGCGCTGCCCGTCACCTGCAACAGGAGGATCCCGAGGACGAGAACCCGCGCCTCGCCCGCCCAGCCGCCGGCCACGCCCAGCACCACCACGGCGGCCGTGATCCCGATGTAATAGGGGGCGAGCGCGCGCAGCAGATCCGGGCGCACGTCGGATCGGTCGCTTCCGGTCGCTCGCAGTTGCATTGGCTAGCTCATGCCAGTCGCGGTCGCCGACGCGCTCGACGTCGACCGTTGCGCTACCATTTCTTGTACGGCAGGAACTTGCCCGACATGGTGACCTTGACGCGGTCGCCCTTCGGGTCCTGTTCCTTGTCGACCTCGAGCGTGAAGTCGATCGCGCTCATGATCCCGTCGCCGAACTTCTCGTGGATCACCGACTTCATCGGCATGCCGTACACCTGCATGATCTCGTAGAAGCGGTAAATCAGCGGATCGGTCGGCACCACCGGCCCCAGCCCCTTGCACGGAAATTCCGTCAGCGCCTCGGCCAGATCCGGCCCCACCCCGAGCGCCGCCGCCAGCTTCTTGGCCTCCTCCGGCGACGCCTGCGCCTGCCCGTACAACAGCGCCGCGATCCACACCTCGTCGCGGCCGACGACCTTCTCCAGGTCCGCGTAGCTTAACCCCTTCTTCTTCTTCGCGCCCAGAAGCTTCTCGCGCACTTCAGAAGTCGTCATCGCAATCTCCCCGTTCACCCTGTTCTCAAATCTTCCGCGCAGGGCCCTTGCCCGCAAGCACCCGCACCGCCACAACCTCCCCGCGCGCGCACTCCTCGCCGTCCGAAAAGAGCGAGCAGGCAAGCAGCGCCTTGCGCTCCTGCATCTCCGTGACGCGCGCCCGCAGCTGGACCGGCCGCTCCAATGGAGTCGGCTTCAGAAAATCCACCTTCAAGGAAGCGGTCGCGAACCAATGCGACGGATTCTCCCGCTCCGCGGCCGACTTGTCCCTGTAATAGGCGGCGATCGCGGTCAGCACGCAATGACAGCGATCAGCCCCGAAATGATGCCGCCGTTCATCACCTGCGGCCAGCCCGCCGTGTGGTGCTTCTCCGCCCGCCAAGCGCAAACCGACTCGTCCCCGACCCAGTAGCTCTTGATGCGCAAGCCGTGCGGATTGTCGCTGCCGCACCCCCAACAGCAATTGCCGCGAACATAGCTCTCATCCTGAAACGCCACTTGCCCCATAGCGGCCTCCCATGCGAAATCCAACCCGTGCGTTCACGCCTCCATTTCTTTGTACTTATAGATGCGAAACCCATTCTCCTGCACATAGCCATCCGGCTCCCAGCCGCGATCGAGAATGTCGTCCGTAATCATGGCCATGTTGATTCCAACCGGATCCAGCAGCTCTTCTGCAATAGGCAATCGAAAGTCCCCGGGACTTCCCCGATACGACTGGATGACCCTTTGTGCTTCCTCAACAGTGGCAATCGGCTTCATCTTTCAAATTGTAGATACGAAATTCGCTCTCCTCCACATAACTGGCTCCCACCCGCACGCGAGAACGGCTACTGACACCATTGCCGCTCGCAAGGAATGCCGTCGTGGTCCCCATCCATCCTCACACCTGGACAGTTTCTAAGGAAGTACGTGGCCTCCCCGCACGAGGTCATTTGCGAACAATAAATTCGTCCGTCGCAGCGGAACCCGCCTTCTGGAGTACCTCCCGTCAGCGCGCCCCGATTGCGCATGGAATCATTGAACCCTGATCGTCCAATGCCGGAATGTGCACCGAAAAAACGGTGTCCATACCTGCCGTAGCCGTACCAGCCAAGAATTCCCACAATAAGCACAAAAATGAGCGTTCGCATTTAACGTGCCAATGAGCGGCGCCGGAACACGCGGCGCAGAGCTGCCCGCTCGCTCTGCTGGTTACGGCTCACGGTAGTTTGAACAATTCCTTGACCTTGGTTTGCCAGGTTTCCTGCAATCGACGTTCTGACGGAGGCAGGTAGCAATAGATAGTATCCAGATCAATTTCCTGGCCGTGTTCGCGCTTTACCGGTGGAGACTCGAGCGTCGGGTCCCACCAGACCAGTCTTATCGGGGCACCGTTTATTCCTCGCTTCGCCTCGATTCTGAGCATCAGATCAGAATGGCTTTCCATTGCACCGGTTAGCGACGCGATTCGTTCGTAGACCTTCCAAACGAGAAACGTGAAGGCGGCAATGATTGCGGTGAGAAGAATCATGATTAAGGTCGCCATGGCGATCTCCTTAGGTCCGTGCTTGCAAGCGGTAACGCCGTCTTAGGCCGCATCGTGGTCACCATAGCTGTCGTAGATTCACCTGCGCTAGACCGTGACCAGCTGACGGCCAATAGTCCGGCTTGTTTAGAGACAGCCTTCCAGACTCAGGACCAAATGAGTCTGATGCTCGGTCCGCGAGTGTTGGAGAGGAGTGGAAGTGTTGATGGAAGTGGTCACCAATCGAAACCGCAACCTCGTCCCCGTCCGTCCGAATGACGATGTCACCGACTTCTCGGTTGACGGCTTGGACCATGAGCGCCCCGTCGGATATGTCCTGCGACTCGATCGCAGCGTCTGCGAGCCGTGATCGTAGCTGTTCGAGCTGAGCGTCAAGCGGCATGACGTGGGGGTCTGCGGCGCGGCGAGCCAGGCCGCCAATGAAGCAAAGCGGTTGACGCCGCGGCCGGCAGCACCGCCATGTTGGTGCTCAACCGTTCGCCGCGAGCTCTTCGCGCACGATCTTGCGCACGAGCTCTGGTGTAACTGGTTGGTCGGTAAGGCCCAGATGCGACTTCAGCGCCTCGTTTATCAGGGTTTGGTATCCCTTTCCCGTCTTTTCCGACTGAGCCTTGAAGCTCTTAATGATTGCGTCATCCACATAGATGGTGATGCGGGTCTTGCCAGTGGTGGGAATCACTGCCCCACGCTTACCTTTGGAGAAGTCATACGCCTTTTTCATAGTCTCTGCGTTCCTTGGGATCAGGCTTCCGCACTGAGATGATTCGTGGCCCATCTCGCCGAGGAGTATGGACAACGACCATCAGAGACCCGAATACATTCGTTCCAATGGTGACAAAGCGCTGTTCGCCTTCTGCGCTTTCATCCTCCACCGTGAGCGCGAGCGGATCACTAAGCACCCCGTCGCCCTCGGAAAGCGACACGCCATGCTTCTTGATGTTTGTCGCGTCCTTCTTCGGGTCGAAATTGGCGGACACGACGCTACTATATGCACGTTATACATACACTGTCAAACCTAGCGCCCATGCTGGCGCTGGTTGAGCGCTAACGTCGGAAATCAGGCGGCGGGCCGCCGCGAGACATAAGCGCAGCACTGCGCTTCGCGGCCCGTCCGCGCTGGATTGATGGGTTAGGCAGCTTTGTCCGCATTGGGCTTACTTGGCTGCACCTTGAGCAAGGTTACGCGGAACTCGAGCACAGCGTTCGCGGGAATCAGATCTGGGACGCCTTCGTCGCGGTAAGCGAGATGTGCCCCAACTCGGATACGCCTCTTTCCACCCACGCGCATACCCTGGACTCCATACTCAAGGCCGGCGATCACTCGACGCTCCCCAATCCGAAAGGTGTAATTCTCTTCTTCTCGCACCGGATCTCCGCGATTCAAGAACAAGCTGTACTGAACTTCCACTGTGCATCCGCGCGATGCAACAGGACCTTTACCAACTTCCAAGTCCTCGTATTCGACGCCTCCTCGGCCGCGCTGCATTTAGAAGCTGCCTAACCTTATATGGATACGACGAATGCCATATATCATGGCACAGGCGCGCAAATGAGCCGAGGGATCAAGTACTTCTGAACGCGCGGCGTTGTTATCCGGCGCGGCGCGGGTTAAGCGACTGAATGAGCGAATCTTCCGGCGTCGCGGGCGGACGCTGGGACAAATTCGGGTGAAGATTTTTAGGGCGTCGCGCGCGGTCGCGCGCTCAGTTGCAGTCGCCTACCCGCTCGGCGTCGACGGTTTCGCGGTGGCCGGCGCGGCGCAGGTCGATCCAGACGGATTGCATGGAGGCGGCGTTGACGTTGAGCTCGACGGTGCCTTTGCGCACGTGGCGGGTGCCGTCTGCGCTGGCGCGGTCGGCGGGGCAGTCGACGGCGACGTTGACGGTGCGCGGCACGGGGGTTTCGATGCGCACGCTGCAGCCGAGTTTTTCGCTTTCGCGCGCGGCGGCGATGGCGGCGGCGACTTTGTCGAGGGGGTTGCCGCAGATTTTCGTTTCGTGCCGATGGCCGTTGACTTTGCTTTTCAGGACCCAGGCGCCGTGCTGGACGGTAGGCAGGGCGGCGTGCGCGAAGGGCGCGGCGGCGAGCAGGACGGCGGGCAGGAGGCGGCGTTTCATTTCGGGTTCCTTGTTGTTATTCGCAGCGCGCGAAGAGCGCGAGCTGCTGGGCGCTGAGGGCGCGCAGGTCGTCGGGGTCGCGCATGCGGCCGTTCGAATCGACCAGGCCGCGGTGCAGCCGGTCGATGCGCCGGTCGAGGCGCGCGGTTTCGGGATCGCGCGCGATGGCCTGCAGGCGCTCGCGCAGCCGGCGCTCGCGCGCGGCGTCTTGCTCGAATCGCGCGATGGTCAGCTCGCGCCGCAGGTTGCGCCGCTCGCACAGCACCGGCGCGAGTTTCTGCACCGCGGCCATGAACGCCTCGGCGTCGGGCGTGACAGCGCGCGCCGGCGGCGCGCAGAGCAGCAGCCCGAGCGCCAACGCCATGCCGGAGATGCGCGCTAGGACCAATCCTGCTCCGCCGTCCGGCCCAGGATCGCCGCGATCGCCTCTGCCGGCGCCGGGCGCCCGAGCAGGTAGCCCTGCAGGTGATCGCAGCGGAGCGAGGCGAGCTTGCGCGCCTGCTCGATCGTTTCCACGCCCTCGGCCACCACCCGCATGCCGAGCGCGTGGCCGAGCGCGATGATGGTCTTCGAGATCGCTTCGTCGTCCGAATTATGCGTGATCTCGCGCACGAACGACTGGTCGATCTTGAGTCGGTCGAGGCGGAAGCGCCTCAGGTAGCCGAGGCTCGAGTAGCCGGTGCCGAAATCGTCGAGCACGATCCTCACGCCGCGCGCGCGCAAGGCCGAGATGATGCCGCCCGCCTCGCGCGCGGTGGTCAGCAGCAGCCCTTCGGTGATCTCGAGCTCGAGCTGCGCGGGCGGCAGCCCGGAGCGCTCGAGCGCGCGCTCCACGTCCGCCACCAGGTCGGGCTCGCGGAACTGGCGCACCGACAGGTTCACCGCCACCGTCAGGCCGTCGTGCCCCTGCAGACGCCAGGCCTGGGTCTGGCGGCAGGCCTCATTCAGGGCCCAGCGGCCGATCGGGACGATGAGCCCGCTCTCCTCCGCGAGCGGGATGAACTTTGCCGGTGACACGATGCCGCCGCTCTTGCGGTCCCAGCGCAGCAGCGCCTCCAGCCCCACCACGCGCTTGGTCGCGACGTCGAACTGCGGCTGGTAGTGCAGCACGAACTGCGCCCGGTCGAGCGCGCCGCGAAGATCGCGCTCCAGCTCCATGCGCTCCTTTGTCGCCGAGCTGAGGGTGGGTGTGTAGAAGGTGAACGCCTCTCCCGGCGCCCCCTTCCTCGCCTCGTACAAGGCGGCGCCGGCCGCGCGCAGAACGACCTCGGCCTGGTCGCCGTGCTCCGGGTACAGCGCGACGCCGCAGGCGAATCGCGGGAAGACCTCGTGCCCGCGCACCAGGTAAGCGCGGCTGATCGCTGCGATGCCCTTTCTCACGATGGCCGCCACGTCGCTGCCCTCGCGTATGTCCGCCAGCACCACCGCGAATTCGTCCCCCTCCAGCCGCGCCACCGTGTCGCTCGCGCGCACCGCGCCCTGCAATGCCTGACCGACGTCGGCGAGAAGCTCGTTTCCCGCCTCGTAGCCGTAGCTGTCGTTGATGGTGGTGAAGCGGTGGATGTCCAGCAGGATGACCGCGAGCCGCCGCGCGGACATCCGGGCGCCGGCCAGCTCGTGCTCCAGCCGCAAGCGCAGGAAGGCGCGATTTGGAAGGCCGGTGACCTGGTCGTGCGCCGCGGCGTAGGTGAGCTCGTCTTCCGCGCTGCGCGCGCTTTCCTGCGCGCGCGCGAGCCGGCCGAGGCTGCGACGTATCAGCAGGTACAGCAGCGCGCCGGTGACCAGAACGAAGGCCCAGCCCTTGACGGTTTGCAGGCGCGCCATCTCGTCCGCCGTGGCTTCGGGAAACGACAGCAGCAGAAGATGATCGGAGGCGGCGATCCAGACGACGGCTACTGCGAGGTAGATCGCGGTGATGCGAAGGCCCTGGCGCGTGATGTACGACAGCCCGAGCTTCCGCCTGCCCGCCGGATCCTCGATCACTCCGTCTCCCTTCGGCGCCCGGACAATCGCACGCACTATCCTAGCGCCTTGTCCGCCGGCCGGGAATGGGCGATATTCGCCGCAGCCGCGCAACCGCCGCAAGGTTCAATGGAAACCGCCTCCTCCACTGCCGAATCACTCGACGGCGAGCTGACCGCCGCCTACCTCTACCGCGTCATCGCGGCGAGGGAGCAGGAGCCGCGCCTCAAGCACCTGTTCGAGGAGCTCGCGCGCGACGCCGAGTCGCAGGCGGAGCACTGGCGCGCCGCGCTCGCGGCCGAGGGCGCGCCGGCGGCGGCGTTCAAGCCCGCGCTGCGCGCGCGCCTGGTCGCGCTGCTGGTGCGCCTGCTCGGCGCGCAGCGCCTGACGCAGGCGCTGACCGCGATGAAGGTGCGCGGCATGTCGGTCTACCGCGACGGCGGCCCGGTGCCGGCGCCGCGCAGTCCCGGCGCCCTGCCCTCCGAGCACGACGAGGTGGGCGAGAAGCACCAGGGCGGCGCCGCCGCCGGCGGCAGCGGCAGCTTGCGCGCGGCGGTGTTCGGCGTCAACGACGGCCTGGTCTCGAACGCGAGCCTGATCCTCGGCGTCGCCGGCGCCGGCACGAGCAACGCCACCATCCTGCTGGCCGGCGTCGCGGGGCTGCTCGCGGGCGCGTTCTCGATGGCAGCCGGCGAGTACGTCTCGATGCGCTCGCAGCGCGAGATGTACGAATACCAGATCGCGCTCGAGAAAGCCGAGCTCGAGGTCTACCCCGAGGAGGAGGCCGAGGAGCTGGCGCTGATCTTCGAGGCGCGCGGCATGGTGGCGGACGAGGCGCGCCAGTACGCGGCGCAGCTGATCGCCGACCCCAAGCGCGCGCTCGAGACGCTGACGCGCGAGGAGCTGGGGCTCAACCCGGGCGAGCTCGGCTCGCCGTGGGGCGCGGCCGGCTATTCCTTCCTCGCCTTCGCCATCGGCGGCGCGATCCCGCTCGCGCCCTACCTGCTGGCGCGCGGGTCGCACGCGCTCGCCGCCTCGATTCTGCTTTCGGCCGCGGCGCTGTTCGCGGTCGGCGCCGCGATCAGCCTGTTCACCGGTCGCTCGGCGCTCGTCGGGGGGCTGCGCATGCTCGGCATCGGCGCCGGCGCCGGCGCGATCACCTACGCCATCGGCAGCGCGGTCGGGGTCGGGCTTTCCTGATATGGATCACTGAGGCGGATTACTGCGGGCGGTCGGGCGCGCCGCGCTCGATCTCGCCCTCGCTCGCGTCGCGCACCACCAGCACGCGGCAGGTGAAATCGAGCGCCATGCCCGCCAGCGGATGGTTGGCGTCGAGCACCACCTTGTTGTCGGCCAGGTCGGTGACCAGGTAGAGCTGCGGCTCGCCGTCGTCGAACCTGTCCTCGACTTCCATTCCGATCTCGAGCCCGTCGCCGTAGCGGCTGCGCGGCTCGACCCGCATCAGCTCCGGGTCGTAGTCGCCGAACGCCTGCTCGGGCTCGAGATGGATGCGCACCAGCTCGCCCACCGCCTTGCCCTCGAGCGCCTGCTCGAGCGCCTCGGGCAGCCCGCCGTGGCCGCCGTGCAGGTAGATCAGCGCTTCGCCGGCCGCGTGCAGCAGCGCGCCCTGCGCGTCGTGCAGTTCGACGGTCATCGACACCACTTTGTTGCGCCCGATCACTTCCAGACTCAGGCCTTCAGTTTTCGCACCATGTCGAACACCTCGGCGGCCTGGCCGCGCGGGTTGACGCCGTAGGCGACGTGGCGCAGCACCCCCTTCTTGTCGATGATGAAGGTCGAGCGCACCAGGCACTCGCGGCTCTGGCCCTCGAACTCCTTGTGCTGCAGCACGTCGTAGAGGCGGCAGACCTCGCCCTCGAGGTCCGACAGCAGCGCGATCGAGACGCCGTTCTTGTCGCGGAAGCTGGCGTGGGTGAGGCAGTCGTCGCGCGAAACGCCGAGAATGACGCAGTCGTGCTTGTTGAACTGGTCCTCGTGATCGGAAAACTCCACCGCCTGCAGGGTGCAGCTCGGCGTGCCGTCGCGGGGGTAGAAATACAGCACGACGTTCTTCTTGCCGCGGTAGGCCGACAGGCTGACGGTCTGCATGTCGGCGTCAGGCAGGGAGAACGCGGGCGCAATCTTTCCGGGTTGCAGCATGTCGCGCAGATTCTAGCCCATGCGGTTTGTAGGTTGGCAAGCGCCGGCTTGCATATAATCGCGAAATGCGCGATCGCCTGCTCGGCGGCCTTTCGCCACGCACGTTTTTGCAGCGTCACTGGCAGAAGCGCCCACTCCTGGTGCGAGGCGCGCTGCCCGGTTTCCGCGGCCTGAGCGGCGAGCGCGCGCTCGCCGCGCTTGCCGCGCGCGACGACGTCGAGTCGCGCCTGGTCGAGCGCCGGCGCGGGCGCTGGAGCGTGAGCCACGGCCCGATCCCCCCCGCGCGCCTGCGCCGCGCCGGGCGTTTCGACTGGACCCTGCTGGTGAGCGGCGCCAACCTGTACGCCGCCGCCGCCGACCGGCTGCTGCGCCGCTTCGACTTCCTGCCGCAGGCGCGCCTGGACGACGTCATGGTGAGCTACGCCGTGCCCGGCGGCGGCGTCGGCCCGCACGCCGACTCGTACGACGTGTTCCTGCTGCAGGGCCCCGGGCGCCGCGTCTGGCGCCTGGCGCGGCCGCGCGACTACGCGCTGGTCGCCGGCGCGCCGCTGCGCCTGATCGCGGATTTCGAAGCCGAGGAGGAGATTCTGGCCGAGCCCGGCGACCTGCTCTACCTGCCGCCGGGATGGGGGCACGACGGCGTCGCGCTCGATTCCTGTTTCACCTATTCGATCGGCTTTCGCGCGCCGCGCGGCGCCGAGCTCGGCGCCGCGTTCCTCGACTGGCTGCACGCGCGCGGCCTACCCGAGCGCGAGTACCGCGACCCGGGACTGCGCCCCGGCGCGCGCGGCGCGCGCATCCCGGCCGCGATGCTGCGCCACGCCGCCGCGGCGCTGGCGCGCATCCGCTGGTCGCACGCCGACGTCGCCGACTTCCTCGGCGAGTACCTGAGCACGCTCAAGCCGCATGTCAGCTTCGCCCCGCGCCGGCGCACGCTGGCGCGCCGGGCATTCGCGCGCCGGCTGGCCCGCGCCGACGCGGTGCTCGACCGCAAGACGCAGCTGCTGTACCTGGGCCGGCGCTTCTACCTCAACGGCGACGCGCTCGAGCCGCGCCCGGCGCAGCGTGCGCCGCTCGCCGCGCTCGCCGACGCGCGCCGCATCGCGGGCCGCTCCCTGGTGCGCGGCGGACTGCTCGAGCTGGCCAGCGAGTGGTACCACGACGGGGTGCTGCACCTGGAGCCGGCCGCATGAACGCCGGCGCGCCGCCGCCCGAGCCGCACTACGAGCGCTTCGACACCGAAGCCGGGTTCCAAGCGGCGCTCGACCGGATGCTCGAGCAGAGCGGGCGCGAGCTGCGCGTGTTCGACCCGGACCTCGCCGCGCTGCGCCTGAACGCGCCCGAGCGCGTCGCGCGCGTCGAGCGCTTCCTGCAGGCGAGCCGCACCCGCCGCCTCTACATGGTGGTGCACGACACGGGCCACGTCACGCGCTATTGCCCGCGCATGATGAACCTGCTCGCGCGCTACTCGCACGCGATCCAGATCAACCGCACGAGCGACGAGATCCGCGAACTGCAGGACTCCTTCCTGGTGCTGGACTCGATGCACTACCTGCGCCGCCCGGTGGCGCGCTTTTTCCGCGGCGCGCTGGGGCTGAACGACGAGAACGAAGCGCTGGCGATGCTCGGCCGCTTCGGCGAGATCTGGACGGCGTCCTACCCCTCCGCCGCGCCGACCACCCTGGGCCTCTAGCTCATCCCTGCCGCAGGTCGCGCCAGCCGAAGCCTTCGTCCTGGGTCGCGAGCCCGACCCAGTCCTCGGCGCAGCCCAGCGCGCGGGCGAGCGCCGCGCGCGCCAGCGCCGGGCGGTTGTTCTGCTGCGACAGATGAGCGCCGATCACATGCTGCAGGCGCGAGCGGTCGAGCGCGCCGAGCAGCGCGGCCGCCTGCTCGTTGTCGAGATGGCCCAGCGGGCCGCCGATGCGTTCCTTGAGCCAGCGCGGATAGCCGCCGTCGCGCAGCAGCGCGGGATCGTGATTGCATTCGAGCACCAGCGCGTCGCGGCCCGAGAGCATTTCGATCACGTGCGGCGTCGGCGCGCCGATGTCGGTCAGCACGCCCAGGCTCTGTGCGCCGTCCGAGAGCACGTACTGCACCGGCTCGCGCGCGTCGTGCGGCACGGTGAACGGCCGCGCTTCGATTCCGCCCACGGCGAAAGCGCCGCGGCCGTCGACCAGCTCGGTGCGCACGCCGTCCACCGGCTTGCCGGCGTCGGCCGCCGCGCGCAGCGTGCCGCGGGTGACGTACAGCGTGAGCGAATGCGCCGCAGCGAAGGCGAATGCGCCGCCGACGTGGTCCTCGTGCTCGTGGGTGAGCAGGATCGCGGACAGCCCGTCAGGCGCGACCCCGAGCCGAGCCAGGCGGCGCCTGGTCTCGCGCGGCGACAGGCCGCAGTCGAGCAGCAGGCGCGTGCCGCCGGCCTCGACCACTAGGCAGTTGCCGCGGCTGCCGCTGGCAAGCGAGGCGAAGCGCATGCGCGCCGCGCCGCTACTTCAGCTGCTCGTGCAACAGCGCGAGAATCCGGCGCGATGTCTCCGAGTTGACGTGCGAGCCGGTCTTGTCCTGCACCTCGACCAGGCTGTCGTCCTTCGCCTCCTTGACCACCACGCGGTAGCGCTCGGCGACGACCTTCTTCTCGTCGCTGCGCCAGAACGCGAGCGACGCCAGGAAGCCCTTCTTCTCCTTTTCGGCGGAGGCCTCGGGATCGGCGTAGCGCACGTAGTAGACGCCCTTGTCGCGGTTGCGGTCCTCGACCGTGAAGCCGACGCGGTCGAGCGCCAGGCCGACGCGCCGCCAGGCGCGGTCGAAGGGCTCGAACACCGCGAGCGTTTCGACCCCCCCGGAGTCCTTGCGAATCTCGGCCATCGGCTTCGCCGAAGCGGCCGCCACCTGCTGCTGGGCGACCTGCTGCTTGGCGCCGAGGCGCACCATCAGGCGGCTTAGAAACTCGGCCTCGAGGCCCGGATCGGGCGGGCGCGGCTGCCAGGCGAGCGTCTCCTTGTCCGGGTCCTGGTAGACCTCCTCCAGCCCCTGATGGCTGATGTAGACCTCGCTGCCCTTGCCGTCCGCCGTGCGCTCGAGCCGGGTGCGGAACCTGTCGCGCTCGCCGGTGGAGTACAGCGGACTGATGACCCTGGCCAGGCTCAGCCCCGCCATGCTGCCCGGCAGCTTGGCGCGGTCCTCGGCCCAGCCGGTCTCCATGATGCCGAGCTGCGGCTGCTCGGTCTTGATCAGGAATCCGTTCTCCTGCCAGAAATCCTTTAGCAGCGGCCACAGCTGCGCGGGAGTCTGGTCCGCGACCACCAGCCAGCGCTCGCTGCCGGCGCGCTCGATGTGCATGTCGGCGACCTTGGGCAGGACCGTGTTGCTCTCCACCGCGCCCTGCTGCGCGCGGGTGGACTCGTAACGCGAGAGCGTGGTCTGGCCGCTGCCGGGCACCACGTAGCGCTGGTCGTTGCTCGGCGCGGTCAGATCGGGCGGCACCTCGAGCGGCGGCAGCGTGCCGGCGGACTTGTAGTCGACCTTCTTGCCCTCGAGCAAGCCCTCGGTAGTGCTGCAGGCAGCGAGCAGCGCGGCGGCCGCGAGCACGGCCGCCGCGGGAAAGCGCGACCGCATCAGGCGCGTCCCTCCACCACCCGCAAGCCGGCGGGCGCCACGCCCGCCTCGTGCAGCGCTTCGCGCAAGGCCTCGTGAAAACGCTCGGACAGCGGCGTCATCGGCAGGCGGATGCCGGGCTCCATCATTCCCATCTGCGCCAGCGCCCACTTGACCGGAATCGGGTTCGCCTCGAGGAACAGGCGCTGGTGCAGCGCGAGCAGGCGGAAGTTGATCTCGCGCGCCTTCTTCACGTCGCCGACCAGGGCCGCGGCGCACATCTGGTGCATCAGCTTGGGCGCCACGTTCGCGGTGACCGAGATCACCCCGTGGCCGCCCAGCAGGATCAACGCCAGCGCGGTCGAATCCTCGCCGCTGTAGATGGCGAAATTTCTCGGCGCGCGCTTGAGCAGGTCGCTCGCGCGCTCGATGTTCGCCGTCGCGTCCTTGATGCCGATGACGTTCGGCACCTGGGCCAGCCTCAGCACGGTGTCGTTCTGCAGGTCGGCCACGGTGCGCCCGGGCACGTTGTAGAGGATCTGCGGCAGGTCGACCGTTTCCGCGATGGTCCGGAAATGCCGGTACAGCCCTTCCTGGGTCGGTTTGTTGTAGTACGGCACCACCGACAGCGAGGCAGTGGCGCCGGCGTGCTTGGCCGACTCGGTGAGCTCGATCGCCTCGGCGGTCGAGTTGCCGCCGGTGCCGGCGACGATCGGGATGCGGCCCTTGGCGTGCTCGACGGCGACGCGGATCAGCTCCTTGTGCTCGTCGAAGTCCACCGTGGGCGACTCGCCGGTGGTGCCGACCACGACGATGCCGTCGCTGCCCTCGGCGACGTGCCAGTCGATCAGCTTCCTGAAGCTCTCAAGGTCGAGGCTGCCGTCCTCGTGCATCGGGGTGACAATCGCCACCAGGCTTCCGGTTATCATGGGGTCCGCCTTCCGTGTCTTCGTTCGATAATTTAGAAGTTTAACTGCTTCATGGCTCGAGCGCGACGTCGCCGGCGGCGCCGCGCAGCGCGCAAAGGCGCTGGATCATCGCCGCTTTGGGCCGTTCCACGCGTCCCTGCTCGAACGCCGCGACCGTCAGTTCGCGGCCGAAAGCCGCCACCAGTTCGCCCGCGGCGAGCAGGAACTCGGGGTTGGACGGCTTTCCGAAGCGCTCGTTCCCCGCCATGAAGGTTTCGTAGACCAGCACCCCGGCGGGGGCCAGCGCCTCGATCAGGTGGCGGAACAGCGGCCGGTAAAGGTAATTGGTTACCACGATGCCGGCGAAGCGCCGCCCGGCGAACGGCCAGGGGCCGCCGTTCTCGAGGTCGGCGCAGACGGTGCTGACGCCGGGCACGCCGGCGAGCGTGGCGAGCGCGTCGCGGTCGCGGTCGAGCGCCGTCACCCGGTGACCGAGCGCCGCCAGCAGGCGCGCGTGGCGTCCCTGGCCGCAGGCGAGATCGAGCACTTCGCCGCGGCGGATCAAAGGCGCCCAGCGCACGACCCAGGCCGAGGGCGGCAGCGAGGCGTGGCTCATGCGGGCCTCAGAAGACGAACACGCCCTTGCCGCTGGCCTGGCGGTCGAACAGCCGGTAGGCCTCGGCCGCCTGCTCCAGCTTCCAGCGCTCGGTGATGAGCTTCGCCAGCGGCAGGCCGCGCGCGGCGATGAAGCGTGCGCATTCCATCTGCCCGACGCTGGAAAAGGTCCACGAGCCGATCAGCGTCACCTGCCGGCGCAGCAGGTCCGGGCTCACCTCGAGGCGCACTTCCCCGCCCTCGCCGACGAAGCACGCGGTGCCCCAGGTGCGCACGCTCTTCACCGCCGCGGCGCGCGCCTCGGGCGCCGCGCTGCAATCGAGCGCCAGGTCGACGCCTTCGCCGCCGGTGAGTTCGCGCAGCGCCTCGACCGAGTCGGCCGCGCGCGGGTCGAGCACCGTTTCGGCGCCGAAGTCCTTCGCCAGCGCGCGCCGCTCGGCGCCGACGTCGAGCGCGATCACGCGCGCGCCCATCGCCGCCGCGAGCAGCGTCGCCGACAGCCCGACCGGGCCCTGGCCGAACACCGCCAGCGTGTGCTCGCCCGAGAGCTTCATCCGGTGCAGCGCGGCGTAGGCGGTGCCGGTGCCGCAGGAGATCGCCGCGCCCTCCTCGAACGAAAGCGCCTCGGGCAGCGGCACCATGGTGCGCGCCGGCGCCTTGAGGTACTTGGCATGGCCCCCGTTCCCGGTCACGCCGTAGACGGTGATCCCGGCGCGGCACAGTTGCGACCAGCCGACGCGGCAGTGCGCGCAAAGCCCGCAGCCCTTGTAATGGTGGTTCATCACTCTTGCCCCGAGCGGCGCCTCGGCCTCCGTGACGCCCGCGCCGCGGGCGACGATCACGCCGCAGGGCTCGTGGCCCGCGATCACCGCAGCGCCCGAGCCGCCCAGGCCGAGCGCCGCGCCCGCGCCGCTGCCCGAGCGCGACGCTCGGTAGGCGTGAAGGTCGCTGCCGCACATGCCCGAAGCCTTCATTTCGATCACCACTTCGCCCGGCCCCGGCGCCGGGTCGGGAAACTCCCGCAGCTCGAGCTCGCGATCGCCGAGAAAGACAACGCCGCGCATGTCAGCTCGCGGCCGCCGCGTTCGGCAGCTTGCTCACCTGCGGCAGATCGCAGGCGAGGATCGCCTGGCGCAGCACCTCGATCGCCTGCGGCCGCGGATAACTCTTGCGCCAGGCGAGCGCGACGCGTCGCTCGGGAACCGGCTTGGCGAACGGGCGGATGCGGATCAGCTCGCTCTTGCCGCCGGCGCCGATCGAGGTCGACGGCAGCACGGTGATGCCCACGCCGCTGGCGACCATCTGGCGGATCGTCTCCAGCGACCCGCCCTCGAGCGCCTTGGCGAGATGGCTGCGGTGCGGCGAGCGCGCCGCGGCATGGCAGAAATCGAGCACCTGGTCGCGCAGGCAGTGCCCCTCGCCGAGCAGCAGCAGGCTCTCCCTGGTGAGCTCGTCGGCGGTGATGCTCTTTTTCTTTTCCCAGGCATGACCCTGCGGCACCGCGACCAGGAAAGGTTCGTCGTACACGGGCCGCACGACGATCCCGGGCTCTTCGAACGGCAGCGCGATCAGAATCACGTCGACCTCGCCCTGCTTGAGCATCTCGGCCAGGCGATGGGTGAAATTCTCCTGAATCAGCAGCTGCATCGCCGGCGCGTTGCGGCGCAGGATCGGCACCAGCTTGGGCAGCAGGTAGGGGCCGATGGTGTAGATCGCGCCTAGGCGCAGCGGCTCGGCGAGCGGGTCGTGACCGGCGGCGGCGATCTCCTTGATGTGCCCGGCGCCCTCGAGCACGCGCTGCGCCTGCTCGACCACGCGCTCGCCGACCGGCGTTACCGACACCTCGCCCGGGCCGCGCTCGAACAGCGTCACGCCAAGTTCTTCTTCCAGCTTCTTGATCGCCACCGACAAGGTCGGCTGCGAGACGAAGCACGACTCGGCCGCGTGGCCGAAATGCCGCTCGCGCGCCACCGCGACGATGTAGCGCAGCTCGGTGAGCGTCATCGCGTTTGCTCGATGAAGGCGCCGATCTGCTGCGCCAGGAACTGCTCGCGGCCGGTGTAGAAATGATCCGCCGCCGAGATCACGATCTGCCTCGAGCCGGGATGCTTCCGCAGCACGTGCCCGCGCTCGATCACCCAGCGCAGCACCAGCGGCAGATCGCGCGTGCCGTGAACGTCGAGCACCGGCACGCGCACGTTGTCCAGGTCGCCGAACGGCCCCCCGCGCCCGAGGCAGACCCAGGCCGCGAACGGCGCCTCGGGCGTGGCGGCGAAGTAGGACTCGCTCATCCACGACCCCAGGCTGTGCGACAAGAGCACCGGATGCGGGTAGCCCTTGCCGGCGAGCCAGGCCGCGCCGGCCGCGATGCGCTCGATCGCCTGCGGAAACAGCGCAGGATAATAGTCGGCCGCCTTCGCCTCCGCGCGCTCGACCGGCATCTGGATCGACAGCGTCGCGTAACCCATGTCGGACAGCGCCACGCGCAGGATCCCGATCACGCCGTGATTCGGATGCACGCCGATGCCGTGCACCAGCAGCACCGCCGCCCTGGCGTGCTCGACCGGCGTGTACAACCCGAGAAACTCCCGCCCCTCAGGCTCCTTCAGCCACACCGCGTCGCCCACCGCCACGTTCGGCACAACCTCGTTCGCCCAGCGCTTCTCGCGCGCGTAGTCCTGCGCCCGCGCAAGCGGCGGCGCAAGGAGATAAACAAGCGCGACGAGGGCAAGAACTCGGCTCACATATGTCATTAGCGTAAAATCCCTCCGCGCGCCCCGGTAGCTCAGTGGATAGAGCGGCCCCCTCCTAAGGGGCAGGTCGTACGTTCGATTCGTATCCGGGGCGCCAATCCAATCGCGACGCGAACCAGAAGCTTATCGGCTTCGCGGCAATCATAGCGCAAGCCTAAGAGCCCGTCCGCTCGCGACCGGGTCACGGCGACGGAGGACCGGATTGATTTGCGTCAAGCGTCCCGCCGCTGCCCGCAGTAGGCTCGTGTGCAATGCAACGGCGCCGGGCGGCGCCTAAACAGGGGGGATAGTCATGAAAAAGATACTCGCTGCGCTCGTCGTTCTGTTCTCGGCTGCCAATGTTCATGCCGCGGACGACGCTCTGCTGAGCAAGACCAGGGCCGAAGGCAAGGTCGTGTTCTACGCCAACATCACCGCGGTCCAGCCGATCATGAAGGCCTTCAGCGCCGACACCGGGGTGAAGGCGGAGTACACCCGCATCTCGACCGCAAAGTTCGTCGCCACCGCCATTACCGAATTCGAGGCAGGCAAGTTCATGGCCGACGTCGTCCAGGGCCCGCTGCCGGTCCTCGAGCTGCTCAAAGAAAAAGGCATGCTGGCGCCGTATCGTTCCCCGGTCGCCGCGGGATACCCGGACTGGACTCGCAAGGACGATAGCATCCAGCTGTTCGGCATCGAGTACGTGGGTCTGATCTACAACAAGGAGCTGGTGAAGCCGACGGACGCGCCGAAGCGCTACCAGGATCTGACCGATCCGAAGTGGAAGAACAGGATCGTCATGGCCAATCCGGCCAACCATGCCACGACCATCTCCTGGCTCATCGGGCTCAAGGAAAACGTCTTCAAGTCCGATACGGAGTGGATGACGTTCGTCAAGGGACTGGCAGCCAACAAGCCCATGTTCGTGGCCTCCTTCGGGCCCACTCCGGCACCGATCGCGAGCGGCGAGAAAGCGATCGGGATTTCCATGCCCAAGTACATCATCACCAAGGCCCCGGCCCCGCTCGACTGGGCCAGGTTGTCGCAGCCCCTGATCGGCACCCCGCGCGCCATCGCCATAAGTTCCCGGGCCCCGCATCCCAATGCGGCGCGGGCTTTCATCGACTACTGGCTGTCGAAAAAGGCCATGGGCATGCTGGCAAAGGACGTGGGAGAGTACGTGCTCGCGCCCGGGGTCTATCCGCCCATCGACGGGATGGACAAGGCGAAGGTAATCGCCATCCGTGAGCTGTCGGATAATGAAATCAAGAAATGGGGCAGCGAGTTCAAGACGATCTTCGAGGTCAAGTAGTTCTGTTCGAGGGCCATCGCCCGCCGCCCGGAGCGAATCACCGGGCGGCGAGTTCCGTTTGAGCGACGCCCACGGTCGAACACGATGGAAATCCGGATCCAAGGCGTCAGTAAATACTATTTTTCCGGGGCCAAGACCATCAAGGCCCTGGACAATGTCGACCTGACCATCCCGGCCAACCGGATATTCACCCTCCTGGGACCCAGCGGTTGCGGCAAGACCACGCTGCTGCGCTGCATCGTCGGCCTGGAAACTCCGGATAGCGGGGAGATCCGGATCGGCGACGAAGTGGTGTGGTCGAAGGAGAAGAACATCTCCGTCCCCACGGAGAAACGCGGGCTGGGCATGGTGTTCCAGACCTACGCCATCTGGCCGCACATGAACGTGTTCAACAACGTGGCCTACCCGCTGCAGGTCCGCAACGTTGCGCAGGACGTCATCCGCCAGCGGGTGGCGAAGACCTTGAGCTTCGTGCATCTGGAGGGAATGGAAAAGCGCCCCGCGACCAAGCTGTCCGGGGGGCAACAGCAGCGCGTCGCCCTCGCCCGCGCCCTGGTGGCCGAGCCCAAGGTCATCCTGTTCGACGAACCGTTGAGCAACCTGGACGCCAAGCTGCGCGAGGAAACCCGCAAGGATCTGAGAACCTTCCTGAACACGCTGAAGATCACCGCCGTCTACGTGACGCACGACCGCATCGAGGCCCTCGCGCTTTCGGACAGCATCGCGGTCATGCGCGAAGGCAGGATCATCGAGGTGGCCGACCCGAAGAAGATCTACTTCGATCCGAACCACCGCTTCGTGGCGGATTTCATCGGCCGCGCCAACCTGGTCAAGGCCACGGTGCGGGCCCAGGAAGCGGACCGCACCATCGTGGATTGCGGACTGGGGACCATCGCCTGCCAGCGGCGCGACATCGCCGCGGGCAGCAAGGCCACACTCTGCATCCGGCCGGAGTTCATCCGCATCGCCAAGGGCGAGGGCGGCGGCGAAAACGTGGTCAACGGCCGCGTCGAGACTCTGATCTTCGTCGGCGAGGCGTATGAGGTCGAAATCCGCGTCGGCAACGAGCTGCTGCTCGCCAAGATCGATCCGGAAGCGAACCTCAAGGAAGGCAACGCGGTCAACTTCAGCCTGCACCCCGCCCATTGCCTGTTGGTTTCCATCTGAGGCATGGCGCAGCCATGGGCCAGAGCCGATCGAAACTGACCTTTTCGCTCATCGCCATCGTCGGGGTTCTGACCCTGGGCCCCATCGTCATGCTCCTGCTGGGGAGCTTCTCCAAAGGGCTGACCGCCTTCGGCAGCTTCACCCTGGGAAAATATATCGAGGCCTATACCGACCCGGCCTTTTATCAGGTCATCGTCAACACGATCGTTTTTGTCCTCGGCTCCTCGATCATGGCCACGGGACTCGCCCTGTTCCTCGCCTACCTCAATAACCGCACCGACATCCCCTTCAAGTTCCTGTTCCGGGTCATTTCGATTCTTCCGATGATGATCCCGCACCTGCTGTTTGCGGTGAGCTGGGCGCTCCTGCTCAATCCCTCCAACGGGATGATGAACCTCGCGCTCAAGAACGTCCTCGGCCTGGAAAGCGCGCCGTTCAACATCTATTCGCTGCCGGGCATGATTCTGGTCGAGGGACTGCTCGACATGCCCATCTCCTATCTGATCATCGCGCCGGCCATGGCCTCGTTCGACGTGGCGCTGGAGGAATCTTCGCGCGTCTTCGGCGCGGGTACCTGGCGCACCCTGATCCGGGTGACGCTGCCGGTGCTGCGCCCGGCGATCCTGGCGGCCTTCATCCTGGGTCTGGTCCGCGGCCTGGCGTCGTTTGCCGTGCCTTCGGTGCTCGGCATGCCGGGCCGGGTCGATGTCCTGTCGACGTACCTGTATCAGATGATCGCGACGGGTTTCGCCCCGGATTACGGCAAGGCGGCGGCCGTGGGCATGAGCGTGCTGGCGACTTCGATCACACTCATCATCGTTTACCGTGCGCTGACCGCAGAGAGCGAAAAGTACGTGACCATCGCGGGCCGCGGTTACCGCCCGGCCACGATCGAACTCA
>Ga0315556_1000062_pt1 | contig 51376 bp, 49 predicted proteins | sample SalMarSW160310MG_FD_202112 | JGI IMG/M metagenome (GOLD analysis project Ga0315556, IMG submission 202112) | Salt marsh sediment microbial communities from the Plum Island Ecosystem LTER, Massachusetts, United States - Salt Marsh Sediment SW1603-10 ...
TCCGCCTCCAGCGAGCGGGGCGGCGGGATGCGCCAGCCGGCCAGGAGCCGCGCCAGCCGCACCGACTCGTGCATGGGGCCCGCTTCCGGCGCCACGGGGTCGGTGTAGAGAAATCGGCGGCCGATGAAACCGCCGCGCTCGGCCCAACCGAGGCGCCGGCCGGCGCCGATGAGAAAGCTCAAGATGGCGCCCCGGTCGTTGCCGGCAAAATCGACCGAGCGATCGAAGCGCTCGCGGCGCAAGGCGCGAATCAGCGGCCAGGTCTCGCCCAGGCTGGCGCGGCCGCGTCGGCGCGGCATGGCCCAGACGCGCGTCAGCCAGGGCAGGTGCTCAAACAGCGGCGCGATCTCCGCCGGAACCAGCAGGTGGATGTCCGCCTCGGGGTACGATTCCCGCAGCGCGCGAAGCGCCGGCGTCAGCAGCACGGCGTCGCCGAAGTACTTGAACTGCAATGCGAGAATCTTTTCGCGCCGCGAAGACATGGCCCGGAATCCTGACCTCAGAACCTGAACAGTGTCGACATCGTCACAACAGATCGCCCTTAGACTGAGCCGCTGGTTCGGTCTGATGTGCGTGTTCGGCATCGCCTGGTCGAACGCATTCTTCCGCGTCGGCCTGGCGGGACTGATCGTCGCTTCTTTGTTCAGCGGCGTCTACCGCGATCACGGCCGGCAGTGCCTGCGGCAGCCGCTGGCGTGGCTGGCACTGGGCTTCTTCCTCATGGTCCTGGCGAGCGCCATGCTTGCCGGACAGCCGACCGAGATGGCGTTCTACGACGTCGAGCATTATCGCAAATTGCTGCTGATCCCGGTCTTCGCCGTCGTTTTTCGAAGCAGCCGCGAGCACCGCCAGCTGCTGATCGCCTACGGCCTCGGCGTCTTCGTTTTGATGCTGCCGACCTTGCTGGATGGTTCTGGAATCTTCAACGCCCTGGGGATCGATTTCTCCGACTATCGCAACGCGGCGTACAACGCCTCGCTTTACGGCGTGCCGAACCTGGTTTACTGGCGAATGCAGATCGTGCATGGCTTTCATGTCGACGTGCTGCTGGCGATGGCCGCGTTCGGCGCCATTCTGATGCCCAGGTGGCGCGTCGCGCTGGGACTGCTGTGCGTATTGTGCATGGTGGACGTATTGCTGTTCATCTACGGGCGCATGGCGCTGCTCTGCCTCATATTTGTCGTCGTATCAGTCGCAATATATCTTCTGCCCACTCTCCGCCTGAAGCTGCTGGGAGCGATCGGGCTCCTGGTCCTGGCGTGCTCTACCTATTGGTTCGTCCCCGACGTCGCGACGCGAGTCGGCTCGATCGAGAGCGAAGCCGCACGCTATTTCGAACAGGGCGACATCCAGACCTCGGGAGGACAGCGCCTGCATTACTGGAAAGTCGCCCTGCAAATGTGGCGTGAGGCGCCCTTGCTCGGCCACGGCGCCGGCGCGTTCCGCGCCGAACTCGTCTCCAGCGACGATCCGGAGGCCTTTCATGGCCATCGACATCCGCATAACGAGTATTTGATGCAGCTTGCCGAATTCGGCCTGCTCGGCCTTGCCCTGTTTCTGGCGATGGTTGTGTCGATGCTGCGCTCGGCGCGCAGGATCGAGGATCGCTGGCTGGCGTCGAGTTTGACCGTAGCCGTCCTGGTTTTCTGTCTCAACGCGTTGACCGACGCCTCCCTGCACAACGACTGGGAAGGCTGGACGTTCGTCGTGCTTGCGTCGATCGCGTGCGCCAGCCGTTGCTTCGACAAGCGATGAAATTCCTGCCCGAGCCCATCCGGCGCATGGCGCGCGAATCGGTGACGCAGCCGCTGTCGATCCCGGTGGCGAGCAATGCAGCCGCCTACCTCGAGGCGGTCGGGGAACACAAGCTGGGCTGGCGCGCCTTTCGCAGGGAACTCGTGTACCGCCTGAGCGGGCAGGAGCGCTACCGCATCGACCGGCTGTGCGATGGTTGCCGGCGCGGCCTGTGGATGTACTTCGGCGTGCCGCAAATCGGAGACGCGCTGCTGGATCTCGCACCGCGCAGCCTGTTCGCCGACGCCGGCGTCGAGGTGGACCTGGTGACGGAGCCGAACCTGTCCGATCTTTTCCGGGCGGATCCGTGGTTTTCCAAGGTGCTTCCCGACCTGTCCGCCATCGGCAACGCGACCTACGACTTCGTCATTGTCCCCAGCCACAAGCACCGCTCGTTGAAGATGAAGCAGCGCCATCTTCCCCGTCATCCCTGGCTCTCCTTGCACGCTCGCTTCACCGGGCCGGAGTTTCACCGCGGCGAATTCGCGGCTCGGCGTATTGCCGATTTCCTGGCTTTGGCGCCAGCGGCCAAAGCCCTTGCCTGGCACGCGCGGCAAAAATTGCGCTGCGCCGACGAACAGGATGCCGGACTCCCGCTGCCCGGCCTCGGGCCCAATGCGGTTGCGCTCGCGCTCGGCGGCGTGGACAGGCGGCGCAGGTATTCACACTGGCCCGAAGTCGTCCGCGCAGTCACCTTGGCGGGTGTCAGCGACCTCGTGTTGTTGGGCAGCGAGAACGGAATATCCGCCGCGCGCGAAATCGCGGAACGCGGCGATATCTCCGCCCGCATTCACGACTTCGTGGGCAAGACCCGCCTCAGCGCCTGCCAGCTGTTGCTGTCGCGCTGCGCTTTGGCGATTGCCGCCGATGGAGGACTGATGCATCTCGCGGTGGCGGCCGGGACACCGGTCGTTTCCCTGTTCCCAAGCAACATCGTTCCGCAATGGCGCTTGTCCGCCGTCGACCGCGGGCTTGCCATCGTATCGCCGACGCAGGATGTGTCCGACATTGCGCCGCTTCAAATCGCAGCTGCGGTCCGGAAAGCCCTGTCAGCTCGCGCTGCCGCAACCTAGGTCTTCTTTTGTGCGATTACCTGAATTTGCGCCAGCGCGTCTCTGGCTGTCTGGTCGAGGGGAACACCCCAGCCCACACCGCTTTCTTCCAGGCGGCGTTTGAGCTTCGGCCCGACCCGGGGAATTCGGCGTGCGATGCTCTTCAGGGTCTTGAAACCCCGGATCTTTCTTGCCCTGCCGCCTTTGAAGTTCAGCCTGTGCAGGTAGGCGAAGTCCTGTATTTCGGCGCAAATCAGGCTTGCGCCGGGCAAGCCCAGCACGAGCGCTCTGACGTCGAACGAGACGGGAGACCAGGATGAGTTGCCGCTCAGCCTGAAGGTGGCCTTGTGATCGGGGTTGAAACGGCTCGGCCAGAATCCCTGTTCGTACAGGTCCTCGTGCGGCACCACCAGCACCAGGTATCCGCCCGGCTTGACCAACTGCCACCATTCCCGAAGCGCCTCCGCCGGCGCCGGCAAATGCTCGAGGCAATGGCTGCTGTGCACCGTGTCGTAGGTTTGCGGCCTTCTGTACCTCGTGATGAAGCTTGCGTCGCCATCGGCGACATCGAAACTCTCGGCCCAGAGGCAGACCGGATCGGCTCCGGCGCCGATGTCGATAACCTTTCCGCTCAGATATCTCTTTTCGAAATCGGCCCCCCGCAACTTGCGGGTCTTTGACGCTTCGTCCATCGGACCGTCACGCCTGGCTGCGCGCCAGCGCCTGATACAGCCCCGTCAGCTGCTTCGCCGTCTCGGCCAGCCCGAAGCGCATCGCGCTGGCGCGCGCCGCTTCGCGCATGCTGTCGTCGCGCATCGCCTGGTCGGCCTCGCCCAGCAGGCGCGCAAGCCCGAGCGTGTCGACCGGGTCGCACAGCCAGCCGTCCTGGCTCGCGCTCAGGATCTCCGCCGCGCCGCAGTGCCGGCCCACCAGCGCCGGCAGCCCCATCGCCAGCGCCTCGAGCACGCCGTCGGGGAAGGCGTCGGACCTGGCCGGCAGCAGCAGGCAATCGGCCGCGCCGTAGACCGCGCGCAGGTCCCCGCTCGGGCCGAGAAAGCGCACCCGTTCCGCAATTCCCGCCTGCCGCGCGCGCGCGGCGAAGCGCTCCGAGTCCGGATCCTCGCCCGCGACCACGAGCCACAGATGCCTCGCCCCGGTCGCGGCGAGCGCGTCGATCGCTGCACCGAGGCCCTTCTCGGCGAATCCGGGCCCGACGAAGGCGAACACGGTGTCGCGCTGATGCACGCCGAGCTCTGCGCGCGCGGCGCCGCGGCGCGCCTCGCGCTCGCGCGGGTGGAAGCGCTCGAGATCGACGCCGTCGTAGATGACGTGCAGCCTCTCGGGCGGGATGCGGTAGGCGTGGTGAATCGTTTCGCGCAGCCGCTGCGAAGCGCACACCACCGCGCGCAGCCGGGGGTGCTCGAACATTTCCTTCTCGGCCGCGTGCACGTAGCGCGCGTAGGGGCCGGACATGGCGCCGGCAGCCGCCGCCAGCGGGACGGCGGCGCGGTACACGCCGCAACCCGAAATGCGCTCGTGCGACTGAACCAGGTCGAAGCCCTGGCGGCGCCACGCCGCGCGGGCCGCGCGCGCAAACGACGCTTCGCGCCACAGCCTGCCGACGCCCGGCGGATCGACTCTGAGCAGTCGCCGCGCGCGCCAGTCCTCGGCGCTGCGCGAGATCAGGGTCGGCTCGAAGCCCGCCGCCTCGAGCGCCGGCAGCACGCCGGCCATGAAACGCTCGGGGCCGCCGCGTGCGTCGTAGCGCTCGCGCACGATCGCGAGCCTGGTTTTCGTCGTCGCCATGCGGCGAAGATACCACTGCCGGCGCTAGTGCAGCGCGTGCTCTGCGCTCAGGAACCAGGTTCGGCCGGCCTGGGGGTAGGCGCAAACGGGCGTCGCGCAGCCGAACGAGTCGACGATGCCGTAGCTGTAGTAGCGCTTGTCGAAGATATTGTCGAGCGCGGCCGACACTCGCCACCCGGCGACGCGATGGCTCAGCTTGAGGTCGGCCAGGGCGTAATCCGGCATGAGCCCCGGGAAGGCGTTCGCCTGGTCGTTGTCGTAGCGCTGCCGGCCGACGTAGCGCGCCGTAGCGACCAGCTGCGTGCGCGGCCCCACACGCCACGCCGCCTGCAGGTCCGCCAGCACGCGGGGCACCAGCGGCACGTCCTTGCCGGCAACATCGACCCCTCCGTACACCCCGGTCCTGAATTTCGCGCTCTGCAGCACGAGGCTGCCCGACAGCTCCACGCGGGCGGCAACCCGCGCCTCGCCGAACAGCTCGAAGCCCGTACGCCGCGTCGGCGAAAGGTTGGTGTTGGCGCCGAACGGGACCACGATCGGGCTGAAGTAGATCTCGTTGTCGAGATCGATCGCGTAGGCGCTGGCGCGCAGGCGCAGGCCGTTGTCCCGGTACTCCAGGCCCGCGTCGCGGTGGCGCGCGGTCTGCGGCTCGAGCAGCTCGCCGCTGGCGGTAAAGCCGTCTTCGTCCACGGTGGCGACGCGAAAGCTGCTGCCGAGCCGGCCGAAGGCGGTCCAGCCTTCGCTCAGCGCGACCTGAACCCCGAGCTCTCCCGCGTGCGGGCTGCGGGTTTGCTGCTGGTCGCTGCCGAGGAATCCCGTCTGGGCGAGATGGGTCGACACCCGTTGCCTGCGCCAGCCGAGCGTGAGCTTCACCGGCGGCGCGACCTGCGCGCTCGCCTGGAGGTAGAAAGCGCTGTTGTCCTGCGACGCGGTGGTGGTCGAGCTCGGCGCCGAGATCGACGCCGGGTCGGCGGCGAAGGCGCGGTCGAAATCCCAGCGGCTCAGATCCACCCCGAGCACCATGCTGGTCGGAATCGACGCCTCGGACGTCCAGCGCAGCCGTGGCGCGAAGCTCAGGCTGCGCAGCCTGGCTTCATGGTACGAAGCCAGGCTGACGTAATTCGCGCGCGAGAGCTGGTCGCGGTAGCCGAGATCGGCCGCCAGTTCGACGCCGCCGAACCGGCGGCTGCCGAGCAGCGTCGCGAAATTGCCGTCGCGGGCGGCCCAGTCGTTCGGCGTGTCGGTTCCGCGCGGGTCCGACGCGAGCTGGTTCTGGTCGCGCACGCCCGGCAGCCGCAAGCGCTGGGCGTCGGCGCCGAACTTGAGCGCGAGCTTGCCGTCGCTACCGCTGAAGCGCACGTCGCCGGCCACGTTGTCCTGGCGCACCCGGTTGTTCGCGCGGTAATTGTCGCTCTCGAAATGGCTCGCCGAGACGAGCGTGCCGAAGCGCTCGCCGGCAAGATTGAGGCTCGCCCGCGCATCAGCCGTGCCGTACGCCCCCGCGCCTGCCAATACCGACGCGCCCTTGTGTTCGGCCTGCGGCGACCTGGTGACGATGTTGATGGTGCCGCCCGCGGCGCCGCCGCCGTAGAGCACCGAGCCCGAGCCGCGCAGGATTTCGATGCGCGCGATCGACTGCAGCGGGATGGCGGAGAGCTTGGTCGAGCTCAGGTCGTTCTCGTTCAGCCGCACGCCGTCGAGCAGCACGAGCGTGTTCTGGTCGCCGGTAATGCCGAAGCCGCGCAGGTCGAGCTGCAGGTCCGGGGAGCCCGAATTGTTGCGCGCATACAGACCGCCGAGGTGGGTGAGCACCTCGGGCAGGGTGCGTGCGGTGTCGCGCGCGATGTCGCGCGCGGTGATGATCGTCATGCCCACCGGGGCGTCGAGCCGGCGCTCCGGGAAGCGCGTGGCGGTGACTACCACCGCGTCTTCGTCCTCTTGGGCGTGTGCAGAAACGGCGAGCAAGGCAAGCGCGACGGCGCAAAGACCGGTGGCGAAAGAACGCATGGCAACCCTCCCTGGCGTCGACCCCGACGCCGTCAAGTCGGTTGAAAAGCGCTTCCAAGGCCGGTCTCCGGACTCGCAAGTCTTGGCGCCCCGCCTTCCCGCGCGAGAGAGACTCGCGCAGTGGCACGCTGGGACGCCCGCACTTGCTTACCGTTGCGGGGGCAGTACAGGCATTGCGGTCCGGCCAGCCGGCCGCGCACCTGTTTCCCGTTTCATCCGCGGCGCGGGGGACGCGCCGCGGACACCTTGCAGCGAAAGTATTATAGCGGCCCGATGAAGCGCCTGGTCTTGATCGCCGTCACTGTTTTCGCTCAGCACGCGCAGGCGCAGGTCAGCGTGCGCGACGACTACGGCCGCACGGTCGAGCTTGCCGCGCCGGCGGCGCGCATCGTCAGCCTAGCCCCGCACCTCACCGAGCTGCTGTACGCCGCGGGCGCCGGCGACAAGATCGTGGGCGCCATCGCCTACAGCGACTACCCGCCCGCGGCGCGCGCGCTGCCGCGCGTGGGCAGCGACGCCGGCATCGACCTCGAGGCGGTGCTCGCGCTCAGGCCCGACCTGGTGGTGGCCTGGCCGAACCCCGGCAGTGTGCGGGCGATCGAGCGCCTGGCTTCGCTCGGGCTCGCCGTCTACCGCTCCGAGCCGCGCAGCTTCGACGACATCGCGCGCACGCTCGAGCGCCTGGGTGCGCTGGCCGGCACTAAAGCGGCGGCCGACGCCGCCGCGCGCGCGTTTCGTGTCCGGCTCGCGCGGCTCGAGTCGAAGTATTCCGGACGCGCGCCGGTGCGGGTGTTCTACCAGGTGTGGGGCCGGCCGATCGTGACCGTGAACGGGGCGCACCTCATCAGCAAGGTGATCCGCCTGTGCGGCGGCAAGAACGTGTTCGCGCGCTTTCCGCTCATCGCGCCCGAGGTCGACCGTGAAGCGGTGCTGCGCGCCGACCCGCAGGTCATCGTGGCAAGCGGCCCGGACGGCGAGCGGCCTGCCTGGCTGGACGCCTGGAAGGCTTTCCCCGGCCTCGCCGCCGCGCGTGACGGGCAGCTGTACACCATCCCGCCGGACCTGATCGAGCGCCAGTCCACGCGCATCCTGGACGGCGCTGCGCGCATGTGCCGGATCCTCGATGCGGTGCGCGGCGGCGGGCGCTAGAAGCGCTCCAGGCGCGCCGTATAGCGCTCGACGATGAGCCGATAGAGTCGCTCGCCGATCTGCACGTGGGCGAATTCGGGCTCACCGAGCGCCACCGCGTCCGCCGCGCCCTTTGCCCTGAAGCCGAAGGCACGGCCGGCGATCAGCTCGGCCAGCAGCCGCTCGAGCTCGGGCGCCGAAATCGCGTCGCCGGATTTGTCGACTAGTTCACAGATCCTTCCCCGGGCGGTACGACCTTCGACTCGCAGGCCCATGTCAGGCTCCTTAGCAATGATCAGGAAACACATGCAAAACCGGGTGTTATTTCTTGACGCAGCTTGAATTTTGCAACATAGTTTACGCGTGGAAGCCGAGTTCAACTCGCTCGAGGCAAAGGTTGCCCAGTTCGTCGCGCTCTGCGAGCGACTGCGGGCGGAGAACATCCAATTGCGCCAGGAACTACTGTCGGCCCGCAACGACGCCAGGCGGCTGAACGAGAAAATCGACGGCGCCAAGGTGAAGCTCGAGAAGCTGGTGTCGCGGCTCCCGGGATAGCGCACGGATGGCGGACGGCGCTAAAACGATCGATGTCGAGCTGCTGGGACGCATTTACCGCGTGGCCTGCAACGACGGCGAACGCGAGGCCCTGATGCAGGCGGTGGCCTACCTCGACGGCAAAATGAACGAAATCAAGGTCGCGGGCAAGGTTGCGGGCGGCGAGCGCATTGCCGTAATGGCCGCCCTGAACATCGCGCACGAACTGCTCTCGACCAAGCTCGGCGACGGCTACGACGTCGGCCAGGTCAAGGGCCGCATTGCGGCCCTCGAAGGCAAGCTCGATGCCGTCCTCGCGCAACAGGAAAAACTGTTCTAGCGTCCGGCGTTACAATACGGATATCGATCGACGCCCCCTGCTGTGTTCGATCGGGCTCATATTTTCCGAACCGATAGCTTCCTTAGGTTGCGGCCCATGGGTCACTGTTGCGATCGTCCCACGCTCGCGTGCCGGACGAACCTGATGTGACCGGTAAGCAACCACCCTGATTAGCAGGGTTCGGGAGCCGAGCCCACCGGCACAAGCGGGGGGCACCCCCAACGAGAAGATGAAATACTGGCTTATGAAAAGCGAGCCCGACGAGTCCTCGGTCGACGACGTGCTCGCCGCGCCGGGCCGCAAGACGCCCTGGACCGGGGTGCGCAACTACCAGGCGCGCAACACGATGCGCGACGCGATGTGCGTCGGCGACGGGGTGCTGTTCTACCACTCGAGCTGCGCCGAGCCGGGGATCGCCGGGCTGGCCGAGGTGGCTTCGGCCGCGTACCCCGATCCCACCCAGTTCGAGCGCAAGAGCCCTTACTTCGACCCCAAGGCGACGCGTGACGCCCCGCGCTGGTTCAGTGTCGACGTGCGCGCGACGCGCAAGACGCGTCTGGTGCCGCTCGCCGAGCTGCACGCGCACAAGGCGCTCGCCGCAATGGCAGTCCTGCGGCGCGGCAACCGGCTCTCGATCACGCCGGTGAGCGCCGCCGAGTGGCGCTTCATCGAAGGACGACTGCTTTGAGCGCGCTGCAGAACGACGCGCTGTTGCGCGCCCTGGCGCGCCAGCCGACCGAGCACACGCCGATCTGGCTGATGCGCCAGGCCGGGCGCTACCTGCCCGAGTACACGGCGACCCGCGGTCGCGCCGGCAGCTTCCTCGCGCTGGCCAGGAGCCCTGCGCTCGCCACCGAGGTCACGCTGCAGCCGCTGGAGCGCTTCCCGCTCGACGCCGCGATCCTGTTCTCCGACATCCTCACCGTGCCCGATGCGATGGGCCTGGGGCTTTACTTCGCCGAGGGCGAAGGCCCGCGCTTCGAGCGCCCGCTGCGCGACGAGACCGCGATCGGCGCGCTGTCTGCGCCCGACCCCACGCGCGAGCTGCGCTATGTGCTCGACGCGGTGCGCGAGATCCGGCGCGCGCTCGCCGGCCGGGTGCCGCTGATCGGCTTCTCGGGCAGCCCGTATACGCTGGCCTGCTACATGGTCGAGGGCTCGGGCAGCGACGGCTTCGCCGCGCTCAAGACCATGCTCTACTGCCGCCCTCAGCTGTTGCATCGCATCCTCGAAGTGAACGCGCGTGCGGTGACCGACTACCTGAACGCGCAGATCGAAGCCGGCGCCCAGGCGGTGATGCTGTTCGACACCTGGGGCGGCAACTTGAGCCACGCCGGTTACGAGGAGTTCTCGCTCGCCTACTCGCGGCGTGTGATCGCCGGCCTGAAAAAGGAAAACGAGGGACGTCCGGTGCCGAGCATCCTGTTCACCAAGGGCGGCGGACAATGGCTCGAAGCGATCGCGGCCAGCGGCTGTGACGCGGTGGGGCTGGACTGGACGGTCGATCCGGCGCGCGCGCGCAGGGAGGTCGGCGCCCGCGTTGCGCTGCAGGGCAACCTCGACCCGAGCGCGTTGTTCGCGCCGCCCGAGTCGGTGCGCGCGCAGGCGCGCGGGGTGCTCGATGCCTTCGGCAGCGCGCCCGGTCACGTCTTCAACCTTGGCCACGGCATTTCGCAGCACACCCCAGTCGATTCAGTGGCCGCGCTGGTGGACGAAGTGCGCACTTACAGCCGTAAGCTGCGGCGACAGCGGGCCTGAGGATTCGCTCGGGCCGCTTGACTTATTCACAAAATTCGGATTTCCCTCTCGTGGCGGGGTGATTTCTTGCCCTCACTGGCAATGGGCTTGCAACCGCCTGCTTTTAAAAGCTATTTCTTCTTCTCTCTGGCGCACGGGAAAATCCTGGCTGCGCTGCATCGGCCAGGTTACGTCTGCATGACGGCCTTACCCACATATTTATCCACAGCGGTTTGTGGATAGGAAAATTTGCCTTTCTGGCGCAATGAGTACGCACATCATCTCAATATTTCGATTCAACTCCCGAAGGTAATTGCTTGCCTGCGCGGGAACTTTATTGGGCTCAATTCGGACGTTCCCAGTGGCAATGAAGATCCTGCGCGTCGCGCTCGACGTTCCGCTCGCCACCCTGTTCGACTACGCGCTGCCCGAAGGGGCCGCGGCCGACGTCGGCGACCGCGTGGTGGTGCCGTTCGGCGCGCGCCAGCGCGTCGGCCTGGTCATTGAATGCGCGCCGCACAGCGCCTACCAGGCCAGGCTCAAGCCGATCACCGGCGTGCGCGACGACGCGCCGCGCCTGGGCGGCGACTGGCTCGAGTTGATCCGTTTCCTCGCCACCTACTACCAGCGTCCTCTGGGCGAGACCGCGATCGGCGCGCTGCCGCCGCGGCTGCGCTCGCTCAAGCCTCTGCCGCGCGCCGTGCGGCATGCGCCGGCCGACCAGGCCGATGCTTGCGCCGGCGGCGCGCGCTTCGTCGCCGTGCATACGCTCAGCACGGAACAACAGGGGGCATTCGCGCGCATTCGGGCCGCGCTGGGCGGGTATCGGCCGTTCCTGCTGCACGGCGTCACCGGCAGCGGCAAGACCGAGATCTACCTGCACCTCGTCGCCGAGGCGCTGGCGCGCGGCGCGCAGGCGCTGGTGCTGGTGCCCGAGATCGGCCTCACCCCTCAACTCGAAGCGCGCTTCCGGCATGCTTTTCCCGACGAACGCATCGCGGTGATGCACAGCGCGCTGCAGGACACCGCGCGAACCGCGGCCTGGCTCGCCGCCGCGCGCGGCGAGGCCCGGATCGTGCTCGGCACCCGCCTCGCGGTGCTGGCGCCGCTGCCGCGGCTCGGGCTGGTATTGGTCGACGAAGAGCACGACACGTCTTTCAAGCAGCAGGAGGGACTGCGCTACTCCGGACGCGATGCGGCGGTGCTGCGCGCCAAGCTGGCCGGCTGTCCGGTGGTGCTCGGCACCGCCACGCCGGCGCTCGAGACCTGGTTCAACTGCAGCGCCGGCCGCTACGAACGGATTGCACTCGATCACCGCGCCGCGCCGGGCTCGCGGCTGCCTGTGGTGCATACCGTCGATCTGCGGCGCGAGGCGGCCGAGCACGGAATCGCCGCCAGCCTCGCCAGCGCGATCGGCGAGCGCCTGGCGCGCCGCGAGCAGAGCCTGGTGTTCATCAACCGCCGCGGCTACGCCCCGGTGCTCGGCTGCGAGGCCTGCGGCTGGGCCGCGGGCTGCGCCCGCTGCAGCGCGCGAATGGTGCTGCATACCGCCGACCGGCGGCTGCGCTGCCACCATTGCGGCGCCGAAGAGGCGATCCCCCGCGCCTGCCCGACCTGCGGCAACGCCGACCTGCGCCCGATGGGGCGCGGCACCCAGCGCGTCGAGGAAACCCTGACGGCGATGTTTCCCGCGGCGCGCCTGGTGCGCATCGATCGCGACAGCGCGCGCCGGCGAGGGGAGCTCTCGCGCACGCTCGAAGGGGTGCGCCGCGGCGAGGCCGACATCCTGGTCGGCACCCAGCTGCTGGCCAAGGGGCACGACTTCCCTGACCTGACGCTGGTCGGCGTGCTCAACGCCGACCACGCCCTGCTGTCGACCGATTACCGGGCCGCCGAGCGGCTGTTCGCCACGCTGGAGCAGGTCGCGGGGCGCGCCGGGCGGCGCGAGCGCCCGGGCGAAGTGCTGATCCAGACTCGCTACCCGGGACATCCGCTTTTTGCCGCGCTTGAACGCCACGACTACGCCGGCTTTGCCGCCTCGCAGCTCGCAGAGCGCGAGTCGGCGGGCTTCCCGCCGTTCGTCGCCGAAGCCGTGCTGCGCGCCGAAGCGAAGACCCTTGCCGCGGCGCTCTCGTTCCTGCGCCAGGCGGCCGAGCTGGTCCCGGTGCCGCAGGAGGTGCGAGTCTACGATCCGGTGCCGAACGTGATCACCCGCCGCGCCGACCTCGAGCGGGCGCAGCTGCTGGTGCAGTCGCGCTCGCGCCCGGCGCTGCAGGAGTTCCTGCACCGCTGGTCGGAAAAGCTGTTCCAACAGGCGCCTCGCGACATACGCTGGCACCTGGACGTCGATCCGATCGAGTTCGACTAGCGACCGGTATAATTCGCGCCTTTTCCCATGGACGACCCCAAAGACATCCTCAGGCGCATCCTCGAGCACGGCGTGCGCGCCGTCGCGCCGGAGGCGAGCGGGGTCGAAATCCATCTCGAGCGGCCGAAGAACCCGGAACACGGCGACTACGCGAGCAACGTCGCGCTGCAGCTCTCGAAGCAGCTCAAGCGCAAGCCGCGTGAAATCGCGCAGCTGATCATCGCCGCCACCAAGAGCTCGTTCGAGGAAGGGATCCTCTTCCCGCCCGAGATCGCCGGCGCCGGCTTCCTCAACTTCCGCCTCAAACCCGCCGCCAAGCTGCAGGTGGTGCATCGCGTGCTCGCCGACGGTCCGGATTACGGCCGCGCGCGGCCGGCGCGGCCCGAATCGCTGCAAGTGGAGTTCGTCTCGGCCAACCCGACCGGGCCGCTGCACGTCGGCCACGGCCGCGGCGCGGCCTACGGCGCGAGCCTCGCCAGCCTGCTCGAATTCGCCGGCCATCGCGTGGCGCGCGAGTTCTACGTCAACGACGCCGGGCGCCAGATGGATATCCTCGCCTTGTCGGTCTGGCTGCGCTACCTGCAGGCGCGCGGCAGCGTGGTGCCGTTTCCGGACGACGGCTATCGCGGCGATTACGTGGGCGGGATCGCGGCGCGCCTTGCCGAGGCGCATGTGGCGCGCTTCGTGCGCGACGCCGAAGCGCTGCCGCAGCCCGGGCCGGGCGCCGACCCCGACGCGGCGCTCGACACCCTGATCGCCGCCGCCAAATCGCTGCTGGGCGAGGATTGGCGCGGCCTGCACCGCTTCGCGCTGGAGGAGATGCTCGCCGACCAGCGCGACGACCTGGCCCGGTTCAGGGTCGAGTTCGACCAGTGGTTCTCGGAGCAGTCGCTGTACGACAAGGGCGCGGTGGCGCGCACCGTCGAGCGGCTCGAGGCGGGCGGGCACCTGTACCGCAAGGACGGTGCGCTGTGGTTCCGCTCGAGCGCGTTCGGCGACGAGAAGGACCGCGTGGTTCAGCGCGAGAACGGCCAGTACACCTACTTCGCCTCCGACATCGCCTACCACGCGGACAAATTCGAGCGCGGCTTCGAGCGCGTGATCGACGTCTGGGGCGCGGATCACCATGGCTACATCCCGCGCGTGCGGGGCGCGCTCGCCGCGCTCGGCCTGCTCCCGGAGCGCCTGACGGTCGCGCTGGTGCAGTTCGCCGTGCTCTACCGCGGCGGAGAGAAGGTGGCGATGGGCAAGCGCTCGGGCGACTTCGTCACCCTGCGCGAGCTGCGCGACGAGGTCGGCAACGACGCGGCGCGCTTTTTCTACGTCATGCGCAAGTCCGACCAGCACCTGGACTTCGATCTCGACCTCGCCAAGAGCGAGTCGCAGGACAATCCCGTGTACTACGTGCAGTATGCGCACGCCAGGGTGTGCAGCGTGTTCGCGCAGTGGGGCGGCGACCCCGAGCGACTGGTGCGCGCGCCGCTGGCACCGCTCGACAATCCGCGCGAGCTCGCGCTGATGCAGCGCCTGGGCGCGTTTCCCGAAACGATCGAGTCGGCCGCGCGCGACCTCGCGCCGCACGCGCTCGCGTTCTACCTGCGCGAGCTCGCCGGCGAGTTCCACAGCTACTATAATGCAGAGCGCATCCTGCTCGACGACGAAGCGCAGCGTCTGGCACGCCTCGCGCTGTGCGCAGCGGTGCGGCAGGTGCTCGCCAACGGACTGTCGCTGCTAGGCGTCAGTGCACCGGAGAAAATGTGATGGCCAAGCCCAGAACCCCGCAGGCGACGCGCAACAAATCCGGCGGAGGCTTCCTGCTCGGGGTGTTCGTCGGCCTGTTGATCGGCCTCGCGATCGCGCTCGGGATTGCGTTCTATCTGAACAGGACGGCGCTGCCGTTCAGCGCCAAGTCGCAGCCGGCCGCCAAGGAAGGCGAAGCGGGCGCGAAGCCGCCGGCGATCGCCGGCATGCCGCAGGAGAGCTCGACCGGAGGCACTACGACGCCGAAGTTCGATTTCTACAAGATCCTGCCGCGCGGCGAGGAGCCGGTTACCGAGAAGCAACTCAAGGAGCGCATGCACGCCGCGGCCAAGGGCCAGGCCAGCGCCGGCACGGACGTCTATTTCATCCAGGCGGGGTCGTTCCAGAACCCGGCGGAAGCGGACAACCAGAAGGCGAGGCTCGCCATCCTCGGCATCGATTCGAGCGTCGAGCCGGCGGCACTGCCCGACAAGGGGACCTGGTACCGCGTGCGGATCGGACCTTACACCAAGCTTGACGACATCAACCGGGTGCGACAGACGCTGGCCCAGAACGGAATCACCGCCAGCATTGTCAAATTGAAGAACCCTTCCTCCGCAAAGGCGAATTGAGATGAATCCGGAACGCCGCCGCATCATGCTCGCGCTCGGGCTCGCGCCCCTGGCCGCCCCTCTGACCGCCCTCGCGCAGCCCGCGCCCGGGGAGTACATCGAGCTCGATCCCCCGCTGCCGGTCGAGACCCGGGGCAAGATCGAGGTGATCGAGTTCTTCTGGTACGGCTGCCCGCACTGCTACGACCTCGAACCGCTGCTCGAGTCCTGGGCCAAGCGGCTTCCGCCGGACGTGGCATTGCGCCGCATCCCGGCGGTGTTCAACAACCCGCAGTGGACGCTCGATGCGCAGATCTTCTACTCGCTCGACGCGCTCGGCCTGGTCGAGCGGCTGCACCGTGCACTGTTCGACTCCATCCATCGCGATCATCTGCGCACCGCAAACCTCGATGCGCTGCACGAATGGCTGCGCAGTCACAAGGTCGACGTGAAGAAGTTCGACGCCACCATGAAGTCCTTCGGCGTGCAGAACCGGCTGCGCCGCTCCGCCCAGCTCTCGATCGCCTACCAGATCACCGGCACCCCGGCGATGGCGGTGCAAGGACGCTACACCATCAACTCGGACGCGGTGCGCAGCCATCAGGCGCTGCTGTCGGTTACCGACTACCTGATCGGCGTCGTGCGCAAAGGCATGGCCAGCAAGGGCTGAGCCGGCGTGCAATGCGCGCGGTAATCACCGGCGCGTCCTCAGGCATCGGCGAGGCGCTCGCGCGCCGCTACGCGGGCCCGCACAGCGCGCTGGGGCTGATCGCGCGCCGCAAGCAGGTCCTCGAGGCGCTCGCCGCGGATCTTCCCGGGCGCAGCGCAATCTACCCGCTCGACGTCTCGGACGACCAGGCGCTCGGGCGCGCGGCCGAGGACTTCGTCGCGCGCTTCGGCGCGCCGGACCTAGTGATCGCAAATGCCGGCGTGTCGGTGGGCACGCACGGCGACGCGCCGAGCGACCTCGCCAAGCTGCGCCGCGTGCTCGAGGTCAACTTCGTCGGCCTCGCCGCCACGCTCGCCGCGTTCGCTCCGGCGATGCGCGCCGCGGGCAGCGGCACGCTGTGCGGCGTCGCCAGCGTGTCGGGGTTCCGCGGCCTCGCCGGCGCGGGCGCCTACTGCGCCTCGAAGGCCGCCACGATCACCTTGATGGAAAGCCTGCGCGTCGATCTGCGCGGCAGCGGTGTGTCCGCGGTGACCATCTGTCCGGGCTACGTCGACACCCCGCTAACGCGCGTCAACCGCTACCGCATGCCGTTCCTGCTCTCGGCCGATGAGGCCGCGCGGCGCATCGCGCGCGCGATCGCGGCAAAACGGCGCCTGGCGGTGATCCCCTGGCAGATGGCGCTGCTGTCCTACCCGCTGCGCGCGCTGCCGGGCTGGCTCTATGACCGCCTCGCCGCGCGCGCGCCGCGCAAGCCGCGCGACATCGAGGTGTAATTCTACTTGCCCAACCTGAGCATGGCGTAGCTGCCCGGCGCGTCTTCGAGCACCTTCAGCGCGCCGTCGCCCGGCACGCGCGCCGGAATCCTGTCGCCGGGGTTGCGCGCCTCCATCCACGCCTGCCAGTCCTCCCACCACGAACCCGGGTGCTGGGCGGCAGCGCCGAACCACTCGTCGGCCGTGGCCGGCATGGCCTCGTTGGTCCAGTAGTGATACTTCTTCGCCGCCGGCGGATTGACGATGCCGGCGATGTGTCCCGAGCCGCCGAGCACGAAGCGCACCGGGCCGCCGAGGTACTTGGCGCCCTTGTAGGTGGTCTTCCACGGCGCGATGTGGTCCTCGACGGTCGAGATGAAATAGGCCGGCAGCTTGACCTGCGACAGGTCGATCGGCACGCCTGCGAGCTCGATGCCTCCCGGGACGCCGAGCAGGTTCTTCAGATACATGTTGCGCAGGTAGAAGCTGTGCATCCTGGCCGGCATGCGGGTCGAGTCCGAGTTCCAGTACAGCAGGTCGAACGGGAAAGGGTCCTTGCCGAGCAGGTAATTGTTGATGACGAACGACCACACCAGGTCGTTGGCGCGCAGCATGTTGAAGGTGGTCGCCATCTCCGAACCCTTGAGGAAGCCGCGCTCGTTCATTTTCTTCTCGAGCTTGGCAACCTGCTCCTCGTCGATGAACACGCCGAGCTCGCCCGGCTGGGAGAAATCCAGCAGGCTGACGAAGAATGTGGCGCAGCCGACCCGGTCGTCGCCCTTCGCCGCGAGATACGCCAGGGTGCAACCGAGCAGGGTGCCGCCCAGGCAATAGCCGATGACATTGCACTGCGCTTCGCCGGTCGCCTTGCCGACCGCCTTGATCGCCGCGAGGGAACCCTCGTGCATGTAATCCTCGAAGCTCTTGTCCGCAAGGCGCTTGTCGGGGTTCACCCACGACACCACGAACACCGTGTGGCCCTGACCGAGTGCCCAGCGGATGAAGCTGTTGCTTTCCCTCAGGTCGAGGATGTAGTACTTGTTGATCCACGGCGGGATGATCAGCAGCGGGCGGCGCAACACTTCCTGCGTCGTCGGCTGGAACTGGATCAGCTGCATGAGGTCGGTCTGGAACACGACCTTGCCCGGGGTGCCGGCGACGTTCTTGCCGAGCTGGAATGCGCTCTCGTCGGTCATGCTGATGCGCAGCTGGCCGTCGCCTTTCTCCAGGTCGGCGAGCAGGTTGTTCAGCCCCTTGACCAGGTTCTGGCCGCCGCTGGCGAGGGTCTCGCGCAGCACCTGCGGGTTGGTCATGACGAAGTTCGACGGCGCCAGCGCGTCGACGTACTGACGGGTGAAGAACGCCACCTTCTTCTGCGACTCCTCCGGCAGCCCCTCGACGTTCGAAACCGCGCCCTGGATATGGCGCGAAGCGATCAGGTAGGACTGCTTGACGAAGTCGAACAGGAAGTTGCTCGACCATTCGTCGTCCTTGAAGCGCGCGTCGCCTTTCGCGGGCGCGGCCACCGGCTTGCTGTGCTGGCCGAGCAGCTTCATCCAGCTCGACTGCCACAATTGCGCGTAGTCGAGCCACATGTTCATCGAGCTCGCGGCGAGCGCCATCGGATTGGCGAACATGCGCGCGTACATCTCCATGTACGCCTTGCCGATCCCCAGCTCGTCGCCCGCCCCGCCCAGCCGCGGGTGCCGGTGCGCATACTCGCCCAGCATCCGCGCCGCGCGCTCGGCAACCTCGCGGTAGACCTTCGCCAGTTCCTCGGGTGCGGCGGGTACGCGTCCGTCCATGCGCAAACCTCCTACGCCACAGTGTAGCGCATCACCCCTTCCGCTCCGGCGACCCGCGACAGGCGTCCGGCGTAATGCAGGTAGTGCAGGTGCGCGATCGCCTCGCCCATGGCGAAGAACATCTGATGGTTGTCGAGGCTGCGGCGGAACAGGACCCCGATCAGGTCGTAGGCGCTGCGCCAACCGTCGGCGCAGGCCGCCGCAAGCTCGGCCAGCCGCTCCTCGTGGTGCGCCTCGAGCTCGCCGACGCGCTCGTGGGCGCCGCGAAACGGCAGACCGTGCGAAGGCAGCACCAGGATGTCCGGCGCCAGCTCGCGATAGCGCCGGATCGACTCGAGGAACAGGCGCAGCGGGTCGCCCTCGGGGTCGATCGACCACACGCTGACGTTGGTCGAAATCGTCGACAGCAGCATGTCCCCCGCGATCAGCAGCTTGAGCTCTTCGCAGTACAGCGACGCGTGTTCGGGCGCGTGCCCATAGCCCACGATCACGCGCCAGTGCAGCCCGTCGATCAGCACACGGTCGCCATCGATCACGCGCCGGTAGGTAAGCGGGAAATCCGGCACCAGCTCGCGGTAGGGGTTGCCGCGCTTGGCCATGTTCGCCGCCAGCGCCTCGTCCAGGCCGTTGCGGCGGAACACCCTCAGCACGGCCTCGGTGGTGTAGCCGGCGCCGCGCTCGCGCACGGCGTGGGCGGTGAGGTACTCGCCCTGGGTCATCCACAGCTCGGCGCCGAAGCGCTCGCAAAGCCAGGCCGCGTTGCCTGCGTGGTCGGGATGGTAGTGGGTAACGATCACGCGGCGCACCGGCTGCGTGCCGACGTGCTGCTCGATCACCTGCTGCCACAGCGCGCGCGTGTGCTCGTTGCCGATCCCCGTGTCGACGATGGTCCAGCCCGCCTCGCCGCCCGCTTCGTCGCGCAGCAGCCACAGGTTGATGTGGTTGAGCTGGAACGGCAGCGCCATGCGCAGCCAGTGCACGCCGGGAGCGACTTCGGTGACGCTGCCCGGCGCGGGCGGCTCGGGAAAGGGAAATTCGAGGGAGGAAGCGCGCGCCACGATGCAGGGGTAGAATTCGGCGCGACCGGTGCCGCGCAGCCGGCATTGTAGTGCTTTCGCCGCGACATGACCGCACAGCCTTCCTCGCCCGAGCCCAAGGAGCGCTCCGAGTACTCGATCGGCGACCTCGCGCGCGAGTTCGACGTCACGCCGCGCGCCATCCGCTTCTACGAGGACCAGGGCCTGCTCGCCCCGCGGCGCGAGGGCCAGCGCCGCATCTACCTGCCGCGCGACCGCGCGCGGCTCAAGCTGACGCTGCGCGGCAAGCGCCTCGGGTTGACGCTGTCGGAGATCCGCGAGCTGATCGACATGTACGAGCCGGGACGCGACGAGCGCCCGCAGCTCACGCGCTTCCTCGCCGTGCTCGAGCAGCACAAGGCGCTGCTCGAGCAGCAGCGCGCCGACCTCGAGGCCCAGCTGTCGGAGATCACCGCGTTCGAGAAGCGCATCCGCAAGCAGATCGGCGCGCAGCGCCGCCGGCGCAGTTGACGTTTACGTAAACGTCAAGTAGCCTCGCGCCATGAACGCCCCGCTTCGCCTCGAGCCGCCCGACCCCGGCTTCGCCGAGCGCTGCCGCGCGAGCTTCGCGCGCCAGCGGGCGATGGCGCTGATCGGCGCGCGCATGGCGGCGATCGCGCCGGGCCGCTGCGAGCTCGAGTTGCCGTTCCGTGCCGAGCTGACGCAGCAAAAGGGTTATGTACATGGCGGCATCGTCGGCATGATCGCCGACACCGCTTGCGGCTACGCCGCCTACAGCCTGATGCCGGCCAGCGCGTCGCTGGTGACGGTCGAGTACAAGATCAACATCCTCGCCCCGGGACGGGGCGAGCGGCTGCTGGCGCGCGCGGAGGTGATCAAGTCCGGGCGCACGCTTTCGATCACGCGCGGCGAGGTGTACGCTGAGCAGGGCGGCGCGCAGACGCTTTGCGCCGTGATGCAGCAGACGCTGATGATGCTGCCCGACACCCCGGATACCCCCGAATAGGCGTACCCCGAATGGAGCTCCCGGCCCTCAGGTTCGAGCACGGCGAAACGATCGACATGCTGCGCGCGAGCGTGCGCGATTTCGCCGCGCGGGAAATCGCACCGCGCGCCGCCGGGATCGACCGCGCCAACGAGTTCCCGCCCGACCTGTGGCCGAAGCTCGGCGCGCTCGGGCTGCTCGGAATCACCGTCGAGGAGGACTACGGCGGCAGCGCGATCGGCTATCTGGCGCACATCGTCGCGATGGAGGAGATCAGCCGCGCCTCGGCCTCGGTGGGGCTTTCCTACGGCGCGCACTCGAACCTGTGCGTGAATCAGATCCGCAGGAACGGCAGCGAGGCGCAGAAGCGCAAGTACCTGCCGGGCCTGGTATCCGGCGCGAAGGTCGGCGCGCTCGCGATGAGCGAGCCCGGCGCCGGCTCGGACGTGGTCGGCATGCGCCTGCGCGCCGAGCGTCGCGGCGACCGTTATGTCCTCAACGGCAACAAGATGTGGATCACCAACGGCCCCGACGCGAGCGTGCTCGTGATCTACGGCAAGACGGGCGACCAGGGCATCACCGCGTTTCTCGTCGAGAAGGGGATGAAGGGGTTCGCGACCGCGCAGAAGCTCGACAAGCTCGGCATGCGCGGCTCCAACACCTGCGAGCTGGTGTTCCGCGACTGCGAGGTCCCGACCGAAAACGTTCTCGGCGCGGAAGGCCAGGGCGTGAGGGTGCTGATGTCGGGCCTGGACTACGAGCGCGCGGTGCTCGCCGGCGGCCCGCTCGGCATCATGGGCGCCTGCCTCGACGTGGTGCTGCCCTACGTGCACGAGCGCAAGCAGTTCGGGCAGCCGATCGGCGAGTTCCAGCTGATGCAGGGCAAGCTGGCGGACATGTACGCCACCTACTCGGCCTGCCGCGCCTACGTCTACGCCGTCGGACAGGCGCTCGACCGCGGCGAAACCACCAGAAAGGACGCCGCCGGCGCGATCCTCTACGCGGCCGAAAAGGCGACCTGGATGGCGGGCGAGGCCATCCAGGCGCTGGGCGGCATGGGCTACATCAACGAAACGCCCACCGGCCGGCTGTGGCGCGACGCCAAGCTGTACGAGATCGGCGCCGGCACCTCCGAGATCCGCCGCTGGCTGATCGGGCGCGAGCTGTTCGGCGAAACAAACTGAATGATTGAACAGGAGGTCAGCATGCAATCCGATCCGATCGTCATCGTTTCCGCCGCCCGCACGCCGATGGGCGGCTTCCAGGGCGAGCTCAAGGGCTTTGCCGCGCCCGAGCTCGGGGCGGCGGCGATCCGCGCCGCGGTCGAGCGCGCCAAGCTCAAGCCAGAACAGGTCGAGGAAGTGATCATGGGCTGCGTGCTGCCCGCCGGACAGGGCCAGGCGCCGGCGCGCCAGGCGAGCCTCGGCGCCGGCCTGCCCCTCGCCGCCGGCTGCACCACGGTGAACAAGATGTGCGGCTCGGGCATGAAGGCCGCGATGCTGGCGCACGACCTGCTCAGCGCGGGCAGCATGGCGGTCGTGGTCGCGGGCGGCATGGAGTCGATGACCAACGCGCCCTACCTGATGCCCAAGGCGCGCACCGGCTACCGCATGGGCCACCAGCAGGTGCTCGATCACATGTTCTACGACGGTCTGGAGGACGCTTACGACAAGGGCCGCCTGATGGGGACTTTCGCCGAGGACTGCGCCGACAAGTACCAGTTCTCGCGCAAGGAGCAGGATGACTTCGCCATCGCCTCGCTCGAGCGCGCGCAGAAAGCGAACAAAGAGGGCTGGTTCGCGTGGGAGATCACGCCGCTTGCGATCAAGGCCGGCAAGGAGGAGCGCTTCGTCGAGACCGACGAGCAGCCGTTCAAGGCCAACTTCGCCAAGATCCCGACCCTCAAGCCCGCGTTCCGCAAGGACGGCACCGTCACCGCCGCCAACTCGAGCTCGATCTCCGACGGTGCCGCGGCGCTGGTGATGATGCGCCGCTCGAACGCCGACAAGCTGGGCCTCGCCCCGCTTGCAACCGTCGTCGGGCACGCCACGCACGCCCAGGAGCCGGGCTGGTTCACGACGGCACCGATCGGGGCCGTGAGAAAATTGCTTGAAAAGACGAATTGGACGGCGCAAGCCGTCGACCTATTCGAGATCAATGAGGCCTTCGCGGTGGTCGCCATGGCGGCGATGCGCGAGCACGGACTGCCGCACGAGAAGGTCAACGTGCACGGCGGCGCCTGCGCCCTCGGTCACCCGATCGGCGCCTCGGGCGCGCGCATCGTGGTGACGCTGATCGGCGCGCTGCGCAAGTACGGCGGCAAGCGCGGCGTGGCGAGCCTTTGCATCGGCGGCGGCGAGGCGACCGCCCTCGCGATCGAGCTCGTCTAGATGGCCGGCGCGAAGCTCGCGGCGACCAAGCGGCAGCTCCAGGCGCTGCTCGACCGCTCGCGCTTCGTGCGCAGCTACGGCTTTCGCATGATTTCGGTCGACGCCGATGGCGCCACGATCGAGCTGCCGTTCCGGCGCGCGCTCGAGCGCCCGGGCGGAATCGTCAACGGGCCGGCGCTGATGGCGGCCGCCGACTGCGCCATGTGGATGGCAATCAAATCCCGCATCGGCATCGAGCGCGACGCGCTCACCTCCGAGCTGAACACGGCCTTTCTCGCCCCCGCGATCGAAGAGCCGGTGCGCTGCAGCGCGCGCATCCTCAAGCTCGGCAAGCGCAGCATCTACGGCGTCGCCGAATGCCACAGCCGCGCCGGCAAGCTGTTCAGCCACCACACCGTGACCTACATACGCCTGTCGGGAGCCTGAGATGCGTTTGTCCGAGCAGCACGAGATGATGCGCGACGCGGTACGCCGCTTCGCGCGCGAGCGCCTTTGGCCCAACGCCGCCCGCTGGGAGCGCGAGCGCCATTTCCCGCGCGCCGAGTTTGTCGAGATGGCGCAAATGGGGCTCAACGCGGTCGCGGTCCCCGAGCAGTGGGGCGGCGCGGGGATGGACTGCACCGCGACCGCGGTCGCCTTCGAGGAAGTGTCGGCCGGCGACCCGGCCTGCGGCACGGTGATGTCGGTCAACAACCTGGTGTCGGGCATCCTGAACGGCTACGGCAACGAAGCGCAGAAAGAGAAGTACCTGCGCCCGCTCGCCGAGGGGCGCATGGTCGGCGCGTTCTGCCTGACCGAGCCGCAGGTCGGCTCGGACGCGGGTGCGATCACCACCCGCGCCGAGCGCCGCGGCGAGCAATGGGTGCTGAACGGCACCAAGCAGTTCATCACCTCGGGCAAGAACGCCGATGTCGCGGTGGTGTTCGCGGTGAGCGACAAGGCGGCGGGCAAGAAGGGCATCAGCGCCTTCGTCGTGCCGACCTCGAGCCCCGGCTGGCGGGTGGCGCGGGTCGAGGACAAGGCCGGCCAGCACGCATCCGACACGGCGCAGATCGCGCTCGAGGACTGTACCGTCCCGGCGCAGAACCTGCTCGCGCAGGAAGGCCTGGGCTACCGCATCGCGCTGGCGAACCTCGAGTCGGGACGGATCAACATCGCCGCGCAGGCGACCGGCATCGCGCGCGCCGCGCTCGAGGCGGCGCTCGCCTACGCCAAGGAGCGCAAGAGCATGGGCAAGACGCTGATCGGGCACCAGGCGGTGAATTTCCGCCTCGCCGACATGGCGACCCAGGTCGAGGCCGCGCGCCAGCTGTACCTGCACGCGGCGGCGCTGCGCGACGCCGGCGAGCCCTGCCTCAAGGAGGCTTCGATGGCCAAGCTGTTCGCCTCCGAAATGGCGGAGAAGGTCTGCTCGGACGCGATCCAGATCCACGGCGGCTACGGCTACGTCGCCGACTTCCCGGTAGAGCGCCTGTGGCGCGCGGTGCGGGTGTGCAAGATCTACGAGGGCGCGAGCGACATCCAGCGGCTGGTGATCGGGCGCGCGCTGGAACGCGGCTAGCCCCGATGCCGGTCATCAAAACTCAGCTCAACCCCCGCTCGGCCGAGTTCCGCGCCAACGCCGAGCGCATGCGCGCGCTGGTGAACAACCTGCGCCAGCAGGTCGCGCGCGCGACCTTCGGCGGCGACGCCCGGGCGCGCGAAAAGCACGCCGCGCGCGGCAAGCTGCTGCCGCGCGAGCGCGTGCGCACGCTGCTCGATCCCGGCTCGCCGTTTCTCGAGGTCGGACAGCTCGCGGCGCACGGCATGTACGGCGACGAGGCGCCGAGCGCGGGAATCATCACCGGCATCGGGCGCGTTTCGGGGCGCGAGTGCGTGATCGTCGCCAACGACGCGACCGTCAAGGGCGGCACCTATTTCCCGCTCACGGTCAAGAAGCACCTGCGCGCGCAGGAGATCGCGGCGCAGAACCGCCTGCCGTGCATTTACCTGGTGGATTCGGGCGGCGCCAACCTGCCCAACCAGGACGACGTTTTCCCGGACCGCGAGCACTTCGGACGCATCTTCTTCAACATCGCCAACATGTCCGCGGCCGGCATCGCGCAGATCGCGGTGGTGATGGGCTCGTGCACCGCCGGCGGCGCCTACGTGCCGGCAATGTCCGACGAGTCGATCATCGTCAAGGGCCAGGGCACGATCTTTCTCGGCGGGCCGCCGCTGGTCAAGGCCGCAATCGGGGAAATCGTGACGCCCGAGGAGCTCGGCGGCGCCGACGTGCACACCCGGGTCTCCGGCGTCGCCGACCACTACGCGCTCAATGACGCGCACGCGCTCGTGATCGCGCGCCGCATCGTATCCAACCTGAACGGTGCCAAGAGCGTGACGCTGCAGCTGCGCGAGCCGCGCGAGCCGCTCTACCCGGCCGACGAGCTCTACGGCGTGATCCCGGCCGACGCGCGCAAGCCCTACAACGTGCGCGAGGTGATCGCGCGCATGGTCGACGGCTCGGAGCTCGACGAGTTCAAGGCCAACTACGGCACCACGCTGGTGACCGGGTTCGCCCACGTGCACGGCTACCCGGTCGCGATCCTGGCCAATAACGGCATCCTGTTCTCCGAGTCCTCGCTCAAGGCGGCGCATTTCATCGAGCTCGCCTGCCAGCGCGGGATTCCGCTGCTGTTCCTGCAGAACATCACCGGCTACATGGTGGGCAAGAAGTACGAGGCGGCGGGAATCGCCAAGGACGGCGCCAAGATGGTCACCGCGGTAGCCACCGCGCGGGTGCCGAAGTTCACCATGATCATCGGCGGCTCGTTCGGCGCCGGCAACTACGGCATGTGCGGCCGCGCCTACTCACCGAGGTTCCTCTGGATGTGGCCCAACGCGCGGATCTCGGTGATGGGCGGCGAGCAGGCCGCGAGCGTTCTGTCGGTGGTGCGGGGCAAATTCAAGTCGCAGATCGACGAAGAGGCCTTCAAGGCGCCGATCCTCGAGCAGTACGAACGCCAGGGCCACCCCTATTACGCCAGCGCGCGGCTGTGGGACGACGGCGTGCTGGACCCCGCCGACGCCCGCCGGCTGCTCGGGCTCGCGCTGTCGGCCTCGCTCAACGCGCCGATCGAGCAGACCAAGTTCGGCATTTTCAGGATGTAACCATGTCGCAAGCCCTGTTGGTCGATACCCGCGACGGCGTCGCGACCGTGACGCTGAACCGCCCCGAGGTGCGCAACGCCTTCGACGACGCGCTGATCGCCGCGCTCGCGGCCACCTTCAAGGCGCTCGACGACGACGAGGCGGTGCGCGCGGTCGTGCTCGCGGGCAACGGGCTGGCGTTCTGCGCCGGCGCCGACCTCAACTGGATGAAGCGCATGGCGGGCTACGGCTACGAGCAGAACCTGCACGACGCGATGGGGCTCGCGGTGATGCTGCAGACCATCGACCGGATGAACAAGCCCACCATCGCGCGGGTACACGGCCCGGCCTTCGCCGGCGGCACCGGGCTGGTGGCGGCCTGCGACATCGCGCTCGGCACCCCGGAGGCCAGGTTCTGCCTGTCCGAGGCCAAGCTCGGCCTGTCGCCCGCCACCATCAGCCCGTACGTCGTGCGCGCGATGGGCGAGCGCGCCGCGCGGCGCTATTTCCTCACCGCCGAGGTGTTCGACGCCGAGGAGGCGTTGCGTATCGGCATGCTGAGCGGCCTAGTGCCGGCCGCAGAGCTCGACGCGGCCGTCGATTCGCTGCTCAAACACCTGCTGGCGGGCGGGCGCGAGGCGCTGGCGAAGATTAAGGATCTGATCCGCGCCGTAACCTCGGGGCCGATCGACGACGCAATGGTCGCCGACACCGCCAAGCGAATCGCCGAGATCCGCGTCTCGCCCGAGGGCAGGGAGGGCATCGCCTCGTTCCTCGAAAAGCGCAAGCCGTCGTGGGTACCGGGGGGCAAGTAGCGTGTTCCGCAAGATCCTGATCGCCAACCGCGGCGAGATCGCCTGCCGGGTGGTTCGCAGCGCCGGGCGGCTGGGCATCCGCACGGTGGCGGTCTACTCGGACGCCGACCGCGACGCGCTGCACGTGAGGCGCGCGGACGAGGCGCGCCGCATCGGCCCCGCGCCGGCGCGCGAAAGCTACCTCGACGCCGAAGCGGTGATCGCCGCCGCGCGCGAGACCGGCGCGGAGGCGATCCATCCCGGTTACGGTTTTCTGTCGGAGAACGAGGCTTTCGCGCGCGCCTGCGCCGCAGCGGGCATCGTCTTCATTGGGCCGACGCCGGAGGCGATCGCCGCCATGGGCGACAAGTCCGCGGCCAAAACCCTGATGGAGAAGGCGAAGGTGCCGCTGGTGCCGGGCTACCACGGCGAAAATCAGGACGCCGGGGTACTGCTCGGTCACGCCGAGGCGATCGGTTTTCCGGTGCTGATCAAGGCCTCCGCCGGCGGCGGCGGCAAGGGCATGCGAATCGTCCACCGCAGCGCCGACTTCGAGCAGGCGCTGGCCTCATGCCGCAGGGAGGCAAAGTCCGCCTTCGGCGACGATCGTGTGCTGGTCGAACGCTACCTCGAACGTCCGCGCCACATCGAGGTGCAGGTGTTCGGCGACGCCCAGGGCAATTGCGTGCACCTGTTCGAGCGCGACTGCTCGGTGCAGCGCCGGCACCAGAAAGTGCTGGAAGAGGCGCCGGCGCCGGGAATGACCGAAGCCCGCCGGCGCGAGATGGGCGAAGCAGGGGTCGCGGCCGCGCGCGCGATCGAATACCGGGGCGCCGGCACGGTCGAATTCATCGCCGAGCAGGATGGTCGCTTCTACTTCATGGAAATGAACACCCGGCTGCAGGTCGAGCACCCTGTGACCGAAATGATCACCGGGCTCGACCTGGTCGAATGGCAGCTGCGGGTCGCCGCGGGCGAGCCGCTGCCGCGCAAGCAGGAAGAGATCGCGCTGCGCGGCCACGCGATCGAGGCCCGGCTCTACGCCGAGGACCCCGCGCGCGATTTCCTGCCGGCCACGGGGCGCCTCGTGCACCTCGTCTTCCCCGCCGCCACGGACGCGGTGCGGGTCGACACCGGGGTCGAGAGCGGGGCCACGATCTCCCCGCACTACGACCCGATGCTCGCCAAGTTGATTGTCTGGGGAGAGGATCGCGCCGCGGCCCTGGCACGCCTGGGCGCCGCGCTCTCGGGGTGCGAAATCGCCGGCGTGGCGACCAACGTCGAATTTCTGGCGCGGCTGGCCGGGTGCGCCGCCTTCGCGCAGGCGGATCTCGACACCGGGCTGATCGAGCGCTGCCGCGACGAGCTGTTCCCACCCAAGGCACCGGCGCCGGACGAGGCGCTCGCCGCCGTCGCGCTGGCCGAGCTGCTGCTCGAGCAGGGCGGCGCGCGCGAGCGCGCCCTCGCCTCGGGCGATCCGCATTCGCCGTGGAACGAGGTCGACGGCTGGCGCCTGAACGAGGACTCGCACCACGACTTCGTTTTCACCGAGGGCGAAACGCCGTATCCGGTGACCGTGCGCTTCCTCGCCGCGGGCCAGCGTGTGGTGATCGCCGGACGCGAGTACGCGCTCGAGGGCGAGCGACTGGCGGGAGACGCGCTGCTGGTGCGGCTCGACGGGCGCGCCTTCAAGGCGCGCGCGCTGCGCGAGGCGAGCGACTGGCATTTGTTCAGTGAAGGCGGCTACCGGCGATTTTCCCTGCGCGACGAGCTGCACGGCCTCGACGTCGACGCCGGCGGCGGCACGTTGGCGGCGCCAATGCCCGGCAAGATCGTCGCGGTGATGGTCAAGCCGGGGCAGAAGGTCGACAAGGGCACCCCGCTGGTGGTTCTCGAGGCGATGAAGATGGAGCACACGATCGCCGCACCGGCCGACGGCGTGGTGAAGGAGATCCACTACGCTCCCGGCGAGCAGGTGCTCGAGGGCGCGGAGCTGATCGCCTTCGAGGCGCTAGAATCGGAAGCGAGGTAACGGGATGAAATTGCCGCTGCGCGTGAGGATCGTCGAGGTCGGCCCGCGGGACGGGCTGCAGAACGAGAAGGGCGAAGTGCCGACCGAGATAAAGCTCGAGCTGATCGAGCGGCTCGCCGACGCAGGACTGCCCGCGGTGGAAGCCACCGCGTTCGTGTCGCCGAAGTGGATCCCGCAGATGGCCGACCACACCGAGGTGCTGGAGCGAATCCGCAGGAAGCCCGGCGTGTCCTACCCGGTGCTGACGCCGAATCTGAAGGGCTTCGAGGCCGCGTGCGCCGCCGGCGCCACCGAGGTGGCGATTTTCGGCGCCGCCTCGGAAGCCTTTTCGAACAAGAACATCAACTGCTCGATCGCGCAAAGCCTGGAGCGCTTTCGGCCCGTCGCCGAGGCCGCGCGCGCCGCAAACGTGAAACTGCGCGGCTACATCTCCTGCGTGCTCGGCTGCCCCTACGAAGGCGAGGTTGCGCCAGCGAAGGTGGCCGAGGTCGCGGCCGCGCTGGCCGACATGGGCTGCTACGAGCTCTCGCTCGGCGACACTATCGGCGTCGGCACGCCCGGGCGGACGAAGGCGATGATCGAAGCGGTGGCGAAACGCGTGCCGGTGGAGCGGCTGGCGGGGCATTACCACGACACCTACGGCCAGGCGCTCGCCAATATCTACGCCTCGCTCGAGATGGGGGTCGCGACCTTCGACACATCCATCGCGGGGCTCGGCGGCTGCCCTTACGCCGTCGGCGCCTCGGGCAACGTCGCCACCGAGGACGTGGTCTACATGCTACAGGGCCTGGGAATCGAGACCGGCATCGACCTGCAGCGGCTGGCCGAGGTCGGCCGCTGGATCAGCAGCGTGCTGGGGCGCGAGCCGGGCTCCAAGGCAGGCAGGGCGCTCGCGGCGAAGAAGGCCGCGGGCGAGGCGAGCGAGGCCTAGCGGGCGCGTGGTGGTCGCGCTGCCGGAACGGCGGAGTCGCCTCGGCCTGGCCGAGGCGACTCCGACACGCTCTCCCTGAGCGCTACGTTCTATTCGTGGGTATAGATGATGTCGCTGCGGCGGTTCTGCGACCACGAAGCTTCGTTATGCCCCATCGAGCGCGGCTTCTCCTCGCCCCAACTGATGGTCTCGATGCGCTCGTCGGACACGCCGAGAAGCACCATCGCCTTGCGCACACTGTCGGCGCGGCGCTGGCCAAGAGCGAGGTTGTACTCGCGGCTGCCGCGCTCGTCGCAGTTACCCTCGATCCTCACCGTCGCCGACGCGTGGCCGGTCATGTAGCCGGCATGCGCCTCGACCAACGGCTCGAACTCGGTCTTGATGTTCGACTTGTCGAAGTCGAAGTAGACGCTGCGCTTGGCGAGGATGCTGTTGGGATCGTGCAGCGGGTTCATCGCCATCTTCGGCTGCTCGACAGGCTGCGCCATCGGCGCGGGCGCTGGTGCCGGTGCCGGTGCCGGTGCCGCGGCCTGGGGCGCGGGCGCCGGCTGCGGCGCTTCTGCGGTTTGCTGGCTGGCGCAGGCGCCGAGCAGCAGCGCAAACGAGGATGCGATCAGTATTGCGGGCGTCTTCATTCTCATGGTCTATCTTTCCTTTGTGACAGCATCATGTCGCCGATGCGATGCGATTTTCGCCGTCGCGAAGAGGCACGCGTTGAACGTTCGCCCCGCGTAGCAGTTGGCAGGCCGGCATCAGATGTCCTCGAAATCGCCGTGCCTGCCCCTCCCCGACGCGAAGCGCTTCGCCCCTGCGGCGCTCTCCGCAACAAACGCCAGGATACCGTTGTACCACTCCCGGCGCATCGCGTCACGTAGTTCGAGCCCTTCCTGCATGCGTACGGAACGGCGGTCGGCGCGCACGCAACACTGGGGGAAACGTGCGATTTCGCACGCCAGGGCCTCGGCATGCCCCCGCGAAGCCCCGTCCGGAACCACTTTTTCACAGGCGCCGATGCGGTATGCCTCCTCCGCCGGCAGTTTGCGGCCGGTCAGGATGAGCTCCATCGCCCGCCCCGCGCCGACCAGCCGCGGCAACCGCACCGTGCCGCCGTCGATCAGCGGCACGCCCCAGCGGCGGCAGTAGACGCCGAAGTAGGCCGACTCCTCCATCACCCGCAAGTCGCACCACAACGCCAGCTCGAAGCCGCCGGCCACCGCAGGCCCTGCGATCGCGGCGATCACCGGTTTGTCGAGCTCGAGCCGAGTGGGCCCCATCGGACCCCTCGGCGGCGGGCGATCATCGAGTGGGTAAACCAGATCCTGCAACGGACGGGTGTCGCCGGCAAGCGACACCGCGTGCTTCAGGTCGAACCCGGAACAGAACGCGCCGCCTTCGCCCCACAAGACGGCTACCGCGGCCTCGGGGTCGCGATCGAATTCCGAAAACGCCTCTACCAGCGCGTCGGCGCTCTGCGGATCCATCGCGTTGCGCGCCTCGGCGCGCGAGTGGATCACCGTCCACACCTTGCCTTTCTTTTCCACGCGTACGGTCATGTGCTCCTCCTTGTGCGCCCGGCACGATGTTACAGTTGCCGACGTGCGCCGCGTGACCTGGTACTTCGATTTCGTCTCGCCGTTCTCGTATCTTTGCCTTGCGCGTCTGGGCGAGTTGCCGGCCGTCGAACTTGCCTACCGGCCGGTGCTTTTCGCCGGGCTGCTGCAACGCTTCGGCCAGAAGGGGCCGGCGGAAATCGACGCCAAGCGGCGCTGGACCTACCGCTGGTGCCAGTGGTCCGCTGACCGGCTTGGCCTGCCGTTCCGCTTTCCGGCCACGCACCCGTTCAACCCGCTGCATCACCTTCGCCTGGCGATGGCGGCGCGCTGCGAGCCGGCAGCGGTGAAGCGAATTTTCGAGGCGCTCTGGACCACGGGTGCGGAGCCTGGCGACGCGCAGGCGCTGGCGCAACTCGCGCGTGAACTCGGAGTCGAGGCGACGGCCGTCGCTGCGCCCGAGGTCAAGAACGCGCTGCGCGAGAATACGGAGCAGGCCGCAAGCGCCGGCGTGTTCGGCGTGCCGACTTTCGAAGTGGACGGCGAGCTGTTCTGGGGCGTTGATTCGGTCGACTTCCTGAAGGCCTTCCTTGCCGACGCGTCGGTCCTGCAAAACGCGGAGATGAAGCGCCTCGACGCTCTGCCTGTCGGCGCCAGCCGGCGCGGCTAGCCGTACTTGCGCAGGTCGTCGATGACCTTGCCGTCGTTCGGCAGACTGCCGGGCGCGAGGAACTCGGTTTCGCCGCGCAGCTTGGTGACATCGCGGATCGAGGCCACGATCGCCTGGTCGAGTCCGGCCGGACGCTCCTTCGCCTCGCACTTGAGAATCATCCGGTCCTGACCGACCTCGCCCTCGACGACCAGCCGCGCGCGCAGCACCTCCGGGTGGCGGCGCAGGATTTCGCTTACCTGCTTGGCGGTAACGAACAGCGCGCGCACCTTGGTGCTCTGGTCGGCGCGTCCCATCCAGCCCTTGATTCGCGTATTGCTGCGGCCGCAGGGGCTGGGCCCCGCCAGCACCGCGGACAGGTCGCCGGTGCCGAAGCGCACCAGCGGGTAATCGCGGTTGAAGGTGGTGATCACGACCTCTCCGACTTCGCCCTCGGGCACGGGGTCGCCGGTGCCGGGACGTACGATTTCGAGGATAAGCCCTTCGTCGAGCACCATGCCCTCGTTCAACGTGTCGTCGGGCAGCGCGGTCTCGTAGGCAAGGTGGCCGAGGTCGGCGGTCGCGTACAGCTGCATCACTCGGATGCCGCGCTCGGCCATGGCCTTCCTCAGCGCGGGCGGCAGGTACTCGGCGCCGACCATCGCTTTCTTCAGCGCCGAGATGTCGAGCCTGAGCTCGTCGGCCTTGTCGGCGATCAGCTTGAGAAACGACGGCGTGCCGATGAATGCGTTGATGCCGAGATCGCGGATCGCCGCCACCTGCATCTCGGTCTGGCCGACGCCGGTCGGCACCACCGAGCAATCGAGCGCGAGCGCACCGCTCTCGAGCATCGAGCCGGCGGGCGTGAAGTGATAGGCGAAGGTGTTCATCACCAGATCGCCGGCGCGAAAGCCGCCCGCGTAAAGGCCTCGCGCGGTGCGCCACCAGTCCTTGCCGCGGCCCTCGGGCTCGTAGATCGGACCGGGCGAGACGAACAGCTTGGCCAGTTTCTCGCGCGAGGTCGCGTTCAGTCCGCCCAGCGGCGGAATCTTCTTCTGCAGCTCGCCGAGGTCGGACTTGCGGGTCACGGGCAGGCGGGCGAGCGCCGCGCGCGAGTTCACTGCGCCGGGGTCGACCTCGGCGAGAATGCGGGCGAAACCGGGCGCGTTGCGCTTCGCGTGCGCAATCTGCTCGGGCAGCGCAGCCATCAGCGCCGCCTCGCGCTGCTCCGGGGGTCTCGCTTCGAGGGCGTCGTAATAATCCATGCCAAGCGTTTCCTACAGCCAGCGCTTGCGCCGGCGATACGACTTGATGTCGCGGAAGCTCTTGCGCCCGCCCGAGGAAAAACCGAGGTAGAACTCCTTAACGTCCTCGTTTTCGGCCAGAGACTTGCCCACGCCGTCCATCACCACGCGCCCGTTCTCGAGAATGTAGCCGTAGTCGGCGTATCTGAGCGCAATGTTGGTATTCTGCTCCGCGAGCAGGAAGCTCACGCCCTCCTTGCGGTTCAGGTCCCTGACGATCTCGAAGATCTCCTCGACCAGCTGCGGTGCGAGGCCCATCGAGGGCTCGTCGAGCAGGATCATCTTCGGATTCGCCATCAACGCGCGGCCGATCGCGGTCATCTGCTGCTCGCCGCCGGAGGTGTAGCCGGACTGGGCGTTGCGACGCTCCTTGAGGCGCGGAAAGTACGTGTAAACCTTCTCCAGGTCGGCGCGCATCTCCGCTGCCGAGCCGCGCGTGTAGGCCCCGGTGAGCAGGTTCTCGTCCACCGTCAGGTGCTGAAAGCAGTGGCGCCCCTCCATCACCTGGACCACCCCGCGCTTGACCAGGTCGGACGGCGTCAGCCGGTCGATGCGCTCGCCGCGGTACTCGATATAGCCCTTGGTCACCTCGCCGCGCTCGCCCTTTAACAGGTTCGACACCGCGCGCAGCAACGTGGTCTTGCCCGCGCCGTTGCCGCCCAGCAGCGCGACGATGCCGCCCTCCGACACCGTCAGAGACACTCCCTTGAGCACCAGGATGACGTGGTTGTAGATGACTTCGATGCTGTTGACGGTGAGCAGCGTTGGGCTCATCGAGATCGCTCCTTGGCGGCTTTCGGGGCGGTTCTTGCCGAGCCGCCCTGAAAGCCGCCTGCGCCGCAGCGCAGGCGGTAGTAACGCTTACTTCTCCTTCGAACAGTCGCGCGGGGTGATCTTGTTCTCCGCCGCGTACTTGGCGGCCGACGCCTTGATGATCGGCCGGATAACGCTGAGGTCCGAGTGATAGACCCCCGAGGTCACGTGCCAGTTCTTCCCGTCCCAGGTCTCGATGCGCGCGCTGTGCGCGCCCTCGTGGTCGGCGCAACTGGTGTGGATCGGCTCCATGAAGTCCTCGAAGCCCAGCTTCTTGATGTCCGCCGCGTTGATCGAGAGGTGCTCCAGGCCCCAGCGCACCTGGGTCCCGGTGAGCGGCTTCCTGCCGTACTTCTTCTGCGCGCGCTTGACGCCCTCTACGGCCATCATTGCCGACACCATGCCGCGGTTGTAGAGCACTTCGCCGACGTCTTCCCTCTTGCCGCTACCGTTGCCCTTGTCATAGACGTACTTGAGGATGTCCTCATGCACCTTGCCGCGGCCGGCCGGCGCCAGGAACACGAGCGCGTTGTAGGCCTTCGCGTCCTCGCCCGCGGGCCGCACGTCGGGCTCGGCGCCCGACCACCACACGCCGTACATCCGGTTGAGCGGATAGCCGGTGGCGACCGCCTGCTTGATCGCGGTCGAGTTCATCACTCCCCAGCCCCAGAGGAAAACGTAGTCCGGGCGCTGCTGGCGGATCTGCAGCCAGGTCGCGGACTGCTCGACGCCGGGGTGGGTGACCGGCAGCAGGAGCAGATCGAAACCGAGCATCTTGGAGCGCTTCTCGAGCAGCGGGATCGGCTCCTTGCCGTAGGGCGAGTCGTGATAGACCAGCGCGATCTTCTTGCCCTTGAGCTTGGCCAGGCCGCCTTCTTTCTTGCCCACGTGCTGGATCAGGATGTCGGCCGCGTCCCAGTAGGTGCCGCCGAGCGGGAAGTTCCAGGTGAACACCGAGCCGTCGACCGAGTCGGCACGGCCGTAGCCGGCGGTGATCAGCGGGATCTTGTCGCGCGGCGCCTTGGGCGTGAGCGCGAAGGTGATGCCGGTCGACAGCGGCTGGACCACGGTGGCGCCGGTCGGGCCCTTGTTCTTCATGCGCTCGTAGCACTCGACGCCGCGGGCGGTCGAGTAACCGGTCTCGCACTCCTCGAACGTGATCTTGACGCCGTTGATGCCGCCGTCGCGGGCATCGAGCAACTTCAGGTAGTCGCTGTAGCCGTTGGCGAACGGCACGCCGTTGGGCGCGTAAGGTCCCGTGCGGTATACCAGCTCGGGGAAGAATTGCTCTTTGGCCTGCGCGAAGGCCGGTACGCTCGCCGTGATCGAGATCACGGCGGCGACCGTTCCGACGGAGGCCGCCAGAAATCTGGTTTTAGCTGCTAGGTTCATCTTCACTACCTCCTCTAAGTTTTGGCCGCGGTCGACAGGCCGCAGGCCGGACGCATCTGCCGCCGCACTCAGTGCGGGAACGGCCACAGACGCAGCTTCTCCTTGCCGATCGCCCACAGCCGGGCGAGCCCGTGCGGCTCGACGATCAGGAAGAACACGATCAGCGTGCCGAAAATCATCGACGCCAGGTGCGACGCCATGGCGGTCGACAGCGGCGCGCCGACCCACGCCGGCACGCGATCCAGGACGATCGGCAGCGCGACGATGAACAGCGCGCCGAAGTAGCTGCCCAGGATCGATCCCATGCCGCCGATGATGATCATGAACAGCAGGTCGAGCGACATATTTATATTGAACGCCAGCGGCTCCCACGAGCCGAGGTAGACGAATCCCCACAGCGCGCCTGCGACGCCGACGTAGAACGAGCTCACCGCGAAGGCGGTCAGCTTGGCGTACACCGGGCGGATGCCGATCACCTCCGCGGCGACGTCCATGTCGCGGATCGCCATCCACGCGCGGCCGATGTGGCCGCGCACCAGATTCCTCGCCAGCAGCGTGAACACGGTGACCACCGCGAGCAGGAAAAGGTATTTCTTGACCGGGGAGTCGAGCTGCCAGCCGAACAGGTTGAGCACCGGGGTCGATACCGAGCCCGAGGACTGGTAGCCGGTGAACCACTTGACGCGGGCGAACATCCAGTCGATGAAGAATTGCGCCGCGAGCGTGGCCACCGCGAGGTAAAGGCCCTTGATGCGCAGACTCGGGATGCCGAACAGCATCCCGACCAGCGCCGCGATCAGCCCCGCCAGCACCAGCGCGACCAGGAAGCTCAGATTCGGCACGCGCAGCATCAGGTTGTATGCCGCGTAAGCGCCCACCGACATGAAGGCCGCGTGACCGATGGAGATCTGGCCGCAATAGCCGACCAGCAGGTTGAGCCCGATCGCCGCGAGCGCCATGATCAGGAACGGGTTGAGGATCGACAGGAACAGGTAGTTGCTGGCGAGAAAAGGCACGCCGACAAAAGCGAAGACAAGCAGCGCCAGCATGACGATGCGGTCCTGCGCGATCGGCAGCAGCGCCTCGTCCTGTCGGTAGGTCCGCTTGAACTGCCCGTTTTCCCTGTAGAACATGATATCCCGTGCTAAACGCGATCGATGATGCGCTCGCCGAACAGCCCCTCGGGCCGCACCAGCAGGAACAGCAGCGCGAGCACGTAGGCGAACCAGTTTTCGATGCCGCCTCCCGCGAGGTCGAACGTCCTGACCATCACCGGTCCGAGGAAGACCTCGGCCATCTTTTCGCCTACGCCGATAATCAGCCCGCCGATGATGGCGCCGGGAATCGAGGTAAAGCCGCCCAGGATCACCACCGGCAGCGCCTTGAGCGCCACCTGCGAGATCGAGAACTGCACCCCGAGCTTCGAGCCCCACATCATGCCCGCCACGACCGCGACCACACCGGCCACGGACCAGACGATGACCCAGATGCGATTCAGCGGAATGCCGACCGACTGCGCCGCCTGATGGTCGTCGGCGACCGCGCGCAGCGCGCGCCCGGTGGCGGTCTTCTGGAAGAACAACGCCAGCGCCACCACCAGCAGCACCGCCACCACCGCCGCCGCGACGTCGTCCTTGTTGATCAGAATGCCGCCCTGGAATACGTTGCGCAGGATCAGCACCGGCGCCTTGGAAAGCCCGAGGTTGATTTCGTAGATGTCGCTGCCCCACACGGACTGCCCGAAGCCGTCGAGAAAATACGACACGCCCAGGGTGGCCATCAGCAGCACCACGCCCTCCTGGTTCACCAGGGGCCGCAGCACCACTCGCTCGACCACGATCGCCAGCAGCACCATGATGCCGACGCCGAGCAGCGCCGCCACCCACAGCGGCATCACCTCCGCCATGCGCGCCACCGACAGCGCGGCGAACAGCACCATCGCGCCCTGGGCGAAGTTGAACACCCCCGAGGCCTTGAAGATCAGCACGAAGCCCAGCGCGACCAGCGAGTAGAGCACACCTGCCATGAGCCCGCCGAGCAGCACCTCGACGAAGAACCCCGGCGCGCTGGCCCCGGTCGCGAGCGGCGCGGCGAGCCCCGCAAGGAGCGCTGCAATCAGGATGATGATGGGAAGGTGTCGCTTCATGCTGCGGCCCGGGCTCTAGTGGCTCACGCCGAGGTAGGCGTCGATCACTGCTTGCGTGCCGCGCACCTCGTCTGGCGTGCCGTCGCCGATCTTCTTGCCGTAGTCGAGCACGATCACCCGGTCCGAGATGTCCATCACCACGCCCATGTCGTGCTCGATCAGCACGATGGTGGTGCCAAATTGGTCGTTGACGTCGAGGACGAAACGGCACATGTCCTGCTTTTCCTCGACGTTCATGCCGGCCATCGGCTCGTCCAGCAGCAGCAGGCGCGGCTCCATCGCCAGCGCCCGGCCGAGGTCGACGCGCTTCTGCAGGCCGTAGGGCAGCCGCCCGACCGGCGTCTTGCGGTAGGCCTGGATCTCGAGAAAATCGATGATGCGCTCCACCACCGCGCGGTGCTCGAGCTCCTCGCGCTCGGCCCACCCGAAGCGGATCGCCTGCGCCAGCAGCCCTGCCTTCATGCGCAGGTTGCGCCCGGTCATGATGTTGTCGAGCACGTTCATGCCCTTGAACAGCGCCAGGTTCTGGAAGGTGCGCGCGATCCCCTGCGCGGCCGCCTCGTGGGTATCGACGTCGTGCCGCGGCTGGCCGAGAAAACGGATGGTGCCTTTCTGCGGATGGTAGACGCCGTTGATGACGTTCAGCATCGAGCTCTTGCCGGCGCCGTTGGGGCCGATGATCGCCCTGATCTCATGCTCGCGCACCTCGAACGACACGTCGGTGAGCGCGTTCACGCCGCCGAATGACAGCGACACCTCCTCCACCGAAAGCAGGACCTCGCCGATCCGGCGGCCCTGCGCAATCATCTCCTGCGCCTGCGGCTGAGCGCTCATGCCGCTCGCTTTGCCGCCGCGGGGGCGAAGGTCTTCGCGTCGCGGATCTTGAGGTCGGCGCTGATGCTGCCGCTGCGGCCGTCCTCGTACTTGACCTGGGCCTCGACGTGCACCGACGCCTCGCCGGCGTACAGGGCTTTGACGAGCGGCGCATACCTCTCGCCAATGAAGCCGCGGCGCACCTTGCGGGTGCGGGTCAGCTCGCCGTCGTCGGCGTCGAGCTCCTTGTGCAGCACGAGGAAGCGGTCGATCTGGCTGCCGGCAAGCTCGGGATCCTGCGCCAGGTCGGCATTCACCCTCTCGACGCATTGGCCGACCAGCTCGCCGACGTCATCGCGCGAGGCCAGGTCGATATAGCCCGTGTAGGCCAGGCTGCGCTTCTCGGCCCAGTTGCCGACCGCTTCCATGTCGATGTTGATGAAGGCACATACGCGGTCGCGCCCGTCGCCGAAGGTGACCGCCTCCTTGATGTAGGGAAAGAACTTGAGCTTGTTCTCGAGGTACTTGGGCGCGAACAGCGTGCCGTCGTTGAGCTTGCCGACGTCCTTGACGCGGTCGATGATTTTCAGGTGGCCGTCGCCATCGAAGTAGCCCGCATCGCCGGTATGAAACCAGCCTTCCCGGTCCTTGGCCTCGGCAGTCGCCTGCGGATTCTTGTAGTACTCCTTGAACAGCCCCGGCGAGCGGATCAGCAGCTCGCGTTGCGGCGTGAACTTGAGCTCCACCCCGGGCACCGCCGGGCCGACGGTATCGGGCTTGACCTGGCCGTTCGGCTGCACGCAGACGAACACCGAAGTTTCGGTCGAGCCGTAGAGCTGCTTCAGGTTGATGCCGAGCGAGCGGTAGAACTTGAACAGGTCGGGCCCGATCGCCTCGCCGGCGGTATAGGCGACGCGCACCCGGCTCATGCCGAGCACGTTGCGCAGCGGTCCGTAAACCAGCACGTCGCCGAGCGCGTAGCGCAGACGGTCGCCGACGCCGACTTTCTTGCCGTCGAGGATCGCGCCCCCGACTCGCTGCGCCACGTCCATGAAGTACAGGTACATGGCGCGCTTCACGCGTCCCGCGTCCTCCATGCGGATCGACACCTGCGTCAGCAGCGCCTCGAGGACCCGCGGCGGAGCGAAGTAGTAACTCGGGCCTATCTCGCGCATGTCGGTCATCACCGTTTCGGCCGACTCCGGGCAGCAGATGCAGTACCCGGTGGCGAACGGCTGGGCGTAGGAAAAGATATTCTGCCCGATCCATGCCGGCGGCAGGTAGGCGAGCACCACGTCGCTATCGCTTAGCCCCTCCATCTCGGCCGCTGCCCTGGCGCGGTCGATCAGGGCATGGTGCGTGAGCACGACGCCCTTCGGCGTCGCCGTCGTGCCCGAGGTGAAGAACATCGCGGCCGGATCGTCGCCCGTGCCCTTGGCGATCTCGCGCTCGATGAAGCCGGGCTCGCGCCGCTGCGCCTCGACCCCGATCTCGCGCAGCCGGTCGTAGCTCGCGAGCTGCGGCTGGGCGTAGTGGCGCAGGCCGCGCGGATCGTCGTAGTAGATGTGCGCAAGCCGCGGGCACTGCGGCAGGATCTCGAGCAGCTTGTCGACCTGCTCCTGGTCCTCCGCCAGCGCGTGGGCGATATCGGCGTTCTGGATCGGGAACGCCATTTCGGCCGCCGCGGCGTCCTGGTACATCGGTACCGGCACGGCGCCCAGGCATTGCGCGGCGCACATGGCGGCGTAGATGCGCGGCCGGTTGTCGCCGATAAGCGCCATGTGGTCGCCGCGTCCCAGCCCTTGCTCCGCAAGCGCGCAGGCGAGTATCTGCACCTCGTCGGCGAACTGCTTCCAGGTCCAGGTCTGCCAGATGCCCAGATCCTTCTCGCGAATCGCCGGTCGCTCCCCGCGCACCGCGGCGTGGTGCAGCAGCAGCTTAGGAAACGTGTCGAGCGTCCCGATGTCGGTGGCCATCGAGCTCCCTCCTCCGAATGAGCAAACGTTGCACCGGCCCTCCCCGGCCCGCGGTCGCGATCGTATCCGATTCTTGCACAAGTATGACACGCCGCGCAGCACCACAGTCTAGCCGCTGGTCGTGCCATGGGTTGTCTTTCCGGCGACAATTGCCCCTATGACAGCGCTCACCCGGTTCCTCGCCGACTCGGTATGGCCGCAGGCGCTCGAGCCGCAAGCGCGCGAGCGGGTGCACGCCGAGACGCTTGAGCGCGGTGTCGCGGCCGGCGCTTACGTGTGCCGCAAGGGAGAACCTGTCGAGCACTGGGTCGGCGTCATCGATGGGCTGGTGAAGATCTCCAGCGTGTCGCCCGAGGGCAAGGCGGTGACCTTCACCGGCGTTCGCGCCGGAGGATGGTTCGGCGAAGGCTCGCTGCTGCGCCCGGACCCGTGGCGCTACGACGCGGTCGCGCTGCGCGACAGCCGCGTCGCGCTCGTGCCGCGCGCGACTTTCGAGTGGCTGCTCGACAGCTCGATCGGGTTCAACCGTTTCCTGCTCGAGCAGCTCAACGAGCGGCTGGCGCAGTTCATCGCCATGGTCGAGTACGACCGGCTGCTCGACCCGGACGCGCGCGTGGCGCGCTGCCTTGCGGCGTTGTTCAACCCGCGCCTGTATCCGGGCACGAGCCGCGAGCTGATGATCTCCCAGGAAGAGCTGGGCTACCTGTCGGGGGTTTCGCGCCAGCGCGCCAACCAGGCGCTGCAGCGGCTGGGCGAGATCCGCCTGCTGCGCGTCGACTACGGCAAGGTGACCGTGCTCGACCTCGAGGGGCTCAGAACGTTCGACGGCTAGTCAAGCACCACTCTCGGAAAGTAGAACGACACCACCCAGTTCGGCACGTCGACGATGGAGCTGATGCGCAGATCTGCGCACACGCTGCAAAGCATGTAGGCGTCGATCGGTGAGTAACCGAAGCGCCGGCTCAGCAGCTCGATCATTTCCGACACCGCCACTCTGGCCCCGGTCATGAGATCGGGCCCGATGCCGGTTGTCACCTCGTAGCCCTTGGCATCGAAATGCCTGCTCACCGGACCAGGCGTGACGTATCGCGGCGTGCGCAGATGGGCGCCCTTGACGAGATCGAACTTGAGGGCGACGTCGATCGAGCTTTCGATCGCCGTGCCGCATACCTCGCCGTCGCCCTGTGCCGCATGCGTGTCGCCGACGGAGAAAATCGCCCCGTCGACCTCGACCGGAAGGTAGAGCTCGACCCCTTCGGCGATGTCGCGAACGTCCATGTTGCCGCCGACGTTGCGCGGCGGAATGATGCTGTGCAGGCCGAGCGCGGCCGGGGCGACCCCGATCGTTCCGCACATCGGCTTCAGCGGCACGCGCCCGCCGGGCCCGTACATCGCGGGCGCGAGGCCCGGGTCGTAATTCCAGTGGTGCAGCTTCGCCTGCGGGAACTGGTCGGTGAGCAAGCCGAAACCCGGAATGTTCCCGGTCCAGCCCCAGCCCGAGGGGCGGAAGGAAAGCACCGTGATCTTCAACGCGTCGCCCGGCTTGGCGCCATCGACGTACACCGGTCCGGTCACAGGATTGACGCGCGCGAGATCGAGCTTTTCGAGGTCGGCCGCGGTCGAGCTGCGGGTCAGCTGCCCGGACGAGGCGTCGACGATCTCGAATTGCACGGTCTCGCCGGGCGCAATCTTCAGCCGCGGGGCGAACGCGTTGTTCCAGCCGTGGTGGATGTGTTCCCGGTGAATCGTATGCTGCTTGTGCGCGCTCATGGCCCGCCTCCTACACCGCGACCGTCAGGGCGCCGTCGATCACCAGATTGGTGCCGGAAACGCGGCTGGCCGCCGGGCTGGAGATGAACACGACACCGCTTGCGACCTCTTGCGGGGTTCCGAACTTTCCGGTCGGATTGACCTTGAGCGTCGAATCGAACAGGTCCGGCATGTTCTTTTCGATCGTCTGCCAGATGCCGCCGTCGAAATAGGTATTGCCGGGCGAGACACAATTGACGCGGATCCCCTTGCCGACAAGCTGCCGGCTCAGTCCCTTTGCGTAGTGGATCAGCGCGGCTTTGAACGCGCCGTAGGACCCGGCGGCAAAATCCACTTCGAAGCCGGAAACGCTCGAAATCAGCACGATCGAGCCGCAATCCGATTTCTCGAGGAACGGCACCGCCGCCGCCACCGCATTGACGGTATGCATCATGTCGACGCGAAACGACTTCTCCCAGGTGTCGGCCGAATCGCCGACGGCCAGCGCGCTCACGTTGCACACCAGCGCATCGATGCCGCCCAGCTCGCCGGCACTCGCCGATATCCATTCGGCCAATGCCGGGCCATCGGCCACGTCCAGCGCACGTCCGTAGGCCTTGATGCCTCGGGTCTTCAACGAGGCGACCGTGGCGGCGACCTCGTCGGCGTTGCGCGCGCAGATCGAGACGTTGGCCCCCTCGGCGGCGAACGCTTCGGCGATGGCTCGGCCGATCCCCTTGCTTCCGCCCGTGACGAGCGCCCGCTTGCCTTTGAGTCCAAGGTCCATGCCCGCCTCCCTGTCCATGGTTGGGCAGGAAATCCGCCCATCCGAGGTCAAGTATCTCCGCCGCCGGCGGTCATGACAAGGCGTGGCGCGGAACTACATGCTGCGCCGGTACTGGCCGCCGACCTCGAACAGGGCGTGCGTGATCTGACCGAGCGAGCACCCGCGGACTGCGTCGACCAGCACCTCGAACACGTTCTCGTCCCGGATCACCGCCTGCTGCAGGCGCTCGAGCATCGCCTTGGATCGGGAAGCGTTCTTCCTGTGGAACTCGCGCAGGCGCTTGAGCTGCGACTGCTTTTCCTCCTCGGTCGAGCGGATCAGCTCTATCTTCACGGGGGGCGTGTCGCTGTGGGGATTGCAGAAGGTGTTGACGCCCACGATCGGGTAGGAGCCGTCGTGCTTCCTGTGCTCGTAGTACAGCGACTCCTCCTGGATCTTGCCGCGCTGGTAGCCCGTTTCCATCGCGCCGAGCACCCCGCCGCGCCCTGAGATCGCCTCGAACTCCTTCAGCACCGCTTCTTCCACCAGGTCGGTCAGCTCGTCGATGATGAACGAGCCCTGGTTCGGGTTCTCGTTCTTCGCCACCCCCCACTCCTTGTTCAGGATCAGCTGGATCGCCATCGCTCGCCGCACCGAGTCCTCGGTCGGGGTGGTGATCGCCTCGTCGTAGGCGTTGGTATGCAGCGAGTTGGTGTTGTCGTAGGTCGAGATCAGCGCCTGCAGCGTAGTGCGGATGTCGTTGAAGGCGATTTCCTGAGCGTGCAGCGAGCGCCCCGAAGTCTGCGAGTGGAACTTTAGCTTCTGGCTGCGCTCGTTGGCGCCGTAGCGATTCTTCATCGCCACCGCCCAGATGCGCCGCGCCACGCGCCCCAGCACGGCGTACTCGGGGTCCATGCCGTAGCTGAAGAAGAAAGAGAGGTTCGGCGCGAAGTCGTCGACGTGCATGCCGCGCGCGAGGTAGGTCTCGACGAAAGTAAAGCCGTTGGCGAGCGTAAAGGCGAGCTGGCTGATCGGGTTCGCACCGGCCTCAGCGATGTGGTAGCCGGAGATCGACACCGAGTAGAAGTTCTTCACCCCGTGGTGGATGAAGTACTGCTGGATATCGCCCATCACCTTGAGCGAGAACTCGGTGGAATAGATGCAGGTGTTCTGCCCCTGGTCTTCCTTCAGGATGTCGGCCTGCACCGTGCCGCGCACCGTGGCCAGAGTCCATTCGCGGATCTTCTCGGCCTCGTCCTCGGTCGGCTCGCGGCCGTTCTCGGCGCGGAACCTGTCGACCTGCTGGTCGAGCGCGGTGTTGAAGAACATCGCCAGGATGGTCGGCGCCGGCCCGTTGATGGTCATCGACACCGAGGTGTTCGGCGCGCACAGGTCGAAGCCGCCGTAGAGCACCTTCATGTCGTCGAGCGTGGCGATCGAGACGCCCGAATTGCCCACCTTGCCGTAGATGTCGGGCCGCTCGTCGGGATCGAAACCGTACAGCGTGACCGAGTCGAATGCGGTCGACAGGCGCTTGGCGGGCATGTCCTTGGACAGCAGGTGGAAGCGCTTGTTGGTGCGAAAGGCGTCGCCTTCGCCGGCGAACATGCGCGTCGGGTCCTCGTTCTCGCGCTTGAACGCGAACACGCCGGCAGTGAACGGAAACGACCCGGGCACGTTCTCGCGCATCTGCCAGCGCAGGATCTCGCCGTGGTCCTCGAACCGCGGCAGCGCCACCTTCGGCACCCTGGTGCCCGACAGCGTGGTATGCGTAAGCCTGGTGCGGATCTCGCGCCCGCGGATCTTCACCACGTACTCGTCGCCCGAATAGGCCTTCAGCGTCTCGGGCCACATCTCGAGCTGCTTCCTGGCGCGTGCGTCGAGCGCCGCGTTCTTCTCGTCGATCAGGGAGTCGAGCTCGCGTGCCTCCTTGCCGGCTTTGAGCAGCATCGCCTTGGCCGCGATCAGCTGCTGACGCTCGCGGGCGAACGCCGCCTGCTGCCGCGCATGAGCGTGGTAGCCCCTGACCGACTCCGCGATCTCGGCCAAGTAGCGCTGGCGCCTGGGCGGTATCACCACGTGCACGCTCGACGAAACCTTCGCATCGATCTTCGGCAGCGCCCCCGGCTCGAGGGCGAGGCCCTTGGCGGCGAGCCGGGCGGCGAGCGCCTGGTACAGCGCGGTGACGCCGTCGTCGTTGAAGCGCGAAGCGATGGTGCCGAACACCGGCATGTCCTCGGGCGCGGTCTTGAACGCCTCAAGGTTTCTCTGCACCTGCTTCCTGACGTCGCGCAGCGCGTCTTCGGCGCCCTTGCGGTCGAACTTGTTGATCGCGACGAAGTCGGCGAAATCGAGCATGTCGATCTTCTCGAGCTGGCTCGCGGCGCCGAACTCGGGCGTCATGACGTAGAGCGCGACGTCGACGTGCGGCACGATGGCGGCGTCGCCCTGCCCGATGCCGGAGGTCTCCACCACCACCAGATCGAAGCCGGCGACGCGGCAGGCCGCAACCGCCTCCGGCAGCGCGGCGGCGATTTCCGCGCCCGAGGCGCGGGTCGCGAGCGAGCGCATGAAGACCTGCTTGCCGTGGATCGCGTTCATGCGGATGCGGTCGCCGAGCAGGGCGCCGCCGGTCTTCCTGCGCGAAGGGTCGACCGCGACGATCGCGATGTTGAGCCGATCGGCCTGGTCGAGCCGGAAGCGGCGCACCAGCTCGTCGGTGAGCGAGCTCTTGCCCGCGCCGCCGGTGCCGGTGACGCCCAGCACCGGGGCGGATTTTGACTTCGCCGCCAGATACAGCTCTTTCTTCAATTCTTCATTGAGTGCGCCCAACTCCAGCGCGGTGATGATCTGCGCCAGCGCGCGGCGATCTCCGGCCTTGAGCGCCTTCAGGTCTTTCGGCGCGTATTGCGACGGGTCGAAGTCGCAGCGCGCCAGCATGTCGTTGATCATGCCTTGCAGGCCCATCTTCTGTCCGTCCTCGGGCGAGTAGATGCGCGCCACGCCGTAGTCGTGCAGCGCCTTGACCTCGTCGGGCACGATCACCCCGCCGCCGCCGCCAAAGACGCGGATGTGCTCGCCGCCGCGCTGGCGCAGCAGGTCGATCATGTAGCGGAAGTACTCGATGTGCCCGCCCTGGTAGGACGACACCGCGATGCCCTGCACGTCTTCCTCGAGCGCGGCGCTGACGACGTCCTCGACCGAGCGGTTGTGGCCGAGGTGGATCACCTCGGCGCCGGAGGCCTGCAGGATCCGGCGCATGATGTTGATCGACGCGTCGTGGCCGTCGAACAGGCTCGCCGCGGTGACGAAGCGGATCTTGTGCTTGGCCTTGTAGACCAGGTTGCTCGACTCGGACAGGTCGGTCATCGGGGCCTCCGGGGAGCGTTACGTTACTTGACGTTTACGTAAACGTCAACTCGCCGCGGTCGCCGCCGCGGCGCGTTGCTCCCCCGCGAGTATAGCTAGCCCTCGAGGCGCTCGGCCACCAGCTCGGTGAGGCTCTGCATCGACTTGTGCCACTTGTAAAAAGCAGCGCCGTCGTCGAAGGTAAGGCGGCAGTTGGCGCAGCTGGTGGCGAGCAGCTCGGCGCCGGTGGCGTCGATCTCCTCCATCTTGATGCGGAATGCGCCGCGGCGCAGTTCGTCGGCGCGCTGGATCGCCACTACCCCGCCGCCGCCGCCGCAGCACCAGGCCGCGTCGGCATGGTCGCCCATCTCGCGCAGCTCGACGCCGAGTGCCGCGAGCACCCCGCGCGGCGCCTGCGCCGCGCCGCCGCGGCGCGACACCTGGCAGGGATCGTGGAAAGTGAGCGACTTGGCGAGCGGCTTGAGCCGCAGCCGCCCTTTCGCGGCCAGCGATGCGAGGTACTCGGATATGTGCAGCACCTTGAACGGCAGCGGCGCGCCGTGCACGTTGGCGCCTTCCCACCTGAGCGCCCCGTAGGCGTGCCCGCACTCGGGCAGCACCACGGTCTTCGCCTTGCACGCGATCGCCGCGGCGATGACGCGCTCGGTCAGGTCGCGCTGCCAGTCGCGGTTGCCCGACAGCATGCCGAAGTTGGTCGCCTCGTAACCCTTAGTCGAGACGGTCCAGTTCTCGCCCGCATGCTTGAGCACTTTCGCCATCGCGACCAGCGAGAGCGGGTACTTCATGATCTCGACCGACGAGAAGGTCACCAGCACGTCGGCCTGCGGCAGGTCGAGCGGGATCTTGATGCCGTGCTCGTCCTCGAGCCAGTCGATGCGCTCCTTGAGCACCTCTGGCGTGGCCCCGAGCGGGCTCATCTCGTTCTCGGCGCGCTCGGCCGCCGCGCGCAGGTCCTCGGGCACGAGGCCGGCGGCGAACATGCCGTGCCGTGCGCGCGAGATCAGCGCCGCGATGTCGATCCCCATCGGACACACGAGCGTGCAGCGCCCGCACATCGTGCAGGCGTCGTAGATCAGCTCCTGCCAGGACTCGAGCTCGCCCAGCGTGACCTCCTTCTCCGCACCGAGCAGGCGCGCAAGCGGCGCCCACGGCGCAGTGGTGCGCCGGTACGCGTGCAGGAAAGGCTCGAGCTTGTTGATCGGGGTGTACTTGGGGTCGAGCGTCGAGGTAAAGAAATGGCACGCCTGGGCGCAATGCCCGCAGCGGATGCAGGCGTCCATGTGCACCGCGGCCTCGCGCGTGAAGTCGCGCACGAAGGCCTGCATGGCGGCCGCGACGCGCTCGGGCGCCGGGCGGTTGCTTTCGAGGCTCATGGCATCGCTCCCCGGCGCCCGTACTTGACGCCCGTTATCCCGCGCGACCAGAAGGCCAGTCCCGCGTGCATCAACTTGCCGAACGGGAACCAGAGCAGGAACAGCTCGACCGTCAGCAGGTGCACTGCGATATAGGTCTGATTGAAGCCACCGCCGGCGGTGTCGAACGCGGCCATGCCCGTCGCCACCGGCAGGAAGACCACCAGCCAGCTGAAATAATCGTCGAAGCGCGACAGCAGCCGCTTCACCGGGTCGGTGAGACGCAGCATGAGCGCGATCAGCAGGGCGAACATCGTGACGCCGCCCGCGAAGTAGGTCACCGGCGCGGGAAGGGCCGGCCAGCCCACTCCTATCAGCTTGCGGATGAACTCGATGTGCGGCAGGTAGGCGAACACGATCAGCGCCAGGCCGATGTGATACAGATAGCCGATGAAAACCGAGAAGCCGATGCGCCCGCCGAAGCGCGGGTGCGGCCAGAAGCGACGCACGATGCCGTGCAGCGCGCCGGCCGCGGCGGCGTCCACGCGCGGCGCCGAGCGATCGGGCGGCGCGGGGCGCGTCGCCAGGCTCACAATGCGCCACAGCACGCCGACGACGAATACGGTCAGCGCCACCGTCAGCGCCGGACCGCGAGCGAATTCGAGCAAGGTCATGGTGCTCTCCATAAGTCGATGCTGATATGCTCGCCGATGTACCGGGTGCCGATTTGATTGAGGTCAAGAACAGACGGTTTTCGTCCCCATGAGCACCACCATAGAGCCGCCGCGGCGAACAGCGCTCGAGTTCTTCGACCGCCAGTTCCGCCGGCAGGCCGAAGCGCAGGACTACGCGCTCAATCCCTTCGAGCGCGCGCTGCTGCCTTTGCTCGCCGGCGACGTGCTCGACCTCGGCTGCGGGCTCGGCAACCTCGCGCTCGCGGCGGCCGAGCGCGGCTGTCGCGTCACCGCGCTGGACGCCAGCGCAGCGGCGATCGCCGACCTGAGGCGCCGCGCCGGCGCGCGCAAGCTGCCGCTCGAAGCGCACAGCGCCGACCTGCGCCATTACGTGCCTGCGCGCGACTACGACTGCGTCGTCTCGATCGGCCTATTGATGTTCTTCGCCTGCGCCGACGCGCGCGGCCTGCTCGCGCGCCTGCGCGAGGCGGTGCGCCCGGCCGGCCTGGCCGCGGTCAACGTACTGATCGAAGGCACGACCTACATGGAGATGTTCGATCCCGAGGCCTACTGCCTGTTCGGCCGCGACGAGCTCAGCGAAGTGTTCGCCGGCTGGGAAGTGCCGCTGTCGCGCCACGAGGATTTTCCCGCCCCCGGCGGAACCCTGAAGCGCTTCCACACCCTGCTCGCGCGCCGTCCTTTCAAGGCCGCTGCAGAGTCTCGATGACGGGGCAGGATACGTTGCAGGCGCTGGCGTCGCAGCGGTCGATGAGCTCGGTGAGGACCGCGCGCATGCGCGCAAGGTCGGCGAGCCGGTCGTCGACCGCGGTGAGCTTCTCGGCGGCCAGGGCTCGGGCGGCGTCGCAGGACTGCCCCTCCTGCAGGGTCAGCAAGCGCCCCGCCTCGGCGAGCGAGAAACCGAGCTCCTGCGCGCGCTTGATGAACTGCAGCCGCGCGACCGCCTCGCCGCCGTAGCGCCGCACCCCGCGCGCGGGCCTCGGCGGCGCGCTCAGCAGCCCGCGGCGCTGGTAGTAGCGGATCGTTTCGACATGCACCCCCGCCGCTCGGGCGAGGGCGCCGATGGTCATCTGCGACATGCCCGTGACTCCTGTGCGTCGCATGTTGACTCCGTACCATGCTACGGAGTCTAGGCTTGCGCAAGTATGGCTCGCCCCGCGCCGCACCTGGAAAGCGTCCTGACCTGCCCCGCCTGCGGGCATGCCAGCGTCGAGCGCATGCCCACCGACGCCTGCCTGTTCTTCTGGAGCTGCCCCGCTTGCGGGGCGCGCATCAAGCCGAAGAAAGGCGACTGCTGCGTATTCTGCAGCTACGGCAGCGTCCCCTGCCCGCCGGTCCAGGCCGCGCGCAGCGAGTAAGTCGGCGTTACGCCACGAGGAGGACGCGCGAGCGGATGAAGAGTCTTCTGAAACAGCTCTCCGCGATTGCAGGCGCCGCGCTGGCCGCGGCCTGCTGCCTCGGCATTGCAGCGGTCCTCTCCGCGCTCGGCGCCGCGGGTCTCGGCTTCCTCGTCAGGGATGCCTATCTGCTGCCGATCTTCGTCGCGTTTGCGGGCCTGAGCCTGTGGCTGCTGTTCGGCTCGGCGCACAGGCATGGCAATCTCGCGCCGTTCTGGCTCGGCCTTGCGGGCGGAGTCGCGGGCGCCGTCGGGCTTTGGCTGCTGGTGACCGGTCTATATCCCAGATCGTGGCTCGTTTACACGGGACTCGCCGCGCTTGTCGCGGGCAGCGTCTGGAACGCGATGGGCGCCCCTCGCACCGCTGCGAAGGCCGAAACCCGTGACACGCCGGCGGCCAGGCGCCTCGCGACAAGGGCAGTCGCGGGAGTCGTTGCCGCTGGCGCGCTTTACGGCACCTACAGGTCGGTGCAGATGTTCGCTTCGGGCCCAGCGCAAGGCGCCGACGCCGAACAGGAGAAGTGCTTCGGCATCGCCAAGGCGGGACAGAACGACTGCGCTACGGCGACGCACGGCTGCAACGGCCAGGCGCGCCTCGACTACGGACCCGACGAGTTCAAGTACCTGCCCAGGGGAACCTGTCTGAGACTGGGCGGCAAGCTGACCGCAGCCGGATCCGCCCGACATCCGACCGCAACGGGCTCAACATGAACGAAGCCAAACATTCCGACCGCTCGTGGGGCCGCGCCGTCGGCATCGGTCTGGGCGTCGCCGTGCTGACGGCACTGGTGATGGTGACGCTGCTTAAGACGGACGTTTCGCCATTCCCGACGCCGCGCTCGCGTTCGTGCTGTGGCTGGTCGTCCTTGCGCTTTTCTTTCCGCTGGTGGGCTGGGGATTCGCAGGTCTGCATGTCCGTCCCAAGCTGATTCCCGCCTCGCTGCTGCCGCACTTGCTGTTCGGGCTGCTGCTGTGGGGCCTGGACACCTACCTTCCCCGCAACGGTTAGCGAGGATGCACTTTGCGCCACCATCGCCTCGCGGCAACGAAGGTCCATACCGCTTCGACGACGCCGAACGGCCAGGCGCCCTGCAAGAATCCATACACCGAGGCGAGCGCACATGCGCCGGCGAAGGCCAGAATGAAGCGCGGGCCGCGGTCTTCCAGAGCGTAGAGGACCATCATCGCAGACACCGCGATAACACCGTACAGCGTCAGTAGATCCACCGGCCGATACTAGCAAGCGCAGGCGAGCAGTGGCCGGAGCGTTAGCGCCCCCCGCCCGCCTGTCCAGGCCGTGCGCAGCGAGTAAGCTAGCGCCGCAGCACCGGGAGGAGCCGCTCATGGAACAGGACGGGATCCGAACGCCGACGCCTTCGATTGGGGATCAAGGACCGCGCCACGTGCGCGGGCTGGCGCAACACGTGCTCGCCGCCTATCCGAAGCTCGACGAGTTCGAGCAGCGGATGTCGCTCGCACTCTACCGCGAGCTCGCGCGCGGCGAGCCGGTAACGCCGCAAGTGCTTGCCACGCGCGTCGAAGCGAGCGGCGACGAAGTCGCGCGCCGGCTGGAGAACTGGCCCGCTATTCGCCACGACGAGCTGCGGCGAATCATCGGCTACTGGGGCCTCACGATCGTGCCGACGAGGCACAGGATGCGCGTCGGCGACCGAGACCTCTACGGGTGGTGCGCTTGGGATACGCTGTTTCTTCCCGCGCTATTGGGGGCACGAGCGGAAGTGCATTCGACCTACCGCGCGACGG